>Ga0213881_10001210_pt1 | contig 12780 bp, 8 predicted proteins | sample BarmaccoBMER_R08_FD_160104 | JGI IMG/M metagenome (GOLD analysis project Ga0213881, IMG submission 160104) | Barbacenia macrantha exposed rock microbial communities from rupestrian grasslands, the National Park of Serra do Cipo, Brazil - ER_R08 ... | reverse complement strand
CAATCACCGCCAGCAGCTGCGCATAGGAAGCAACCTCGGGCCCGGACACACAAAAATCATCCCGATACCAACCGAGATGTCACGCACCAACACGCCAAAGATCAGAACCACCCACCTGACCAGTTACACACCTGGAAGGCTCGTTTTTGCGGATTGAGTGAGGTAAGCCAATCTAACCGCGTGAATAACCCTCAAGATACACGCGTAGCTAGAATATTAGGCGACGTGTCCAGCCTTACGTAGCCATGCGACTAGAGCGCTAGCCTGTTCACTGATAGCAATTCGCATAAGCAGAAGATCCATCAAGCAATCCACGACCATGCCCAGGCCGCCATGGCCCACCGGTAGTTTCCAACGAAAAATCATCGATCTGCGCCGTTTGCGCTGGTCAGACGCCTCGACCATGATCATTGAGGGTGGGCACGCGAAGATCGTCAGCAAGGCTGTGACCTGCGTGAATGTAGATATTCGTTGAAAATTCGGCGCTTGCTACCGAGAGGCCTACCTGCTTTCCGTCAACGCAACAATGCCCCCCGACCTTGTCTTCCACCAACGCAACAGACCCCTCGCGTGAGCTAATCCGGTTCATCCACCCAAATAGCCCGTAATCACGTCGTCAGTGAATCAATGAGGTCAATGGATGATTTCAAGGTATTTTTGGCGTCGTTGAAGTGGTCAGGATTGACAGCGAATGTGGGGAAGGCGTGCAGGCCGGGGCTGCCGGGAATGGGGTTCCGGATGATCGCCTCGGCGAGGTATTTGAGGTGGAGCATGGTCACAACCGCGTACTCCATGACGGGAGGACAACAGAAGGAGACCTCGATCTGAGCGAGCAACGTGGCGTATGCCTTATTGAATTCATCAATCTTTTTTCCGGTCTCGCCCTGGGTCATGCCCTTCCGCCAAGGCTCATCGCGATCGGAACCAGGAAATGCATCTCCCAGGGGCCAAAAGATGGTGGAGTCTGCGCACTCGGGCACGGGAATAGGGTAGACCGCTTTCCAGTCGACGTCCAGGGAGGGGCCGCTGGGCGGGTACTGTGGCGTGTCGTAAGGGCCGTAGTAGCGGCCTGTGAGGATCTCGTTGAAACGATAGTAGTGCGCCGGTTGGCGTTGTTCGCCGAAGATGCGGTCGTCGCTGGTGAAAATGGTACTGTGCAGGCCCTCGCCTTCGTCAACGATGACTTCCATCGCTAGTAGGGCGCTGGCGAGATTATGTACCTTGATTGCCTCACCGCCGGAGTTGTAGAAGTGCTCCGGGCCGATCTGGCGTTCCGGAGGGCCCTGGAACAGCTCCCGTTCCCCTTTTTGGGCAACCAGAGCCTTGATCATATTCTTGATGATGTGGTAGAACTCACCGATGGTCGCCCACCTGTTCTGCTTGTCCTTCTTGGCGGAATCTGGTGGGGCGCAGGACCAGTAAGGCTCTTGCCCGTCCGGGCTTTCAATGGTCAGGAATGCGCTGATGGCGTCCTTGGAGAAATGCCGCAAGGGCACCCACAGGGGTGGTATCCGGCAGGGCACGCACGCCGGGTAACCAACGAACTTTTCATAGGTTGTTCTCGGGGTGCCGCCGACGGCGGTAAGGATGTTCCCCGCCAAGGTCATGTGCAGCATCTCTTCGAGGACCACACTACGAATGGCCTGGTAAGCGGCACGGTTGGTCCCGGGCTTGATCGTGTACATGGCCATGAGGTAGGGCGGGATGGTGGAGTGCTCAACCTCGATAGCCGCCTGAAGAAATTCGTGAAGCAGCGTATGCAGTTCGCCGTATTCCCATTCCGTGAAATCTGTGTCCCGGCTGATTTCCTGCACTTTCGCAGACCATAAGGCGCTGCCAGGCTGCCCATCAAGTATCGCCAGCGGTTGGCCTATCTGGTCTCCCAGTTCCACCGTCGTCATGACTTGACTCCTTGTTCGCCTACTGCTGGACATCCGGACACGGTGATGGGGCGACGCAGCCGCACCAGATCGTCATGGATGACCTCGGCGGTGCGCAGGGCCAGCGCGGCCAGGGTCAATGAGGGGTTTGACGTGCCCATGGTGGGCATGCTGCCGCTGCCCACGACGAACAGGTTGGGGTGGTAGTAGCAGCGCTGCCACTGATCAACCACGGACTTATCCGGGTTGTGGCCCATGATGTGGGTGCCGGCGGCGTGGCTGCCGCCCCAGTAGTAGAACCTCTGACCGTTGTGGTCGAAGGGAATGCCGTGGGGGGTGGGGATTTCGAGGAGGGAGTGCGTGCCGAGGCGTTCGAAGATCTGATGGGAGACTTCCCGGGCTCGCACGAACCCCTCCCGAACGTACTCAGACAGGTTGTAGTAGATCACCGGCCGGTGGTTGCCTAGGTTGTCCCGGTAGCGGTCGTCGAGGGTTACCCGATTGGTCCACTCGGCGGGTTGTTCCATGGAGAAGGACAGTTGGATTTGCCGGGGCAGGCTGTAGGCCAGGATGTCGCGCAGTGCCGTGCCCAGGACCGGGCCGCGGAACACGTCCGGGGGGTCCCAGTGGGTGCGGCCGCGCTGGATGAGGCCCTGCACGTCGGTGCCGGGGGATTTCAGCGGCAGGCTCCACCCCCAGTTGTCCGGTTCGATCCGGAACGGGGCATGCAACTCGCGCCAGTTCCCGCTGCGGCAGTTCTTGTTGTTGCCGGGGATCGGGCCACCACGGCGGAAGCCGTCGATCGACGAGCTCGACATGGGTCCGCGGTAGGCACCCATGTTGTGCTGGGGAGGCATCAGAGCCCAGGTGACCAGCACGGGATGGTCCATGAGGTGACGGCCGATCGGCCCGTTACCGTTGTCGTTGCAGTTGCGGGCGCCGGAGGCCAGCAGCAGCTTGGCGTTCTCCACGGCGTGCGCGGCGAGGATGATCACATCCCCGGTGACCGCGTGGGTGACCGCTGCCGCCGAGCGGGGATCGTCATACATTTTGTATTCCACCCCGACCGCCCGCTGGTTGTACTGCACCACCTGCTGGTCCTGGCGTGCCCCGTCGCCCGGGCGGGGTTCGCGCTGCTCGCCCGGGTGGCTGTTGGCGCCGAAGAGCACCCTGGTGACCACCGCCCTGGTCACCACGGTCACCAGGTCCTTGTTGAACTTCGCCTGCGTCTTCAGCGGGGTGTATTTGGCCTGCACCGGGCAGATCGGGATGCAGTTGGAGTTGCCGTTGCACCGTTCCCCGTAGTTGGGCAGGCCCACCGCTTCGGCCGGCCGGTATCCCGTACGAGGGTGGTAGTCGGCGCGGTAGGTCAGGTTGGGTTCGCTGTTGCGGCCTTGCGGCACCGACCGCAGCCGCAGCTCACCCGCCGGTGCGGTAGCGCGGTCGTCTTTTGAGGTGCTCAACTTGGCCGATGCGCCGTTGAGCTTGTTGCCCAGCACGTGGTCCATGTGGCTGAGCGGGATCTTGTGCATGGGGTACTCGTATTGTTTGTTGGTGATTGTCCCCAGGTCGCGCTGCTCCGCGGCGTCCCCCGCGACACCGATTTCGTATTCGGCCCACTCGTAGTACTTCTCCAGATTGTCGTAGTACTTTTTCGGATCCGTCAGGTCCAAAGGCCAGTCCCGCCCGCGGTCGAACTTGGAGCAGGTGTGGAAGTCCTCGGGGACCATCCGCGGTGTCGCGCCCTGCCAGTGCAGCATGCTCCCGCCCAGCGACCGCAGATAACTGGAGGCGTAGGGCAGCTCACCTTTTTGCACGTAGTAGTCGATGGGGGCCTCCTCGGCGCGGTTAGCCGTTTCCGGAGACGGGGTGGCGAGGTTCTCGCTGGGCGAGGGAGCGGCCGGGTTGAACAAGTACGGCGAGTTTTCCGTTTTGTTGATCGTGGTGTAGTAGGTGTCCAACGCGGTCTCGTGCCCGTGCCAGGTCGACACCTCACCCGTGCCGGCCTCCAACACCAAAACCCGCCACCCCTGATCACCCAGTCTCTTCGCGATCAGGCTCCCCGCGGCACCCCCACCCACCACAACCGCGTCATAATGGGTGCGGCTCATGTAATCATCGAATCTCATCGCAGCGCCTGCCCTTTCTGCTGCCCGCCCGCCTGCTTTTGTTCGGCCGCCTTCTGCCACGGGTCGGTGGTCGGCTCGGCCCACGAGCCAAAACCCGGGGGTTTGGCCCCCATCGGATGCCCTCCCGGAAACGTCTTCCACACCAGGCTTTCCACATACGACTGAGGGGAAATGACAAAGCTCCGGTTGGGCGGCGCCGGGTGCGGACTAGCCGGATCCAGCCGCGGCGGAGCGGGAAACCCCGTCGACGACACCGGCTTCCCCATCTCGGGCGGGTTGAGCGCGTCCCAGGTGCGGGTCAAGGTCGCATACGCCTCGGGCGCCAGGTGCGGCCAGTGACCCAGATACCACATCTCGGTCACCGCGCACACCGTCGCCACCAGCAACTCAGCCACCGCCCGCCGCACCGCGGACTTATCGTCAGCATCCGCCAGCAGCTGGGCGATCCTCCCCATCCCCTCGGGATTGGTTTCGATCACTTTGCCCAGCGCCTTTTCGACGGCGGACCGGACGCTCTCGGCGCTGGCCACCTCAGCAGCCACAACCAAGGTGGGCACCTCCCGGTCGGGGAGGTGGAACAGGGGCTGAGGGGTTTTCACCGGGCTGTCCTTCTTCGGCGGCGACGTGAGCACCGTCTTCCACCCGTCGATGCTGATCCGGGTGATCAACACATCCACCAGGTGCTGTCCCACCTGGCAGCAGGCGGTCTTGAGGTAGTCCTCAGCCACGCCCGTCCCCCACAGATCGAACACCGCAAAACCGGTCAGCACCGACGACAACTCCACAAACCGTTCCAGCCGCTGCCGGTCGCGCTCGGCAATAGTCGACCCGGTGTCCACCTGCCCAGTCTGGGGTGTGCCCGCGCCCCCGGAAGGTGACTCGATGGTGGTCACAGCGACTCACCCCCCGCCAGCTTCCGCAGGGTGCTCATCGACGGAGTAAAGGCATACACCGCGCCCCGGGTATGGACCGCGCGCTCGTACTGGTGGCACACCGGCTCGGATTTGCCTTTCACCACAAGTTTGATCTCCCCGTTATTCCCGTCGTTGCCCGCTCCAATGATCGGGTCGTGGCCGGTCGGTGCGCCTCCTTCGCCGGGATTGAACGTGTGATTATTCGCCCAGCTTTGCTGCTGGAACTCGAACTGATCCGCCAAGGACGCGCAGTAGGCGACGAACAACAGACCCCGCTCCACCCTGGTGTTCTCGGCCTCAACGTATGGCGGACCGTAGGGAATGCCGCGGCGCATAATGCGATGGCGCTTAAGCTGCTTGTGTGAAGTGCTCCCCTTTTCTTCGTGTTTTTCGAGTTTCGCCTCGGCCGCGCTCGTGTTGTGCCAGGCGCGGGGGTTGGTTTTGCGGATGTGCGCACAACACGGAGTCCGCTGTCCCTTGCCGTCGGCGTGGTAGTCGAAGTCGTTGAGATCCGGTCCCCAGCCCCGGCGTTCGTTGACGGGACGGGCCAGCGGATGACCATCGGGATACCTGCCGACCATCAACGCCCCGGCCTCCACCGGGTCCACCCCGGCCTTGGTCGCCAACTCCCGCATCAATTCGTTAAAGGCGGGCACGTCCTGGCGCAGCTTGCGCAGCACCAAAAAAGACCCGTCACGCGCCCACTTCGGAAATTGGGGTCTGCCCTCTTGGGGGGGCCTGGGCTCTTGGGGCCAGCCCAACACGAACTCGCCCGGCTCGATCAACACGGTGCCCGGGTGACCCCTGCGTTCCTCCAACCCCTTCGGTCGGCCCGGCTCGGGCAGGTGGAACTGTTTGACTCCCGGCTGCGAGACACCGTCTTTGAAGCCGAAATGCTCATGACCCCGCAAATCACCCGGTAACGTCTCGCCACGCTCGCGGCAGATCAAACTGGTGTCGGTCAGCTTGTCGATCAGATCCAGCGACCTCTCCCGATCGGCGAGATCATCCTTGTCGTCCGCGGCCACGATCACCACCGCATGCGGTGTGGTCTCCTCCGTCCCGCCGAACTGCCAATGTTCCGGGTCCGATTCGCCCACGTCATGCAGGGCTTTGGCCCGAGCGCTTGCGCTCATCTGCTCCTTAAAGCCCGGCCGTACGACTTTGCCATCCCTGACCTTCTCCTGCCACTCCGGGATGGTCCTCTCCGAACTCTTGACGATGTTGTTCCACTGCTCGGCTCCGACCAGTGTCTCCAGTCCTTGGTAGGTCAGCGCCAGCGACACCCACACTGCCTTCAGGTCCTTCGGGTCGGCTTTCTCGACGCGGCGACGCAGCGAGAACTGCTCGTTGAACTGCTCGACATCGGCAGTCACCGAGACATGGCCAAGCATCGCCAGCAACCACTGGCGGGCATTGTCCCGGTTTTTGAACCGCACCAGGCGAAATGTCTCGTTGTCTTTGTTAAACGCCGCCAAGACATTGCCCTGCACCTCGCGGGAGTACCGCAACGGGCGATCGCGTGCGTCCGACTGCTGTTGTGACGCGCTGACTTCAGCCATCATGAGTTCACTGCTTGGCACTGTCATGACGTTCTCCCGGTTTTGAAGCCGTCAACCGTTAAAAGGACAAAAGTCTCAAGTCCTGTGCCGCTTTCCGCGCGCAGCGGGTGTGTCCTGTGGATGCCTGCGTTGGGCGACAGTCGGTGGTCGTTCGGTGCCCGGCACGCTGCCGTGTACTCGCAGGTACCGCGAGAACGGGCTCGAGCATACGGATATAGCCTGCCCGGGTGGCGCCGTCTACACTTAAACTTGTTTTAAGGAGGTCGAGTGCCGCTGCCTGTTGGGCACTATTCATTGATTTGAGCGGCAGACCTTCGCGATGAATAAAGGAGGCGGGCAGGTAGAACCATTCAAAGCGATTTGCTGAATTAAACGGAAGGCATGCGTACCTTGGGAAACACTCTCCATTCTTTTGCTGTTCAAATAAGGTGCCCAGGAGGCCACTGCGCCGCTCTAGTAATAGCAAGGCCACGATTTTTGCGCGTGTCCTGAGCGTCAACTTGACTTACCCTCCTGTTAGCTGACATGGCGTAAGGCCCTTCCTCAGGAATAACACCCTCGCCGTAAGGCAAGACGCCACCCATACACAAGATCGGCAGGTTTAAGGCACGTGCTGCCGTCACCAGCCGGCTGCGTCGCCCAGACGCCCCGCTGGCCCCGCCTGCACGCTCGCGCCCGGAACCGGCGCTGGCCGGCAGAGTTGTGCAGCAATTCCTCCTGCGCGGCAGTCAACGTCTGCGAGACGCTGCGCAGCGCAGCCAGCCGCTGCTCGAAGAACCCCTCCCGCGTGGCCACACGCCACCCCCCCGTCGTCTGCCAGCTGTGTACAGGACAGCACACCAGACCGGAGTGATGCAGGACGACGACGCACAATGGACAGCCGAGGGTCGTTTTGTGGATAGGGTGGCGTCCGGTCGAGGACTTATCGGGCCACGATTGTTACCGATGCAGCAGCGTGTGGCTGGGGAGAACGCCATACGCGGCGTGATAGACCGCCGAAAACCGGCCGGCATGGGCAAAACCCCACCGGGCGGCGATGGCACTGACGGTGTCACCCCGGCTGGGATCTGCGGCCAGCAGCTGACGGTGAGCGTGCTCAAGACGGACCCGATGCAAGTATTGCATCGGGGCGGTGTCGCGGTACTGGCGAAAAGCTCGCTGCAGCCCACGCGGGCTGATCCCGGCGGCCTTGGCGATCTGGGCCATCCCGATGTCCTCGCCAGCGTGGGCGTCGATGAACGCGACCGCGCGGCGCAGCGCGGGCGGCTCGACCACTCCCACTCGGGACTCGGTGAGAGCCGCCACAGCGGTGTTCGGAAACGTCGCCAGCACCGAGGCCGCCAGCAACCGTTGGGTCTGGCCCCGGATCAGAGGGCTGGCCATGGCCTCGCAGTTAGGCAACACCTCGCGCGTCACATGGTTGACCACTGCCTGCCAATGCGAGGCCAGCAGCGGCGACACCGGCTGCATCCCGGTGAACTCCACGCCCGCCAGATCGATACCACTAGCACCGGCGGCATAATCGGCCACCACCGCCGGGTCAAGCGTCACGAACCCCAGGTCAAAGTTGTGCCAGGCGGCCTCAATCGACCCTGACGTCGGCAACAGCACCGGCTGTGCACGGCTGGCGCGGATCGTCTCCTGGCCGAGCCCGAACTCCAGCCACCCGCTAAAGACCTGGGGAATGACGAGTTTGTCCCGAAAGCAGACGGTGTCGGCTTGTTTAAGGGCCATGCTGTCGCGCATCCGCATCCGCACAACCGAGAACTCGTCAACACCGATCATGCTCTGCGCAAACGCGAACCCCTCCGGACTGACCGAAAACCGCACCCTATAGTCAACATAATTACGCTGAATAAACGCGTGGGCGCATTCGGGATCCGCGGTCTCAAACCGGTGACGCTGGACCGGCGCCAAGGTGTCAGCGACCACACCCACCCCCCGACCGCTCCCACCATTACCCCGCCAGTATGCCACGAGCAGCAGCGCCTGGTTCGGGCGGGTTTCGGGGGTGGACCTGCAACCGAACCGGATCGCACGCTAAGGCGATTTGGGGAGGTCAGGAGTGGTGCTGGAGGTGGGGTTATTTGGGGTCGTTGGCGTGTGTTTCGCCCGGCGCGCCCCTGCTGATCTGCACGGACAGAGCTAATCGTGCGTTCCGGTTCCGATGTTGGTCCTCCCCCGAGTCCTGCCTGGGTCGCCGAGCCCGTCGCGGTGAGGACGAGCAAGGGCAGCGCAACGAACGACGCGTGCGAGCCAAGCGTGGACAGCGCCTGGCCCAGCCAGAGCAGCTGGAAGTCCCGGTTCGTGCGCAGCGGTGGATTTGTCAACGTGCGCATTTCCCTTTCTTCATCAGCTGATGTTCGTCGTCAACACCAATCAGTACCGGGCAGGCAATTGGCGTGGGGTGGCGGCTTTGGGGGACGCCACCCCACTTGTTAGAGTGAACGGTCAGTCGACCGTGTCACCCTTAGAAGCAGGAGACGCTGATGATGCTCCAACCCGGCGGTTGCTCAGCCACAGCAGCGGTGGGGACCTCCAGTCCCTGGAGCTGCAGAACGAATTCCATGATTCACCTCCTTTCGTCACGCGGTGGGGACCCGGTGAGGGATGGTCGGCGGCGGAGGAAAGGCAGGACGGCATCTGTGTGGTCAAGCGCCGTGTGCAGCGCGAGCAGGATGCCCGCTGACCCCGTTGCGAGGTCCATCGACAGCCGCAGCATCTGGTCGCCGACGAAGCCCACGTAGTCCTGATAGGGCACGGCGTGCCAGGTCAGCCGACGCAGGTGCAGGTCGAGTGCAGTATCCCCGCTCGTCCGCTGTGTGGAGTCACCGAGGTGGCTCAGGTAGGCGATGAACCCAGCGCGACCGGTGAACAGCCCCGACTGCATCACGAACTCAACGCAACAGGCGCGACGCAGGCGCGCTTGGGCTGCGGTGAATTCTTCGTCGTCTCGATGATGGAGGTACTCATTCAGCACCAGACCGATTCCGGCGCTGCCCGTAGCGAGGTAGGCCCGCACCTGTGAGCCCACACGCACTTGCAGGCCCCCATCATTCAGGATTTCGCAGTATGCGAGGTCTCGCCGTAGCGCGGTCGCGGCCAGATCCAGGAAGGTGTTGTCGGTGGTGGCCTCGTACAGGCGGATGAACAGCAGGGCCGCGCCGGAAAAGCCGTACATCAGCCCGGCGGCGGAGGGTCGGTCCGGGACCGCGTCGGGGTCGCGCACCGCACGGGAAAGCTGCTCGGCGATTGGGATTGCACCCTCGCGCAGGGAGGGATCTGTGCTGTTCTGGGCGAAATGGAGCAGGGTCAGGCCGATCCCGGCCAGGCCACCGAAGAGCCCATAGGCGCGTACGTCGGCGATGAGCGCCATCGCACGGTCGAGCGTCGTCAGCGCCTCGTTGCGGCGACCGAGCTGGTCCAGGACGTAGGCGATGCCGTGCAGCCCGTTGAACAGCCCCGCATGGGGGTATCTGGCCTGCCGGATCGCATGAACCAGCCAGTCGACGTGCTCGGGTTGCGCTCCCACTCCGGTCGTTTCCAGCGCGTAGAGCACGCCGGCCGCGCCGTAGGCGAGATTGAGTCCCCCGTACCGGAATTGGGCCACGTCCCCGGGGAATAGCCGATCCGGCCGCTGCGGTGTCGCGCTCGCCAGGATCGCCTCGGTCATCGACTTGCGTAATGCGTCCCACGCTGGGAGCTCTCGATCACGGCACACGTCCGGTCTCGTCGAGTCCTGCGCCTGCCCCGCCATACCCCGCGGCTGGCGCTCTGTGGCGACTTGCAGACCGCGCTGGACCTGCGCGGCGAACGTCTCGGGCACCCTGAACCGTTCGGTGAGAACCTGCACGAACTCCTCGATCTTGGTGGGGTCTCGGTGTAGCAACTCGTTCACCGGCAGGAATATCCACAGGCGCAGGCAGGCCAAGGCGTAATGGTCGATATCGCGCCCTAAACAGGTCGCGGGCGCGACGAATCCGGGTGCGCCGAGGCCGGGACGGCGGTTCTGGTCCAGGGGGAAGGCTTCCTCGAAGTCCACCAGGGCGATGCGCCCATCGGACCGAAGCATGATGTTGTGCGGATGAAGATCGCCGAAGACGATCTCCCGGTGGTGGAGTTCGTCGAGCGCTTGCTGGACCTGACCGAGGATGTCGAGTGCCCACGCGGTATACGCGGCGATTGCGCTATCGGGTGGGTTGGGGTGCACGAACGGGTAGCGCGCGACCATGCACGTGTTGAGCGGTTCGCCGTCGATGTATTCCTCGACGAGGAAGTGGTGTTCCCAGCACGTGAGGTGTTCGATGAGGTCAGGGACGAACTCCAGATCGGACAGTTTCTCGAGAATGATCCGCTCACGTTCCAGACGAGCTACCGCGTCAGTGCCGTCCCACTCGAGCCCGGCGAACGGACGCGCTTCTTTGAGCACGACCCTCCCTCCGGTGCGTGTGTCCTGGGCCAGGTAGACACCACCGCCGTTGGAGAAGTGCAGTGCGCGTTCAATCTCGTACGGGAAACCAGAAGGGGTACTGTTGCCTCGTGCCGCTATCTGCGCGGCCAGGAAATCGGGGACATCGGCCCACGGTGGAACGTTGAAGACCGGACCCCGCAGGTCAGGGACCAGGCGGCCGTCCGGGGTCGCTACCGCCGGGATGAGGTCACCGTCCGCCGACGGGCAGTACCGTTCGACGAAGGCGCCATAGCGGACATAGACCTGTCCAGAGCCCCACCGGAGGTCGCTGAGAATGTAGGGCCCTTGGTATCCCTCCAGAGCGGTGGCCAGGTCAGTGAGCGCGGCGTGGAGTCGCGCCTCCCCGAGCGGATAGAGCGTGAGGAACTTGCCGCTGGAGGCACGATGAGCGTACTTCGAGTTCTCGGCCAGCAGGATGTCACGGCTGCGCAGAAACTTGAATGCGATGTTTTGCTCAACGCAGTAATCCCACACGATGCCCAGCACGTCCTCGGCGTGGTGAAGACACGCCGAAACGTGGATCTTCCAGCCCTGTGGCGGTAGCTCCACAGAGGGTGGATGCAACACCACCCACCCGTCCCGCTCCCACCGACTCCACCCCTCCGGCGCTGATCGGCGCGCGAGGGCGAATCTGCCGGGCACGTCGTCCCGACGCTCAACGGCATCGTAGAAATCGGGATCGGCGAAGCAATAGTGCGCGTACGCCATGTCCATCGTTGGTCCTCCTACGACACGGTGGTCAGCGGTGGTCAGTCAGGTGCCGGCGGTCACATTGGCCAGCGAACACCGGGGGTCGGTGCGGAACTCGAAGTCCGCGTTAAATTTTCTTCGATGATTTCACTCATGGTAATAACTAGTTTCCCGTTTTCCGGTTGGCGAGCACCCCGAACGCTTCGAACACCCAGCAGGTGCACCAAGGCCGTTGGTCAAATTCAAATCGAGATAATCACCCGCGTCGATCACTGCCCTCAGCGCGGGGCTCGCCCGCGCGAACCGGCCGACGTTAAGTAGCCGAAATGAAATAAGTTATCCATTTGGAGACATTTTCGAGCCCTTGACCTGCGACGATGCTAACTTCAGTGGATTTGTTGTTCCATTCCGACTCCGTAAATTACTGACCAGCACGTCACCATGGTCATTGTCAAACCCACACAGATGCGGCGGCGCCAACATTGGCTGTCACCAACGTCTAGCTTCCCGCAATCACCATCTCTCTCACGGTCTTCACGGTTTTCCGAGTCTCGACCTGTTCCAAGACGGCCTTTCTCCTTATCGGAGTGCCCTGCACGCGGCCGACACGTGCATCAGCCACGCTAGATACAAGGCGCAAGCTCGGCGTAAGCGCTGCGCAAGTCCGGCCAGCGACTACCGCCACGATCACGACTAATCAGAATAAAGCGGACCTTGCGCAAGACACCCATGCCACCGCCGACTACCGACTCCTACACTGGCGGCTAGTCCGCGGCCAATTGATTTGATGTCCCCAACCAGTGAGGTCGGGGTAGCCCCGGCGCGTTGCCGCGTCGGGGCCCCCTAGTGTAGTGTCTCATTATTGATTTTACACTTGCTGGAGTGCGACCCGTCCGCGGGCGACTCTGTCGAGGATTTGCTCGGCGGTGGCGGTCCACACGGCCCGGCGCTCGGGTCCATGCCACCAGCCCTAAAGTAGAGCATTCCCGCAGGTCAGAAGGTTGGGCTTACGCCGTTCTCCCTCGCACGACCAGTCTCTGACCCGAATCCGCGAATAAGGCGTTGAGTTGATCTTTATCAGTTTTGTGGATCTTCAGGTGGTTGTTTTTCGGGTTCCGGGCATGCTGGGAACCC
>Ga0213881_10001209_pt1 | contig 12784 bp, 9 predicted proteins | sample BarmaccoBMER_R08_FD_160104 | JGI IMG/M metagenome (GOLD analysis project Ga0213881, IMG submission 160104) | Barbacenia macrantha exposed rock microbial communities from rupestrian grasslands, the National Park of Serra do Cipo, Brazil - ER_R08 ... | reverse complement strand
CCGTAACCGTCACGCATCACAGGAAACACCCCCATACCGCCGGAATCACGCACCCTGCACGCCGTGTCGCACCCCAGCAACCACCGCGCCCGACGCGGATGCGGCCACACGATTTCCGACTATTTACCCCCGCATAGCCAAACCGGAAGCCGACACCTCGAACGGTGATGATCCAGGTGCTGGCGCCGAGCTTCTTACGAAGAGTGTTGACATGTGTATCGATGGTGCGTCCGCATCCCATTGACTCAACCGACTCAACGTCCCACACTTGAGACATGATCTGTTTACGGGAGACGACAGTTTCGGGTCGGCAAGCAAGGAGGTAAAGGAGATCGAACTCCTTACGGGTCACGTTGATGAGTTGACCATCGAGGCGCACTTCGCGGGCGCCGAAGTTGATACACAATGGTCCGTGTGAAATGGTCTGCACGGCGGGCTGTTGCGGCCGGGCCCGGCGCATGACGGCTTCGATACGGGCGATGAGCTCACGAAACCCGTAGGGTTTTACCAAGTAGTCGTCCAAGCCGGCCCGCAGGCCAAGGACCCGGTCCAACTCAGCGCCGCGAGCGGTGACGGCGATGAGAGGGATGTCACAAGAGGCTCGGATACCCCGACAGACTTCAAGACCGTCGAGATCGGACAGCTCAAGATCGAGCAGCACCAGGTCTGCACGGTGATACGTACTCAACGCGCGCGTTCCGGTACCGACACTCTCGGCATGGTATCCGTGTCGCCGCAGGCCGCGGATAAGAGATTCCGCCACAGCAGCATCATCTTCTACCACGAGTACACGCAAGATGACTCCCCGGCGACTCGCCAGCTCGTACCGTAACGACCAGTACGTGCGACGCTAGCGAGCGCCCTCATCGCAGCGCAAGGTCCTGGGCGGCAACCAGCACCAAGGTGCAATGGCGACTGTTACGAAGGTCGTATCTTCACTGCACCGTCATGATCTCTCTACTTCCAAAGAGCGGAATTGCGACGTCCGCGTTGGCGGCAATAGCGGGAGCTCATCGACGCCGCCGTCCAGTGATGATCTGCCCGGCAAGGCGAGGCCGGCACCGAGGCCGGCGAAGGGGTCCGGACGCGGCACCCATCTGACACCAGCAGTCCCACACAACCACACCGGCAGCTCAGCGCACCCTACCGCCAAGGACGTAAATGTTCACCAATTTTTTCCTCTTGGCAGTGTATTAATCGCGGTGGCTGCGCTCTCTGATGACCGGCCAGGTGAACGGAACACGCGAGGGAGACTTTACGAAAAATTCACACTGTGCACCGTGCACTTTCCTCTCTTCGCGTAGTCCACTCATAGCGACAACTGAGGCATGACGAGAGACGGCCAATGATCAAGAGCCGGGGAAGGGGGTCCTTGGGGAGAGGCTGGAGGATATGACGGATGATCCTATTCTGTCTGTTGAGCTGCGAGAGGAGATCGTCTCCCGCTTTGAACACCACCTCCGCGCGCAGGGCAGCCCAATCCTGGACAGTGCCTTCGCCCACGAGCAGATGCTGGAACAGGCGCGATCAATACTCGACGAAGTCGTCGACAGCTACCGACCGGCTACCGAGAGCATCGATCCTGGCCCGACGTCACTGCGCGTCGGGACCGGCGCCAGCCAAGCGATCGAGGGGATACATCCCACAGATTCGCTGCAGGCGGCGAGCGTGCTGTTCGAGACCGCTTTACCCGTTATGCAGCAAGCGTTCTCGGAGGGCGGACGACCGGATGCCGAGGCCGCGCTGATGCTGCACCGAGTGGTCATGAGCTGGGTCGCCTCCTACGCCGTGTCCCACACCGTGTTCGCGCTCAAGATCATTCGCGACTCACATCGCGCCGAGCTGGCGCGACTGGCCAGAGACCTACACGATCACGCCGCCCACGCCATAGGCGTGGCCATCCAGAACCTCGAGCTGCACGAGGTGCACGCCAGCCGAGATGTCGCCCAGGCGCAGGAGAAGCTCCACCGCGCGCGAGAGGCCATGCAGCAGGCTCTGGACAGTGTCCGGCACTTCTCCGCCGAGTTGCGCACGACGGTGCGATCTGAAGAATTCGAGCAAGCCCTCACGAATTATCTGGCATCCGCCGCTGACGGCAACGTCCTGACCAGCGTCGAGGTCACCGGCGACACCGCACTGCTGCCCCGAGAGGTGTGCGAGGAAGTCTATTTCACCCTGCGAGAGGCGATTCGCAACGCGTTGGTGCACTCCGACACCACCCGGCTGGACGTCACCGTCAGGATCAGTAAATCTCACCTGCATGCTCGGGTGTCCGACACCGGCCGAGGATTCTCGGTCGAGGACGCGACAAACGCTGGCGAGGGTCTTGGCCTGTCCTCGATGCGAGAGCGAGTGCAGTTGCTCGACGGGGAGCTGCGGCTGTCCAGCCTGGTGGGTCACGGGACCACGGTGGAAATCTCGGTTCCGCTCGGCAGGGTGCTGCGGTGAACGTCGGCACCGGGGCGATCTCAGTCGTGCTCGTGGACGATCACGCGCTGTTCCGCGAGGGGGTGGCCGAGTTGCTCGCCAGCGACCAGACCTTCGACGTGGTTGCCCAGGGATCCACCAGTGCGGAGGCGTTGGCCCTCGTCACGGAGCACCATCCTGACGTGGTGCTGGTCGACGTGGAGATGCCCGGACCCGGTGCGCCAGCGACGGTCGGCAGGCTACGCCAGGAGCACCCGGACACCCGAGTCATCGTGCTCACCATGCACGACAAACCTGAGCTGGTCCGCGAGCTGCTGGACCAAGGCGCGTCGGCCTTTCTGGTCAAGACGATCACTCGCCTGGAGCTCATGGCGGCGGTGCGCTCGGTGGTGACCAGCCGGAACAACGTCCTGCTGTCGGTGTCTCGCCGCACGGTCAACCAGCTGGACAACCAACCCCTCAACATGGCGCTGTCCGCACGCGAGCTGGAGGTGCTGCGGCTCGCTGCGCTCGCCCTGAGCAACGCCCAGATCGGCAAGCGGCTGCTCATCACCGAGGGCACGGTCAAGCGCCACCTGACCACCATCTACGCCAAGCTTGGGGCGACCTCCCGGGTCGATGCGATCAGGAAGGCGATCGCCGCCCGCCTGATTCCCCGCATCGACCCGTGAGGTGTAACCTGCCACTGTCGATCTTGAGCCGTCAGTGGGCAAGGTCGGCGGGGTCGGTGTTGGCGCCACAGAGCAGGATCGCGATGCGCTCACCGACGGTGGGGTGATAGGCACCGGAAGTTAACGCCGCAAGAGCGGCGGCAGTGCCGTGCTCAACGACGATCCGGTGGTGGTTCCACAGCAACCGGCGGGCCGCAACGATGGTGTCCTCGGTGACCAGCACGCTGCGCACGCCGGTACGGACGGCCACCTCGTAGGCGATGGTGCCGACCCGGCGAGCACCCAACGAGTCCGCCGCGATACCCGACACCTCGATATCGACCGGGCGCCCGGCGACTAGGGCGGCATGCAGGGTCGGGATCGTCTCCGGCTCGACGCCGACCACCCTCGCTTGGCCCTGGAGGGCGGTGGCAACACCGGCCATCAGCCCGCCCCCGCCCACCGCGAGCACCACGGTGTCCACCTGGCCAAGCGCCTCGAGCAGTTCCAGTGCGAGGCTGCCCTGCCCGGCACAGACCTCTGGCTGGTCGTAGGCGTGACAGAAGAGCGCACCGGTGTCGGCAGCCCGTTTGGTCGCGGCCTCGTACGCTTCGGCGTACTCGGTGCCGTGTTGGACCACCGTGGCCCCCAACGCGCCCAACTTGGTGACCTTGACCAGGGGTGCCGTGGTGGGCACGTACACCTCGGCCGGGATATCCAACGACTTCGCGGCGTACGCGACGGCCAGTCCGGCGTTGCCGCCGGAAGCCGCGATCACCCCTTCAGCGGGCAGTTCGCCGGCCTCGGCCGCAGCCAGGATCCGGTTGAACGCGCCGCGGGCCTTGAACGACCCGCTGTGCTGCATGAACTCCAACTTCAGCCACACCCGCCCAGCTGGGGCGAAGACGTCTGGGTCGAGCTCGGCCACCGGGGTGCGCCGTACCCGACCGGCGATCCGGTGGGCGGCGGCCTCGACATCAGCACGAGTGATCACTTCGAGTTGCCTCCGACGAAACCGAACGAAGAAGCATAGGGCAGGCATGTCGGTGGGTAGGCTGCTGGCATGCACCACCCAACCCAGGGTCCGCTGCGGGTGGTTGTGGTGGATGACCACCAGATGGTGCTCGATGGGCTGCGCGCGATGCTAGCTGCCTACGCTGACCAGGTCGAGATCGTCGGTGAGGCCACCGAGCCGGAACTCGCGATGAAGATTATCACTGAGCAGGAGCCCGACATCACCGTGCTCGATGTCCGGTTACGGGGCTCCAGCGGGCTGGACCTGTGCGCGGAGATCCGCCGGCGCCGCCCCGCCTGCAAGGTCGTGTTCCTCACCGTCTACGACGATGAGCAGTACCTCTACCAGGCACTGCGGCTCGGCGCAGCCGGGTTCCTGCTTAAGCGGGTGCGCGGCGCGGAACTGGTGGATCACCTGCAGCGGATCCACCAGGGCGAAGTTCTGATCGATCCCAGCCTGGCGGCCAAGGTCGCGATGTCAGTGGCCCACCTGCGCGGCGGGGAGTTCTGGCCAGGGGCACGCCTCGGGCTGACCCAGCGCGAGAGCGAGGTGCTCGCGCTCATGGTGGCTGGGCTGTCCAACCGCGCCATCGCCGGGCGGCTGTCGGTCAGCGAGGAAACCGTCAAGACGCACGCCCGCGGGATCTACCGCAAGCTGGGTGTGACGGACCGCTCCGGCGCGGTCGCCGCGGCGCTGCGGGAGGGGGTGTTCCAGTGATCAGCTCGTGGCTAAGCCTGGCCGACGCCGATTCCGACGCCCAACTGCTGCACCGGGTGATCGAGATCCTGTCGGCGGGTCTGGACCTCGATGGGATCGCCCAGAGGGTGGCCGACCTGATCACCGAGACCACCTCCACCGACGTCTGCTTCGTGCACCTGCTGGATCCGGCGGGTGACCGGTTACGGCTGCGCGGGGCCACCGTCCCCTTCGACCAGCTGGTCCGGCGGATCGAGCTACCCCTCGGCGAGGGGGTGTCCGGGTGGGTGGCCGCGCACTGCCAGCCGGTGGTGATCACCGACAACAAGCGCGCGGATCCGCGTTACCGCTACATCCCCGAGTTGCGCGGGGAGGAGTTCATCTCGATGGCCTCGGTGCCGATGATCACCCGGCCCGGTGACCTAGTCGGAGTGCTCAACGTGCACACCCGGCAGCGCCGCGAGTTCGCCCAGGCCGACGTGGAGCTGCTGAGCTCAGTGGCGGGTTTGATAGCCGGGGCCATCGAGAACGCCAGCCTGCACCACAGGCTCGCCGAGCGGGAGGAGGCGATGGAGCGGTTCGCTGAGCGGATCGTGCTGCTCCAGGAAACCGAGCGGCGCCGGCTCGCTGGCGAGATCCACGACGGTATCAGCCAGCGCATCGTCAGCCTGTCGTTTCACCTTTCGGCGGCGGCGGACGCGGTGGTCTCCGACCCGGCCAGTGCCGCCGAGCAGATCGCCCGCGCTCAGGAGCTCGCCGCGGGGGCGCTGGAGGAGACCCGGCATGCGATTGCCGGGCTGCGCCCGCCCGTGCTGGACGACCTCGGGTTGGCCGCCAGCCTGGAGAGCCTCGCGCGGTCGATGCCGCTGCCCAACGTCCAGGTGGACACCGTGGCGACCAGCCTGCCCGAGCATGTCGAGACCGCGGTCTACCGGATCGCCCAGGAGGCACTGCAGAACGTCATGAAGCACGCCAACGCGGCGCACGTGCAGCTGCGGCTCTCGGTGGCCGACAGCGTGATCCTGCTCGAGATCTCCGACGATGGCGTCGGCTTCAACCCAGCCAGCACCGCCGAGCGGGCCGGGCCGGTGGGATACGGCCTGCCAGGCATGCGGCAGCGCGCCGAACTCCTGGGCGGGCAACTCACCGCGGACAGCACCCCGGGTCGCGGCACCGTGGTATGCCTGCGCGTGCCCGTCCCCCACGAGCACTCGGCCTGAGCACTACTGGCCCCCGACGGCGAGCACCATCGCCAGAGTCGCGGAAGCGGTGGCTTTCCCGTTCGTTCAACCCTCAACGAACGGGAAAGCCACCGCCTCGGTTCACCAGGAACAACCTACTGATCAGCAGTGGTGCCAGCCACCCCAGTGGTGCTTGTGGTGGTGCTTGTGGTGGTGGTGCTTGTGGTGGTGACCGCCCCAACCACCCCAGCCGCCCCAACCACCCCAGCCGTGCGAACCACCCCAGCCGCCCCAACTACCCTCACTGCGCCCAAGCCTGAAGATCTCCGCGATTCTCATGTCCGCTCTCCTTGACTCTCCCCGAGGAAGGGATTCTCCTTCCCCAACCCTCAGTCACTGCGCCCCCCGCGGTGATAAACAGCCGACATGAAGCCCCGTGGTATGTCTGATGACCTTTTGAGCCCCGCGCCGGCATGCCTCCAGCTTTGGCGGTCGCGGCGTGGGGATCCAGTTTTTTCGCCGTTTAGCTGTTGCTTGGCCGTTGCTTAGCTGGGGGAAACCGGGAAACATACTCCATTTTGTACCGCTTTATGTTTCGGTGAGTGATTTGACCGTGACGCGCGGTGTCCTCACCGGTGCGGCTGGGTGCGGCGATGATCCGCTGCGGGCGACCCGGCGGACGCGGAATCCCGGCTGCTCATGACGGGTAGTTCTGCTAGCTGGGGCTGGTTGTCTCCCGTACGCTACGAGATCGCTGGAGACTATGTCGTCGCGGCGGGGGCAGCACTGCGATGGATGGCACACGGGAACGGCTCGATCTCGAGAGCAGCCGCAGGGTGGGGGCTGAGGTACGCCGGTTGCGGATCGATCGGGGCTGGTCACTGGCCACACTGGCCAAGGAGTCACACTACAGCGTCGGTTACCTGAGCAAGATCGAAAATGGGAAGAAGCGGATCGCCACGGAGATGGCCCGCAACTTCGATGAGGTGTTCGGGACCGGCGGTTTTCTGACCGGGCTGCTACCCACTCGGGTACACCCGCTCTTGGTTCAGGACGAGCTAGAGCCACCGGATACCGGCTTGTGTCCGTATCCCGGTCTGGTCGCGTTCGGCCCTGAGGAGTCCCGCTGGTTCTTCGGCCGGACGCGCCTCACCGCTGATCTCCTCCGCCGGCTCGATGAGTGCCTGGGCGGGGGTGGACCGCTGGCGGTGGTGGCGCCCTCGGGGGCCGGCAAATCCTCGCTGCTGGCCGCTGGGCTGATCCCGGCCCTGGCCCAGGGGGCATTGCCCGGCTCGCAGGACTGGCCGGTGGTGACCGCTACCCCCGGGACGCATCCACTGAGCACTCTCGCCGGGCGCTTCGCCGCCGTGACCAAGGCCGACCCTGCGGCCGCGGCCGCGGCGGCCGGTGATCCGGACCGGTTCGCCGCGTGGCTCACCGAGGCGATAGCCAGCGGGAAACCAGGGGAAACATCCAGCTCAGCGCGGGCCGTGCTGATCGTGGACCAGTTCGAAGAGATCTTCACCGAATGCCAGCAGGAGACCGAGCGCCAGGCGTTCATCACCGCGCTGTGCGCCGCTGCCGGCCCGGCGGTGCTGGTGGTCCTGGGGGTGCGGGCGGATTTCTACGGTCAGTGCCTGGCGTATCCGGCGCTGCTGGCCACGGCGCAGGCCCCGGTCGTGCTCGGGCCGATGAGCCCCGACCAACTCCGGGAGATCATCACCCGCCCGGCGGAGACCGAAGGGCTCGAGGTGGAGCCCGGGCTGGTCGAGCTGCTGCTGCGCGACCTCGGGGTGACCGATGATCCCGGTACACCGCCGGCCGGCTACGACCCGGGTGCCTTGCCACTGCTGGCGCACGCCCTGCGGGTGACCTGGCAACAGTGTGAAGGCCGGGTGCTGAGCGTGGCCGGTTACCGGCGCACCGGGGGCATCCGCCAGGCGTTGGCCAGCACCGCCGAACGGGTCTATACCCGGCTGAGCCCGGCCGAGCAGCACGTGGCCCAGCAGGTTCTCCTGCGCCTGGTCAACGTGCGCGAGCAGGGCAAAGACACCCGCCGCCGGCTGCTGCGCACCCGGCTGGTCGAGGCGCTGCCGGCCCCGGCCCCCACGGTGGAGCGGGTACTGGAGGTCCTCGGACGGGCCCGGTTGGTCACCTTCGACCTTGGGGGGAGCGCCAGCGGGGATGGCGACAGTGTGGAGATCACCCATGAGGCGCTACTGGGCGCGTGGCCGCGGCTGGCCGGCTGGCTCAGTGCCGACCGCGCCGCCTTACGCACTCGCCAGCAGCTGTCCGAGGCCGCCGAGGCCTGGGAGGCCACCGCTCGGGAGCCCTCCAGGCTCTACCGCGGCACCCAGCTAGCCATCACCCGGGACTGGGCCGCCGGCCCTGGCCACAACCGGGAGCTCAACGCCGTGGAGCGCGACTTTCTCCACGCCGGTATCGCCGCGCAGCGTCACGAGCAGCAGGCCATCCGGCGGCAAAATCAGCGGTTGCGCCAGCTCATCGCCGCCCTCACCGCTCTGCTGGTGCTCGCCGTCGGCGCGTCGGTGCTCGCGGTCACCGGCCAGCGCAGCGCGGCCTACCAGCGCAAGCTGGCGCTGTCCCGTGAGGTCGCCGCCGAAGCCAGCACAGCCGACACCCCCGATACGTCCCTGGCGATGCAGCTCGGCCTGGCCGCCTACCGCATTGCCCCGACCACCCAAGCCCGCAGTGCTCTGCTCAACGCCTCCGCGCTGCACACCGCCACCCGGGAGCTCGCCGACGCCGATGCCCTGCTGAGCGAGGCGATGAGCCCCGATGGGCGTACCCTCGCGGTCGGTTCGCAAGACCAGGCGGTACGCCTGTACGACATCACCAATCCCCGAGCACCCACCTTCCTGAGTATCCTCACCGCCCACACCGACCCGGTCCACGCGGTGGCGTTCAGCCCGGACGGGCACACCCTGGCCACCGCCAGCTACGAAACGGTACGGCTGTGGGGCCTCAACGACCTCCGTCACCCCATCCCGACGGCTGTCCTCACCGGCTACACCGGCAGCGTCGAGGCGATGGCGTTCAGCCCGGACGGGCACACCCTGGCCACCGCCAGTAGCGGTAGTGACGCTACGGCACGGCTGTGGGACCTCACCGAGGCGCACCACCCCACCCTCGCAGCCACCCTCACCGGCCTCACCGGCACTGTCCATGCGGTGGCGTTCAGCCCGGACGGGCACACCCTGGCCACCAGCGACGACAGCCGCACGGTGCAGCTGTGGAACCTGACCAACCCCCACCATCCCACCTTCGTTGCCACCCTCACCGGCTACACCAGCGGGATCAACGCGGTGGCATTCAGCCCGGACGGGCACACCCTGGCCAGCGCCAGCGATGACGGCACGGTGCGGCTGTGGAACATCAGCGACCCGCACCACCCCACCGCGCTACCGACCCTCACCGGCCACACCGACAGCGTCGAGGCGGTGGCGTTCAGCCCGGACGGGCACACCCTGGCCACCGCCAGCTACGACAAAACAGTCCGGCTATGGGACATCAGCGACCCGCACCACCCCACCGCGCTACCGACCCTCACCGGCCACACCGGTCCGATCAAAGCGGTGACGTTCAGCCCGGAGGGACACACCCTGGCCAGCGCCAGCAGGGACGGCACGGTCCGGCTGTGGGACACCGGCGACCCGCACCAGCCCGTAGCCATCCTCACCGACCTGACCGGTCCCCGCTACACCGGCCCTGTCGACTTCAATCCCTTCTACGCGGTGACGTTCAGCCCCGACGGGCACACCGTGGTCGCCGGCAATGCTGAGGGCACGGTGCGGGTGTGGGACACCAGCGACCCGCATCACCCCATCCCGGCTGCTGTCCTCACCGGTCACACGGACAGCGTTGAGGCCGTGGCATTCAGCGCGGACGGGCACACCCTGGCCACCGCCAGCTACGACAAAACAGTCCGGCTATGGGACATCGCCGACCCCCACCACCCGACCCTCCTGGCCGTCCTCACCGGCCACACCGGTCCCGTGGAGGCGGTGGCGTTCAGCCCGGACGGGCACACCCTGGCCACCGCCAGCTACGACAAAACAGTCCGGCTATGGGACATCAGCGACCCCCACCACCCCACCGCGCTACCGACCCTCACCGGCCACACCAATTTCGTGGAGGCGGTGGCGTTCAGCCCGGACGGGCACACCCTGGCCACCGCCAGCTACGACAAAACAGTCCGGCTATGGGACATCAGCGACCCCCACCACCCCATCCCGGAGAACATTCTCACCGGTTACCCCAACGGCATCAACGCGGTGGCGTTCAGCCCGGACGGGCACACCCTGGCCACCGGCAGCTACGACAAAACGGTCCGACTGTGGGACCTGAGTGACCCGCACTCCCCCATCCCGGCGGCCACTCTCACCGGTCACAACGCTGGTGTCCGCGCGGTGGCGTTCAGTCCCGACGGGCACACCCTGGCCACCGCCAGCCTGGATGACACGGTACGGCTCTGGGATGTCAGCGACCCCTACCACCCCAGCCCTGCGGCCACCCTTACCGGCCACACCGACACCGTCCGCGCGGTGGCGTTCAGTCCCGACGGGCACACCCTGGCCACCGCCAGCCTGGATGACACGATACGGCTCTGGGACACCGACCCCGACCAGGCCGCCAAGGACATCTGTTCCCTGACCGCGACCACGCGCATCACGGATAACCAGTGGAAGCAATACTTCCCCGACATACCCCAGCAGCCCGCGACTGGCTGCAACCCGTGAGCCCCTACTCCCATTCGATGGTGCCGGGGGGCTTGCTCGTCACGTCGAGGACCACCCGGTTGATCTCGGGCACCTCGTTGGTGATCCGGCCGGAGATGCGAGCCAGCACCTCATAGGGTACCCGGGACCAGTCCGCGGTCATGGCGTCCTCGCTGGACACTGGGCGCAGCACCACCGGGTGTCCGTAGGTTCGCCCATCGCCCTGCACGCCGACGCTGCGCACCTGCGCCAGCAGCACCACCGGGCACTGCCAGATATCGCGATCCATCCCGGCTGCGGTGAGCTCCTCCCGGGCGATCGCGTCCGCGGCGCGCAACGTCTCCAGGCGCGCGGCGCTGACCTCGCCGATGATCCGGATCGCTAGGCCGGGGCCCGGAAACGGCTGGCGGTGCACGATCGTCTCTGGCAGCCCCAGCTCCAGCCCTATCCGGCGCACCTCGTCCTTGAACAGGGCGCGCAGCGGCTCGACCAGCTCGAACGCCAGATCCTCCGGTAGGCCGCCGACGTTGTGGTGGCTCTTGATGCTCGCGGTGCCCGAGCCACCACCGGACTCCACCACGTCCGGGTACAGGGTGCCCTGGACCAGGAAGCGGATCTGTTCACCGTGCCGGCCCGCCTCGGCCTGCAGGTCCCGGGCCGCGGCCTCGAAGACCCGGATGAACTCCCGACCAATGATCTTTCGCTTGCACTCGGGATCCACCACTGCCCGCAGCGCGGACAGGAACCGCTCCCGGGCGTCGACGGTGACCAGCTGGATTCCGGTGGCGGCCACGTAATCCCGTTCCACTTGGGCCCGCTCGCCGGCCCGCAGCAGGCCGTGGTCGACGAACACGCAGGTCAGCGCATCCCCGACGGCCCGGTGTACCAGCGCGGCGGCCACCGCGGAGTCCACCCCGCCGGAGAGGCCACAGATCAGCCTCCCATCCCCGGTCTGGGCTCGGATGGCGGCCACCGTCTCGTCGATAACGCCGGTGGTGGTCCAGTTCGGCCGGATGCCGGCGATGTCGTGCAGGAACCGGCGCAGCACCTCCTGGCCGTGCGGCGAGTGCATCACCTCCGGGTGGTACTGCACCCCCGCCAATCGCCGGGTGGGGTCCTCGAACGCCGCCACCGGGGAGCCCGCCGAGGCCGCGGTGACCGTGAACCCGTCCGGGGCGGCGGTCACCGCGTCACCGTGGCTCATCCACACCGGGCCGCGGGTCGGCAGCTCGCGATGCAGCACCCCGCCACCGTCGAGCACCTGCAGATCGGTGCGCCCGTACTCCCGGGTACCGGTGTGGCGCACGGTGCCGCCCAGTGCGTCGGCCATTGCCTGGAAGCCGTAGCAGATGCCCAGCACCGGTACCCCGGCCCGCAACAGCGCCGGATCGACGCGGGGGGCTTCTGGAGCGTACACGCTGGCCGGGCCGCCGGAGAGCACGATCGCCCCGGGTTTGCGGGCCAGGACCTCCGCGACCGGCGCGGTGTGCGGCACGATCTCCGAGTACACCTGCGCCTCGCGGATCCGTCGGGCGATCAGCTGGGCGTACTGCGCCCCGAAGTCAACGACCAGCACCGTCATGGTGGCACGCTACGCGTGCCACCATGAGTGGCGTTGCGAGCTAGCCTCCGCAGGAGGCTGGCTTCCGCTCGATTCGCCATCCACCACACCAGCACGGGTCACCTGGCCGTCGGCCCCGCATCCACTTCTGCCTCGGCACAGTAGACGCGAGCGCCCCGATCGAGTTCCCCAATCCGTGGTCGTTGATCTCCGTGGAGCGGCTGCCGGTGCTCGTCGCGCGAGGATTCGCCGAGGCGGCGACCTTCACATTCGTTCAACTATCAACGAACATGAAAGCCGCCGACCTCGATTCGTCGGCCGCAGCCTGCTGATTATCAGCGCCAGCCACCCCAGTGGTGGTGATGACCCCAGCCACCCCAACCGCCCCAGCCGCCCCAGCCGCCCCAGCCGCCCCAGCCACCCCAGCCACCCCAGCCACCCCAGCCAGACCAACTAGTCCGAGCGCGCCAAAGCCTGAAGGTCTCCGCGATTCTCATGTCCGCTCTCCTTGACTC
>Ga0213881_10001208_pt1 | contig 12789 bp, 12 predicted proteins | sample BarmaccoBMER_R08_FD_160104 | JGI IMG/M metagenome (GOLD analysis project Ga0213881, IMG submission 160104) | Barbacenia macrantha exposed rock microbial communities from rupestrian grasslands, the National Park of Serra do Cipo, Brazil - ER_R08 ... | reverse complement strand
GGCGCTGGCGATCGTCGACCGCACCCTGAACCGGCCGAGCATCGTCGGTGGGGCGTCGATCTACCCGTTCGTGCAGAACATCCTTTTGGGCCTCCGCGCCGAGGGCCTCGGGGCGGCGTTCACCACACTCCTGGCGCCGGCCGAGGAGGAGGTGCGCGAGCTGATCGGGATGCCCGAAGGGGTCGCGCTCGCCGGCCACATCGGGACCGGGCACCGAGCCGACTCGTGGCCCAAGCGGCTCTCGCGCCGTCCGGTGTCGGAGTTCGCGTTCGCCGAAAGATACGGCGAGCCCTGGTAGGTAAAAGAGCACCCGTGCCCTCGGGACCCCAGTCGCGAGCGCCGGCGCACCCGCCCCGGTCGCCAACAGGGCGCCGCTCCTGCGGCGCCTTAGAAAAATCTAGAAATTCCTGGGTTTACGGAACCGCGCCCCGTGGGTATACGCCTGCGTAGCTTTCCACGGGGCGGACGCCAGGGGTATAGACGAGGGCGGGGCAGGCCGGGCCTCGCCCTCGGCCTTTAAGCGTCCTTCCTCGGGGGGATCGACTCCTTCAGCCGCCGGCGGGCCGCTTCGAGCCGGCGGTGCGCCTCGTTCCCGGCCGGACCTGGGTCAGGAGGTCGCCTCCTCACGACCGAGAGCAACTGGCGGAGCCGCGGTCTCACGCCGCCGCGCCGGCCACCACCGACGTCGACCAGTCGATCACCGATGTCGGCCGGACGATGTGCTTGTTCATCGCGAGCTCCTTGGGCGAGAGGCCGAGCGCCAGCCCCAGCAGCTGGGGGAGGTGGAGGACCGGGAGCCCGAGGTCGCGGCCCACGACCTTCGCCGCCGCCGGCTGCTGCATGTCGAGGTTCAGGTGGCAGAGCGGGCACGGCACGACCAGGCAGTCGGCGTGGGCGTCGAGCGCGTCGCCGAGGTGGCGCCCGGCCTGGCCGAGCGAAGCCGTTTTGTTCATGGTGATGATCGGAAAGCCGCAGCACTTGTAGACGCCGGCGTAGTCGACCACGGTGCCGCCCAGAGCCTCGATCACCCGGTGCAGGTATCGGTCGCGAGGATGCTCCTCGTCAATCCCGAGCCGGTTCACCGGACGCACGATGTAGCAACCGTAGAACGGGCCGACGCGCAAGTCCGTCAGGGGACGCTCGACTCGGGCCTTCAGGTTGTCGAGCCCCATTTCCTCGACCAGGAGCCACAGGAGGTTCTTGTTCGTGATCCCCTTCTCGTAGCGGAGCCCTTCTTCGGACAGATTTGCGTTGATGTGCTCGCGGTACTCGCCGTTGGCGTCGAGCCGCTCCTGACACTCGCTCTGGGCGCCCTGGCAGGTCGAGCAGATGTTCATCATCAGCGCGCCGTCGGTCCGCTGCGCGAGCGCGAACGTGCGCGCGTTCAGGGTGTCCGCCAGCTCCTGGTTGTGCTCGGCGATCACGCCGGCGCCGCAGCACGACGCCCGGTCGAGCTCGATCAGCTCGAGGTCGAGCAGGGGCGCGACCTTGGCCATCGCTCCGTGCAGCTCGGGGGTGAACCCGCGGCTCACGCACCCGGGCCAGTAGGCGACTTTCATGGGTTATCCCTCCGGTTTCGGCATTGAGGGTTCCTCGGGCGGCTCGCGCCCGGCGACACCCTGCTCCTCAATGCTCTCCGGCTCGTCCTCGTACCCCGTCACGTACAGGTTCAACTCGCTGCGCCGCTCGCGCCCCTCGATCGCGTCGAAGATCTGCTTGACCTCCTTGGGCGCCTTGTGGGGGTGGCCCAGCGCGGTCCTCGGCGTCATCTTCCTGCGCGTCAGGGCCTTCGCCGCCAACGGCAGCGCGCTGATCAGCTCGGGCACCGCGTTCGGGTGGAACTTGCCCCCGTAGGAGTCAGGCAGGAGATCGGCCTCGTTCAAGAGCCCGTTGCGGCGGATGTTCTTGACGAACGCGTGCTCGTGGCGATAGCCGTTGTTGCGGTCCTTGATGTTCTCGTCGGACCCGGCGATCCGGCGCAGCCGCATGATCTGGCTCATCGGATCGACGCCCTTGGGGCAGGCGTCGATGCAGTTAAAGCAGTGCGTGCAGTCGTAGATCCCGTGCTCGTCCTCCGAGAGGTCCTTCAACCGCTCGTAGCGCTCCGCGTCGCGCGGGTCGCCGACGAACCGGTAGGCCTTCGCCAGGGCGGCCGGTCCCGCGAACAGCGGGTCGATCTCCATCGACAGGCAGTCCGACACGCACGCGCCGCACTGGATGCAGGCCATCGTCTGGGTGACGTCGACCATGTTCTCGTGGGGGACGATGTACTCGCGCTCGGGAACCGGCTCCTTGTTGATGAGCCACGGTGTTACTCGTTCGATCTTTTTCCAGTGCACCGCGTCCATGTCGACGATCAGATCGCGAATCACCGGCATGTTGCCCATCGGCTCGACCGTGATCACGTTGTCCTCGTGGCCGTCCTCGCCCTCGGGCGGGTTCCACCCGGCTCCGTGCGCCCGCTGCGCGGCCTCGACCAAGTGCGTGTTACAGGCCAGACCGGGCTTACCGTTCATCCGCACCCCGCACGACCCACAGATGGCCTGCTGGCAGGAGCAGCGGATCCCGATCGAACCGTCGGTCTCGTCCTTGACCTTGAGGATCGCGTCGAGCACCGACTGGGTCTCCGGCAGCTCGACCGTGTGTTGGTCCCAGTAGGCGGCCTCGCCGGACTGTGGGTTGTACCTGCGGATCCTCAAGGTGTACTCAGCCATACCGAATCAATAGGTCCTTTCCTCGGGCTGCCAGCGGGTGATCGTCACCTCGGAGTAGCTCACCTCCGGCGGGCCGCTGCCGTTGACCGAGATGTCGATGTGCTTGAGCCACTGATCGTCGTCGCGCTGGGGGAAGTCGGTGCGGAACTGAGCCCCGCGCGACTCCTTGCGCTCGATCGAGGCCACCACGACCGTCTCCGCCACGTCGAGCATGTACCCGAGCTCGATCGCCGCGATCACGTCCTGGTTGAAGATCGCCCCACGGTCGTCGATCGACGCCTTGGGCTCCTGCTCCCTGAGCCGCATCACGATCTCGTACGCCTTGCCGAGCCCGTCGGCGTCCCTGAACACGGCCACGTACTCGTTCATGGCCTCGCCGAGCTCGTTTTTGATCGCCGCCAGACGCGGGCCTCCGGGCTCGCGGTTGACGATCGCCTGGATCCTGCGCTCGGCGTCGGTCAGCAGCGAGGCGGAGGAGGAGGGCATCGGGACCTGCCTGGTCAGCCCCGCCGCGTGGACGCCCGAGCGTCGCCCGAAGACCAGCGTGTCGAGCAGCGAGTTGGCTCCGAGCCGGTTCCCGCCGTGCACCGACACGCACGCGACCTCCCCCGCCGCGTACAGCCCGGGAATCGTGGTCTGGCCGTCGACGTCGGTCTTGACCCCGCCCATGATGTAGTGCTGCCCGGGCCTGATGTGGATCGGCTCGCGGGTGATGTCGACGCCCGCGAAGTCCCGCCCGATGTTGACGATTTCCCTGAGCGCCTCGAGTGTGCGCCGGCGCGGCACCTTGGTGATGTCAAGGGCTACCGTTCCGTCGGGGAAGCCGCGCCCCTCGTTGATCTCGGTCTGCTCGGCTCTCGAGACCACGTCGCGGGAGGCGAGCTCGAGTTTGTTGGGCGCGTAGCGCTCCATGAACCGCTCGCCCTCGGCGTTGAGCAGCCAGGCTCCCTCGCCGCGCGCGCCCTCGGTGATGAGCAGCCCGTTCCCGGCCAGCGTCGTCGGGTGGTACTGGATCATCTCCATGTCCATCAGCTTCGCGCCAATCCGGTAGGCCTGGGCAATCCCGTCGCCGGTGACGATCAGCCCGTTGGTGGTCGGCTTGTAGACCTGGCCGGCGCCGCCGGAGGCGAGGATGGTCCCCTTGGCGTTGAAAATCTCCATGGCGCCGTCGCGGAGGTTGCGACAGATCGCGCCGACGCAGCGGCCCTCCTCGTCCACCAGGAGGTCAGTGGTGAACCATTCCTCGTAGCGGTCGATGACCGTCCCGTGCTTCATCAGCTGCTCGTAGAGCACGTGCAGGATCGCGTGTCCGGTGATGTCGGCGACGTAGTAGGTGCGGGCCGCGGACGCGCCGCCGAACGCGCGCGTGCCGAGATGACCGGTCTCGTTGCGGTGGAAGGTGACGCCGGCGTGCTCGAGCCACAGGATCTCGTCCGGCGCCTCGCGCGTCATGATCTCGATCGCGTCCTGGTCGCCGAGGTAGTCAGACCCCTTGACGGTGTCGAACGCGTGTGACTCCCAGGTGTCCTCCGGGTTGAGCGCCGCGTTGATGCCGCCCGCCGCGGCGACCGAGTGCGAGCGCACCGGGTGGACCTTGGAGACAATCGCCACGGTGGCGCCCGCCTGAGCCGCGGCGAGGGCGGCGCGCTGACCCGCCAACCCGGCTCCAATGATCAAAACGTCGTGTGAGGGCATGTATTGGAGATTCTATTTAAGGGCGGGCTTATCGCCCGCCCGTGGGTTGCGGTTCGGGCCGTCCGAGCTGCGCGAGCCTAAGCGCTCTACGCGGCCGGGGAGCCGAGAGCCGTCTGGAGCGCGCGGCGTACCTGCTCGATCGTGACCACGCCGCGCAGTACTCCCTCGCCGTCGACCGCCATCAACGCGCCGAAACGGCCGAGCGGCTCGGAGGACAGGAGCTCGGTCAGCGGCCGGTTCTCGTCCACGCGCCAGCTCGAGGTCTCGGCGGTTTCGAGGACCGCCCCGACGGTCAGCCAGCCCTCGCCGCCGTCGTAGGTCTGCTGTAGGCGCTCCTGGCGCGCGATTCCAACGAAGTGACCGCCCTCGTCGACCACGGGAAACCATGACCACCGGTAGCGCGCGAAGAACTCGTCGAGTGCGCCGGTGACCGGCGTCTGGGCGGGGATCGCCACGGGCTGGCGGTCCATGATGTCCGCCACGCGCACGTCCGCGATCCGCTGGGTCAGGGTCGTCTGTATCAGCGCGCCCCGAGCGGATTGGCCGAGCAGGAACGCGAGCGCCACGAGCCATAGGCCGGTGAACACCGCCCCGTCCAGCGCCAGCCAGATGCCGACGCCCGCGAGGATGACGGCAAACGCCTGTCCGAGCTGAGCCGCGGCGCGCGTGCCGCGGACTTTCTCGCCGGTCACGCGCCAGACGATCGCCCGCGCGATCCGCCCGCCATCGAGCGGGAACGCGGGGACGAGGTTGAAGGCCAGGAGCAGGATGTTCCAGAACAGCAGCCAGCTGATCGACAGCAGCACCGGCGTGATCGGCACGGTGCCGTCGAGCTCGATCGCGTGTACGAGGCGGTGCGGGCCCACGATCGCCAAGGCGACCGCCAGACATACCAGCGCGAACAGGAACGTGGCCAGCGGCCCGGCGGCGGAGATCTTGAAATCCTCGGACGGTGTCGCGGCGTCGCGGCTCATCTGCGTTATGCCGCCGAACAGGAACAGGTCGATTCGCTTGACCTCGATCCCCTGGCGCCGCGCCGCGATCGCGTGACCCAATTCGTGGACGATCAGCGAACCGAACAGCACCAGTACTGTGACCACCGTCGTCAGGTAGGCAACGCCGTCCGAGCTGTGCAACGCCTGACGAAACTGTCCCGAAAGCCAGAAGATCATCAGGAACAGGATCAAGAACCAGCTGCGATCGACCCCGATCCGAAAACCGAAGAGATCGAACAGCTTGATCGAGGGTGGCCGCCTCAGCATGGTGCAATGGTCGCACAGGCGCGGCACCGAATCGAGCGTGCGATTCGACCGGCTCTGCGGCTCGAATGTAAGACTAGGAGGGAGCCTACGATGAGAAATGAACTCGATCAGCTTCGGAGTCGGATGGCGGAGATCACCGACCTCCGGAACACCGCCCACCTGCTCGAGTGGGACCAGCAGACGATGATGCCGCCGCGCGGCGGCGCGTCGCGGGCGGAGTCCATCGCCACCCTCGAGCGGATCCGTCACGACATGTTCGTTTCCGCGGAGACCGGCCGGCTGCTCGACGCGGCCGCCGGCGAGCTCGACGGAGCTGATTCTGCCTCCGACGATGCCGCGCTGGTGCGCGTGGTTCGCCGGCGGTGGGATAAGGCGCGGCGGGTCCCGACGGAACTCGCGGCCGAGATCGCGCGCGCCGGGTCGATCGGACAGGAGGCGTGGGTCAGGGCCCGCGCCAACAACGACTTCGACGCCTTCGCCCCATATCTGACCCGCAACCTCGAGCTCGCCCGCCGCTACGTCGACTGCTTCGACACCTTCGATTGTCCTTACGACGTGTTGCTGGACGACTTCGACCCCGGGATGGCAACCGCCGACGTGACACGCCTCTTCGACGAGCTCAAGGCGGCGCTCGTTCCGGTGATCGGAGAGGTTGCGCAGCACGCCGACCGGGTGGATGACGGCCCTCTACACGGGACGTTCCCGGTCGAGCGCCAGCGGCAGCTGGTCTTCGAGGTCGTAGAGCGGATGGGCTTCGATCGCGCGGGATGGCGCATCGACGACGCCGTTCACCCGTTCGCCACCGGGCTCGGCTCGCAGGACGTGCGGATCACGACGCGCTGGGACGAGCACTTCTTCGCCTCAGCCCTATTCAGCGCCATGCACGAATGCGGCCACGGACTGTACGAGGCCGGGATCGATTCCTCGCTTCAGCGGACCCCCCTGGGGAGCGGCGAGTCGCTTTCGGTGCACGAGTCGCAGAGCAGGATGTGGGAGAACATGGTCGGCCGCGGTCGAGCGTTCTCCGGCGTGCTCGCGCCGCGGATAGCCGAGCTGTTCGGCGGGTCGGTGGCGGATCTGGATGCGACGTCGCTGTATCGCGCGGTCAACCGGGTCGAGCCTTCGCACATTCGCGTCGAGGCCGATGAGGCGACATACGGTCTGCACATCGTGCTGCGGTTTGAGCTCGAGCAGGAGATGATCGAGGGGCGCCTGCCCGTGGCCGAGGTACCCGAGGCGTGGGACGCCCGCTTCAAGGAGTACTTCGGGCTCGAGGTCCCCGATCCCGCCCACGGCGCGCTCCAGGATGTGCACTGGTCGGCGGGGCTGATCGGCTACTTCCCCACGTACGCGCTCGGAAACTTGATCGCCGGCCAGCTATGGGAGAAGGCGCATGCGGACATGCCCGACCTCGAGGCGGCGATCGGGGCGGGCGAGCTGAGCGGCCTGCGCGAGTGGCTGCGCGAGAACGTGCATCGCCACGGCGCGAAGTTCTCCACGCCCGAGCTGCTCCAGCGCGTGGTCGGCCACCCCATCGAGGTGGCACCGTTCGTGCGGTACCTGAGGGCCAAGCTCAGCGACGTATACGAGCTCGACCTACCGTAGTACGTCGCCAACCGTGAAAGGACAAAAGGACTGACATGGCTCACGAAGTCACGCTGATTCCCGGCGATGGCACCGGACCCGAGCTCATCGAGGCGACCCGGCGCGTGCTCGAGGCCACCGGCATCGAGTTTCAATGGGACGAACAGCCGGCCGGCGAGGATGTGTACGCGGAGGAGGGAACACCATTTCCCGACCGCACGCTCGACTCGATCAAGCGCACCACGGTGGGGATCAAGGGACCCACCACGACGCCCGTGGGCTCGGGCTTCCGCAGCGTCAACGTCCTGCTGCGCAAGGAACTCGACCTGTACTCATGCATTCGTCCCTGCAAGGCCTACGAAGGTGTACGCACGCGTTACCCCGAGACCGACATCGTCATCGTGCGCGAGAACACCGAGGACCTGTACGCGGGCATCGAGTTCGAGGAGGGCACCGATGAGGTCGCGAAGTTGCGTGACTTCCTGGCTTCGCTAGGCGCGCGCGTGCGCGAGGACGCGGGGATCTCGATAAAGCCGATCTCGCGGTTCGGGTCCGAGAGGATCGTGGAGTCCGCGTTTCGGTACGCGCGCGACAACGGGCGCGGCAAGGTGACAGCCGTCCACAAGGCCAACATCATGAAGTTCTCCGACGGTTTGTTTTTGGAGGTCGCGCGAGAGGTGGCCGAGCGCCACCCCGAGATCGAGTTCGAGGACCGCATCGTGGACAACCTGTGCAACCAGCTCGTCTCGCGCCCGGATGAATACGACGTGATCGTGCTTCCGAACCTGTACGGCGACATCGTGTCCGACCTGGGCGCGGGCATGATCGGCGGACTCGGCCTCGCTCCGGGAGCGAACATCGGTACCGCGGCGGCGATGTTCGAGGCCACCCACGGCTCGGCTCCGAAGTACAAGGGACAGAACAAGGTCAACCCCACGGCCCTGATGTTGTCCGGCGTGCTGATGCTTCGCCATCTCGGCGAGCGGACGGCCGGAGACCGCCTCGAGCGCGCGATCGCCGGCGTGATCCGCAAGGGAGAGAAGGTGACGTATGACCTCAAGCCAACCCGTGATGACCCGACCGCGGTGGGAACCTCACAGTTCGCCGACGCGGTCATCGAGGAGATGAACCAGTGACTGATGCCCCCGTACGAGTGGCCGTGACCGGCGCCGCCGGTCAGATCGGCTACGCCCTGCTGTTTCGCGTCGCCAGCGGTCAGCTGCTCGGTGCAGAGGTGCCCATCGCGCTGTCGCTGCTCGAGATTCCCGATGCCATGAAGGTCGTGGAGGCCGTCGTGATGGAACTCGACGACTGCGCGTTCGGGCTCTTGGAAAGCGTCGATATCAGCGACGACGCGGCCCGCGCCTTTGATGGCGCGAACGTTGCTTTGCTGGTCGGCGCCCGTCCCCGCAGTAAGGGCATGGAGCGCAGCGATCTGCTCGAGGCCAACGGCGCGATCTTCAAACCGCAGGGACAGGCGCTGAACGAGCACGCCGCCTCCGACATACGCGTGCTCGTGGTCGGCAACCCGGCCAACACGAACTGCTTGATCGCCAAGAGCAACGCTCCGGACATCCCGGCGGAACGGTTCACCTCGATGATGCGCCTGGACCACGATCGGGCGCTCGCGCAGGTCGCCAAGAAGACCGGTGCCGCGGTCCGCGAGGTGACCAACATGACGATCTGGGGCAACCACTCACCGACCCAGTACCCGGACATCTTCCACGCCAAGGTGAACGGTCGGAATGCTGCTGAACTGGTCGGCGACCAGCGTTGGCTCGAGGAGGACTTCATCCCGACCATCCAGAAGCGCGGCGCGGCCGTGATCGAAGCCCGCGGCGGATCGAGCGCCGCCTCGGCCGCGAACGCCGCAGTCGAGCACGTGCACGACTGGATGCTCGGCACCCCGTCGGGTGACTGGGTCTCGATGGGGATCCCCTCCGACGGCTCCTATGGGGTCGAGGAAGGGTTGATCTCAGGCTTCCCGTGCACGTGCTCCGACGGCACCTACGAGATCGTCCAAGGCCTCGACCTGAACGACTTCTCACGCTCACGGATAGAAGCGAGCGTGGATGAGCTCAAAACCGAGCGAGAGACGGTTAAGGGGTTAGGTTTGGTCTAGTCGGGACGGCTTCGGAGAAGTAGGGCGTGGCGCACCCCGCCTCCTGGTCTCCTCGCGCGAGTCCCGGGAACGTCCGTTCCTCGACCTTCCATTCATCGCGCGGGAGACCAGAGGTGGGTCGCCACGCAGATAGACGCGCGGGGGTCAGGAGGCGGGGCTGCCAAGTCATGAAGACGCGGCGGGGTGCCAGCCCTGACCTTCGCGCCTCACCTGTCCGTCCGACACCAATTTTGGCATCACCCGGTACAGGTAATTCGGCTCAATCCCCATCGACTTGGCGATCTCCGGGATCGTGATGCCGGGGCGGCCTCGCACCAGCTCCAGGGCCTGATTAGCGCGCGTGTTACCTCCGCGGCGGCCCCGCGGCCGGCCGGGACGACGCCCGGCGCGCCGGCGCGTGGTCGTAGTTGCGCGCGCAGCGGAGCCTCGCGGACGGCCCGGCCCGCGCCTCGTGCCGACGAGCGCGGAGCGAGCTGCCTCTAGCCTCGAAACCTCTTCCTTGAGCTGGCGCAACCGCTCATCGATGTCCTTCACAGTGCTGTCGACAAACTCGGCCAACGCACACTCCTTCAGTAGTAAATGAAAGTGGCGCCATAACCATAGCGACAGTCACCGATGTTTTCTTCAACTTTGCGTTCACGTGCCCTCGAGGAGTGCCTTCAGGCGAGCCAGTGATTGGTTGGCTTCGTGCTCAGAAGTGTGTCCGACGATCACCCTCGTGGCGACGTTCCCGAGCCGCCCACCGGGAACCATGAATTCGTTCGTGTACTTGAACACGGTTGGGCCATCGCCGTCTGCCGACAACTCGTACAGAATCCGTGCGCGCGAGTACGCCGGTCCTTGGCCCTCCCATTCGGCACGATTGGGAGCGCGGACATCTGTAAGCGTCCAATGGACGCGGAACGAGACGCCGCGGATGTGCAGCACCTGGTTCATGGTCGCGCCTCGTGTCAAAGGCTCCGCCGACACGTCGGCCACCGAACGGTGGATCGTCACCCAATCCTTCAGGCGGCTTGGATCCATCACGGTCTCCCATACCTGCTCGAGCGGTGCTCGAATGTCGATCTTGGCGTGGACCGTGCTCATCGGCAGGTGAAGACACTTGGGCCCGTAGAAAAATGATCTCGGCACTGATGTGGCCTGGATGACTTCGCGGATGCGACACGATCGGCCGGCTCGCGCAGCGCTGCTGCCTCGGGCTTGCGGCCCGCTCGGCATCCAGCCTCGCTTAATTGGGCCGCGCCCGAGTCATCCGGCTGCCGTCCGCTCGCGCCGCCCCGCTCGTCCCCAGACCACCTCAGCACCGATCTCATTTTCCCACGAACCCTAACGGCAGGCTCACCGCGCGGCCAGCGGCTCGGTCGTCTCCCACTCGGCAAGGGCGTGCTCGATCGCAGCGTCGAGTGAGTGCATGTGGACGCCGAGGATCTCCGCTGCTCGGTGGTCGCGCATCAACAGATCCTCTCCGAGGCTCCCCATCAGCGGCCCGATCAACTCGTACTGCTCGTCCGCGATCAGGGCCGAAATCCGGCTCGCGATCGGAGTGAGCATCAGCCGCTTGAAGCTGATCGTGGGGCGGGCCACCAGTAGGTGATCGCGGATCATGTCTATCAGCTCCCCGTAGGAGACGGTCTCTGAACCCCCGATGTCGAGAGACTGTCCGCACACCTCTTCATTGGTGGCTGCGCGCGCGAGCAGCTCGACCACGTCTCTCTCGTCGATCGGCGTCGTGCGGCGGACGTGCCAGGCGGGCACCGCGAGCACCGGCAGCCGTTCGACCAGGCGCACGAGGAAACGGAACGGGCGCGACCCTGCTCCGATGATGATCGAGGCACGGAGCGCCACCGAGCACGGAGCGGCCGCGAGCAGGATCTCCTCCACTGCGAGGCGGCTCGCCAGGTGTACGGAGGCAGGGCCATCGGCCGGCACGAGCCCACCGAGGTAGACGATGCGCCGAACGCCGGCGGCCCGCGCCGCGCGGGCGAAGTTTTCCGCCGCTCTCCGTTCCCGCGTCTGGAATTCGCCGTCCGGGGACGGCTCCATGGAATGGATGAGGAAGTAGGCGACCTCGATGCCATCGAGTGCCTCCTGGAGCCCAGCCCCCGAGACCGCGTCGCCGGTCACCACGGTCACCGCCGCCGCTGCGCTCGGGCTACCGGAGTGCGCCGACGCCGGCCTGCGACTGAGTCCACGCACGGTGTGCCCATCTCTGGAGAGACGCGGGATCAAGCGCGAGCCGACATAGCCGGAGCTGCCGCTGACGAGGATTCTCATGGTCGGCATCAAAGCTACGGAAATTGCGGCCGGTGGTCTTCGAGAATCAGGAATTTCCCGCTGTTTGCAGGGAGATGCATGTGATGTGAAGTTCTTGCGTTTTCCGGAAATCGTCGTTGCGGGAGGGGGCCGAAGTTCGCTTTGATGACGCGGTCGTTCAGTTGATATCCAAGACGGAGTGGGGCGAGGTCGCACATGGCGGACGGTCGCAGTGGGTCACCAAGAGTGAGTTGCGAGAGTTGCTTCTTTCATCAGAACCTGCTGTGTGCGGTGTCCGACGCCGAGCCTTGTGCGACGTATAGGCCGAATCACCCGGAGGGTCTGCGGCCGCCGAAGCAGTTGCGCTTCGTCTTCCGCCAGGAGCGTCGTCAACAGGTGGTCTGGGCGTTCCCATCGGCGGCCGAGCAGGTTGCTCTGCACGCTTAGGTCGGCGGCCTGGTCGGGGCAATGCGAGCGGCTGCTCGCGATTCTGGGCGGTCCTATATCGTCATGAGCATGTACTGGCCGTTGATCGGCGGACTAATAGCCTTCGTTCTGATCCTCGTTCTCATCGGCTGGTGGGTGGATCCCTCGCGCCGAAGCGACACAAACGGACATTGACCGGCGCCTCGACGGCGGTTACCCACGAGCAAGTCGTGCCTCAGGTTCAAACCCGCCGCTTGCTGCTGCGCGGTTTTCGCGCCGAGGACCTCGACGCGCACGCCGCCATGGACGCCGATCCCGAGGTCATGCGATACATGGGCGGGGTAGTTGATCGCGAAGAGAGCTGGCGACGCATGGCCACCCACGTCGGGCACTGGGTGCTGAACGGCTACGGAACGTGGGCCGTGGAGCGCAAGGCGGACGGCGTCCTGGTCGGTCGTATCGGGCTGTGGAAGCCGGAGGGTTGGCCGGGGGTGGAGGTCGGGTGGAAGCTGGTCCGGCACGCGTGGGGCAACGGCTACGCCACCGAGGCCGCACGGGCATCGATCGAGTGGGGCTGGGAGATGCTCGACGTACCCGCGCTGATCTCTCTGATTCACCCTCAGAACGACGCCTCGATGCGCGTGGCGGAGCGACTGGGCATGCACCGAGCGAGTCATCACACGATCAACGGTCAGCGGGCCATCGTGTTCGAGCTGGCCCGCCGGTAGCGTCT
>Ga0213881_10001207_pt1 | contig 12798 bp, 4 predicted proteins | sample BarmaccoBMER_R08_FD_160104 | JGI IMG/M metagenome (GOLD analysis project Ga0213881, IMG submission 160104) | Barbacenia macrantha exposed rock microbial communities from rupestrian grasslands, the National Park of Serra do Cipo, Brazil - ER_R08 ... | reverse complement strand
GCTCACGAGCGCGGCATCCGGGTGATTATTGAGCTAATCGTCAATCATACATCTGACCAACATCCTTGGTTTCAGCGGGCACGCAAAGCGCCGAGTGGTAGTAAAGAGCGAGATTTTTATGTCTGGAGCGATACTCCAGAAAAGTACCAAGATGCTCGGATTATTTTCCAAGATTTTGAAACCTCTAACTGGTCTTGGGACCCAGTTGCTAAAGCTTACTACTGGCATCGTTTCTACTCCCATCAGCCAGATTTAAATTATGACAACCCGACGGTATGTCGAGCTGTCCTGGATGTCGTCGATTTCTGGCTAGCAATGGGGGTAGATGGGCTACGTATGGATGCGGTGCCTTATCTATACGAGCGGCAAGGAACTAACTGTGAAAACCTGCCGGAAACCCACGTCTTTCTAAAGCGGCTGCGTCAGCATGTAGACGAAAAATTCCCGAACCGGATGCTACTCGCTGAGGCAAACCAATGGCCTGAGGATGCAGTGCAATACTATGGCAATGGGGATGAGTGCCACATGGACTTCCATTTCCCCCTGATGCCTCGCTTGTTCATGGCATTGCAGATGGAGGACAGCTTTCCCATCATCGATATCCTCCAGCAAACTCCCCAAATTCCCGAAAACTGTCAATGGGCGTTGTTCCTCCGCAACCACGATGAACTGACCTTGGAAATGGTCAGTGATGAAGACCGAGACTATATGTATCGGTACTATGCTCAGGATATCCAGGCAAGACTTAATCTGGGCATCCGTCGCCGACTCGCTCCTTTGCTGTGGAATAACCGTCGCCGGATTGAGTTGATGAATGGTCTATTGCTCTCGCTCCCTGGAACGCCAGTCATTTACTATGGGGATGAAATTGGCATGGGAGACAATATTTATCTGGGAGATCGCAATGGTGTGAGGACACCGATGCAGTGGAGTAGTGACCGCAATGCAGGTTTTAGCCGCACCAATCCCCAGCGACTCTATGCCCCACCAATTATTGACCCAGAGTACCACTACGAGTCAATCAACGTTGAGGCTCAACGGGCTAACCCCCAAACTCTCTGGTGGTGGATGAAGCGCATAATTGCGACTAGACAGAGATTTCAGGCATTTGGCCGTGGAACTTTTGAGTTTCTTTACCCAGAGAACCACAAAGTCCTAGCGTTCATGCGAACCTACAAGGACGAACACATTTTGGTAGTGGCAAATCTGTCGCGTTTTGTGCAAACGGTAGAGTTAGATTTATCGGCTTTCAAGGGCGCAGTGCCAATTGAGATTTTTGGTCGCACTGAGTTCCCGCCAATTGGAGAGACATCATACTTCCTCAGCCTGAGCCCCCATGCATTTTACTGGTTTACTCTATGTAATGAGGAGGTTTCCCCATTGTCTGTACCGCAAGCACAACTGCCGACCCTGGTTGTTAGCGGCACTTGGCAGAATGTTTTTGCCAATGAATCAAGGACGGCACTTAACTCTGTTTTACCTAGTTATCTAAGGACTCGTCGTTGGTTCGGCGGCAAAGCCAGAAAGATTCAAACCACCCAGATCCAAGAGGTGATTCCAGTACCGTACAGGGATACCAAGGCTTATATTGTACTGCTACAGGTGGCGTACACGGAGGGTAACCCCGAAACCTATGTCATGCCGCTAGCCTACCAGGAGGACGGTACTGAGGACGATACTTCGTTAGAAGCTACTCAAGCCGACCATCTGGTCGCCAAACTTCAGATTCGAGGCACAAATGAAAGTGGTTTCTTGTTAGATGCTGTCGCCAATAAAGACTTTTTGATGTTCCCGCTCTCAGCGATCGCCAACTCGCAGCAATACAAGGGTGTAGCTGGTGAATTGATCGCAACATCGACATTTGCCATCTCGATAACAGGGGAACTAGAAGAGTCCCAAATGGAACCTCGTCTGCTTAAGGGAGAACAGAGCAATAGCTCGGTCATCTATGGCGATCAGTTTATCCTCAAATTCTTCCGAAAAGTGGAAGAAGGCCTCAACCCCGACCTAGAGATTGGGCGCTTTCTAACGGAGAAAAAACTGACTGAACACTTTGCTACAGTTGCTGGAGCCTTGGAATATCATCGTCCAGGAACGCCATCAACGACGATAGCGATACTACATGGGTTTATCCCTGAAACCAGAGATGCTTGGGCATATACTTTAGACAGCTTGCGCAACTATTTCGAACAAGTTTTGGTGAAGCAGATAGATATTTCTGAAATAGAGCTGCCGTCACACTCACTTGTATCTGAAATTTCAGTTGGTATTCCTGAGTTAGCGCAGGAACTCATCGGCTCCTACCTGACATCTGCGGAACTCTTGGGTCAGCGCACCGCTGACCTCCATATTGCTTTGGCTTCCGATCCAGAACGCGCCGATTTCGCCCCAGAATCCTTTACCTCGTTTTACCAGCGCTCTATCTATCAGTCCATGAGGAATTCAGCAGGGCAGGTGTTGCTCCTGCTGAAAAAGCGGCTTCCACAACTACCAAAGAGTACGCAACAAATAGCGCACAGACTTATCAACTCCCAAGAACAGGTAATGGCACGCTTCGGGTCGATCTTGAATCTTAAGATTACAGGTCAACGAACCCGTTGTCATGGGGACTACCATTTAGGACAAGTTCTCTATACAGGCAAAGACTTCGTGATTATCGATTTTGAGGGAGAACCAGCCCGTCCTTTAAGTGAGCGCCGGATGAAGCGATCGCCTCTACGAGATGTAGCAGGAATGCTGCAATCGTTTAACTATGCTGGTGCTCAGGCCCTACGCAACGAATTAGAAAGTGGCATCATCCATGCGGAAGATCTGCCAGTGATGGAGCAATGGGCACAGTATTGGTCAGGCTGGGTCAGCGTTGCGTTCCTTAATGCTTATCTGTTAAGAGCTACTGATGCCACTTTTTTACCCAAATCCACGCAAGAACTGCAAGTGCTGCTGGACGCTTATTTGTTGGAAAAGGTGATCTACGAATTGGGGTACGAACTCAACAACCGTCCTGATTGGGTAGAAATTCCCCTCCATCGAATTCTCCAGCTGCTTGCGCTTTCATACTAATAAAAGAGAGGGAGAGAGCATGGTCTTTACTGAATCAAGAGTTAGTACTGATGTCACTTTGCTCACAGACGATGACATCTACCTATTTAACGAAGGTTCTCACTTTGGTTTGTACGATAAGTTGGGCTCTCACCCACTGACTACCCAAAACCAGGTTGAGGGCACCTACTTTGCTGTTTGGGCACCTAACACCAGCCAAGTTTCCGTTAAAGGGGATTTTAATGGTTGGAATCGAGATAGCCATCGGCTGATTGCCAGAGGCGGTTCTGGGATTTGGGAAGGCTTTATTCCTGGAGTGACTAAAGGGACTATTTACAAATACCATTTAGTCTCTCAGCATAATGGCTATGAGGTCGAGAAAAGTGACCCTGTCGCTATTACAAACGAAGTACCGCCTAAAACCGCTTCTGTGGTTTGGGACAGCGAGTATAACTGGAATGACCAGGAATGGATGGAGACTCGTGGGAGCCGTAATGCCCTAGATGCTCCTATTAGCATTTACGAAGTGCATTTAGGTTCTTGGATGCGAGTGCCTGAAGAGGGAAATCGCTCGCTCTCCTACAGAGAAATGGCACCGAAGCTAACTGAATATGTGCAGCAGTTGGGGTTCACCCATGTTGAACTGCTGCCAATTACAGAACATCCCTTCTTTGGCTCTTGGGGCTATCAAGCCACAGGCTTTTTCGCCCCCACAAGTCGCTATGGGACTCCTCAAGATTTTATGTACCTGGTAGACTACCTGCACCAGCATAACATTGGTGTAATTTTAGACTGGGTGCCTTCCCACTTCCCCACAGACCAGCATGGACTGGCATACTTTGATGGAACACACCTCTTCGAGCATGCCGATCCGCGTCAGGGCTACCACCCCGACTGGGGCAGTTTTATCTTTAACTATGGACGTAACGAGGTCAGGAGTTTTCTCATTAGTAGTGCTTGCTTTTGGTTAGACAAGTGTCATATTGACGGGTTACGTGTGGATGCAGTTGCCTCCATGCTCTACCTAGATTACTCCCGTAAAGATGGGGAGTGGGTGCCGAATCAATATGGTGGTAAAGAAAATCTAGAAGCAATATCCTTTCTAAGGCGCTTTAATGAGGCTGTATACGAGCGTTTCCCTGATGTCGTGACGATTGCGGAAGAGTCCACTTCTTGGTCTATGGTTTCTCGCCCGACTTACATAGGAGGTTTGGGCTTTGGCATGAAGTGGGATATGGGTTGGATGCACGACACCCTCGACTACATGTCTCACGACCCAATCCACCGCAAGTTTCATCATAACCAGCTGACCTTCAGAATGCTTTATGCGTTCAGTGAAAATTTTGTACTGCCGCTTTCTCATGATGAAGTTGTGCATGGCAAAGGTTCACTGTTAAGTAAAATGCCAGGAGACTACTGGCAGAAATTTGCCAATTTGCGATCGCTTTTTGGTTATATGTACGCTCAAGCAGCTAAAAAGTTGCTGTTCATGGGTGGCGAGATTGGTCAGTGGCGGGAATGGAACCATGATACGAGTTTGGATTGGGATCTATTGCAGTATCCTATCCATACAGGTTTGCAGAGATGGGTTGCTGACCTCAACAGAACTTACCGCAGCGAACGTGCCCTGCATGAACTGGACTGCAACCCCGCAGGGTTCGAGTGGATCGATTGTAACGATTCAGAAAACAGTACAATCAGCTTGATTCGCAAAGGGACTGTTTCTGGCGAAACAGTGCTAGTCGCCTGCAACTTTACCCCCTTACCTCGCTTTAACTATCGCCTTGGCGTCCCGAAGAGCGGATTCTGGGAGGAATTACTTAACAGCGACGCTCAGGAATATGGTGGCAGTGGTTTAGGCAACTTAGGCGGTGTAGAAGCAGAGGAAATCCCCTATCACGGTCGTCCCTATTCACTGAGTATCACTCTACCGCCTTTGGCTGCTGTCTTCTTTAAGCGCACTCCTAGTTAAGAGAGTAGCTTCCCCAGCTCTCTTCCCTCCCCCTTCTCTCTCTAAAGGGGGTTTTATTGTGTTTAATAGAAGATAGTATGGTAAGAATGGCAATGCTTAGCTAGCTCAATCAAGTGGTAATCTTTAGAAATACCGAGTTCATAGAAGATCGCTATATTCTCAGGCTAACGTCATGTCAACAGATTACTCGGTATGGGAAATGCCGCCATCACGAATTGATCGGGTGGTGGCACTAGACGGATTGAAACAACAAAAACAATAAATATATATGTACTTAGAACTCTGGCCTGGTAGAGTATACCCCCTAGGAGCATCCTGGGATGGTAAGGGCACAAACTTTGCATTGTTCAGTGAAAACGCTACAGGTGTAGAGCTTTGCCTGTTTGATAAGGAAGACTCGGAAACGCGTCTTACCCTGACGGAGATTGATAACCGCGTTTGGCATGGCTATATACCGGGGGTAGGACCAGGACAACGCTATGGATTTCGCGTGCATGGTCCTTTTGCACCGTCTGAAGGCCACCGCTTTAACCCTAACAAACTCCTGATTGACCCCTATGCCAAAGCAATTGACGGCGAGGTCATCAATGGTCAAGAGAATTTTGGCTATCCTTGGGATAGTCCAGATCAAGACCTCGGCTTTAGCGAGGATGATAACGCCCATCTGATCCCGAAATCTGTCGTTGTCGATCAGTCCTTTGATTGGGGTGATGACCAACTCTTGCGCACGCCATTCCATGAAACGATCATTTACGAAACCCACGTTAAGGGTTTTACCAAGCAGCAACCAGATATTCCTGAAGAGCTTCGTGGAACCTACGCCGGACTAGCGCATCCAGCGGCGATCGCCTACCTTCAGTCAATTGGGGTGACAGCGGTGGAACTGATGCCAGTGCATCACTTCCTCACCTATCCCGGACATCTTGTCGATAAGGGACTGAAGAACTACTGGGGCTATGATTCGCTCAATTATTTTGCACCTCAGTGGGAATATAGTGCCGATAAAACTCCAGGGCAGCAGGTCGTTGAGTTCAAGCAGATGGTTAAAGCGCTGCATACTGCTGGAATTGAGGTAATTTTGGATGTGGTGTACAACCACACAGGGGAAGGCAACCACCTCGGTCCTACACTATCATTTCGTGGGATTGACAATGCTGCCTACTATCGCTTGGTGGATGACGATCCCCGCTACTACATGGATTTCACAGGCTGCGGCAATTCCTTGAATGTTCGCCATCCCCAAATCCTGAAGATGATGATGGACAGCCTGCGCTACTGGGTTTTGGAGATGCATGTAGATGGGTTCCGCTTTGATTTGGCTTCAGCGCTAGCACGAGAATTCTATGAAGTAGATAGTCTGGCATCGTTCTTTGACATCGTTCATCAAGATCCTGTGATTGCTGATGTCAAACTGATTGCCGAACCTTGGGATGTGGGAGAAGGCGGCTATCAAGTCGGTAACTTCCCACTACTATGGTCGGAGTGGAATGGTAAATATCGGGACACAGTCCGAGACTTTTGGCGGGGTGAGGATAGGACTCTGGGAGAATTTGCCTATCGCTTCACTGGTAGCTCTGATTTGTACGAGACAAATGGACGCAGCCCTTATGCCAGTGTCAACTTCATTACAGCTCACGATGGTTTTACCCTCAACGATCTCGTCAGCTATAACGAGAAGCACAACGAGGCGAACGGCGAAGACAACCGGGATGGTGAAAGCCATAACCGTTCTTGGAATTGTGGCGCAGAAGGTGAAACTGATGACCAAGAGGTGCTGAACTTAAGGGAGCAACAAAGGCGAAACTTCTTAGTAACGCTTATGCTTTCCCAAGGCATCCCAATGCTGCTGTCTGGGGATGAAATGGGGAGAACTCAAAAGGGTAACAATAATACTTATTGCCAAGATAATAAGCTTTCTTGGTTAGATTGGGAATTGGTTTCTGGAAACGCAGCGCTTTTGGACTTCACGCGTCAGCTCATCTACTTCCGCCGCAAACACCCAGTATTTCATCGGCGTAAGTGGTTTCAGGGTCGAGCGATTCACGGTAACACTGTCAGTGATATTGCCTGGTTCAATCCTGATGGTGGGCAGATGACCGACGAGCAGTGGCAAGATGGTTTTGCCAAGTCGATTGCGGTGCTCTTGAATGGAGAAGAAATCGCTACACCTGGTCCCCAAGGGCAACGGATCATAGATGAAACCTTTCTCATGTTCTTTAATGCTCACTATGAGGTGATTGAGTTTGCTTTACCACAAGGAGTACAAGACAGAGAGTGGGAAGTTGTGATAGATACCAAAGAGCCTGACTTCGTCGAACCTGGAACGATTTATACAGGCGACAAGACTGTACCGATTACAGCAAGATCAGTAGTGTTATTACGTCGTATATGATAGCAGCTGCTTCTTGGGTTGCTGCAATTTGAGCTGGCTCTTTGCTCTTTGCTCTTTGGTAGCAAAGAGCAAAGAGAGAACTGTTGAGTGATGAATTTAGCAATCACTCGCTCCGTCTAAAGTTAGTTGTCTTAGCATCCAAAAATGTGATTATTTCATTACAGCAATTGCTTAGTGAGATGCCGTTATCAACGTTCTTAAGGGAGGCAACCTCCGCTCTTCTGCGTTGACTGCGTCAAAAGCGCTCCTTCTATAAGGTGGTGCTAGCAACCAACTCGCTAAGGTGACGCTATTTCGATTTCCAACTTGAGAGCAAGCTTAACATTAGAATTGGGGAGATTAAGCGTGAAGATTGGTGCAGAATATCACAGTTCGGGTGATTGTGAATTTACCGTTTGGGCTCCCACACTTCAAGAGGTAGCCGTACAAATTGTTGCTCCCAAACAGCGCCTTCTCCCCATGCAAAAAGATGCATCGGGGTACTGGAAAGCAGTTGCTTCAGACGTTGATCCTGGAACGCTTTACTTCTATAAACTTGAGGGGACCAACGATCGACCAGATCCCGCCTCAAGATTTCAACCACAAGGCGTGCATGGACCATCTCAGGTAGTTGACCAAAGTGCCTTCTCCTGGAGTGACTCCAATTGGACTGGCATTCCTTTAGAGGAGATGATCATCTACGAACTGCATGTTGGTGCTTTCACACCAGAAGAGACTTTTGAGGCTATTATCCCTCGACTTGAAGCCCTAAAAGAAATAGGGATTAATACAATTGAGGTGATGCCAATCGCGCAATTTCCAGGGGAACGCAACTGGGGATACGATGGCACTTATGTTTATGCTGTCCAGAACTCTTATGGAGGTCCCGAAGGCTTTAAAAACCTTGTTAATGCTTGTCACCAGCACGGTATGGCAGTTGTGCTAGATGTTGTGTACAACCACTTTGGACCTGAGGGAAACTATATCAGTAACTTTGGTCCCTACTTTACACAAACATACAAGACTCCTTGGGGTAGTGCTATTAACTATGACGATGCCAAGAGCGATGGCGTTCGTAATTTCTTTATAGAAAACGCCTTATACTGGTTCAATGAATATCACATTGATGCTTTGCGACTAGATGCTATTCATGCCATCTACGATTTAGGGGCTAAGCACTTCTTACAGGAATTAGGAGAAAGAGTTGAGGCACTTTCCCAAGCTCGAGGTAGAAAACTTTACCTAATTGCAGAAAGCGATCTCAATGATGTTCGAGTGATTCGCGATCGCAAAGAGGGAGGTCATGCAATGGATGCCCAGTGGAGCGATGATTTTCATCACTCGCTGCATACATTGCTTACTGGTGAACTAAAAGGATACTACCAGGACTTCGGTAAGTGCGAATATCTGGCGAAAGCCTTTAAAGAAAGCTTTGTTTACTCCTGGAAATATTCCTCCGCTAGAGAGAGATACCACGGCAGTGATGCTAGAGACTTTGCTGGTCATAAATTTGTTGTCTGTTCGCAGAATCACGACCAAGTCGGCAACCGCATGCTGGGCGAAAGGTTATCTCAACTCATTTCCTTTGAAGCCCTCAAGTTAGCTGCGGGTGCTGTCTTGCTCTCACCTTATATCCCGCTACTGTTTATGGGTGAAGAGTATGGCGAAGATTCCCCTTTCCTCTACTTTGTTGATCACTCAGATCCAGATTTGGTTGAAGCAGTTAGAAAGGGAAGAAAAGAAGAATTTAAGCACTTTCACTTAGAAGGAGAGTTTCAAGATCCCCAGAGTCCTGAAACATTGTGCAAGTCTCAACTGAAATGGGAAAAACGAAATTCAGGTAAACATAAAGTTTTACTTGAATTCTACCAGCGATTAATTCAATTAAGGCAGTCAATTCCAGCTCTAAAGAATCTTGACAAGCAGAACCTAGAAGCCTCCTGTAGTGAAGCAGATAAACTGCTATTCCTGCACCGATGGAGTGATAATAGTCAGATATTCTGCATCATGAATTTTAATGATAAAGACGTCTCTTTTCAGCCAAACTTGCCAAAAGGCAATTGGCAAAAGATTCTAGACTCTTCTGATTCAAATTGGATGGGAAGTGGAGCTGTATTGCCAGAGAAACTGTCAACTGAGCAGGAATTGAAGATTAAGCCCCAAAGTTTTGCACTCTACGAATCGTAAATGATCGGTTTTGGGATAGGCCAAGCCTATCCCAATTTATATAAAACTCAATTAGGAGAAAAAATTGAAGATGCGGATTCCAACAGCAACATATAGAATTCAATTTAATTCTAATTTTGGTTTTGATTCAGCAAGAAAAATTGTTGCTTATCTAGCTGAACTAGGAATTTCTGATCTCTATGCTTCACCTATTTTTAAAGCGAGAGCGGGCAGCACACATGGATACGATGTTGTTGACCCCAATCAAATCAATCCTGAACTAGGTTCTGAGGAGAGCTTTAAAGAATTGGTGAACGAGATTCAGCAGCACAACATGGGTTGGTTGCAAGATATTGTACCTAATCACATGGCATATGATAGTCAAAATCAGCTACTGATGGATGTATTAGAAAATGGCTATAACTCCGACTACTTTGACTACTTTGATATTGACTGGAATCATCCTTATGAAACTATTAGAGAGAGAGTACTTGCTCCCCTGCTAGGTAATTATTATGGCGATTGTCTAGACAACGGTGAAATTAAACTTCAATATGACCAAACAGGTTTAAGCATAAATTATTATAATCTCAGGCTTCCAGTCAAAATAGAATCTTATGCTCGCTTCATTACGTATAATTTAGGAAAATTAACTAGAGCGCTGGGAAGAAATCATCCAGATTTTATTAAATTTCTTGGTATTCTTTACCTATTAAGAGACACTGATGATGAATCAAGAGGCAAGGAACGATACGATCAGATTGCCTTTGTTAAAGGACTAATTTGGGAAGCTTACAATGATAACCCAGAAGTCAAAGAATTCATTGATAGCAACGTGGAATTCTTTAACGGAGAAATAGGAAAACCAGAAAGTTTTAATCCGCTAGACAACTTAATTTCAGAGCAGTTCTATCGGCTATCTTTCTGGAAGGTAGGAGCAGAAGAAATTAACTATAGAAGATTTTTTACCGTTAATGAACTAATTTCTGTCAAAGTCGAAGAGATCAAGGTCTTTCACAAGACTCACGAGCTTATTAGTCAGCTAGTGGAATCTGGTCAGGTAACTGGACTGAGAGTCGATCATATCGATGGACTCTACGATCCGACAGAGTATTTGAATCGGCTTAGAGAAAAGGTAGGAGATGTTTACATCACAGTCGAAAAGATCTTAGAGCAAAAAGAAGACTTGCCTAACTTTTGGCCGATCCAAGGCACTAGCGGCTATGAATTTTTAAACTATGTCAATGATCTTTTCTGTCAAACCCAGAATGAACAAACTTTCAGCGCCATCTATAACAGGTTGACTGGCTTTAATACTCCATACAAACAGCTTTTTAGAGATAAAAAAAGGCTAATCATTGATAAAAACTTAGCGGGAGATGTAGATAACTTAGCTCAACTTCTGAAAAGGGTATCTGGATATTCAAGAGCTGGTAGCGACTTCACGCAACATGGTCTGCAAAGAGCATTAACTGAAGTACTGACCTACTTTCCTGTTTATCGAACCTATATTAATCAGCATGGTTTGAGAGAAGAAGACCTTCATTATATAAAAGAGGTCATTGCTGCAGCTAAGGAGCAAGTCCCACTCCTATTAAAGGAACTGGACTACATTGAGAAAATACTTTTGCTAGAAGGCGAGGACTCTTTAACAACCGAACAGAAAGAGGAACAGCGTCACTTTGTGATGAAGTTGCAGCAACTGACTGGTCCTTTGATGGCAAAAGGAATTGAAGATACGCTGTTATATGTGTATTTCCGACTGTTGTCCTTAAATGAAGTAGGAGGTAATCCTAGCCAGTTTGGAATTACAATGGCAGACTTCCATGAGTTTAATCAAAAACAGCAATCCTTGTGGCCTTACAAGATGAATGCTACGGCAACTCACGACACCAAACGTGGTGAAGATGCTAGGGCAAGAATTAATGTGATTTCTGAAATCCCCGAAGAGTGGGAGCAACAGGTCAAAGCCTGGAGTGAACTCAACGCTGCCAAAAAACACCGCTCACATGGTTTGGCCGTTCCCGATCGCAATGATGAGTACTTCTTCTATCAAACGCTAGTGGGATCTTTTCCCTATGCAGAATCTGAGTATGCAGAATTTGTGCAGCGAGTGAAAGACTATGTCATTAAGGCAATTAGAGAAGCTAAGGTTCATACTGCTTGGCTTAGACCTGATACTGAATATGAGGAAGGTTGTATTGCCTTTGTAGAAGCAGTCCTACATCATACAGAAAATAATCAATTTTTGCAGGAGTTACGCTCTTTTCATCAACGAGTGGCTGATTATGGCATCTTCAACTCGCTTTCCCAAACCTTGCTAAAGATGACGTCTCCTGGTATACCTGACTTCTATCAGGGATCAGAATTATGGGATCTCAGTTTCGTCGATCCAGATAATCGGCGTCCGGTTAATTTTGAGCAGCGAACTTCGTTTTTAAAGGACATCAAGCATAAAGCTCAAACAGATATTTCAAGCCTAATGAGTGAGTTGTTGTCAACCAGAGCAGATGGCAGGATTAAACTGTTTCTGATCTCTAGGGTTTTGGAGGCAAGAAAACAAAATTTGGCGATATTTGAAAAAGGCGATTACCAGCCTTTAGAAGTGGTTGGTAAGTTTAAAGACCATATCGTTGCTTTTGCTAAAGGCGATGACCAGAATATTGCGATCACTATTGCCCCAAGGCTACTTACAAGTTTGGTACAACCTGGAGAATACCCGCTCACAGAAAAGGTTTGGGATGATACTCAGGTGAAGTTATCAGAGGGAATGCCGTCTGAATGGCAAGAGGCGATCGCTGCTCAGTCGCTTAAGAGTGATGGCGTTATATCTGTCGGTGCAGCTTTGCAACATTTCCCTGTGGCTTTGCTGTTTGGTCAGAGGTAAGGTTTGCAAACGCGCTATGAACGCTGATATCTCCGTTTAGTCATGGTAAGAGGTTGGAGATAAGAGATAACCCTGAATAAGGACTTTGATAATATGAACAATAGCTCTCAGACGTCCAAGATAACTCAAAAACCGTCTGGTGGGTCTGTATACGTTAAGGGGGAAAAGTATCCTTTACCGCACCAAGTTATCGATAACATTGAAACCGTAATAGGTTTTCAGGCGAAGCAAGAGCAGAGCTCTCCCTTGCATGAGCAAGTCTTGCACAAAATATCGGCTGTCTTTGGTACTTCTGGGTTTTTATATGCTCAGTTGATATTTTTCACAATTTGGATCAGTTGGAGCCATCTAACAGGGGATGTT
>Ga0213881_10001206_pt1 | contig 12799 bp, 6 predicted proteins | sample BarmaccoBMER_R08_FD_160104 | JGI IMG/M metagenome (GOLD analysis project Ga0213881, IMG submission 160104) | Barbacenia macrantha exposed rock microbial communities from rupestrian grasslands, the National Park of Serra do Cipo, Brazil - ER_R08 ... | reverse complement strand
TCGACAAAGCTCGATTGGTGTGATCTTTAGGCCATACCTTTCCCGACGTTGCGCATACTCTGGTCTAAAGCACCCGATTATCAGCCAAATTTCGGCCCTAACGCTACGAGCGCCCAGGGAACTGGCTGGCAACATTGATGGTCCGAATGACGCGCGGGTGCGTACAATAACGGGCTGCTTAGGATCTGGAGGTCACATCGACGCCACCTCGCCCGGCCACGACGGTGTCGGGCTCCTGTCGAGCCCGTGAGCGAGCCGGAGCAGGCAGCGGTCCGAGCGAGCCAGCCCCCAAGGGCGTGGCTACGCTGCGAACGCGCACGAGCAAAGAACGAACTCCCTGAGGCCAGGAGAAAGCCTGTTCTCGAAGAAGCGCAGTCTGAACACCGAATCATCAGCGCCCGAATATGTTGCGTAGAGCGAAGTTTCGCGGGCATCAGGGTCGTTTAAACGTCTAAGACTGGCTACTTCACGGCGGGAGGCGTGCTGCTCGGAGGATAATCCCATGAGTAAACAGCGCGTTGTCGAACTCGACGTAAAGCTAGAATTCTCCATGAAACCGCAGTGCGAAAAGTGACACTGGCCCGCGGTCTCGGTTATAGCCCGGCGCCTCTACGAATTGATAGTTTGCGGTAACGTGAAACCCATCCAATAAATTGAACTTGTAGTAGATTTCGGCAATCTTCTCGCCGGTGTAGGACAGAGTTCCGTCGCCAAGGATGATACCAGTCCCTCCTGCTGCAAGGTAACTTGCGTGAACGCCTGAGATACCGTTCACGACGCCGGCGACACCTATCGCGTCTTTCGGTCGACCCCACATGTCTCCAGAGAATACTAAGCCACCGGAAAAGGATCTTTCAACTTCGGTAAAGTCAAACGTTTCATAGCGCCCATCTGCAATGCTAGCTCGCAGAAACAAGCCGATGTTGGGTGTGACTTGCTGCTCAACGTTAATTCCCGCACCGGCCTTCGTGCGTTTACGCCGATCCGCACTGATATCTGGTGTAGATCCTTGAAGAACTCCGTTCAGAATAGCGTCCTCATATTTGCCCATATACCCACGATCCGCAAACGCGAGCAGCTTTATCTTACCAGGTTCTCCAAACATTGAATGACGTGCTTCAAACTCCACCACGGGCATGAACTGCTTCAATAGACGGGGCTCGATTTTTTCACTATTTGGTTGATCGGATAACTGAAAAACACCTGCCCTCGCTGTCCACCAATCCTGCTTCCATTCAAGAGTGGCGCCGTAGGTATACCCCCATGAATCTGCAGCGTAGTCAAAAGCACCTAGATCATTGATCGTCCAGTTGAGGAAGCCGTTCCGAGAATCGTGGGCGTACTTATTGTCATCGAAGATATCGGTAACCGCGTACTTACCTACCGTCCAAATGAGCCGATTAGAATCGGTCGAACCTTGAAGAAGATTTTGACCCGACTCGACCTGCTCGGTTGCGCCACCGAGCCCAATCGTCTGTCTGAAGAAGTAACGCTGAAATCGAAGATAAGGGGCAGATCGACCTACCTTGAACGCCTCCATGTTTGGAAATCCCGCGACGCCCAGCGTGTTACTTACGCCAAAACCTTGACCGATCTCAGGATTAAGGTAAGCCTCTCCTCCGTCCCACAGCCTGAGCCCGAAGAACCCCGTCGTTGAGAGAGTCTCCTTTACCTCAGAATATGGTTTCAGACTGTTCGGACCTGAATACAAGGCAGGGAAACTGGGATGGTACTGCGGAATGTCAGTTACCTGAGCATGAATACTGAACCGTTCTTGAGCTGGAGTTTCACCTGGTTTCGAGGAGTCATCCTCTGCCTTCGGTGCGGGGTCCGAGCCAATCCGGTAGGTCATGCCGAACCGGAGAAGATGAGTCAACGAGTTTGCCCTGTACGCCAAATACTGGCCATTCCCATTGTCGTATAACTGCGAATTCTGCGCCTGGTCAACTAGAAGGTACTCTGCACGCGCCAACCAGTTTGGATTGACCAAAAATTCGAGTCCTCCGCCAGCCACAAATTTAATCTGACTGGATTTCGATACGGGAGCGTTAAACAGCCCAGCAGCTCCCGAACCCGCGAGTGCAATTGTTGATCCGCCACGCCAGCCCCCGTTTGCCACGCCAGCTGTGACATAGAACAAGGAACGATCTACCGCGAAGCCCAGTCGTCCGCGAAAGCTCCCGAGGTATTGGCCACCCGGGTCTGACCGGACCATGAAGCTCGGGATGCCTATTGCCGCATACGCAGGTGCTGTGGAGAAAAGACCATTGAGACCACGCTGAATACCGAGGTAATCGAGCCCCGTTTCGACACCATATATCAGCTGCCCCGCTTGCCAATTATAGCCTATGTTGAACCCGAACGAAGGAGCGCTAGTGCTAGGCAAAGATGATCCTAAACTGAGATTTCCGAATCCCGCAGTAGGTAGGGCGCCGAGTCGAACGCTTCTATTTGGCAGCAATCCGAGTCCGGCATTTGAGCCAACATAGCCCCCCTCCCAAGTCAACGAGCCTTGGGACGCCCCTTGTGCAAGCGATCTGGCAGGGAGGAGAGCGATGAGTCCAAGGAACCAAGCTAAATAGACGAGATGGGGAGTGCGCTGATGCGTGCGTGCAAGCCCCACTATTGCACCATTCCTTGATGTATCTGCGGACACTTGTGGCCGGAGAAGAAGGAAACCCGTCCGCCGGATCAGTGGTCCCACATTCTTTTTCAAAGTGATGAGAGCACGTCAAATCCTGATGGCCACGCCAGGTACACTTTCACGTTTTTTCACCCAAGCTGTGACAAGCACGCAACAGGCAGGCGCACGTTGTCTCGATGCAGCCCGTTCACCATTGCCTTAGCCACTTACCACCATCTCGAGCTGCACATCGCGTAGTCTTGATAAAGGAGCATGAGGATCGCAGCGGCTTTGGCCGGGCGCACGTCAGGTAAAAGCCAGGCTGGGTCGAGTTCTGCCAAAGGAGGTAAATGACCTGCGGAACGGATTTTCGCATCGATGAAGCCAAACCTAGACTCCTTTTTCAAAGCAAGGTATTTGGATTTGCTTTCCCGGATCGGGAGCCATTCAGTCTGGTCATGAACTGCTGCCCGACGAGGTCTAGTTTGCCAATTGAAGCTCGCCGGGCGCTACCTCGAAGCCGTTTGGTACGGCTTCTTGCTATGGGTCCACTGCTATGGTTCAGCGGCCCCGCACTCGGCAGAGACCTTGAGATGCTTGCAGATACACTATCCGGCAATTTCTTCGCGCAACAGATCAGAGCGATATGTTCGATTGGAGACCCAACTTTCGACCAGCAAACAACGGGGCCGCGCGGAAACGCTGACGATTACGCCGCGATCGTAAAAAGGGAGGTGACTGACGGTCTAGAGGCGACCGAGCTGAATTTCGTAATCTCGTCGGCAGCCAATCGAGCGAAAGAACGCGCGAGGGATTTAGTCGCGCAATTCTCGAGACCGCAGGGCCAAGTTAGGGACGCTGAAGTTCAGAACTGGTGTTCCACCTCGGGTAAAGCCTACGTTGTGAGGCTCGAATTCCTGTATGATTATCGCCACGCCGACTTCGAACGTGAACTGAAATCAGCTAAGCAGAACTGATCATGAACTGATCCCGTGCGCTGATGATTTCCATAGCGGGTGAATCACTAAAGAGCTAGTGTCACATCTCTTAGACTTCGCTGGTTAACTTTCCTCGGGTGACTCGATAGAGTGAGACCTTCGGAATAAGCGAGGGAGTTAGAATGCTCCTGAGCTGCGTTGGCGCGGAGGAGGGTCTTCTCCGCAGTAGACGAGAAGGTACGCGCTCTCAATTGAGGATTTACAGACCTTCACCGGGGGCGCCTGGCGAGCCGGGAGCGGAGGTCGGCTAGCTTGAAGTGGCGGCGATGCACACCCCAAAAGCAGGATGGATGTTGTTAGACCTCCTACGAGCCAGCAGGCAGACCTAATCATAGATGTTTCCGGTGGATCGCCGACACCAGCCCGTGCGCGTCCACGTTCGGGAGTTGTGTCCCGCCGAATACTCCGCGCCCAACGGCTCAGAGCCATTCCGAGTGATCTCCATTGCGGGTGGGTAAAGCTGTCCATCTTGGAGGTTACTCATGGCGGCGGAAGTTTAGGAAGTATGAAGGGATTAACCGGGGGGGAGATGGAGCTCACTTGGTCCGGCGTTGGGGAGATACCGTCATTGACCGGAGGGAGTAGCTTCAGATTCTCGTCTGCCCAACCACCTCCTAGGGCCATGAATAGCGCAGCTGTGTCTGCGAGACGGCTTGCTTCGGCCTGAACTCGACTAACCCGTGCAATCAGCAGTGTTTGCTGCCCATTTAAAAGGGCTAACACAGCGACAGACCCTAGACGAAGCTGAGACCTCACGATGTCCAGGTTCTTGCTGGCAGTTTCTTCGGCATACCTTGAGGCGCTCACCGCTTTTGCATCGGCTTGCAGAGCTCTTAGCGCATCAGCTACGTTCTGAAACGCCGTGATCACGGTCAGTCTGTATTGTGCCTCCGCTTGCTCGAAGGCCGCTTCGGCTGACTTCTGTTTGTTCAGCAGAGTGAATCCTTCAAATACCGGCTGTGTCACTGAAGCCGCGAGGGTGTAGAAACCCGTCCCTGGGTGAAAGAGCTGAGCAAGTTTGAAGGCGCTGGATCCACCGTTCGCCGTCAGCGAAATGTTGGGCAATCGAGCTGCGATCGCCACGCCAATCTGTGCGCTGGCGGATCGCATGTTAGCTTCCGCAGCACGGATATCCGGCCGCTGGCGGACAAACCGCGACGGAATTGTAATGGGAAGTTTCCGCGGAAGACGCAGTTGTTCAAGCCGGAAGTGTTCCGAGATTTCAGCGCTGGAGTATCTACCTGCGAGAGCTGTGAGCAGGTCACGTTGAACCGCGAGCTGTTTCTCGAGCGGTGGCAACAGTGCCAAAGCCTGCGCAAGGGCGGCTTCTTGCGTAAGCACGTCAGCTTCGGATACGGATCCTTTGCGAAACTGCTCTTGAAGCAGCCCCCGGAGCTCCCTCTCAATGGATATAACATTTCTAATCGCTTCTATTTGGCCTCTAAGAGACGCCTCCTGAATCGCGGCTGTTACGACGTTTGCAGTTAGAGAAAGATAGGCCGCCTCAAGCTGATAACGTTGCTGATCGGTTTGAGCCTCGAGGGATTCTACCGCTCGGAAGTTTTGGCCCCAGACATCGGGAACGTAGCTGATGGTAAGCTGTTTGAGAAATAGAGTGTAAGGTTTATTTGGTGTTGGAACGTTGGCATTAGTATTCAATCCGAGCGCCTGAGCCAGATTCGCTTCATTCTGGGCCTGCGCAATGGACGCTAGCGACTGATTGTTAGATTGAAGATTGTAGCTGTCATTGGAATTAGCTATTATCGTAGGGAGGAAGGCCCCCTTCTGCGCTTCTGCGTTGAAGTACGCGACTTTGATCGCACCTTCCGCCGCCTGAAGGCTGGGATTGTGATCAATTGATCCTTGCACCAATCGGTTGAGATTGATGTTTCCGAACGCCTCCCACCACCGGGTGGGGAGCTCGTAGGTGTTGGAGAGCACTTGGAGGTCCGTTTTCTCGCCCGGCGGCTTTGATCCTCCAATCCTGACCAGCTTCTCCGGCGTAAAGCGGTCAATATCCGGAGGACTGGGGGACGCAAAGTTCGGACCCACCGCACACGCCGAGCAGCACCAAACAATGGCTAAAAGAACCGCCGCGTTCCTCAACGGTTTTTGCAGGACCGCCACCATTCTGCCACTTTCGGCCCAAGTAGAAGCCGCCATGAAACATCTGTCCGACTGAGTTAAAATGACTGTGTGGCGGTGGTGTGACTCTACCTTTGCGCGGGCGGTCTCCTATCCCGGCTCACTCCTCCCGCTAAGCGCAGCGAGCGGCAGAAACAAAAATGCGCTCGGAAGCGGAAAATGTGATGTAGCCGCAGGACCGAGCCGGCGAGGGGGCAAAGGTTACCTGTTGAGAAAACGGCGTGCGCCAGCGGCTGCCTCGCCAACAGAGAGTGTGTCGCGAGCGCGTGCAATCTCAAGCTTCATCGCAGCGACGGGGCTCATGTCCCACTGCTCGATCAGAGTGAGCCGATCGTTGCGCAGGCATTCTTGCGGAAAATTCGAGAGTTCTCGGGCGAGATCGAACGCTTCCCGAAGCGCTTCACGAGAACTGCTAAGCCGATTTACAAGTCCGATTGCATGTGCTTCTTGCGCGTCTATCGTACGGCCGGTCAGAAGAAGGTCCATCGCTCTCGAATGCCCGATCATACGTGGAAGACGAAGCGTACCTTGGTCAAGCAGCGGCGCGCCTAGATGGCGCCCTGAGAGACCAAACTTCGCATCTGCTGCTGCCACCCGAAGATCGGCCCAAAGAGCTAATTCTAGTCCTCCAGCTAACGCGTAACCCTCGATTGCGGCGATGACTGGTTTGGTCAATTTAAGCCGGGTCGGCCCCATGCATCCCAAGCGGTCTGCCTCTGAGGGAACGATGAACTTGCCTTGTGCAATCTCGTTAAGGTCCGCTCCCGAACAGAAGTTATCTCCGCTCCCGGTGAGGATCGCTGCGGACGCGTTTGAGTCCCGCTCAAACGCGCTAAAGGCAAAATAGAGATCGCGCGCAGTCGCAGTGTCTACCGCGTTTCGGACATGTTCTCGCGCAATGCTTACAATCGTTATGCCACCTTCCGTTTCCACACGAATACTCACTGTTCCTCCTTCGCGCTAAAGACCCCAGGTATTCGTCTGTAAGTGCTTGTAATTTAGCATGTTGGCGTCTTTAGCGATCTCTGCCACACGAGCTATGATCAGGAGCCGACACCTCTAAAAAGGAAACCAGCACCGCTCCAGGTGAGCGACGTTACATTGATTGTTGCAGAATGGTCCGTCGCGTCAATGCCTCCGACTTTCAGACTGCCCGGCTGTTCTGGCGCGCTACCGGCAAGCCTCGCGTCTCGGTATGAAAACCGCTGCCGTCTTTGACACGGGAGCTTGCGCCCGTTTTGCCTGCAGCTTACCAGTAGCTAATGGCTCGTGATCAGGCTCTAGGCGAGGGTGAGGCGGTGAACGCCCGACCACGTTGGTTTGCTGCCGGCGCAGCCGCGCTGGCGGTTGCATTGCTCGCGTATGAGCTCATCTTTCGCTCGACTTCTGGGCCGGTCACCCCTCCGCCGGTCAATGAGAGTCGGCCTCCTGTCCTCGTCAGCGGCGAGCAAGTCAACATTCCGGACGGTTCCCCGTATCGAGAAAGAGTTGTCGTCTCTCCTGTAGAGTTGCGAGAAATAAGCCAGACTCGCTCCTTTCCCTCGGTTGTGGAGGCTGACCCAGCACGTACCACCAATATTTTGCCGCCTATCACTGGTCGCGTTGTCGGTCTGGAGGTTCATCTCGGCGATTTTGTCAAGCAAGGTCAGGTTTTGGTGAGACTCGAGTCAAGCGATCTGGCTCAAGCCCTTGCGGATCAGGTCAAGGCCCGCGCATCCGTGGATCTGACTCGTCGGGCGCTTGATCGCACACGCGACTTAAGCAAAATCGGTGGGAGTTCAATCAAAGATTACGAACAAGCGCAAAATGATCACGCGCAGGCAGCAGCAGAGTTGACCCGGGCCGAAGAGCGGCTCCGAGTCATCGGGAGCAGGGGGCAAATTACTGGTCCTCAAAACGTCAACGTGAATGCTCCATTCAGTGGCACCGTTACCGCTTTGAACATCGCGCAAGGAGCCTTCATTAATGACGCAACGACATCCTTGATGACGATTGCCAACTTGGAGAAGGTCTTTGTTACGGCCAACGTACCAGAGAAAGACCTAAGCTTTGTGCATGTAGGAGACGCAGCCCAAATTCAAATGCTAGCTTATCCTGGTACTCAATTGTCGGGTAAGGTTGCAACGGTGAACGTTATCTTGGATCCGGATACTCGACGCGTCAAAGTTAGAATAGTCTACGATAACGCTGACGTGCGCCTGCTTCCGAACATGTTTGGCACGGTTACCGTTTCGGCTCCCGTGGTTCAGGTCCCGGTCGTGCCTACTTCGGCGCTTGTCCTGGTCAACGACGATGTTTTTGTTTTTGTTGAGACAGAACCTTGGAAATTTCAGCGACGGCACGTATTTCCGGACGCAGACTCGGACAAGATCGCGGTGATTAGACAAGGTTTAAGGCACGGCGAACGCGTCGTCGTAAAGGGTGGAGTTCTTCTCCAGTGATTGAGAAGATCGTCAGCTTGGCCTTGCACAGGCGCATGGTCGCGATTGTTATCGCAGTCTTGGTGGCACTTTATGGATACTATTCTTGGACTCAATTAAAAATTGAAGCTTATCCAGACATTTCAGATGTGACGGTGCAGGTGACAACTCAGGCTCTTGGGTATTCAGCGGAGGACGTTGAACAGCAGATTACAATACCGCTTGAACGCACTTTAAGTGCCACGCCGGGATCCGCACTGATCCGCTCAAGTAGTACCTTTGGGCTATCTTTGATAACTATCATTTTTGCCGATGGCATCGAACTCTATTGGGCACGTCAGCGAGTTCTGGAGCTATTGAACCAGGTTACGCTGCCGACGGGAATCACATCGCAGCTGGATCCAGTGACTGGACCGGTGGACGAGATATATCGTTATACACTTCAATCAGACACGAAGAATCTGCAGGAGCTTTCGGAAATCCAGCGCTGGAAGGTCGCGCTCGCGATTCAGCGCATCCCCGGCGTGGCAAATGTTGATACATTTGGAGGACTCGCAAAACAATATTCACTTGAACTCGATCCAATCGAGCTCAACCGGTATGGACTAGCTCTCAGTGATGTAGTTTCAGCAATCAACAACAACACGTCCAATTCAGGCGGCAGCCGCATAGCTCGCGGGGAGCAATCCTACGTTATTCGTGGGATTGGTTTAGTTCGTACCCTAGAAGACCTCGGCAACATCGTAGTTTCGAGTCGCCACGGGTCACCGATCTTAGTTCGAGACCTTGGTCGACTTGAATACTCTCACCAAGAGCGCAATGGAATTCTCGGGCAGGACAGGAATCCGGAAGCCGTTCAAGGTAACGTTCAGATGCTAAAAGGACAGAACGCCTCGCGTGTTCTGAGCCGAGTTCACGCAGAGATAACAAAACTGAATGCAGAACTAGCTCGCGAAGATGTCAGAATAGTCCCATATATCGACCGAGATGGGCTTGTGCAAGCAACGGTCAATAAAGTCGCCCACACTATGTTGGAGGGGGTTGGGCTTGTATTTATCATTCTGATACTTTTTTTGGGTTCGCCTCGTAGTGCGGCTGTTGTTTCCGTAACTATCCCAATGGCGCTTCTCGTGGCCTTTATCCTGATGCAGCTTACAGGGTTACCTGCGAATCTGCTGTCCTTGGGGTCGATCGATTTTGGCGTGATTGTCGACGGCGCGATCGTAGTTACGGAAGCCATTCTCCGTAGGCGAGAAGAAGCTCCTGACGAACCCCTGCAGCTGGTGGAAATCCAAAATACGGCTGTTCACGTCACTCGTCCTATTTTTTTCGCCACTTTGATTATTATAACCGCTTACCTGCCATTACTTGGCCTCGAACGAGCGGAGGCGAAACTTTTCTCGCCGATTGCTTACACAATCGCATACGCTCTTGTCGGTGCGTTAGGGTGCAGTCTGCTTTTGGTGCCCGGCCTTGCGTTCATCGCATTTCGTAAGCCCCGGCGAAATTTTCACAACCGAGTAGTCCGTGGACTGGAGGCAGGGTACAGGGCTTCCTTGAGCTGGCTTTTGGGGGCAAGATTTATAGTGTACGCAGCGGTGGGCTGCGCTTTCGGAGGTGTGGTCGTCCTAGGCGTGACTGCTGGGCGAGAGTTTCTGCCTGAACTCGACGAGGGTGCACTCTGGCTGCAGGTTCAGCTTCCCAGCGGCATCTCTCTTGACAAAGCGAGCGAGATGGCGGGGGACCTTCGCCGCGCGATTATCGAATTCCCGGAGGTGGATACAGTCATCACGCAGCTGGGTCGCAGTGATACACGAACCGACCCTTGGACGTTTTCTCACATAGAGGTACCTGTAACACTTAAACCATACGACGTGTGGCCTGATAGCGAAAGCAAACGGGAGTTCGTGGCGCGGTTACGCGCGCGATTAGACCTTCTCCCCGGCTTCAGAATCGGCATTAGCCAGCCAATCATAGATAATGTAAACGACTTGGTGGCGGGGGCTCATAGTGCCTTAGTTTTGCGTGTTACCGGTGATGATCTGATCCAAGGTCGTGAGTTGGCTAATAAGATTGTTTCAATATTGCGTAATGTCAGGGGCACCGATGCGGCAAATATCTTTCAAGAACCTCGCGTTCCACAGATTTCAATCAGTGTGGACCGCGCTGCGGCGGCTAGATACGGTATAAATGTTGCGGATATTTCCAATCTTATTACTCAGGGCGTCGGAGGAGAGCCGATCGGCCAGGTCTATAATGAGGATCGGGTCTACAGTCTAACAGTGCGCTTTCCGGAAAAGGATCGCACGAGTCCTTCGGCTCTTGGTGATCTTACGCTGAATGCTCCAGGGGGCATGGGGATGCAGGTTCCACTCTCCCAGATCGCGACTATTCGGATGCAATCGGGGGAAAGCACGATCGCGCACGAGGCGACCAAACGTTCCTTAAGCATCGCCATAGAATATCGCGATCGGGATCTCTCGTCTTATCTCACCGATGCGCAGGCCGCGGTCGCATCGAGACTTGAATACGATCGAACTAAGTTCTCCCTTCAATGGGCAGGCCAATTTGAGAATCAAGCGCGTGCGCAGAGACGCCTGTCGATTATTATGGGTGTCGAGATAGGTATTATGCTTGCCTTTCTCTATGTCAATTTTGGAAATTTGCGGCAGGCGCTGTTGGTCATCGCCGTCATTCCCTTGGCGACCTTGGGTGGCTTGATTGCCGTACACTTGCGTATGGAAACACTTAATGTAGCTAGCGGAGTCGGATTCATCGCGCTGTTTGGCGTCGCCGTTCAGAACGGCATTATCATGATTGCTAATTTAAACCGGGTTCGTGACCAGATCCCGTACTTACGCGAAGCGGTCCTTGAGGGTGCGACTGAGCGCCTTCGGCCTGTGCTGATGACCACCCTTGCTGCAAGCTTTGGAATGGTTCCTGCTGCGCTTGCTACGGGAATAGGAAGTGATGTGCAGCGCTCGATCGGAACGGTGGTTGTGGGAGGCCTAGCTGTCGCTACGGCCTTGACTCTTTTCATTGTGCCGGTTCTCTACTACGCAATAGAGCGACGTTGGCACGGACGAGTTTTGGCCGATTCTCCCGCTGTCGGCCAGCGGCATCCTCTATGAGACGAAGGCCAGCCCGGATATGCCTAAGCGATTCCTTTCTTAGAAATGTCCGGCGCCGGTCCACAGAAATGATGCCCGGCGTGACTTTGGAATGAATTCGCCCGGCGGATGCGCAGCATCTGCCGCGAATGCTTGGACCACGAACTCATCAGTCCCTTGACAAAGACGTGGCCGTACATCGCCCGGTTCAGCTCGTTTAATGGCATGAAATCACGCCCAATCCTCGGCGGACTGTATCACCAATACGTCCGGATCTAGTTTTCCGTACACACCCATTTTCCGCCCTGGCGTGTAGAGCCATCCGTCGCGCCAGAGAAATCCGAGATCCGGTCTCCACCAGCCGATAGGCTAGCGCAGCTCTTTGTTCGGGGCTACGACGGCTAAAACGGCCGGGCTGAGGACTTCTTTGAGGTGAAAACAATTACTCGCATTTCCTCCTGCGAACATCCTGCGCGCACATAGCCGGTCTATCGCCTTCTCCGTCTGGTTCGCTGCCTCGCGCCGCTGCCGGTGTCTTTTGCAAGATGAAGGTAGGCCGCTGAAAAGAATACGGACCGACGATGCTCCTTTGATTCTATGCTGATCCCCGCTTCCGGTCAACGCCGAGTTCCCGCTTGCCTTTCATCGAGGCCTATGTTTCGAGAATTCAGCCAAAGATCGGTTTGCCCCGTCGGACATGTTCCTTCGAGGTCTCCCACATGCTGACACGGGTACTGACATGAGGCGCTCATCATCGTAGGACTTGCTCGGTTTCATCGAATCAATCGGGGCAATCTGAGTTCCGCCCCCCGCTGAGCCGTCTCAGAGGTTGTTTGGCTTCGTACAATGGCAGCAATAGCAAACTTCCATCTTGCCGATTTTCTCGACTCCTTCATCTCTTTAGCGCTTGCGTTCGGGTTAGGCACACTTATTGGCGCTGAGCGTCAATACCGTCAACGAAATGCCGGGCTGCGAACGAACGCACTCGTGTCGCTCGGGGCAGCGTCTTTTGTTGACCTGGGCAACTCGCTTACCGGTTCTGGTGGGGCAGTTCACGTCTTAGCGTACGTGGCATCCGGGGTCGGCTTTCTGGGCGCTGGCGTTATCTTGAAGGAGGGGATGAACATTCGCGGCCTGAATACTGCTGCGACCCTGTGGTGCTCCGCCGCTACCGGCGCGTGTGCCGGGGCAGATCGCGCAGCGGAGGCGCTATTGATTGCGCTCTTCACTCTCGCAAGCAACACTTGCTTGCGACCGCTGATCGCCCGAATCGAGCGCGCGCCTGCCGAGGAGGGCGCAACAGAAGCTACGTGGGTAATTCATGTCACCTGCCGCGAGCAGGCCCGTGATGAGGTCCGAGACCTGGTCATGGCTGTTTTCGACGTAGTTCATCTTTCAATTAGGGAGATTGAAGCCGACCAAAGATCGGATGAAGAGATTGAATTTGTATTCACTCTCTCCGCTACAAGCCTCAGCGAGAAGGAGCTTGACAACGTGGTCAAG
>Ga0213881_10001205_pt1 | contig 12802 bp, 8 predicted proteins | sample BarmaccoBMER_R08_FD_160104 | JGI IMG/M metagenome (GOLD analysis project Ga0213881, IMG submission 160104) | Barbacenia macrantha exposed rock microbial communities from rupestrian grasslands, the National Park of Serra do Cipo, Brazil - ER_R08 ... | reverse complement strand
CCACCACGCCACCCCGCCACCACGCCAACCCGCCACCACGCCAACCCGCACCCGCCACCACGCAGGCTCGCCACGCCACGACGCCACATATCCGACATTTCAGGATTTGGGTGTCTGGCGACTCGGTGCATCGTGGGTTTAGGCGATCGATTAGCGCTTCGCGGCGGATTCCAAGGTGAACCGAGTTCCGGCGTGAAGCGAACCGCCGTCGGCTTTGCTGGGATATGACCGTTATGTGGACGGCAATCGCGCTGGATGACGCGGTATAAAAGGGCCACGTGGAAGAATGGGCGCCGGTTTCCGGCGCCTTTTCTTCCGGAGGGCTCCCAACTTCCGCAATGTGGCTGGCCCACGCGCCCGATATGCGGTGATAAGGATACTCACAGCCATGTTTGGGAACTCCAACTCTGCCGGATGAACCCGGCCCTCAGCATGACGATGGCGCCATCCATCGCGTTGGGCGGGGATTTGTCCGGTTCCAGCGCCATCGATGGCGCAATAGTCGAGTTCCCAAACAGGCACTCAGGCGGCGAATGTCCTCCCTCCAATTCCATTTCATGAAATGTCGGGCAAATAGAGCGAGCTGGGACGACGGGCGCAGTGTGGGCCGGACAAGGAGGACGCGGACGGACAAGCCGCGCGGACAGGGCGGGCGCGCGGACAGAAAGCGACACACCGACGGAAGCGACACACCAACGGAAAGCAGACACGCCGACAGAAAGCGGCGCGCGGACGGGAAGGGACGCGCGGGCCGGCGAGGGAGGCGGGCGAGGGCTAGGGCGAGGGCTAGGGCTGGGCGTGGCGGTCTAGGAATTCGTAGATGTCGGCGTCGTCCACGCCGGGGAAGCTGCCGGCCGGCAGGGCGGACAGGATGTGCGAGTGCGCGCGCGCCGAAGGCCATGCGTTCCCCTCCCACCGCTCGGCCAGCGCCGCGGGCGGCCGGGTACAGCACTCTCCGTCCGGGCACGCCGAACGCATCCGGGTCGTGGTCTCCCGGCCGCGGAACCACCGGGAGTCCGCGAACGGCACGCCGAGCGTGATCGCGAAGCCGCGGTCGGCCCGCGGGTCCACCTGCGCGATGCAGAAGTACGTCCCTGACGGCGTGTCCGAATACTGGCAGTGTGGCGAGAACCGGTTGACCGCGCCGAAAACCTGCCGTCCCGACCACTGCCGGCACATGCGCTGTCCCTCGATCGCGCCCGCCGGGTCGGCCGGGAAGATCACCCCGTCGTTCTCGTATGCCTTGTAGATGACCCCGCTCGCGTCGTTCTTCACGAAGTGGCAGGTCATGTCCAGGTGGTGGGTGGCCAGGTTGGTGAACCGGTGGGCCGCCATCTCATATGACACCGAGAACAGGTCGACCAGGTCCTCGACGGCCAGATCCCTCGCCCGCTTCGCGTCCCGCAGCACCGGAACGGCGGTGGTCTCCGGCATCAGCACCGCGGCCGCGAAGTAGTTGGCCTCGACCCGCTGCCGCAGGAAGTCCGCGAAGTCGCGTGGCACCTGGTGGCCGAGCAGCAGGTGGCCCAGTGCCTGCAACACGATCGCGCGGGGCGAATCGGCGCCGACCGGTTCCTGCCGCACGTAGATCCGCCGGTTACTAAGGTCGGTGAGGGACCGCACGGACTGCGGCACGTCCTGCACGTACCGGACGGCGAACCCGTGGTGGTTCACCACCGACATCAGCATGCCCTGGGAGAGCGCTCCCCCGGTGTATCCCGAGACACGCAGCGACTCGGCCGCCTGGGCCTCGATGTCAGCGAAGTAGTTGCCCCGTTCGCGCATGGCTTCGCGCAGCGCGGCATTGGCGGCGCGGGCCTCTTCCGGGGTGGCGGCGGGCTTGGAGTGCTGCGCGCGCAACGCGGCGGCCACCGCGGCAAGGTGCTCCAGGACATCGGTGGGCACCCGGGCGCCGATCTTCAGCGGCGGCAGGCCGAGCCGCCGGTACGACGGATCCCGCTGGGCCTCGGCCACGGCGATCTCGAGCTGGGCCCGCCGGCTGGGCGGCTGGCGGCTCAGCAACTCGGGCACTGAAACCGACAGCGCCGCGGCCAGCTGCTCGATGAGCGACAGCTTCGGCTCGCGACGCCCATTCTCCAGCAATGACAGAACGGATGGTGCTCGACCTACCCGGTCACCTAGCTCGGTCAGCGTGAGACCACGGGCACGGCGCAGATGACGTAGCCGCTGGCCGAACGTGACCAGGTCGAGGTGGTCTACACCATCGGTCTGAACCAACTTTTGCTGTTCTTTCATCGTGAATCTGATCATATCTTGCCTGACTGGAAAAATCTGCACTTCTTTACAGTTCTTTTCCTAGGCGGCGCGTGCCGATCCGGGCAGCCTGGAGAGCAAGCAAGTTCGCCCCCGCACGGAAGGTATTGACAGTGGAGAGCATCAGCCAGCAGGCGGCCAGACTGCACACCGAATGGGAGACCGACCCCCGCTGGAAGAACACCGAGCGGACATACACCGCCGAGGATGTGATCCGGCTGCGGGGCAGCGTGCAGGAGGAGTACACCCTCGCCCGGCTCGGCGCCGAGCGGCTGCACAAGCTGCTCGCCGAACAGGACGCGGTGACGGCGCTGGGCGCGATCACCGGAAACCAGGCGGTCCAGCAGGTCAAGGCGGGCCTGAAGGCGATATATCTGTCCGGCTGGCAGGTCGCGGCCGACGGGAACCTGGCCGGGCAGACCTATCCGGACCAGAGCCTGTACCCGGTCAACTCGGTGCCCCAGATGGTCCGCCGGATCAACAACGCACTGCTGCGCGCCGACCAGATCAGCTGGTCCGAGTCCGGAGACGGCGAGGAGATCCCGTACTGGATGGCGCCGATCGTCGCGGACGCGGAGGCCGGGTTCGGCGGAGTGCTGAACGCCTTCGAGCTGATGAAGTCGATGATCGCCGCCGGGGCGGCGGGCGTGCACTGGGAGGACCAGCTCGCCTCGGAGAAGAAGTGCGGTCATCTCGGCGGGAAGGTGCTGATCCCGAGCGCCCAGCACATCAAGACGCTGACCGCGGCCCGGCTGGCCGCCGATGTGTGCGGCGTTCCCACGCTGGTGGTCGCGCGTACCGACGCTAACTCCGCCACGCTGCTCACCTCGGACGTGGACGAGCGGGACCGGCCGTTCGTGACCGGCGAGCGCACCGCCGAGGGCTTCTACCGGGTGCGGAACGGCATCGAGCCGAGCATTGCCCGCGGCCTGGCGTACGCGCCGTACTCCGACCTGCTGTGGATGGAGACGTCCACCCCCGACCTCGAGGTGGCGCGCGAGTTCGCCGAGGGCGTCAAGAGCGAGTACCCGGACCAGATGCTGGCCTACAACTGCTCGCCTTCGTTCAACTGGCGGGCGCATCTGGACGAGGAGACGATCGCCAGGTTCAGCAAGGAGCTGGCCGCGATGGGTTACCGGTTCCAGTTCATCACGCTGGCGGGCTTCCACGCGCTGAACTACTCGATGTTCGACCTGGCCCGCGGCTTCGCGGACGAAGCCATGCCGGCCTACGTCCGCCTACAGGAGCGCGAGTTCGCGGCGGAGAAGCAGGGCTACACGGCCACCCGCCACCAGCGCGAGGCCGGCACCGGCTACTTCGACCTGGTCACCACGGCCATCTCCCCCACCTCCGAGACGGTGGCCTGGAAGGGCTCCACCGAGGCCGAGCAGTTCCACGCGGCCTGACCCTAGCCGAAACCGTCGCGGTCCCAGGGCGCCTGGGACTGGCCGGGCTGCGGCGGACCGGGGTCGATCTGCGCCTGCGGGCGAGTTCGCTCCCAGTCCGCCAGCAGCCCGCCGTCGACCGTGGTCTCCGGGAATGAGGAGTACGTCGTCTGGGTGAGGCCGGCGTCTGGCATCGCGGGGTTGAGCGAGCCGAACGCGGGAACCGGTGCGGCAACCGCTGGCCGCACCCAGCGGGACGGTATGAAGATCGGGATGATCATGGCCAGGCCCGCCGCGGCCAGCACCCCGTCGAACAGCAGCGCCTCGAATCCGGTGCCGTAGTCGTACCGCTTCAACGGGATGAAGCGGACCGCGTTCCTGACGCTGAACAGGTAGACGCCGGTCCAGCCGAGCAGCGCCAGCCCGGGCAGGCCGGAGGCGAGCGGGGAGATCCACGGGATCGCGATCAGCAGGCCGGCGAGCAGGCCGACGGCCAGCATCACCCCGAATCCCTCGAGGACGGCATGATTGTGAATGAGCGATCCCCCGCCGCCCGGTAGCGCGCCGCCGGGCAGCTTGAGCAACCGCAGGTAGGCCCAGGACGCGGCGAAGAAGACAGCGGCGGCCATCGCGATGGCCAAGCCGACTCCGTAAACGTGACGCATTTCCCGTCACCCCCAAAATTGCGCGGCGTTGACCCAGATTACCGACCTGTTGCCCGCCGGGACAGGAAGATCCGCAGGCGGTTCAGCGGCTCCAGCGCGCGATAGGCGCGGTAGGCGCCGCGGCCGGCCAGCCGCAGCTTCACGCCGCGCGCGCCGGGCGGAAACACGAATTCATCTGGCCGCCAGCGGCGGAAGTCATCGGCCATCCGCCCGAAGAACTCCCGTCGGCGCCGCCGTGGCACCAGCGGAAGGACGGTGGTGTAATGCCAGATCGCCCGCTCGAAGAGGGCGGCCCGGACGGGTGGTACGGCAGTACGTTCGTTAAAAATTTGGTTGTAAGACCTGAAGATGTCGAAATGCCGGTCGCTCGTCGCGGCCATGAACGACCCGCGGCGCGAACGCCGGTAGCGATAGCAGACGCGATCAAGCACGGCGATCCGGCCGGCGGCCAGCAGGGCCGCGGCGGAGACCGGCACGTCCTCGTGGATGCCGGGGCCGAACCCGGTGCCGAGGCTGGCCAGGAACTCGCGGCGGAACACCTTGCTCCACACCGTCATGGTCAGATGTATCAGGTCGGGCCGCTGAGCGAGCGTGGTCGCATCTGTGCCGCCGGGACTCGCGCCGCTGGGGCCGGTGGAGCCGTCCGGATAGAGGTTCTCGTAGTCGACGATGAGCACGTCGGGATGCGCGCGGTCAAGCTCGGCCGCCACCGCGGCCAGCGCGCCCTCGGCCAGTTCGTCGTCTCCGTCTACGAACCAGATGTATTCGCCGGTGGCCTCCTTCGCGCCGAGCTCGCGGGCGTGGCCCGCGCCTACCGGCGAGTCGGTCCGGATGATCTTCAGGCGCGGGTCACGGCAGGCGGCGAGTACCTTGCCGCTGTCGTCGGGCGAGGCATCGTCAACGGCGATCACCTGGAATGACACGTCCGCTTCACCAAGTACCGAGTCAAGACAGCGGCCCAGGTAGTCAGCGACTCCGTGCACTGGAATCACCACGCTGATCATCGGCATGGTTCCGTACGATAGCGCGGTACGCGATAAGCGAACCCGGTTGAGGGCCGGCAGCGCAGAGTGACTATCCTAGCTAAGTGCGCATCCACGCCATCTTCGGGGGAATCGGCGCGTTCGCCGTAAAGTTCCGCTGGTTCGTCATAGCGGCCTGGCTCATCGCCGCTATAGCCGTGCCGAAATTCCTGCCTTCGCTGGCCAGTGTCACGCAAGGCAACAACAGCGCGTTCCTGCCCGCCAGCGCGCCCAGCGAGCACGCGGCCAACCTGGCCGCGCCGTTCGGGATCTCCATCAATGAGACCCCGGTGCCGGTGGTCGCGGCGGTCAGCCAGGGCACGCTGAGCCCAGCCGACCAGGCCTGGATCACCAGCCTCCAGCATGACCTGGCCACCGTGCCGCACGTGGTCAAGGTCCAGGACCTCGGCCGCTCCGGCGACGGCCAGGCCGCACAGCTTCAGGTGCTGTCCAACGTGAACGGCGGCGGCAACCCGAACGACCTGACCAACCTGGTCAACAACTTGCGCAGCAAGATACACAGCGCCGCACCGCCAGCTGGCATGGACGTGCACCTGGCCGGGCAGGTGGCGATCCAGGTCGACCAGCAGAAACAGTCCGGCAACACCGGCAACGAGGTGCAGGGCGTCGCGCTGGTCTTCATCCTCGTGCTGCTGTTCCTGATCTTCCGTTCGGTGCTCGCGCCCTTCATCACGGTGATCCCGGCATTGCTGTCCGTGACGATCGCCGGACCGCTGATCGGCGAGGCCGCCCATGCCGGGCTGAAGGTGTCGCAGCTCTCCCAGCTCATGCTGATCGTGCTGGTGCTCGGCGCCGGTACCGACTACGGCCTGTTCCTGGTGTTCCGGGTGCGCGAGGAGCTGCGCGAGGGTAAGGATCCGAAGGATGCGGTCCGGTCCGCGCTGACCCGCGTCGGCGAGACGATCACGTTCTCCGCGCTGACGGTCATCGCCGCGCTGCTGTCGCTGCTCGCCGCCACCTTCCAGATCTACTCCCAGCTCGGCATCCCGCTGGCCATCGGCATCGGCACCATGCTGCTGGCCGGGCTCACGCTGCTGCCCGCGCTGCTGGCCGTGTTCGGCCGGGTGGCGTTCTGGCCGACGAAGACGAAGGCGGGGACCGGGAAGAGCGGTGTATGGGGCCGCACCGCGGCCAGGATCGTGCGCCGCCCGGCGCTCCCGCTCATCATCGGCGTGATCGCGTTCGGCGCGATCGCGATCGCGGTGCCCAGCTACAAGCCCGGCGGGTTCGGCGGGACCATCAGCGCGCCGGCCGGAACCGACTCGGCCGCGGGTACCGCGCTGCTGAACAAGCACTTCCCGCAGAGCTCGGCGAACCCGACCAACCTCGTCTACAAGCTGTCCCAGCCAGTGTGGGACAACCTGTCCGCGGTGCCGGCGGCGGAAAGCCAGCTTCATGCCAGCGGGCTGTTCACCGGGATCACCGGGCCGCTGAACCCGGTCGGCGTCACGCTGACCCCGCAGCAGTACACCTCACTGCGCGGCCTGTTCGGGAGCGCCTCGGCGCTGCCCGCCACGCCGTCGCATCCGCTGCCTTCGCAGGTCCCGCTGGCCGCCTACCAGGTGTACCGGGCGACGGCCCAGTACATCAGCTCGGACGGACGCACGATCCAGTTCGAGACCGGGCTGAAGGCCGGCGACCCGTCCACCACCGCGGCGATGACCGCGGTGCCTTCGGTGCGGACCGCGACAGGCCAGGTCGCCAGGACGCTGGGCGCCGCCGACTGGGGTGTCGCCGGCGAGGCGCCGGCGTTCTACGACATCAGCCAGATTTCCGACACCGACCTGACCCGCGTGGTGCCGATCGCGATCGTGGTGATCGGGCTGCTGCTCATCGTCGTGATGCGCTCGCTGGTGGCGCCGATCTACCTGATCGTGTCGGTCGCGCTGTCGTTCTTCGCCGCGCTCGGGCTGTCCGTGATCATCTTCATGAAGATCGGCGGGGAGAGCGGCCTCACGTTCATCCTGCCGTTCCTCATGTTCGTCTTCCTGCTGGCGCTCGGCGAGGACTACAACATCCTGGTCATGTCCCGGATACGGGAGGAAGCCCACCATCTTCCGCTACGCGACGCTGTTACCCGTGCACTGAACGCTACCGGCACGACGGTCACCTCGGCCGGGCTGGTGCTGGCCGGCACGTTCGCCGTGTTCGCCGTCGTCGGCGGCCGGGGCTCGGGCGGCAGCCAGATCGTCGACGTCGGAATCGGGCTGGCGCTGGGCGTCCTGATGGACACGTTCATCGTGCGGACGGTCCTCGTGCCGTGCACGGTCATCCTGCTCGGGCGGTGGAACTGGTGGCCGTCCAAGCTGAGCCGGCTGGAGATACCCGAAAACGGCGGTACGGGGCTGGATTCCGCTCCGGTCACCGCCCGGGAGCGCCGTTAGCTGCCGGCCAGCGAGTCGATTGCCGAGCTTATCCGGCAGGATTAACTCGGGACATGCCGGGCGCGGTGCTGGCCATGGCGCGGCGAACCGGCCAGACTCGGGGACGTGGGGGTGACCGGTGCGGTCGCTCGGCTAGGCTACGCCGGAAAGCCCCTGGCCGTCATGGCAAGACCGGCCTTGATGGCCGGAGCGGAAGGAACGCCGATGCAGGAACTGCGCTTCGTCGCGGTGAGCGAGGATGGCCGCTACGCCGTCCTCGCGGTGCCGGGCCGGAGCGCACGGTTCATGTTGCCGATTGATGAGCGGCTCAGGGCTGTCGCCCTCGGCCAGACCTCCCGGCTCGCACAGTACGAGATCGAAGTGGAGAGCCCGTTGCGACCCAAGGAGATCCAGGCACGAATCCGGGCCGGGGAAACGGTAGAGGAAATCGCCGATGCGGCCGGCATCGCCGTGGAACGCGTCCGCTGGTTCGAAGGCCCGGTCCTGGCCGAACGCGCGTACATCGCGGACCAGGCGCAGGCGGCGTCGGTCCGTAGACCCGGCGAGTCGGCACCGGGCGCTCGACTCGGCGAGATCACCACCGAGCGGCTGGCGGCGACGGGCGCGGATCCCGATGACGTTCAGTGGGATGCCCGCAAGCGCGGCGACGGCAACTGGCAGGTCCAGCTCACCTTCACCACCGGCGGGCGGCTGCACGTGGCCGAGTGGGTCTTCGACCCGCGTCGCCGGCACGTGGTACCGGCCGACGACACCGCGGCCCGGATGTCGCTGCCCGGAACCGAGTTGCCGCAGGCGAGCGCCACCGGACCCGGCGAGGCCACCGTGACCCGTCTCGCGCCACGCCTTCGCCACGAGCCGCCGAGGTCTGCCGCCGAGGACGGCGGGGCATCCGCGGAACCGGTCCGCCCGGCCGATCCCGCCCGCCCCACCGAGCCGGTCCGCGCGGCCGAGCCCGTCGCGGCGCCCTTCACGCCTGCCCCGATGCCCGTGACTCCTGCACCCGCACCCGCGCCGGCGCCGGCGCCGGCGGCTGCGAGAGCCGAGGACTGGCCGCCCCGGGGCGAGGAACCGGCGCCCGTCCGCGACACGCCGGCTGCGGCGTCAGACGAGCAAGCTGCCGAGGGGTTCCCGGCGGCGAGCGGGGCGGATGCCCAGCCCGATCAACCCGAAGCGCCGGCCCAGCCGGCCGCGCCGGCCCGGCCCGCGGCAAGCGCCCAGCCGGCGGCAACCTCCCAGCCCGCCGCAAGCACCCAGCCGACGCCGGCCAGTAAACCTGCCGCCGCGACAGCGGAGCCGGCTGGCCAGCCAGCGGCCGCCGCGCAGCCGGTCAGCCAGCCAGCGGCCGCCGCGCAGCCGACCGGCCAGCCCGCTGCTGCCAGCCAGCCCGCCGTGGCCGTTCAGCCGGCCGGCCAGCCCAGCGGGGCCGACAGCGGCAACGGGCAGGCGGCCCGGCCGAACCGGAAGTCCGCACGTGGCCGGCGCTCCTCGGTGCCGTCGTGGGACGAGATCATGCTCGGCAGTTCGCGGCAGGACGACTGACGCCGGACGGAGTTTTCGGCGTGTCAGACGGGCGCTCCGATTTGTCGGCATATGACCCTTATGCGACGGCGGCTGCGGTGGACGACGCGGAAGAAAAGAGCTTCGTGGAGGATTGGGCGCCGGTTTCCGGCGCCTTTTCTTCCGGAGGGCGCTTTTCTTCCATGAGATGGCAGCCCATGTGCCCGCTATGTGCCGATACGCGTTGTTCACCAGGCTGACCAGCGCGCTCTCGCAAAGGCGGCATGCCCCATATGCCGCAAACGTACGTTACTCAGCAACGCTCACATAGTCGCAGAGCACGCCGAAGCGTAAATCCACCGCGCACATCCGCGAATCCGTGTCCGGCAAATCCGGATATGGGCAGAATGCCGGAGCGGGCGGCAGGCCGAAGCGGGCAGAATGCCGGAGCGGGCGGCAGGCCGGAGCGGGCGGCAGGCCGGGCAACCCGGCTCCGGTTAGGCGGCTAGCTGGCCTGGATGACCAGGGTCACGCGGAAGGCGTTCGCCGCGCCGCAGCCTACGGCCGGAGAAGCCGTCGCGGCACCGGTCGTCGCCGTCTGCCGGCACGGATACCTGACCGAGGAGACGACCGCGACGCCGGGATGGGCCGCTTCGAACGCGGCTCCGGTCACGCCAGCCATGAGCGTCATACGAGGATCAGCCCGCGGGACGAGCACGCCGGAATCTGTGCGGATGACCGACCACCGGTCGCTGACTGTGCCGCGCAAGAGGGCCGCGATCTTGGTGCCCACCGTGACGCACAGCGACTTGTTGTTATCGGCGAGGGTGACGGTCAGCGCGCCGCTGGAGCAGGCCGAGGCCCCGGCCGACCCGGTGCTCCCGGACGACGCGCCGGACGTCGTGGCACCAGCGGTCGCCCCGGACGCGGTAGCGCCTGTCGCGGCCGACCGGCCGCAACCCGCGCTCGCCGCGACAACCAGGCCAAGAATGACCGCACACCCAGGAAGCAGGGCCCTTGTTCCGTTTGGTCCGTTCATACCGCCCTCTCACCGGTCACCGATCCCCCGGACATTTGACGCGGCCGCCGCGACCGTGGTTCCGCGAACACTACCGGTAAGCACCCGATCGACGCGAGGCCGCGGTCCCGATGAATCCGTCTCCGGCGTGCGCGGTTGACAATCCAACAAAATTCCCCATCCGGCCACGTTATGTGAGCCCGACAAATCATCTTAATTCGTCTTATTTCTCCTCATGTACCGCTAATCATCCACCAGGCCTTACACAACCGGATAAATCGGGAAACATGTGGTCTGTAAAGGGTTACCTCGGCTGATTTGGCAATATTTGTGTTGCTGGTGACTATTGACGGAAGATGGCGGTTCCAATTACGTTACGCGCAGGCCCCGCGACCCCCGGTGCCTGCCAGGTGTGGTCAACGAAGACGGCGCCCGGCAACTGCGCAGTGAAGGGAACAGGATGAACCCCCATCTTCCCAAGCCGCGACTGGCGAGACGCAGCGTGATAGCTGCGTTCGCCGCGGTCGTAGCCGCAGGCGGCATGGCTGTGGCCGCCGGCGGAGCGTACGCTTCCGCCGGGCAGCCTGCCGCCGCCCCCGTGGCCAACCCCTACTCTCCCGCCTACGGTCACGCCTACCGGCACGGTGTGACACCGACCATCTCCCAGTACCAGAAGATGAAGCAGTGGGCGGCGGCCCACCCCGCGGCAGCCGCGGCGTCGGCCAACGACCTCAACTACGGCGGAGGCATTGACGGGATCGGCGTCACGACCGGCCACGAAAAGGTCTACCTGGTCTTCTATGGCTCGCAATGGGGCAGCCAGAGCACCAACTCCAACGGCGACGTCACGCTGTCCGGTGACCCGAGCGGCGAGGCTCCGTACGACCAGGAGTTCTTCAAGGGCCTCGGCACCAACAACGAGCTGTGGTCCGGCGTCATGACCCAGTACTGCGAAGGGGTCGCCACGGGGACGCAGATCTGCCCGGCCGGCAACACCTCGCATGTCGCGTACCCGACCGGCGGCGCGCTGGCCGGCGTCTGGGTCGACGAGAGCACGGCATCGCCGAGCGCCGCCAGCGGACACCAGCTTGGTGTGGAAGCGGTCAACGCCGCTGGCCATTTCGGCAACACCACCGCCGCCTCCAACCGGGACGCCCAGTACGTCATCCTGTCCCCCACCGGCACCAATCCGGACAACTACCAGACCCAGGGCTTCTGCGCCTGGCATGACTACAACGGCGACTCGACCCTGAGCGGGGGTGCGGTCAGCTCGTCCTTCGGCGACATCGCGTTCACCAACCTGCCCTACATTCCCGATGCCGGCGCGTCCTGCGGACAGAACTTCGTCAACAGCAACGGACCGCTGGACGGCGTCTCGATCGTGAACGGCCACGAGTACGCGGAGACGATCACCGACCAGAACCCGGCCGGCGGCTACACCGACTCCAGCGGCGAAGAGAACGGCGACAAGTGCGCCTGGATCACTCCGGGAACGTCTGGTGGCTCGTTTGACCTGACCACCAGCACCGGCACCTTCGCCGTGCAGACCACGTGGGGCAACGACGGAAGCAACAACAACGGCGCCTGCCAGGCCAGCCACGCGATCGTGGGCAACGGCGGTGGCGGCGGCAACACTGTGACGGTCACCAACCCAGGTAACCAGAGCGGGACCGTGGGAACCGCGGTCAGCCTGCAGATCAGCGCCAGCGACTCGGCCTCCGGCCAGACCCTCACCTACACCGCCACCGGCCTGCCGGCTGGCCTGTCCATCTCCTCGTCCGGCTTGATCTCCGGCACCCCGACCACGGCGGCGACCAGCAGCGTGACGGTCACCGCCAAGGACACCACCGGAGCCTCCGGGTCGGCCAGCTTCACCTGGACGATCGGCACCTCCGGCGGCGGCGGGTGCAGCACCCACACCCAGCTGCTGGGCAACCCGGGCTTCGAGACCGGGTCGGCGTCACCGTGGTCGGCTACCGCGGGGGTCATCAACGCGAACGGCGCGGGCGAGACCTCACACAGCGGTAGCTGGTACGCGTGGCTCGACGGTTACGGCACCACCCACACCGACACCCTGTCGCAGAGCGTGACGATCCCGGCCGGCTGCACCGGCACGACGTTCAGCTTCTGGCTGCACATCGACACGGCCGAGACCACCACGACCACCGCCTTCGACACGCTGAAAGTCCAGGTGCTCAACAGCTCCGGCACGGTGCTGTCCACGCTGGCCACTTTCTCCAACCTCAACCACATCACCGGCTACGCGCAGCACTCCTACTCACTGAGCAGCTTCGCGGGCCAGAAGATAACGCTGAAGTTCACCGGCACCGAGGACGCCTCGCTGCAGACCTCCTTCGTGGTGGACGACACGGCAGCCAACACGAGTTGAGTTAGTCCGGTACGGTACCGCCGCGGCGAGCGCCAGCGAGCGCCGCGGCGGTTGCCGTCCCGCAGGGGCGGCAATTCCCGCCGTGGCCCCAAGCCGGCCGCGCGCCAGCGTGGCCCTGGCGCGGCAGGGAAACACAGCGGCGGGTGC
>Ga0213881_10001204_pt1 | contig 12821 bp, 11 predicted proteins | sample BarmaccoBMER_R08_FD_160104 | JGI IMG/M metagenome (GOLD analysis project Ga0213881, IMG submission 160104) | Barbacenia macrantha exposed rock microbial communities from rupestrian grasslands, the National Park of Serra do Cipo, Brazil - ER_R08 ... | reverse complement strand
TGATGGTGGACGACATCATCATCACGCTCGGCTATCGCTACCTGTCCGACATCATCACCGGCGCCGATCTCACCGCACCGGTGCTCACGCCGTCGCTGCAGCTGTCCGGGCAGCCCGGAACCCGGGCTCCGCATGTGTGGCTGCGCCGTGACGGAGAGCGGATCTCGACCATCGACCTGTTCTGGGACAACGTCGTGCTGCTCACCACGCCCGACGGCGCGGTGTGGGCGCGAGTGGCTCGGGAGGTCGCGGCCGAGTTGGAGGTACCGCTGCGGGCATACATCGTGGGGGCGGACCTATTCGACGACGAAGATGACCGGGACTGGGCGAGTGTGTGTGGGGTGCGAGATGGGGGAGCGTTGCTGGTACGCCCGGACGCCTTCGTCGCGTGGCGCTCACCCGGGCCGCCGGCGGCGGACGCCGAGCCGGCCTCGGCGCTGCGGACCGTGCTGTCCCGCCTCGTCGGGCGCGAGCCGATAGGCAGCGGCATGATGACGATCGACTCACTGGCAGGCGCCCCGATCGGCAGTCAAGTATGAGCGCCGACTTCGCTACCGGGACCACGGAAGCGGTCGCGCCGGAGGCGCTGCTGGGTCAGGCGATGGCCTTCCAGCACGCGAAGCTGGTGTTGACCGCGCTGGACATCGGGCTATTCGAACTGCTGGCGCGGGGACCGGCCACCGAGGAACAGATCCGGCAACGCCTTGGTCTGCATCCGCGCGGCACCGGGCACTTTCTGGCGGCCTTGGCCGAGTTGGGTCTGCTGGAGCGTGTCGGTGAGGTGTTCTGGAATGGTCCGGCGGTGCGGGCCAGCTTACTGGCGGACTCGCCAGCGCCGCTCGGTGGGTTTCTGCGGATGGCCGACCGCGTGATGTACCCGGCGTGGGGTCAGCTGGCTGATGCGCTGCGTACCGGCGCGACCCAGGCCTCGACGTACTCCGGCGATGACATGTTCGGCGAGCTTTACCAGAGCGCCGATCATCGGGACAGCCTGGTGCGAATGGCCGAGGACGCGAGCCGCCCGCTCATCCCCGCCCTGGTCGAGGCGTTCGACTGGTCGAAGGTGTCATCCGTGCTGGAGCTGGGCGGCTGCCGGGGCAACGTGCTGGCCGGCATCGCGGCCGCCCACCCGCACCTGCGGTGCGAGGTGCTGGACCTACCGCAGCTCGAGCCGGCTTTTGCCGAGCACATGGCGGCGATCGGCATGGCGGACCGGGTGTCCTTCCGGGCCGGGGACTTCTTCACCGACCGGCTGCCGGAGGCGGACGTGCTGATGATCGGGCACGCGTTCGTCGACTGGGACGACAGCCAGCGCCAGCGGCTGCTCCGCGCGACGTTCCCGTCGGTAGCCGCCGGTGGCGCGTTCCTCATCTGGGACCCGATCATCGTCCCGGGACGGCCCAGCTACCTGCGCAACCTGGTGCGCAGCCTCAACATGCAGCTGATGACGCCCTACGGCGCCGGGTACACCCTCGAGCAGTGCGAGGGTTGGCTTCGGGCCGCTGGGTACGCGTCGGTGCAAACCCGGGATCTCGGCCACGACGTCACCCTCGTAGTAGCCCACAAGGCGTAGTAGCGGCCAAAGGCCGGCGCCGAGTCTTAGAGTCTTAGCACGCCGCCAGCTCGGCGCTCTGGCCGTGTTGGGGGTTCAGAACGCCACGACCAGGGCGAGGGCGTTCACCAGCAGAGCCATCATGGCCAGCGCGGTGCGCAGCAGATGCCAGCGGCGCCACAGCGGGCGGGGATCGGTCCAGGAAGCCGGTGGCGCCTCTGGATCTTCCACCGCTTTGACCCGGCGGTTGATCGGCACGTTGGCCAGGTGCGAGACCGCCGATACACCGAGCAGCAGGATCGCTCCAGCCGCGGCCAGAACCCGGTGCGCGCCGGTGGTGAGCATCGCGAGCGCGACGTCGAGCGCGAACGAGGACAGCACGATCACCGGCATCGTCGGGTCCCAGTTACGCCCGAGCAGCTGGTGAGTGTAGATGTAACGGTTGATCGGCATTGCGAACAGCGCCGGCAGGACGCTAAGCGCCACCGCGAACAGGACCCCGGCGACGACGCCGCTGCCCAGCACCGCGGCGACCGCCATGACCGCCACCGGCCCGGTCACCCCAGGTTCGACCATGTCAGGGTCCGCGACGGGAGAACCTCGGCCAACAGATCGACGTGCTCGGGTTCGGGGGTGCACGGCATGAGCATCAGCTCGTCGCATCCCGATTCCGCGTAGTCGGCCACGGTGTCGCGCAGCGCCGAGCCATCGGCGATGACGCCGCGCGCCAACTGCTCGGCTTTGGGCCCGATGTAGGAGTAGTAGTCACGGAAGTAAGCGCCGGCCAGCTCGCGGCCGTTGGCGCCCAAGCTGACGTAGCACAGCGCCACCATCCGTGGCGTATCGGTGCGCCCGTGGTCCGCCCAGGCCCGCCGGGCGTGCGTGACCAGGTCGGCGTAGCTGCTAGCTGAGCTCCCACCGGCGATCCATCCGGTGGCGAACCGTGCCGCGCGGCGCATCGCGGCCGGCGAGTGTCCGCCCACGAGCACCGGGATGGACCCCTCCGCGGGCAGCGGCCCGATGCCCGCGCACTGGCCGCCGCCTTTCCAGATATCCGTCATGATGGTCAGCGCTTCGTCGAGCAACCGGCCTCGCCGGTGATAGGGCACTCCAGCGGCCTCGAAGTCGTCGGCCCGACCGCCGGCGGCCACGCCGACGACGAGCCGGTGACCACTGAGATGATCGAGGGTGGCGAGCTGCTTGGCCAGCGCGGCTGGAGCGCCGCGATACGCCGCCAGCAGCACCGATGTGGTGAGCCGGACCCGGGTGGTCACCGCCGCCGCGGCAGTCATGGCGGTGAGGGCGTCGTAACCGCGATACACCAGCCGGTCAAGCACCCCGAGGCCGGCGAACCCACGGTCCTCGGCGCGGCGGGCCACCTCGAGCAACCGCGATCCGTCAATCCCGGGCACGGTGGTGGGCAGGCCGATCGAGACATCCATCGCTGCTTACCCTTCCTTATGACCCGCGACATGACCCACGACCAAGCCGTTGCCCAGCGGCAGTGGTCGGGTCTCGGTGCGGGCGAAGCCGGCTTCGGTCATCCATGCCACGCACCGCGACGGCCGGTAGCCCGCGCCCTCGGGTGTCATCAGCAGCATGTGCAGGCTGGCGACCAAGCTGTCCAGGCTCGGGTCGTCGTCGGCCGGCATGGGGTCGTAGACCAGCAGCGCGCCGCCGGGCGGCAGCGCCCGGAAGGCGGCGCGGACGAGGCCGCGCCGCTGGTCCTCGGAGAAGTCGGCGAGCACGTGGCCGATCACGATCACGTCGGCGGCCGGCAGCGGATCAGCGAAGAAGTCACCGCCGACGAACTCGACGCGACCGTCGAGCTTGGCGTGCGCGATGTGTTCGACGCAGGACTCGCGGTTTTGTGGACGGTCGAAGACCACTCCGCGCAGGTGCGGATGGGCGGTGAGCAGCAGCGCGATCATGTTGCCGCGCGCGCCGCCGATATCGGCCACCACGCGGTGCCGGTCCCAGTCGATCGCCTCGGCCAACGCTGGCGCCAGGGGAGCCGACAGCGCGTCCATCATCGCCAGGTACATCCGTTGCCGGATGGGGTCGTGCAGCGTGGCTTCGATGTCGACGTCGCCCGGTGGTGTCCCGGTGCGCAGCGCGGTGGTCAGCCCGCCCCAGGCCGGATAGAGCACGTAGTTGGCGCCGTCGAGGAAACCGGCGGCGTAGCCAGGGCCTCGGATCAACCCGGTGGTCGCGGCGGTGTTGGCGAACCCGTTGCCGACCCGGTTCAGCAACCCGAGCGCCACCAGCGCCTCGAGGAAGTCGCGCGCTCCGCGACCGTGCAGCCCGAGCCGCGCGCACAGCTCGCTGATGGTGAGCGGCCTGTCGGCCAGGGCGCTGAATACCCCCAGTTCCAGAGCGCTGAGCAGCAGTTTCGAGCGGCAGAAGGCAAGCCCGAGATCGGCGGCGAGCGGTGAGAGGGAGGTGACCGGCGGGGTGATGGAGGATGTGGTCATGGGGTCACGCTCTGGCTGGCCAGCGGGTTGACGATCGGGTGTGCCGCTACCGGCACTTCGACGATCGCGGCGGCGTCGTCGTCGCCCCGGCCGGCGGCTATTACCTCGGCGAAACGGCCGGCGGACAGCTCGACCAGCGGCAACACCACCCGGTGCGCCGCCGCCTCATCCAGGGCTAGGTCGAGGTCCTTGCGCATCAGGGCGGTGCGGAAACCGGCGGGGGAGTAGCAGCGACGGCGCATGAAGTCACCCCGGAAGGCCAGCACCGGTGATCTCCAGCCGCTGCCGTCGACCACGTCGAGGAACGTGTCGCGGTCCAGCCCGGCGCTCTCGGCGAAGGTCACCGCTTCGGCCAGACCGGCGGTCTGCACCCCGAGCAGCAGGTTGAGCGCTAGTTTCAAGGTGCTGGCCTGTCCGGTCTTGCCAAGGTGGCGCACGTCGGCGCCGATAGCGGCGAGCACGTCAGCGACCGGCTCCAGGTGGGTTTCGTCACCAGCGGTAAACACCCGCAGCCCGCCGGCGGCGGCCATCGCCGGGTTGCCGACGACGGCGACCTCGACGCGGTGCACGCCGGAGGCGGCGAGCCGGGTCGAGGAGTGTCGAGCGAAAGCGGGGGAGACGGTCGAGGCGTCCACGACGGTCGTACCCGGCCGCAGCCGCCACACCGCGTCGCCGAAGAGCACTTGTTCGACAGCGCGCTCGTCGCTGAGGCTCACCAGCACAACGTCGATGTCCGCGACGGCGGCCGCGGCCGAGTCGGCCCATACCGCTCCGGCGTCAATCAGTGGCGTGGCGCGGGCGGCGGTGCGATTGTGCACGACCACCGAGAACCCCGCGGCGAGCAATGCACGGGCCATGCCGCTGCCCATCACGCCAAGGCCGAGCACGGCCACCGTGCGCGCGGTCACGATGCCGCCGCCGGGTGGGTCTCCACCGAGAGCTGCGACACACAGTCCATCACCGCGTCCCGGAAATAGGCGGCGAAGGCTTCGGGGCTGCTGGTGTCACGCGGTGTGGCGAGGTAGGGGGCCAGCTCGTCCTCGACTGTGCGTACTCCGCGCTGCTTGGCCATGTGCGCGCCGATGGCCTGGAAGTCACCGTCGTAATGGATCACCCGGACGATCACGTCGTCTTTCAGAAACACCGCTGTGCCCAGCAGCCGCCCGGCGGCGGTGCCGTCGGCGCCCTGGAAGTCCGGGGTGTCGACTCGCTGGAAGCGGGCGAAGATGTCCCGGATCTCTTCGTGGTGCCCGGGCTTGACCCGGTAAGTGATGGCGGCGTACGGCATCAGACACCCCCGTCAACATTGAGGGTGGCGCCGCTGATGTAGCGGGAGGTGTCTCCGGCCAGGAAAAGCACCGCGCCGGCGACGTCCTCGGGCTGGCAGATCCGCCCCAGGGCCGTCATGCCGACGATGCGCTCGACCGCGGCGGGTGGCAGGCCAGCGCCGGGTTCGGTCTCGGTCAAGCCGGGGGCGACGGAGTTGACTCGGATGCCGCGCGGTCCGACTTCCTTGCACAGCGCGCGGGTGAAGCCGATCAGCGCGGCCTTGGACGCGGTGTAATGGACTCCAGCGACCCGGCCGCGCAACGCCACTGAGGAGCCGACGTTCACGATGGATCCGCCGTCGCTGATCGCGGGCAGCGCCACCCGCGTCACCCGGTAAGTGACCGTGATGTTGTGTTCCAGCACCCGATGCCACTCGTCCTCGTCGAGCTGGTCGAACATCACCGCGCCATCGACCCCAACGTTGTTGACCAGTACGTCGATGCCGCCGAGGTGTTCCGTGGCGGACTTCACCAGTTGGGTCACCTCCTCGCGCACGGTGAGGTCGGCGCCGATCACCAGGTGGTCCGGGCCGAGTCCGCTCGCCAGTGACTCGGCGTCAGCGCCGGCGGCGCGGCCGCAGGTGGCGACCTTGGCGCCGGCCGCGGCGAAGGCAAGCGCGGTTGCTCGTCCGATGCCTCTGGTACCCCCGGTCAGGAGCACCCGCTTGCCGGCCAAACCCTGGTCCACTGCTACCTCCTCGATGTGTTGGGATGCGGTCACCGCAGGCTCAGCGCCGGTTCGGCCCGTTTGAGACACAGCACGGGCGCGAACGACAGGTAGAGCCCGCCCACGGCGTTCGCCGGGTTCATGGGTGCTTGCTTCTGTTCGTGCACTTTGTTGAGGTTGGCCAGCGGGTTGGGGTCACCGCTCTGGGCACCGGTGAGATGGTCGTGCACGCGTCGGTAGACGTCTTTGGCGTCCTCCAGGTCCGCGATTCCGGTGATGATCCGGTCGAACGCGTGCTGCAAGTCCAGCTCGTCGCGGTCGCTGGGGGACAGCCGCTGGGCGTTGTAGAAGTGGTGATCCTTGCCCCGGTAACTCTCGTAAAACACCGAAACCAGCACGAGGAGCCGTTCGTAGGCGTGCCGATATACCGTGCTGTAGAACTCGGCCGCCTCAGACTCGTCGACATCGCCGCGCAGCACGCTGCCCAGGCTCGCCGCCGCGAGCATGGCGCTGTAGGTGGCCAGGTGCACCCCGGTCGAGAGTAGCGGATCGAGGAAACATGCGGCGTCCCCGCTGAGGAACCAACCAGGACCGGTGAAGGACTCGGCGACGTAGGAGTAGTCCTGCTCGACCCTCATCTCGCCGTCGACCGGCGTGGCTCCTGTTGTTTGCCGCAGGATTTCCGGGCACTCGGCCAGAGCCGCGTCGTAGACACCGCGGATACCGCCCAGCTGTCCGCGCAGCTGGTTGAACCGGTCGCGCCCGGTGACCAGGCCGATGCTGGTGGTGCCGTTGCTCAGCGGAATCGACCAGAACCAGCCGCCAGGGGTGGACGCGACCGTGATCGCGTTCACCGGGCCTCGGTCCAGCGGGGTTGCGCCGCGCCAGTACGTCCAAGCAGCCACGTTGCGGAACACCGAGTGGAACCGGCGGCTCTGCTTGTGCCGGACCGACATCACGCCGTTGCGGCCGGAGGCGTCGACGAGATAGTCGAAGGCAATCCGCCCGGATGTTCCGTCGCCGGCCTGCCACCGCGCGGCGAAGGGCCGTTCCCCGACGAACTCCAGTTCCTTGACCGACACGCCCTGGTGGACCTCGACGCCGAGCTCGGCGGCGTGGTCGAGCAGGATGTGGTCGAACTCCGCGCGCTCCACCTGCCAGGCGTTCGCGCCGTCGTTCATTCCGCTGAACCGGACCTCCCACTCTTCGTCGCCCCAGAAGAAGTAGGCGCCGCCTTTCTTCAGGAAGCCGTGAGCCTCGATCTTCTGCCAGACCCCGAGCAACTCGAAGATCGGGCGGCAGGACGGCAGGATCGATTCACCGATGTGGTAGCGGGGGAAGCGCTCCCGTTCCAGAAGCGTGACCTGGAAGCCTTGGCGGGCGAGCAGCCCCGCCGCCGTGGAGCCCGCCGGGCCTCCTCCGATGACGAGGACCCTGGTCAATTCGCGCATGAACATGTCCCTCCGAAAGCGGACGAGCCTGGACAGGCTCCGGAATGACGCGGACGTTGCCAACCTCCGGTGGAGGCGAGCTGGAGTCGCGCTAGACAAAATCGAGGCACAGCCGAGGTGTCGGTACTTCGACGTCCGGCAGCCATGCGGGGGCCGCCGCCAGTTGGATCAGTGGCGGCACGGCGTAGCGGAAATGTCCGTTGGCCAGACCAGTGGTCTCGACGACGACGAGTTGGAACTCCACCGCCTCTTCGAGGAGCGCCTCGGCGGCCGCCTCGTCCAGACCCAACACCCGTGCGGCTTCGTCGAGCGAGAAGACCGGCGTAGGTACTTCGACCAGGCGTTCGAACGCCTGGTCGGCGGCCGGTCGCAGCGCACCGCGGCTGCGCGACACGCTGCGGGTGAGCGTTGGTTCACCGTCGGGGCCGTTAACGAGCAGCCGCGGTTCGGTGCGTAGGCGCCCGGCGAGGAACCGCGTTCCCCAATGTGGACGCACCTGCATTCGGGTCGCGACCGAGCGCAGCACCAGCGGCAGGCCAGCGCACATGGTGACGATCTCGCGGCCGGCGAGTTCGTCGATACCACTCAACTTTCGATTGAGCGTTGTGGTGAGCAGGTCCATACCCTGCGCCGTCGACAGCGGCGGGACATTCACCGTCACCCCCACCGATGCGTGCGCGATACGTCGGCGCGCGACAACGAGCACCGAACAACCCGCCCCGGAGGGCAGCAGCCCAAGCAGCTGCTTGCGGTGTGTGACGTCATCCAGCACGATCAGCAGCCTGCGGTCGGCGGTCATGCCGCGGAACGCGCGAGCACGCCCGTCGAGAGAATCCGGTATCCGGTCGAGGGTCGCGCCGAGCGCTTGCAGGAACTGACCCAGTACGTCTCCTGTGCTGACCGGACCGCCCTCTTGTCCGAGGTTGGCGTACAGCGCGCCGTCGGAATGGGCATCGCGCAGGCGGCAAGCCACCCTGGTGGCAAGCGCCGTCTTGCCGGAGCCGGGCGCGCCGAGGACCACGGCCACCGCCGGTGCGTCGCGCCGCTGGCTGCTCAGGACTCTGATCAGGATTTCTTGCTCGGCCTCGCGGCCGATCAGATGCGCTCCCGGAGGCGGCAGCTGGTCGGGCCGGTCGGGTAGCTCGGGGCGTCGGATCTGGACTGACGTCACGTGCCCGGCCCCGGGTCCTGACCTGAGCGCCGGCACGGCCAACGCGGGATCCGCGGCGAGGATCTCCCGGTGCAGTTGCTGGAGTTCCTGTGATGGCTCAAGCCCCAGCTCGTCGGCCAGGGTGTTGCGTACCTGTTGAAAACCGTGCAGCGCGTCGGCGCGGCGACCGGAACGATAGAGAGCCAGCATCAGCTTGGCCCAAAACCCTTCGTGGGTGGGCTGCTCGGCGACGACTCCGGACAACTCGCCGATCAGCTCCTGGTGGCGACCCAACGCCATTTCCGCGTCGATGCGCTGCACCAGCGCGGTTTTGCGGGCTTCCTCCAGCCGGACCGTCTCCGCCTGCAGGATCGGGCCAACCCAAGTGTCGCTGAAGGCGCGCCCGCGCCACAGCTGTAGCGCTCGGCGCAGCGTGCTCGCGGCAACCTCGACTTTTCCGGCCTCCATCTCGGCGCGTCCTTGCTCGGCGAGTCGCTCGAAGCGATAGGAGTCCAACGCATCGGACGGCAGAGAAAGCAGATAACCCCCAGGACAGGTACGCAACATCGCCGAATTCTCAGCCGGGCCGCACCCAGAATGCAGCACTTTGCGCAGCTGGTAGATATAAGTCTGCAGGGTCGTCGTGGCGCTCAGCGGCGGTCGATCCTCCCAAAGCTCTTCGATGATCTGGTCGGCCCGGACAACTGAGTTGTTACAGACCGCCAGCAGAGCTAATATTTGTCTTGGCTTTGGGGCCGAGGGCGTCACCAGGACGTCGTCACGCATGATCTCGAATGGTCCCAGGATTCGAACCTGCACCTGTCCTCCTCGTAGTCACCCGTGTCCGACCTGGTGATTCGTACGCAGGTATCCGTCTTTTGTCGTTTGTAGGTACGGCAACGATCACCTGTTGATCTCTCTTACTCCGCTGATCTCCAATCGGCATGCGTTAACAACTGTGAGCACGTGAGGGCTGTCCCCCAGGGCATGCCATGCGCTGGTAAGCGCAGCTAAAGACCAGCTTTCCGCACAGCTGGGAATGATGTGAAGAGGTATCGCGCTGGCATGGTCACGGGGACCGTTTCCTTCCGTGGAAGAAAGTTTTCCAAACCGCGCTGGTTGATCGGCGTTGACCGCGCTGATTGGACGCAACTCCGGCCGCGAAGACGCACAAGCAGTGACGTCGAACAGCGATCAGGAGAAGATTCCTCTCGTTTCCGCAGCGTTCCAGCGTAACGATCCAGCTGTCAAGGTCACATGAGATCGCCGCCGCGCCGCGTTTGTCCTGGCGACCGGACAGCCGGGCCGCGTCTGGAGCCGTGGCCAGTCGATGCGCGCGGGAGCGGCCAGATGTGGCCCTTGGTGAAAGGCCAATCCCCTCTGTGGGAATTGGCGAAGATTAGTGGTGGATTCTTAGGTCACGCCGTGGCTGCGACGGGAAGGTGCGTGAATATCGGTAGAAAGCGAGCCTCACTAAACACCGCCGGCTCACCCGACCATCCCGTCCGGGAGCCACGCCGTACTTCGGGGATCCACCCGTTCGGGTATGCCGCGCCCACTGGCCTACCGGGCCAGCCGGTTCACCGCATCAATCCGCGAGACAGCGTTCAGCTTGCGGAAAATACTGCGAAGATGCCGTTTGACGGTGTTCTCGGAGATCTGGAGCTGGCGTGCGATCTGGCCGTTCGTGTACGCCAGGGCGACCAGCTTGATCACCTCTGTCTCTCGTGGCGACAGCGCGTCGGCGGTGGGCTCGACTGCCCTTGACCCCCCACCGGACCGGAGCCAGGCCATTCGCACAGCGGCCAAGAACTGAGCGCTTGACGCCGCGGTCGTTAGCCGCAGCGCGGAGGTAGAAAATTGCGCCGCCGGCCAGAGTGAACTAGCCGTCGGCGAGCGAGTCGTGATCAACAGCACGACACCGATACACGGATTCCTAGCCAACACCGCGCGCACGGCATCGCACTCCGAGTTGTTGCGGGCCACTGTATGGTAGACAACAACATCGGGATCGGCTAAGGACACGATGCCTTCCAGCTCTTGGGAGGTGTTCGCCACCGCCACGACACGCAGGTCGCGCGCATCATCGATGATCTGCTGTAGCCCATCGCGGAATAGCACCGAAGCGCTCACCAACAACACGCGTCCAGCTTTCGGTCTGGTTAGCGTCGATCGCACGAAATTTCCCCCACGCGAACGCACACGCGACATTAACACGGGAGAATCCGCGATGAACTATTAATTTCAGCGCTGGCCGCCTGTTGTGTTCGGCAGGGGCGCGGCCGAACCGGAGCCGTCGAGCGAGCTACGCCATGCGCGCCCAACAACGCTAGCTGGCGGCGAGCATGGTGCGTTGCAACTGTTGCAGCTCGGTCGAGGGCTCCAAACCCAGCTCCTCGATGAGGATGTGGCGAGCCCGCTGGTATGCCTGCAACGCCTCGCCGCGTCGGCCTACCATGCTCAGACAGGTCATTAGCTGGGCATGGAACCATTCGTTGAGCGGGTTCTCGGCTACCTGGTCGCGGAGCTCGGGGATGAGCTCGCGGAACCTACCAAGTTGCAGATCAGCCGTGACACGCAGTTCGATAGCGATGCGTCGAAGTTCCTCAAGCCGGTGAAGGTACATGCTGATGACCTGGCCACCCGTCAGGTTGCCCATCGGAGGTGTCCGCCAGAGCGCGAGCGCCTCGCGCAGGATCGCCGATGCCTCGCTCCAACGACTCGCGTCGACGTGTGTCTGGCCGCGTTTGACAAGTTGCTCGAAGCGCACGCAGTCGACATCATCGTCATGCTCCACCCGCAGTAAGTAACCCGACGGCCGGGTGGTGAGCACGTCCTCGGGCCGGCTGACCCCCAACTCGCGGGAGAAAGCGCGGCGCAGGTGGTAGATGTAGGTCTGGGCTGTGGTGAGGGAACTGGCCGGACGGCTGTCACCCCACAGCTCATGCATGATGGTCTCGGTCGCGACGAACTGGTTCGCGCGGAACGCTAGAAGGCCGAGAACCTCGCACAATTTCGATGCTTTAGGCCGGTAAGTCCGGCCGTTTTCGTGCACCTCGACGAAGCCAAGTACGCTGAATTCCATCAATCCCCCCGCAGATCGGTTGAACACCAGAGCGCGCGGCGAATCGCATTCCCTGAATCGTGATCCGCACACGCGGTGGAACCTGGTTCCGTCCCAACCGGACGATCTTGTCAAAGCTTTCGTTGCCGGTGGCAAATGAAACTACGTCCCCGCGTCTGACCTGGGCAAGGCCGTTAGGGTCCTCATGACTCAAAGGAAGCATGCGCCAGATCGGAACCCGGCTCACACCCGGCTGGAGACGGCAACGCAACCAGGCAACTCGGCCCGAGGGGTTTCCGCGGATCCGGGCGCTCAGGCACCTCGTAGGGTGCGTCGACTCCAGTCGGGCCAGTGATCAAAGTTGCGGCCTGACGGGCGTGAAGGCCTTAGACATCGCGGTGTCGGCAGACCTCCAGCGGTGGTGCGAGGGTGCGCTTCGTGGAATCCGATGCCGTGCCCGACCAGGGCCGCGCACGGCTCGGCGCGGGCCTCGGTATGCGGCGCGATCGCCGCCAGCGGCACATTAACGCCGTTGCGAGCGAGCGGGGTGGCGAGCATCACGGCGCAATTTTAGAGAGCGCGCCTCAACGGTTTCTCGAACGCATTCATCCGAGTCTCGCTCGAGATAGCGCCGTTGATTCCCCGACATGCGGCAAGTGATCGGGTCCGGATCGAGATCTACACGAGAGTTTTTTGATCTAGCTGATATCACTCTGGTATCGATCTCGCCGTCCAATCCGTCGCGTGCCGAGGTCGCCGTTGGTAGGAAGGACACTACGGTGCTCGCGCCCGCGCGCACCTTCGGATGCAGCCGGGCCAGGGTGGACAGGCTGCATCCCGGGCCCACATCCAGCCACAGACGGTCGTGCTCCAAGACCGCGTCGAGGGTGGGCGCGAACGCCGGCTCCCAGATGTGGACCACCACCGTCGGGTCTGTTCCACTGCGCTGAACTTGACTGACGCCGAAGGCGGCGTCATCGGGGCGGCAGGACCAGCCCAGCTCAGGTCGCCTGATCTGGTCTGATCGCCGAGCCCTGAGTGGGCGGCTCGCTGGTAAGCCGAGGTCGAGGCGCTCGATGGCGCAGCTCGGCGTAATCGATCAGTAATAAGGTAGGCCCGGTTATCGCCGTGGTCA
>Ga0213881_10001203_pt1 | contig 12835 bp, 15 predicted proteins | sample BarmaccoBMER_R08_FD_160104 | JGI IMG/M metagenome (GOLD analysis project Ga0213881, IMG submission 160104) | Barbacenia macrantha exposed rock microbial communities from rupestrian grasslands, the National Park of Serra do Cipo, Brazil - ER_R08 ... | reverse complement strand
CTCCTTGCATTCAGACGATTTGGAGTGCTGAAGAAGGTGCGATTGCTCCACGACTCGTTAGTGCTTACCCACAGCTTTAGAAAACGCCATGATTAACGAACTGGATGAAGTTGCTTTGACAGTAGATATTCCGGAGCATGGACTAAGGCGGGATGAGGAAGGGGTTGTTGTCCATGTCTATCAACAGAGACGACTTGGGCTAGAAGTTGAATTTTTTGATCCTGATGGACGGATTAAAGCTGCCACAACCTTGATGGCTTCACAGGCGCGATCACTTTAATCTCCCCTAGCATCGGCTCCAAATAACAGCCTCCCTCAATCGCCAACACCGAAGATTTCGTCGCCTGTCCTTAACTTTTGCTATTCAAGAGCTGACGGGGTGACAGGGAGGTTAAAAGTCTTGTTAGATAGAAGTAGCCCTAGACAAAAACCTGACGGATGCCAGTAGCGGTGAAACCGAATCAGGGCAAGGCGAGCTTGACGGTAGCCAGATAGTTATCAGCTGTCAGTTCACTGGGGAGCCTATCACTCTTACTCCCCATTCACCCCACTATTCCTTCTTCTGGCAAGTAATTGGAGTCAAGGGCTTGTTCTGGAGTAAATGGGGATTGCTGTGGAAAAGTGTCCAAAGGTAAGCCAGTTTCATCCGCTGCTAACTCCCTGGCATCTTGATAACACTCATTAAAGACTTCAGTAAAATAGCGCTTTAGGCTAGGGCTATCTTTGCAAGTTTCTCTGATTCTCTTGCGATGTTCCCTAATTGTGTATTTCCAGCTATTGCGATATTTGTCTGGTCTACACTGGTATTTGTACTTAAGAAGATGCATGAGTAGGATTCTGAGATTGCTTTTAAGCGCCTGTTTTTGGCTCTTCCCCATGTCTTCTATTTCTTCAACCAAATTCGGAATGTCTAGTTCCGACAACTTCCCCTCCCTTAGAAGAGCAGCAGTTTTTTCTAACCAGAGATAATAGTCAGATTCATACTGAGTTTTGATTCTGGAATTAGTAACCATAGTTTCGTTACTTATTTAACTCCCGACACTATAGCAATCCTGAACGAGTTCAAGACTGTCCTCCGTGTTCTCTCTTGCCTCTGCGGTTCGTTAACAAAAATACTGTTCACAATTAGAATAGGACTGCTATATTACCTTGAGCATGCCACAGGAAACTGCAACTTTTGAGAGGAGGAGCCAAAGTTCAAGCAACCTTAACAGTCTATCAAGCGCTAGCAGCATTTGTGCAGTTTCGACCCAACGTATTGTTGAGCGATATCGCCCTGCCAGGTGAAGATGGTTACTCGCTGTTACGTCAAATTCGGCATCTCGACAATCGCTTCAATAAACCTATTCCCATTATTGCTGTCACGGCATTAGCAAATCCTGCTTCTCGCGATCGAGAGCTAGCAGCCGGATTTGCTCACTGGTTGTTGAAACCCATTGATTTTGAGCAGTTAATCAAAGTGATCGCTCATGTAACAGGACGTTCCGCATCAGCCCGTGAAGCCCTTTATGCATGTTGATGCGAGTTGGGGCGGGTGCTTTTATGTACTTAAAATCTGTACAGGGGCTTCTGCATAATGTCTATGGGAGAGGTAGGTAGATTGGAAGCCTAAACTTAGCTAGGGTTTTAGCAGCGAATTATAATTGAAGACTGACCCAGTTGAGTCTGCCAAGTCACTCCTCTCTCTAAGAACCAGTCATGTCCGAAGCAGAAATCCGTGCCACGCGATTAGAAAAAGTTGAACAGTTGAAGCAACTGGGGCTCAATCCCTATGCTTATCATTGGGAATCGACTCACCACGCAGCTCAATTGCAGGAAAAATTTGCTGATTTACCCAATGGCACAGAAGTTGATGTAGAAGTGACAATGGCTGGTCGCATCCTCGCCCGTCGCGTTTTTGGTAAACTCGCCTTTTTTACTCTGCAAGACGAAACTGGCACGATTCAGTTGTACCTGGACAAGAATCAGATTCAGGCGGGTATGGCAGAGATTGATGCTGATGCTTTCGAGCATCTAAAACATCTGATAGATGTAGGCGACATTCTAGGAGTTAGAGGGAAAATTAAACGGACAGAGAAGGGTGAGCTATCCGTTTACGTGCAGCAGTACGCGATTTTAACTAAATCATTGCTGCCCTTACCCGACAAGTGGCACGGGCTCACGGACATAGCTAAACGCTATCGACAGCGCTATGTTGATCTAATTGTTAATCCCCAAGTGCGGGAAACCTTTCGCCGCCGAGCTCAGATCATAGCTGGAATTCGCCGCTACTTAGAAAATTTGGGCTTCCTCGAAATTGAAACGCCTATTCTTCAAACCGAAGCTGGAGGAGCTGATGCCCGCCCCTTCACCACTTATCACAATACTTTGGAGATGGATCTATATCTGCGGATTGCAACAGAACTCCATCTCAAGCGGCTGATTGTAGGCGGGTTTGAAAAGGTCTTTGAACTAGGACGACTATTTCGCAATGAAGGGATTTCTACTAGGCATAATCCCGAATTTACAACGATTGAAATATATCAAGCCTATGCCGACTATCACGATATGATGGCATTGACAGAAAATATGATTGCCACTATTGCCCAAGAAGTACTAGGCACACAACAAGTGACCTACCAAGGGGAGGTCATTAACCTCACACCACCCTGGCGACGAGCTACGATGCATGAGCTAGTCCAAGATGCAACAGGCATAGATTTTAACCGAATTCATACCCTTGAGGACGCTATAGCTGTTGCAAGTCAGGTTGGAGTCGAGAATATGGCAGAACTAACCTCTATCGGGAAGTTACTCAACGAAGTCTTTGAACACAAGGTAGAAGCCTCCCTGATCCAGCCTACCTTTGTCTTAGATTACCCAGTTGAAATTTCTCCCCTTGCCAAGCCTCACCGCTCCAAGCCTGGACTGGTGGAGCGGTTTGAGCTATTCATTGTTGGGCGTGAGCTTGCGAATAGCTTTTCCGAACTGACCGATCCAATTGAGCAGAGACAACGCTTGGAAGCGCAAGCCGCTCGGAAGGCAGCTGGGGATTTAGAAGCTCAGGGTGTAGATGAAGACTTCCTGACAGCACTTGAATACGGCATGCCACCAACGGGTGGAGAGGGTATTGGGATTGACCGCCTGGTTATGTTGCTAACAGATGCCATGAGCATTCGAGATGTGATCGCCTTCCCCCTCCTGAAGCCAGAAAGAAATCAAGACGAGCAAGAGGAGTAAGGGAGGAAATCAGTTGGACACTTCAGCCATCTCAATGACTCGCCCTTCTAAATCCTTGACTAAAAAGTTCAGTGGCTTGCTGTTGCGGACTTTGTGCTTCAAGCCGCGCAACTCCACACGCATTAAAACCTGCTCTAAACACTCACGATCGAAGCACACATGGCGCTGTTGGTTTTTTGCCCCTATACTCGCCCCAGAGATAACATGTAGCTGGGCATTCTTTTTAAGTTGATACCAAAGACCTTCGCTGTCACTAGCTAACCTTTTGGTATTAGATACACTAGGAGCTGCAGACATGTAAAGCGGATTAACCCCTGCCGCGCCTAAAGTTTGTTCGTAGTTGTAGTAATAATGTAAAGGTACCTCAGCTGCTTGCAAATCCAACATTCCCTCATACAGTTGCCGCGCCACACCCAGATCGGACACCATAATCGTGTAGACTTTTGGCGCACTGGTGAGAAACATCCACATAGCAACTGCGTATGCTGCTAACAGCATCACCATGATGCCTTGTGTTGAGAACAAGCTATCAAGCGGCAGCCCTGGCAAAAAAGAGCCCAAGGTGAAGGACGGAATCAGAACTGAAAGCGCACTAACTGCTGAGAGCATGAGCGGATTTTGGGGATGAAAGAGTCGCGATTTAACTTATTCTAAATCTACAGTCAGGGTACACTAGACTATAGCTATTCAATTCAATCTATTATAAATCTGACCGCGAAAGGCAGTCAACGCAGCCTCTGCCCTGGAAAAAAGGCAGTGAAAGCTGCGTTAACTTATCCAATCCTCAAAACCCTGCTACCAAGGTAGAAACGCCGAAACAGACCCTTGTTTAACTATTTTGTTGGTGTATTAGGTCTTGTGGAATCACCAGGACCAAGCCGTTGTTGCTGTTCGTATGGTGACGGTGTATCAGCTGGCAAGTTTGGGTTAGTTATTGAAGTGGGTGGTGGGGTAGAACTCCCGCTTCTCCCTACTCCTGTTGGTTTGTTGGATGGCGTGGAAACGCCAGGACCAAGCTGCTGTTGCTGTTCGTATGGTGACGGTGTATCAGCTGGCAAATGCGGGTTGGTTATTGAAGTGGGCGATGGGGTAGAACTCCCGCTTCTCCCTACTCCTGTTGGTTTGTTGGATGGGGTTGAAGCACAGGAACAAGTTGTTGTTGCTGTTCGTATGGTGATGGTGTATCAGCTGGCAAGTTCGGGTTGGTTATTGAAGTGGGTGATGGACCACTAGAATGGCTGGGCATCATCCCACCACCTTGCATAGGTTGATTCATTGAAGGCGAGGCAGGCACGGTTTCTGAAGAGGAACCAGCACGATTGTATGGCGGTTCATTGAAAATACTGGGGTGGGGGTTGGTAGCCGGGGTACCAGAACCAGCTTGGGCCAGATCCTGATTGTTCATCATCCGGGGCATTGCCATTGCCGGTAGGCTAATTACCAGGCTACCAGCAAGTGCCCCAACTAAGGTAGCCTGTTTACGAAAATTGCTCAGAAGTTGCTTGTTCATTTCTACCTTTTTGGCAATGAGGCCGTTGTTGTAGCTGTTATTTTTTAGTTCAGACTAAACTGTTGACTACAAAGCTAACAATTCATCAATTGGCGACACCTCTAACTGTAGAAGTAAAAAAAAACACCGATTTGCCCCGGTGCTTTCTGACTTAAGTATGATACGGTCCTGTTCCTGAAACTGAGCAAGTTGGGTTAAGCTTCATCCCATAATTGCTTAACTTTGCCTTCAGGCATCCAACTAGAAATTTCCTGAATCCGTTCTTGAGATAACTCGTCCTTGGTTGCAGAAAACACAGCTTTAACTACCTGTTCGCGGTCTACATCGTAGCCAGTTCTTGCCATTCCAGATTCATTCTTAACCCGGAATAGAAAGCGATCGGAATCAATTTTAAAGATACCAGGACCTTGCCAAGGTGGACGAACTCGGCTAAGGAAGCCAACAATAGGATTTGTATCCTTCCAAAGGTCTGCAATTTCGTTTTGCAGCGCTTTGTCCTCAGTAACCTCTGCTGGTTTGTGTAATTCTTCTGCAACTCGATCGGCAGCTTCTGTCGTCATGAGATCGCGCATAACGCGGAACACAACCTCAGTTACATCTCTAGCGTCAAAGATATCCTCTAGACCGCTCTTGAGCAAAACCTTCTCCAAAAATGGCATGTCCTTGGTCGCAATTGGTATTGATGCTCCCTCTCTAAGAGCAGCAGGAGGATTCTCCTCCATCTTCTCTAAAAGTTTACGACCTTTGTCTGTTAGCTCTGCCTCCTCAAATGCAATCTTATGAGGTAAAGGTCCATCTGGTGAACCATAGGTATTGGCAATTCTTAAATCAACTTCTTGTGGGTTTACTGCATCGGGAACATCTTCCTGGTTGCCGTAGGCATTTCCTGAAAACTCAGCCTTAATATACCCCTTTTGATTCATGTAATCCAGATGACCTAGGAGGTCAGTTTGCGTGACTTTTGGACTGCCAAAATCGGTGTCACTAAAGTGAACTTCATGCATTCCTTGCCCACTTTCATTGATTTTCTTCAGGATAATGTAGGCAACATCTTCTCTTAAATCAATTGGCATTTAACTCTCCCTAATTCTTTATGTGGGCTTGTAATGGCAATTGTGATTATTGCCAGTGATTGACTTGACCTTGAAAAGGCTACTAGGGTAAATTCAAACAGTAGCCTAGTGAAACTGCATAGGGATCAATTTTTAGCCCATAACCACAGCCATTGCCATTTAAGTTATTGAGAAAGAATACTCGAATGCATCTATCACAGGAAACATTTTCCTCAGTCAAAAATTAAGAACTAGTCTCCACAGGTAAAGTAACAGTGAAGGTTGTGCCTTGATTGAGGGTGCTATCTACCTGAATTTGACCTTGGTGGTTTAGGGTAATAGCAGCCGCGATCGCCAAACCCAGCCCAGAACCTGTTGGTGTTGGCATGATTGGAGTTGTAGTGCTATGCGTGCGAGCTGGATCAACTCGATAAAAGCGGTCAAAGAGGTGCGGCAGTGCCGATTCTGGGATGCCAATGCCAGTATCACTCACCTTAACCTGTAACCCAGCGGTAAGAAGTAAACGACGAGAAGGAGTATCTCTAAAGATTGCTTCCTCCTGAAAGTTTGAGTTGAGGTGTTGCCCCTTGCCGAGCGCGATCCGTTGTAACTCTACATGCACACGACCATCAGCAGGTGTATATTGCACCGCATTGCTAATTAAATTTGTAAACAGGCGAACTAGCTGATTCCAGTCCCCTTGAAGTGTGAACCAAGAGTCTATTTGTTCTGAAGTGGTTTCAAAGCTAGTGGGTTCAACTAAATTAAGGGAAAGATTAAGGTGTTTCTCAGCGGCTGCTAACCTTTGTTCTTCAACCACTTCCATTAACAAGGCATCTAAGGGACAAGGTGAAAAGCAAAACTGGATAATGCCACTATCTTGCCGCGCTAAAAACAGCAAGTCGTCGACTAGGCGACCTAATCGCTGGGTTAAACGTTCGATAACTTTTAACTGTTGCCTATGCAATTGTAGTTCCGGTTCAGGTTCTGTAAGCGCAACCTGCACATTGGTCTGAATCAGGGCGATCGGACTTCTGAGTTCATGAGATGCATCAGCGGTAAATTGTTTAAGCCGTTGATAGGACTCTCGCACTGGCTCCATGGCTTTTCCTGAAAGAAACCAGCCGCAAAGAGCAACAGAAAGTACCATCAGTCCAGTTCCTAGGCTCAAATCGAAAACTAATTGCTGGATTGGTTTTGTCACTTCAAACCAGGGATGACTGACGCGCAGATATCCCAAAACTTGCCGCCCAATTTGCACTCTTGCCGTCACCTGTCGTAGCAGAAGGTCGGTATGATTCGCTAGATGTACCGTCTCACCAGTGCGATTGGGACGTAGAGGGATATCTAGCGGTTCTGATAGAGTTGACCACTGTAGTTCCCCTGTGGGAGTAAACCACTCCAGATCGATATGGTCGTCTTCGACCTCTACGTTATTTTGAAAGCTGGCTTCTAACGAGTGGGCGGGATCAGTCAGCAGTGATCGCTCTACGACTTCCACTACATGGTTAAGGGTGTCGTCAATACGTTCGATTAGAGTACTGCGGACGTATAGATAGACTCCACTGGCAAACAGTAGTAGTAAGACTGCCGTAACTACAGTGTACCAGAGGGCAAGACGGCGGCGAGTTGCTTGAAACATGATTTCAAAGGGGCGGTGAGTAGCGAGGAGCTAGGAGCTAGGGAATCACCGCTTTAAGACTTGCTCCTCATTTGGTAAGTTCTATTTGATAAACTAGCGTGCGTGATGAGTTTGGTGTGAAGCAGTGCAAGAGATAGTGGTAGAGCCTCAACCATTTTCTGTACTGGGGCTACCAGTTCATTTATTGGATGATTATGGCAAATGGCTGCGACCACGACTGCATCAAGGGATTGGCACCCATATAGTGACCCTAAATGCTGAGATGACGATGTTGTGTGAGCATCACCATACTTTAGCCAACATCATTCGTCAGGCAGAACTAGTGATTCCAGACGGAGCAGGTATAGTCCTTTACTTACTACTCCGGGGTCAAAAGATTCGGCGGTGTCCTGGGATTGAATTGGCAGAGAAACTTTTGCAAAGTTCGCGGCAGCTAGGGGCATCTTGGTCGGTGTTCTTCTATGGAGGTGCCCAGGGAGTAGCACAGAGGGCGGCGGAAGTTTGGCAACAACGGGTTCCAGCCATAAACATAGCTGGCACTCAGCACGGCTACATCTGCCCAGACGAAGAAGAACAGCTACAGCAGACTCTGGTGAAACTCCAGCCTCGGCTGATCTTGGTTGGACTAGGAGTACCACGTCAAGAGTTGTGGATTGCTCAACACCGCTCTCTATGTCCTCAATCTACCTGGATGGGTATTGGCGGCAGCTTTGACGTTTGGGCTGGAGTCAAAACCAGGGCACCAGCTTGGCTAGCGGATAACCATCTAGAATGGCTGTATCGGCTCTATCAAGAACCTTGGCGCTGGCGGCGAATGCTTGCTTTACCCAAGTTTGCCGGAAAAGTGTTGGTTAATCGTTTGACTCAGTAATGATTAGTAACAAGTAGGAATTTCTTAATCCAAAATCGATAGTGGAACTGATTGAGCTGGCAGAGCGGTTACGCCGGTCTATGGGTGTAATTCAGAAGCAGGACATTCAAGCGGTAGCGCCGGATCTTTTCAATGCTGATGTCTTGTTGGGGGACGATTGTGCCGCTATCCCTGAACAAGATGGTTACCTGCTCTTAGCAGCTGAAGGGATGTGGCCCTTACTAGTAGAAACTGAACCATGGTTTGCAGGCTGGTGTTCAGTACTGGTTAATGTCAGTGACATTTATGCTATGGGTGGTTACCCAATTGCTATAGTTGATGCTCTCTGGGGAACATCTAATGCAGCAATGCAGCCTTTGTGGGCAGGTATTGTAGCGGCATCTAAGACGTATGGTGTACCGATTGTGGGCGGTCATACGAATTGCCGCAGTCCCTACAACGCGCTTTCAGTCGCAATTTTAGGACGAGCCACTCATTTACTCACAAGTTTTAATGCCTTACCAGGAGATATGCTGCTGTTGGCAATCGATCTCCGGGGTGTAGCGCACCCCAAATATCCTTTCTGGAATGCCAGTACAGAGGTTGAGCCAGCCCGGTTGCGTGGTGATTTAGCCATTTTGCCTCAACTAGCAGAGTCTAGTTTATGTGATGCCGGGAAGGATATTAGCATGGGTGGCATCATTGGAACTTTACTGATGTTCTTAGAAACCTCCAGATGTGGCGCTGTTCTCAAACTTGAAGCCATCCCTCGCCCTCTTGGTGTCCCTATAGAAGAATGGCTGCTATTTTTTCCCAGCTATGGATTTTTGCTCAGTGTTCGTCCCGAAAATATAGCAGCAGTCAGAAAGGAGTTTCATAATCGCAATCTCTCTTGCGAAGTTATTGGTGAGGTTAACTGCTCTCGTCAATTGAGCCTAAAGTTTGAGGCAGAAGAAACGATTTTTTGGGACTTGTCTCAAAATAAATTTATGGGTTTTGCGCATTGATAAATCATATCTCAGGAAACGCTGGGTATTTTCCAATCAAGCTGAGCAGCTTTTACTTTAGATGAACTCTGAGGAAGAAACCGCCCCTGTAATCCATAGCTAACTAAACCCGCATATTCATAGAAAACTATCAAGGCTTCTTTCATTGGAGCTAGATTAGATGGCAGTGGACTTGGATGAGGAATGACATTAAACCCATAGCCACGGTAGGTTAGCAGCGCCCGCAACATATGGGGCGGATCGGTGACTAGCAAGATTTTCTTGACTCCCTGTGGTTTGAGGTCGGCTGCTGTAAAGTAGGCGTTTTCTTCAGTGGTTCGAGAACAGTCTTCGCCTGCTAGCACTCGATTAGGAATACCCTGATCTCTTAAGAGCTGAAGTATCTGAGGTGCATCTCCTATTCCACTGGCAAAAATCATCTTTGCCCGATGCTCTTTCCAAAGCTCAGCTGCAACTTCAACCCGGTTGTTGCTAAATTGTTCTCCGCGCCCCAAAACGACAATTGCATCTGCAGTTGCACCGGAATCTGCTGGTAGAAACTCAACCAGTCCTTGAATTGCCAAAGAAGTTGTTGGTGGTAATTGGGCAAGGAAGTAAATTAGTAATAAAACTGTTCCTAGACCACTCACTTGTCGTCGCCAGGGTATTCGTTTAGTCATCCAAGGCAAAACGATCATACACGCAAGCGGCAGGGTTACTAATGGTGGCGACGAGAGCCAGGAAACCAGCAGTGACTTCAGCAGCAGCCAATAGTGGTTAGAGTTATTCCATTCAGAGGCGTGAGCACATAACGCTGGGTTAAGCATTGGAGTCACGTGGATTGTGAATTTCAGAAGTCCAAGCGCAATGGTATCACCATGATGTTAAACTATGTGAAGCCAGCTAGGGAATCAAAGATAGCTTGATGAGCCTGAATCAGGTTGGATTTGTACTTAAGGTACTCATTATTTCAACTGGTCTATCTGCTGCGATCAAGTACTTTGGTCCTACAGTATCTATAGCGACAACCCCGCTTAACATACTTGTAATTGTAACTGTGCCGACTTTGATCTTGGCGTCTGTTCTGTTATGGCGCATCTTAATGACTCGACAGCTAGATTGATGAAGTGCTGTCTAGTGCTTAAACGGGCTCTACAGCGGCAATTGTTCAAGCCAATAGTGCTGCTTCCATGCGAACCGTTACCGAAATAAATGACAAAATCAACCGTCGCTGTGCCGTGGTATGGACAGTTGAAGAATTAAAAGCAAGGGTGCTAACAGCAGGTGTTACCCGGATTGCTAAGGAAGTTGATGTCATTACCACTGGTACTTTCGAGCCGATGGAGTCTTCTGGTGCCATTATCAATTTAGGACAAACCGATCCTCCAATTAAAATTCGTCGGTGCTGGCTAGATGGCATTCCCGCGTATGCAGGGTTTGGAGCAGTGGATCTGTACTTGGGGGCAACAGGAGCAGTTGAAGCTTTAGACGGGGAGGAAGGTCGAGAACGAGGCGGCGGTCACGTCATAGAAGACTTGATTGCCAATAAACCAGTGCAGTTGAGGGCTATTGGACAGGTAACAGATTGCTATCCTAGACCTTCATTTGAAACTATTATCACTCGCGAAACAATTAACCAGTTTTACTTATTTAACCCTCGTAATCTGTATCAAAATTTCATTGTAGGAGTTAATGGTGGCGATCGTCCGCTCTTCACCTATCTAGGTCCCCTGCAACCCCGGCTAGGAAACGCTGTTTACTCAAATCCTGGTGCTATCTCTCCTCTCCTCAATGACCCAGACTTACAACTGCTCGGTGTTGGCACTCGAATTTTCTTAGGTGGAGGTATTGGTTATGTAGCCTGGGAAGGCACCCAGCACTTTCCATTACAAAAGCGCCTTCCTAATCGCACACCAGTTGGTCCAGCCGCTACATTAGCTCTCATAGGTGACGCTAAACAGATGAATCCTCGTTGGGTACGAGGCTGTTACTTTAAAAGTTACGGACCTTCCTTAATGTTAGGCGTAGGTGTAGCTATGCCTGTATTGCATGAGGAGGTTATTGCCAGATGCGCTGTGCAGGACCAAGATTTAGTTGCACCAGTGGTAGATTTTTCTATCCCCCGTCGCGTCCGTCCTACTTTTGGACTGGTGAGCTATGCTCAACTGAAATCTGGGCGAATTGCGATCGACGGCAAATCAGTGCGAGTTGCGCCCCTTGCCAGTTTGTTCTTATCTCGGCAAGTAGCCTTAGAGTTAAAACAGTGGATTGAGGCAGGAACCTTTACACTCACTGAGCCAGTTGCCCCAATCCCAATGGATCGATCTTTTCTCCCCCAGGATCGGTGGGGAGCGCAGATGACGCTGGACTAGATGTCTTATTGGGGTGGTTTCTGACGTTTTATTGGTTTAGGAGTAGGGCGGCTGCTACTAGCTGGCTTGGGTATGGGTCGTTTTACCGACATGGCATCGCCTGCTTGACGGACTGGGCGTGGCGTGTCTAAGTTGCGTATAGGACTAGTATGTCCGGTTGGGCGCGGCTTATTTTTCTTCAGCCTTGGCTTTGATGGCAGAGCGGCAATGGGCACGCCTGCTTGTAACACTAATGTGTCAGCTTGCCGTTTTACTTGCAAATCCCAAAATTTACCTACAGCTTTGATTGCAAGATCGCCCTGAATTTTTAATTTGAAATATTTAGGTGATTCTGATTCTTTACGAGGAGCCTGTCTAATCTTGACCACAAAGTGTCCCTCTGAAGCAGACTGATAGATGACCTCGCCACGGACAGAAAAATAACCATCTTCTATTTCTGTGCTGCTTGCTGCTATTTGCTCTGCTGTTGATGGTCTTGTTGTGGCTGGCATTTGTCTACTCAGTCTCTCTGGCTCCCAAACCCCAACGATCTGTAGGTGTAAGTTGCCGTCTTGCTGTCCGCTACGCGGATAGACAACCCAAAGATGTTCTTGTTCTAAATCCAGATGATTCTTGACTAAACTCATAATTCGACCCAAGAGGACAGTATTGATTTCTGTCCCGTCAGATGCTAAGAGCGTGCCTTGAGTGAATTGTTCAGCGGTCGCTACAAAGCGACCGCGAACTAAGCCGATAGCCCGATACTGCAGTGGTTCACTAGGGGGGGGAATCGGTTGTAGCCGATTCGAGCCTGCTAGTTCATCTGTTTGAACCTGATCGGAAGAGGTAAGATTAGACAATTCGGAAGATGGATTGACAGAGGAATTCATAAAAACTCCTTGCGGCGGAGACATAGCCTGCGCGGGATTTGTGCAATTGTTGCTACTCACTAGTTTGAACGGTTTGCTATTGCATTGCCGTCATAGTTGCCAGTACGCCAGCGTAGCTTAACCCCATTTTTATAGTCTAGTGTGTGCGCAGCATAGCATATCTGTAAAGTTCCAACTTTCTCGCTCTCTCATTGATAATGGCAATAGAGTTGAGGGCAGTTTTGTGTCTCAGTCACGCAATCGCTGGTTGATTAGTATTGTGTTGATCCTGGCAATCATTGGCTTTGTAGGATTTTCTATGGCTCCTTTGCTGAATGCCTCATTTAGGCAAAATC
>Ga0213881_10001202_pt1 | contig 12837 bp, 9 predicted proteins | sample BarmaccoBMER_R08_FD_160104 | JGI IMG/M metagenome (GOLD analysis project Ga0213881, IMG submission 160104) | Barbacenia macrantha exposed rock microbial communities from rupestrian grasslands, the National Park of Serra do Cipo, Brazil - ER_R08 ... | reverse complement strand
TCTCTCGGTCGACCTCGTGCGCCGCATCGTCAAGGTCGGCGAGCGCGAGGTGAAACTCTCGCCGAAGGAATATGACCTGCTTCGCGTGCTGGTGCAGCACGCCGGCAAGGTCTTGACTCACCGCTTCCTGCTGAACGAGCTATGGGACGAGCTGACCGACGCGCAATACCTGAGGGTCTATGTGCGCCAGCTACGGCAGAAGATCGAGGCCGATCCCGAGCGTCCGCAATTCGTGCTGACCGAGACCGGCATCGGCTATCGCTTACGCGCGCCCGACTAAGTCGCTCGAATTCGGAACCATCATACACGGCCTGGATTAGTTCCCCGTCAAAGGGAGAAAATTCATGGCACGAAAATATTCGAGGAAGGCGTCGAAGAGCGTCGAGGGCGCAATGAAGAAGCGCAAGAAAGGCACGCTCAAGAGCGGCCGTTCGGGGCGCAAGGTGAAGAGCCGCAAGCAGGCGATCGCCATCGGCTTGTCGGAAGCCCGCAAGAAGGGCGCCAAGGTGCCGAAGAAGAAAAAGGGCTCGAAGAAGCGCAAGGCGAGGCGCTGATGGTGTTCGACGCGTTTTACGCTGTCATTCCGGGATGGCGCCCCAGCGCCAGACCCGGAATCTCGAGATTCCGGGTTCGATGCTAACGCATCGCCCCGGAATGACAGGGTACAACGTCAACTCGCCCGCCGGTGCCGTGCAGTCGACCGATGCGATCGTTTCGCCGGCCGCCGCGGCGTGGAGCGCCGCGAATGCGATTTCGCCGCCCGTCCCGCAGTCTTGCCCTGCACGCTCTGCCTCAGTGCATCCATCAGGCTGACCACATTGCTCGGCTTCTCCTCGGGCTCGGCGGCCTTGATCGGCTTGCCGGCGGCTTTGCGCTTCACCAGCTTTTTCAGCGCGGTCTCGTACTCGTCCTTGAATTTCGACGGATCGAAATGCGCCGCCTTGGTATCGAGGATATGGCTCGCCAGCTCGATCATATCCTTGGATATGCGCGGGCTCTTGATGTCGTCGAAATAATCGTCGGCATCGCGCAGCTCATAGGGGTAGCGCAGTGTCGTCGCCAGCAGGCCCTTGCCGTACGGCTCGATCGTCATCACGTGCTCGCGGTTGGTCAGCACAATGCGGCCAAGTGCCACGCGATCCTGGTCTTTCATGGCGTCGCGGATGACGGCGAAGGCGTCGACGCCGGCCTTGCCGTCCGGGACGATGTAATAGGGGTGGTTGAGAAAGCGCCGATCGATCTCCTCCCGCGGCACGAAACTGTCGATGTCGATGGTGTGGTTGCTCTCGATCTGGACGGCCTCGAGCTCGTCCTTTTCGATCTCGACATATTTGCCCTTCGTTATTTCATAGCCGCGCGCCTTCTGGTCGCTCTCGACAACGTCGCCGGTTTCCTCGTCGACCATCTGCTGGCGCAGGCGGTTTCCGGTCTCGGCGTTGATCATGTGGAAGCGGGTCTTCTCGACCGCAGTTGTCGCCGGATAGAGCGCGACCGGGCAAGTCACCAGCGAGAGCTTGAGCGAACCCTTCCAATAGGCACGGGGTGCCATCGCGATCTCCGGCGTTTCCAGGCAATCGGAACCCCAACGGGTACTGCGGGGTTTGGTTCCGAGTGGGTGCGTGCTAGGCTCACGCCCGTCTGAATAAAGAGTTTGATCGTGCCGTCGCGAAAACTGTCGACCTATCGAAAGAAGCGGGATTTCGACAAGACCGCCGAGCCTTCGGGCGAGGCGAAGGTTGCGCCGTCGAGCCGTCCCCGCTTCGTGATCCAGAAGCATGCGGCTACGCGGCTGCATTATGATTTCCGACTGGAGTATGAAGGCGTCTTCAAGTCCTGGGCCGTGACGCGCGGCCCGTCGCTCGATCCACACGACAAGCGGCTCGCGGTCGAGACAGAAGACCATCCGCTGGATTACGGCGATTTCGAAGGCACGATCCCGAAGGGGCAATATGGCGGGGGCACGGTGCAGCTCTGGGACCGCGGCTATTGGGAGTCGGATAATCCTGCGGCTGGCTTCAAGAAGGGCGATCTCAAGTTCAATCTCTATGGCGAAAAGCTGCATGGAAGCTGGGTGCTGGTGCGCATGCGCCACAACCGCGACGGCAGCAACCGGACCAACTGGCTCCTGATCAAGCACCGCGACGAATACGCCAGGGAGGGCGAGGAGAACAACGTCCTCGACGAAGACCGCTCGGTCGCCTCGGGACGTAGCCTCGAGCAGATCGCCGAAGGCAAGGGCAAGGCGCCAAAACCGTTCATGATGGCGAAGAACGGCCGCGGCAAGGCCGACGCGGTCTGGCATTCCAATCGCGGCGAGGCCGCGGAGGCGCGCGAGAAAAGCCCTGTCGGGAAGAACGGCAAAGAGCCCGCCAAGCGCGTCGAAGCGAAACGCATCGAGGAAATTCCGGCCTTCGTCGCGCCGCAGCTCTGTGCGTCCGTCGAGGTTCCCCCAAAAGGCGAGGGCTGGGGCCACGAGATCAAGTTCGACGGCTACCGCATGCAGCTGCGCGTCGAGGAGGGCGAGGTCTCGCTCAAGACCCGCAAGGGCCTGGACTGGACCGAAAAGTTTGCGGCGATCGCAAAGGACGCCAAGACGTTACCGGACGTGCTGATCGATGGCGAGATCGTCGCGCTCGATCACAGAGGCGTGCCGGAGTTTTCCGCGCTGCAGGCAGCGTTGTCGGAGGGCAAGACCGGCAAGCTCATCTTCTTCGCCTTCGACCTGTTGTTCGCCGAGGACATGGATCTGCGTCGGCTGCCGCTGCGCGACCGTAAGGCGCGGCTAAAGGACCTGCTGGACGAGCGCGAGCCGAAGAACATCCGCTATGTCGAGCATTTCGAGGTCGACGGCGAAGCGGTGATGGATTCGGCGCGGGAGCTGGAGCTCGAAGGCATCGTCTCCAAGAAGCTCAGCGCACCCTATCATTCCGGCCGCACCGAGAGCTGGACCAAGGCCAAGGCGCGCGCCGGGCAGGAGGTCGTGATCGGCGGCTGGAAGACCACCGACGGTAAATTCCGCTCGCTGATGGCGGGCGTCTATCGCGGCAAACATCTGGTTTTTGTCGGCATGGTCGGCACCGGCTATGGCGCGGACAAGGTCAAGCAAATCATGCCAGCGCTGAAGGCCGCAGCCACCGACAAAAGTCCGTTCGAAGGCAAGAATGCGCCGCGCAGGGAGCGCGAGGTACATTGGCTCAAGCCGGAGCTTGTCGCCGAGATCGAGTTCGCGGGCTGGACTGCCGATGGCAATGTCCGCCAGGCCGCGTTCAAGGGCCTCCGGACGGACAAGGATGCGCGCGAGGTGCGCGCGGAGATGCCGACAATGACGAGTGTGGTGCAGCCCGCGGCGGCCAAAGCAGCGGTCAAATCGAGCAAGTCTGCGCCGCGTGCAAAGGCGGTGGACAAGAAGGGCAGCGAAGTGATGGGCGTTGTGATCTCCCATCCCGACAAGGCGATGTGGCCGGATGCCGGCGACGGCCAGCCGGTTACCAAACTCGATCTCGCGCATTATTTCGAGGCGGTCGGCGAGTGGATGATGCCGCACATTAAGGGCCGTCCGAGCTCGCTCGTCCGTGCGCCCGATGGCATCAAGGGCGAGCATTTCTTCCAGCGTCACGGCATGCAGGGCACGTCGAAGCTGCTGGAATTGGTCAGGGTCTCCGGCGATCGCAAACCCTATCTTGAGGTCGATCGGATCGAGGGGCTCGCGGCGGTCGCGCAGGTCGGCGGCCTCGAGCTGCATCCCTGGAATTGCGCGCCGGGCGAGTATGACGTGCCAGGACGGCTGGTGTTCGATCTCGATCCGGCGCCAGATGTCGATTTCACGGAGGTCGTCGAGGCCGCGAAGTTGATGCGCAAGCATCTCTCTTCTCTGGGGATGGAAAGCTTCTGCAAGACGACCGGCGGCAAGGGCCTGCATCTGGTCGCGCCATTGTTGTCCGGCTCAAGGGACAGAGTGAGCTGGCCGGAAGCAAAAGGCTTTGCACAAGGCGTCTGCCAGCTGATGGCCAACCAAGATCCCGAGCACTATCTGCTCAACATGTCCAAAGAGAAGCGCAAGGGAAAGATCTTCCTCGATTACTTGCGCAACGACCGTATGTCGACGGCGGTCGCCGTGTTGTCGCCGCGCGCACGCGACGGGGCCACCGTCTCGATGCCGCTGACCTGGGCGCAGGTGAAGGGCGATCTCGACCCGAAACGCTTCACGGTCCGCACCGTGCCCTCGCTGCTGGCGAAGACAAAGGCGTGGCAGGGCTATGATGAAGCTGCCTCGTCGATCAAGGCGGCGATGAAGAAATTGGAAAAGTAACAACAAACGTCATTCCGGGGTGCCGCGGCGCGGCGACCCCCGGAATCTCGAGATTGGTTGCGCAAGATTCCGGCTTCGCGCTTAAGCGCGCCCCGGAATGACAGAAATCATATCCTTCCAAGCAATACCAGGATCAGCAGGATGACGATGATCAGCCCGAGGCCGCCGCCTCCGTAATAGCCCGTGCCATAAAATGGTCCGCCGCCGATGCCGCTGAAGCCGCCGAGCAGCGCGATGATCAGAATAATTAGGATAATAGTGCCGATTGACATTTGTCCTCCTCAGCCTCGATGGGCATTTGTCCGCCTGGTCAGCCGGGGAAACCTGCGGGAACAACGAAAGTTCCCCTTTTTGCGGTGCGATATTCACCATCCTCTTCCCTTCGCAGGCCGCGCAATTACATCAAGAGAATCAGAGAGGATTCGCAAAAAGGAATCTGCAATGTCCGCGCCGCTTGTCGTTTCCATTCCACATCGCCTCGGTCGTGAGGAAGCGGTGCGCCGGCTCAAAGGCGGGCTGGAGCGCGCGGCAGCGAGTGTGCCCGTGTTGAAGGTGGATGAAGAGCGCTGGGAAGGCGACCAGATGTTCTTTCGCGTCCGGGCGCTGGGGCAGGCAGCATCCGGCCATATCAATGTCCAGGACGATCACGTCCGCCTCGAGGTGATGTTGCCTTGGTTGTTGCAGCGCTTTGCAGAGATGGCGCAGGTCGCGATCCGCGATCGCGGCAAGTTGCTGCTCACCAAGCGTGACTGATTGTTCTGCAACGCAATAACGAAAACTGGTGAAAAGCTGGCGTGCCCGGAATTTCATCATCTTGTTGGTAACGAATAGAGCGGAACATCATCACAAGCGCGGAAGAGGGAACCGATCTCCGAGTCGGCACGATACCCGCCAGGCCGTCCGGCCGTCAGATCCCGGACGGCCTTCGCGTATGCAGCATCAGGCAGAGATGCGTTTCCGCACGGGCGCCTCAGCACCTACCCAGCGCGCTCTCAGCACGGCAACCGGCATCTCGGGAAACAGCGCCTTGAGCGGCAGCTCGTCGGCTTCTTGCATGCCCTCCGGTGCAAATCCGCGCAAGTCGAGTGCTCCTTCGAATGCGGCGCTGCGCGGCCAGTCGCGGCCGCCATCGGTGAAGGCTGCGAAGTGGCGCACGACCGCTACAATGCAGGCGTCATTGCCGCGCCGCCGCGCGAACGCGACGACATGCTCGCGATGCGGGCCCGAAACTTCGAGCGCGTGATAATCGCCTGATGTGAAGACGTCGGCAAGCTGGGCACGCAATTGCAGGAGGCGCGCGGTCCAGGCGAGCTTGACGTGCCCGTTTACCCAGCCCCGCGCCATTGTGGACCAATCGGGGGTGCCGAGCGACTTCAACACGTCGGCCCGCGCTTGGAAATCGACCGGCCGCCGGTTATCGGGATCGACCAGCGACAGATCCCAGAACTCCGTGCCTTGGTAGAAATCGGGAACGCCGGGCAGCGTCGCTTTCAGCGTGAGCTGGCTCAGCGAGTTGAGCGCGCCGAGCAGCGCGACGCGCCGCGCCAAGGCAGCGATCGATTCCAGGAACTCGCCCGATATGGAGGGATCGAGAATCCGCCCGATGAAGGTGCTCAGGCCCGCCTCATAATTGGCATGAGGATTGAGCCAACTGGTCTGCTCCTTACCTTCGCGTGCGGCCTTTTGCGCATAGGCGGTGATGCGCTCGGTGAACGACGGGTCAGGGCCTTCGAGCGGCCAGGCACCGAGCAAGGTCTGATACAGCATGTATTCCGCGGCAGCGGAAGGCGCGCGCATCGCGCCATTGGTGACGACGTGTGGCGCGTTCAGGATCTTCCAGCGTGCCACCGTGCTGGTCCATTCGCTTGGAATTTCCGAGAGCGCGACGAGCCGCGCTCGTGCATCCTCGCCGCGCTTGGTGTCATGGGTCGCGGTCGCGGTCATGCCGTGCGGCCAGTCGCGCGCACGAGCCTGCATCATCTCGTGGAAGTCACCGATTGACAGCGCCGGCGCGGCCGGATCGCCGCCGACCTCGTTCAGCGCGAGCAGGCGGTGGAAGCGGTAGAAGGCGGTGTCCTCCAGCGACTTCGCCATTAACGGTCCGGTGAATTGCTGCAGCTTCAGCGCAAAGCGGCGCACGCGCGGCGCGCTATGCGGCGGCCGTCCAGGCTTGATCAGGTCGAGCGTCAGCGCATCGCGCAGAAAATCGAAAATGCCTTCATCGGCCGCATACCATTCCGCGCGCGCCTGCGCGATGGTGGTCTCGATCAGCGCGCGGTCAAGCGCGTCAGGTCCGGCGCCGGTGAGATACGTTCGATAGACCGGAAAATGCAGCACATAGAGCTCGAGCGCCTGGCGCAGGCTGTCGGCGGAGAAATCGCGCGACGAATAATGGCCGCTGGCGATGCGCGCGAGCAGCCGCACCAGCACGGTGAACTCGCTGGTAAGCAGCGTCTCCAGCACGCGGCGCTTGGCTTCCTTCAGCACCGGCTCGAGCTTCGGCGGTCGGTTGCTGACCTGCCGCCAGACCTCGTCGAGCGCATCGAGCCCCTTGCCGTCGGCGAGAAGCCGGGTGATCGCGTTCATCCATTCATAGCCGGTGGTGCCATGAACGCCGGCGAACTCATGCAACAGCTCGCCTTCGCCAAGGATCTTTTCGACCACGACATAGAACGGCTTCGGGTCGTCGCCCTGCGCCTCGCGGATCAGGCGACGGAGGCGCTGGAAATATTGCGCGGGATCGCGCAGCCCGTCGATATGATCGAGCCGCAGACCCTGCAGCTTTCCCTCGGCGATCAGCCGCTTCACCAGCCGATGCGAGGCTTCGAAGACGCTGGCCTCCTCGACGCGTAGACCCGCGAGCGAATTGACGTCGAAGAAGCGGCGATAGTTGATGTCGCTGGAGGCGAGTCGCCAATGGCCGAGCCGGTAATGCTGGCGCTCCAGCAGATGGTGCAGCGCCAGCTTCTGGGCAGGGCGATCGACGCCGGCACGATAAGCGTCGAGCCCTCGCGCAATGATGTCGGCGCTGCCGGCGATCTCCTTCAGCTCCTGCTTGAAGTGCGGCGCCTCCTGCCGATTGGGATGGCGCAAGCCCCGATAGCGCGAGGCGAGGGCGAGGATGTGTTTGCCCGCCTCGGTCGCCTCCGCATCGGCTTCCTTCACGACCGTCCGCAGCAACTCGCCATAACGCTCCGGCGCGATCGGCAAGCGATGTTCGAAATACCAGCACGAGAAGCTGCCCTCGTTGTCGTCGTAGCGCAGCTCGATCTCACCGCGCTCCAGCGCCTCGCCATAGGAGGAACCGAGGATCGGCAGCAATACGCCGCCGCGCTTGCGATGGGGCAGTTGATCCCAGTCGATGTCAAAGGCGCTCGCATGCGGCGCGGCCGGACCCCATTCCAGCATCTCGAGCCACCAGGGATTGTCGGCGCAATGCACGCCGACATGGTTGGGGACGAAGTCGAGGATCAGGCCAAGACCATGCGCGTGCAGCGCCTCGGAGAGTTTGGCAAAGCCCGCTTCACCGCCGAGCTCCGGATTTAGCCTGGTATGATCGACCACGTCGTAGCCGTGCGTGGAGCCGTGGCGCGCCTTCATGAAGGGCGAGGCGTAGAGATGCGTGATGCCGAGCGCCTCTAGATATGGAACGATCTCGGCGGCGCGTTCGAAATTGAAAGCTGCGGTCAACTGCAGCCGATACGTCGCGAGCGGAATGGCTGGGGGCACGCTAGCCTCCGATGCGCCAGATCACCGACCAGGGCGGAAGTCGGTCGCCGGTGTCGCCGCCCCAGATCGGCGTTCCGGTGGTAGATGTCGCGTGATGCGCCATCTCGTTTGACGAGAGATTGGCGGTCAGCCGCAGCGTCGCGCCATCGTTCATGCGCCAGTGCGCCGTCAGCAAGCCATCTTCGGTAACATCCGCACCGCCGAATCTGGTATCGGCCAGCCGCGGAGCGATTTCCCGGCGGCGAGCGGCGAGCAACTTGCGCGCCAGCGTCAGCCGCTTGCTGCCCGCCGGCGTATCGCAGCTCTGCCAATCAAGGATCGCGGATTCGAACGTCGACGGCTCGAGCGGATCGGGAACCTCGCCGCCGTATTTCTCATAGGCCCATTTATATTCCTGCTTTCTGCCGTGGCGGACCGCCTCCGCGAGATCGCCCTCAAAATCGCAGAAGAACGGGAATGGCACCTTCGAGCCCCATTCCTCGCCCATGAACAGCATGGGGACTCCGGGGGCGAGCATCGTCACCGCAAGCGCTGCTTCAATCGCATCCGCCGGAGCAAGGCTCTCCAGCCGCTCGCCAAATGGCCGGTTGCCGATCTGGTCGTGGTTCTGCAGGAAATTGACGAAGGCGGCGGGCGGCAATTTTCCGCTCGGCTCGCCGCGCGGTCTGTTGCCCCAGAATTTGGAAATCTCGCCCTGGTAGACAAAGCCGAAGGCTAGCGCCCGCGCCAGATCCGCGCGTGGCGAGCGCTGATAGTCGCCGTAATAGCCGCCGGATTCGCCTGTGAGCAGCACATGCCAGGCGTGGTGGTAGTCGTCGTTCCATTGCGCGCGATATTTGCCGCGTGGCGGCTCCTGCGCTGCGTCGAGCAGGCTGGCGCGGTTGTCGCCATTTTCGAGCACGAGGTGGATGTGCCGCCCGGTGGCCGTAGCGAGCCTTCCGGCGGCGACGCTGAGATCGTGCAGCATCGACGGCTGCCCGGGCTCACTCAGAATGTGATTGGCGGCATCGAGCCGCAGCCCGTCAAAACGATAATCGCGCAGCCAAAGAAGCGCATTCTCGACCGCGAAGGCGCGTACCTCGTCGACCCGATAATCGATCGCGCTGCCCCAGGGCGTGTGCGCTTGGGTGAAGAATCCCGGCGCATAGCGGCCAAGGAAATTCCCTTCGGGGCCGAAGTGGTTATCAGGCCGCGCAGATGCGCCTCATCGATCAGCGTCTTCAGATCTTCGGGCCGGCCATAGGCGCTGTCGGGCGCATACCAGAGCACGCCGTCATAACCCCAGCCGCGCCGGCCGAAGAAATCCGCGAGCGGCATCAGCTCGAGCGCGGTGATGCCGGTGCTGGCGAGATGATCGAGCTTGTCGATCATGGCGCGATAGGTGCCGTCATTCGTGAAAGTGCCGACATGCGTTTCGATCAGGACGGTTTCCGCCCACGGTCTGCCGCGCCAATCCTGTGCGCGCCACGGGAAGCTGGCGTGATCGATCACCTCGCTCGGCCCGAACACATCCTCAGGCTGGAAGGCGGAGGCGGGATCGGGGACATCGATCTCGTCATCGATGCGGAACTTGTAGCGCGCGCCGGCACTGCAGCCGGCAACGTCGAGCGAGTACCACCCGCTTTCGCCACGTCGCATGCCCAGCGGCTTCTTCTCGAGCACGAGGTCGACGCGCTTCGCACCGGGCGCCCACAGCCGAAACGAGGCGCCGTCCCTGGTCAGGCTGGAGCCGAACCGCGCTTCACTCATGCCGCGCCCGAAAACGCCAGCACTGAGCGCGGTGGCGCCTTTGTGTCGGCGCCGGAAGCAAAGCCGGCGCTGGACTGCTTGACTTCGGTGGTATTGAGCACCTGCTGCCAGCTCCTGTATTCCGGAATTTTCGGGAATTTGAACGCAATCTCTTCTGGCGCTGCGTTCAGCACAATAAAGATTGGCGCCCCCTCTGGTTCCATCGGAGCAAGCACATAGGCAAGGAACCGGCCGTCCGGAAATTTCCAGTCGGCCTCTTTCATCGCTTCTGCGGCGGGCGTCAGCCACAACACGCCGTAGGAGTTGCCAGTGTGCCACCCGTCGAGCCAGCGCTGGCTGCGCGTCTGCGGGAATCTCTCGCGCAAGGCCGTCATGTGGCCGATAAACTCGATGAGGTCGTCGCCTTCGCGGCCGAGATTGCGCCAGCCGACCCAGCCGATCTCGCTGTCCTGGCAATAGGCGTTGTTGTTGCCGTTCTGCGAGTTGCCGACCTCGTCGCCGGCCAGCAGCAGCGGCGTGCCCTGCGCGAGAAACAGGCAGGCGAGCTGGTTCTTGCGCAATTGACGGCGCAGCGCTGTTATCGTGGGATCGTCGGTTGGCCCCTCGTGGCCGCAATTGTTGCTGTGATTGTCGTTGGAGCCGTCGCGATTGTCCTCGCCGTTGGCTTCATTGTGCTTCTGGTTGTAGCTGAAGAGATCAGCCAGCGTGAAACCGTCGTGGACGGTGATGTGATTGACGCCGGCGCGCGGCTTGCGGCCGTCATGGTGGAACAGGTCGGAGGACGCCGTCATCCGGCTGGAGACCTCGCCGATCAGGCTGCCTTCGCCGCTCCAGTAGCGCCGCATGGCGCTGCGATAGCGGTCGTTCCATTCCGACCATTGCGAAGGAAAGGCGCCGACCTGGTAGCCGCCCATGCCGAGGTCCCAGGGTTCGGCGACGAGCTTCACGCTCGCCAGCACCGGGTCCTGCCGCACCGCGGTGAGAAAGGCGCTGCCACGATCGAAGCCCGTCGGCGTGCGCGCGAGCGTGGTCGCGAGATCGAAGCGGAAGCCATCGACATGGCAGACCTCGACCCAATAGCGCAGCGAATCCATCACCATCTGCAGCACGCGCGGATGGGTGAGATTGACCGAGGAACCGCAACCGGTGAAGTCGTCGTAGTAACGCTTGTTGTCGGGCTTCAGCCAGTAGTAGGAGGCATTGTCGATGCCGCGGAACGACAGCGTCGGGCCCAGATGATTGCCCTCGGCGGTGTGGTTATAGACGACATCGAGCATCACCTCCATCCCCGCATCATGCAGCCGCGCCACGGTGGTGCGGAACGCATCGAGCGGATTGTCCTGGGCGTAACGCGGCTCGGGGGCGAAGAAAGACAGCGTGTTGTAGCCCCAATAATTCACCAGCTTCTTCTCGACCAGGATACGGTCGTCGACAAAGGCGTGGATCGGCAAGAGCTCGATGGTGGTGACACCGAGCTTCTTCAGATGCGCGATCATGGCCGGCGAAGAGAGCCCGCCATAGGTGCCGCGCAGGTTGGGCGACACCTCCTCGCGCGTCTGGGTCAGGCCCTTGACATGCGCTTCATAGATGATGGTCTCTTCCCAGGGGATGCTGGGGCGGATTTCGCGGCGGCCCCAATTGAAGGTCTCGTCGACCACGACCGCCTTCGGCATGCCGCGCGCATTGTCGCGGCGGTCAAAGGAAAGGTCCTCGCGCGGGCTGCCGGTGCGATAGGCGAAATGCGCATCGCTCCAGACCAGCCTTCCCGCAAGGCGCTTGGCATAGGGATCGAGCAGGAGCTTGTTGGCATTGAAGCGGTGGCCGTGCTCGGGTTCGTAGGGGCCGTGCACGCGATAGCCGTAGAGCTGGCCGGGCGAGACGTCGTTGAGATAGCCGTGCCAGACATCCTCGCTGCGCTCGGGCAGCTCGATGCGCTCGAGCTCGCGGCGGCCCTGATTGTCGAACAGGCATAGCTCGACCTTGTGCGCATTGGCCGAGAACAGCGCGAAATTGGTGCCGCGCCCGTCCCAGCTTGCGCCGAGACGCGAAAAGGTTCCGGCGGTGAGGCGCATGCGTCAGCCTTCCGGGGTCAGGAATATCGCCGCCAGCGGCGGGATCGTGAGGCTGAGTTCGGGATTGGCATTGTCCGCGCTGACCCCGCCGTAATTTCCGACATTGGTGCCGCCGTAGCGGGCGGAGTCGGAATTGAAGGCCTCACGCCAGCGGCCGCCGAAGGGAACGCGGATGCGATAGTCGTAATAGACATTGGGAGAGAAATTCACCACCACCACGCAACGCGCGCGCTCGTCATGGCCCTTGCGCATCCAGGCGAACACATTGTGGTTGGCGTCCTCGGTGACGAGCCAATCGAAGCCAGCCGCCTCGCAATCGAGCTCGTGCAAGGCGGGCACCGAACGATAGAGCTCGTTCAGGTCGCGGATCAGCGCCTGGACGCCGGCGTATTTCTTCTGCTCGAGGAGGTGCCAGTCGAGACTGGTATCATGATTCCACTCGGCTTCCTGGCCGATCTCGCAGCCCATGAACAGGAGCTTCTTGCCGGGATGGCCGAACATGAAGCTGTAATAGGCGCGCAGGTTCGCAAAGCGCTGCCAATCGTCGCCGGGCATGCGCCCGAGGATCGACCGCTTGCCGTGCACGACCTCGTCATGCGACAGCGGCAGGATGAAGTTTTCCGAGAAGGCGTAGTGCAGGCCGAACAGGATGTCGCCGTGGTGATATTTGCGATGGATGGGATCCTTGCCGATATATTTCAGCGTGTCGTGCATCCAGCCCATGTTCCATTTATAGCCGAAGCCGAGCCCGCCATGCTCGACCGGGCGCGACACCTGCGACCATGCGGTGGATTCTTCGGCGGCGGTGGTGGCGTTCGGGAAACGTGAGAACACTTCGCTGTTGAAGCGGCGCAGGAAGGCGATCGCTTCGAGATTTTCCCGGCCGCCATGCTTGTTCGGAATCCAGCCGCCATAGGGCCGGCTGTAGTCGAGATAGAGCATGGAGGCGACCGCATCGACGCGCAGGCCGTCGATGGC
>Ga0213881_10001201_pt1 | contig 12844 bp, 7 predicted proteins | sample BarmaccoBMER_R08_FD_160104 | JGI IMG/M metagenome (GOLD analysis project Ga0213881, IMG submission 160104) | Barbacenia macrantha exposed rock microbial communities from rupestrian grasslands, the National Park of Serra do Cipo, Brazil - ER_R08 ... | reverse complement strand
CGGAGAGCGCCCGAATGTGCAGCAGTTGCCTGGCGTAATCCCACTCGTACATGGCCTGATTGGCGTCGATGCCCTCATAACACTGCAAGCGGATCAGAACGCGGCCCAGCACGGTGGCCAGTACCTTCGCCAACTCGGTTTTGCCGACCCCGACCTCGCCCTCCAGCAGCACCGGCCGGTCGAGCGCGAGAGCGACATGTATGGCGGTGGCCAGGCCGCGGTCGGCCAGATACCCGCTGCCCCGCAGGAGCTCGATGAGCTCGGCGACCGAGCTTGGTCGGGTCACAGACGAGCCTCCATAGCTGCGTCGCGACTCAGCGGTGTGAGCTCTGACGCCGGATCGTTTCGCCGATGCTCACCGCTCCGGGCACCAGCTTGCCTTCTCGGCCGAGGCGCTCGCGCCACGCGGAGCGCTGGTCAGCGTCAACCGGCAGGTTGGTGTCACCGGCAGGTTCGTGACCGGCGAGGTGCGACGATATCCCGCCGAAACCAACGTGCGCCATGTTCTTGCACGCTCGACCCCGGGTGCGTTCGAAGCGCTCGACGAGTTCGGCGCTCGTTTCATCCCGGGCTGACCAGATGTCTCGGAGTACGGTCAGGACCTGGTCGGTGTCGCCGTGGCTCTCTTCGGGCATGCCAACCTCTTTCTGGACATAACAGCACCGCTGATGTCAGGGTAGACCACTAGCGACGTGACTTGTTGAGTTTGCGTCGTGGCCACATCGGGTAGTTCACTAGCGGAACGGCGAAACAGGGAGGACTCCATGATTGTTCTCGGCATCATCTTGCTTGTCCTGGGCTACTTGGTCCCAGGGCTGGGCATTTTGACGACAATCGGCTATATCTTACTCGCGGTGGGCCTGGTGCTTCTGCTGCTCGGCAGCATCGGGTACCCGTTGCTCGGCCGACGGCACTGGTACTAGGAACATCTCCGCATGACACCGTGGTCACCCCGCCCGCCGGCTCGGGTGGCCACTATGTTTTTCACTACTGATCGCCTTTCCCATTTGCTCGCCGCCCAGCGGTTGCTTGGGGTGGCGATTGTTCGTGCTGCTGACGGCTAGCCGGGAACCAGCCGAACCCAGCCCATCGTCCCGCCCTCATCTTGGTAACATCCGCCCCGAGCTCTCTGCTTTATGATGTTGTGTCACAGACGCCGCGCTCAACGACACAGACATCGTCGCGGCCTGGACCGCTCTACGACGTCACGGTGTCATCGGGTGCCGCTGACCACGGATCCGTAGCACGATCAAGGGGAGCAACGATAGCGCCAATCGCCGACGCAGATACTTCTGCGTTGTGAGCGACCACAGCGATCATCGGAACAAGCGGGGATGAGCACCGGATGAACGGACGGACCATGGCCTCCTTTCGGCGAGTCGCTATCGTCAACCGAGGCGAGCCCGCGATGCGGCTGATTAACGCGGTGCGCGAGTGGAATGCCGAAGGCCGTCATGAGCTCACCGTCATCGCCGTGCACACCGCCGTCGACCGCCGGTCGATGTTTGTGCGGGAGGCTGACGAGGCGGTGCTTGTCGGCCCGGACCTGAAGGACACAGCCGCGTTTGGCCCCAACCCCTACCTGGACTACGCCGAGCTGGCGCGCGCGCTGCGGCTGGCCAGGGCGGACGCGGTGTGGCCTGGCTGGGGATTCGTCTCGGAGAAGGCGGAGTTCGCCGAGCTGTGCGAGCGGCTGGGGATCACCTTCATCGGTCCGTCGGCGCAGGTGATGCGGCAGCTCGGCGATAAGATCGAGTCCAAGCGGCTGGCCGAGGAGCTCGGTGTGCCGCTGGCCGCGTGGAGCGGCGGCCCGGTCGCGGACCTGGCCGAGGCCCGCCGACACGCCGAAACCATCGGGTACCCACTGATGGTGAAGGCAACCGCGGGCGGCGGTGGGCGCGGCATCCGACTGGTGAACAGCCCGAACGAGCTTACGGAGGCGTTCGAGCGGGCCTCGTCGGAGGCTTCCCGTACCGCTGGCGATGCCACCGTGTTCCTGGAGCGCGCCATCCGGGGTGGCCGCCATGTCGAGGTCCAGGTCGTCGCGGACGCGGCCGGCTGTATATGGACATTGGGTATTCGGGACTGCAGCGTTCAGCGGCGCAACCAGAAGATTATCGAGGAGTCGGCGTCCATCGCGCTGGACGCCGACCAGGCGCAGGTATTGCGTACCTCGGCGGCCGCCCTCGCGCGGGCCGTTGGTTATGTCAACGCCGGCACGGTGGAGTTCCTCTACGAGCCCAAGGAGCGGCTGTTGACGTTCCTTGAGGTCAACACTCGACTGCAGGTGGAGCATCCGGTTACCGAAGTGACCACGGGCATCGACATCGTCAAGCTGCAGTTGCACGTAGCCGCTGGCGGCCTGCTCGACGAGTTCGGCGACAAGCTCGGCGCCAGCCGCACCGGCGCTGAAAGCGCCAGCCCCCCGTCCCGAGGGCATGCGATCGAAGCTCGGCTGACCGCCGAGGATCCAGATCGCGACTTCGCTCCGGCACCCGGTGTGATCGAACATCTCATGTTGCCGACCGGTCCGGGCATCCGGGTCGACACCGGGGTGGTCGTTGGGGACGTCATCCCACCGCAGTACGACTCCATGATCGCCAAAGTGATCGCGTGGGGCCGAAACCGAGACGAGGCGCGGGCTCGCTTGCGTCGCGCGCTGCGCCAGACCTCAGTGGTAATCAATGGCGGCACCACGAACAAAGCGTTTCTGCTTGAGCTGCTGGACCGCCCCGAAATGCGTTCCGGTGAGCTGGATACCACCTGGCTGGACACCATGTTGGCCGCCGGGTACACGCCGCCGCGGCGCCTGGACGTCGCGCTGCTCGCGACTGGAGTGGAGGCGCACGACGCGCATGTGCGCCGGCAGCGTGACCGGCTGTTCGCTTCGGCCGAGCGCGGGCGTCCTGAGGTCGGCCACGAGACCTGGTACCAGGTCGACGTGCGAGCCGGCGGCCGGCCTTATCGGTTGCGGGTGGCGAGGTCACGGGCGAGCCGATACCGAATCGAGCTCGATGACCATGCGGTGGACGTCGACGTCGAACGCGCGGGTCGTTTTGAGCGTCGGCTCACCATCGGTGGGCGACGATTCGATGTGCTCTCGGTTGCCCAGGGCTCCGATTACCTGGTTGAGGTTGATGGCGCGGTGCACCGGATTTCCGGTGGTGAAGCTGGGCTAGTCCGTGCTCCGGCGCCAGCCATGGTCGTGTCGATTCCGGTCAGCGCGGGTGATGATCTGGCCGAAGGTGACGTGGTGGCGATCGTCGAGTCGATGAAGCTGGAGACCGTGTTGCGGGCACCGGTCAGCGGCCGGGTAGCCGAAATCCTGGTGGCCACGAATACCCAGGTCGAGGCCGGTACGAAGCTGGTGCGGCTGGAGCCCACGCCTGAAGCTGGCGCGGACACCAACACAACAGGCGACCGCGTCGGGTTGGCGGAGCTGGCGCACACCACGGCGAGCGCCGATCCCGCGTCAGCCGCCGAAGACGGACTGAACGCGCTGCGCTCGCTGGTGCTTGGCTTCGATATCGACGAACGAGAAGCTCGGCCGTTGTTGGCCGGGCTGGCGGCCGCTCGGGTGCGGCTGCCTCGGGATGACGTTCGGCTACTGGCCGGCGAGGCATCGGTGCTGGGTATCTTCGCCGACCTGTGCGCTCTTTCGCGCAACCGGCGGCTGCCGGACAGCTCGGACGACTTGCTCACCGACGCATCAGCGGTGGACGCCGAAGCGGCCCGCAACCCACAGGAGTACCTATACGCCTACCTGCGCTCCCGGGACGCCGACGCCGAAAGCCTCCCAGAGTCTTTCCGAATCAAGCTGCGCCGGGCACTGGCCCATTACGGCGTGCACGACCTCGCGGACACGCCAGAACTAGGTCCAGCTCTCTACCGGATGTTCCTAGCGCACCGCCGCGCTGGTTCACACGTTTCCACGCTCTCCGAGCTGCTGCGGTGGCGGCTGCGTCATCCTGAGTCCGTACTGAGCGTCTCCCCGGATGCCCGGGATGAGTACCGGCACGTCCTCGACCAGGTAGTCACCGCTACCCAGCTGCGCTACCCCTCGATCGGTGACCTAGCCCGTCAGGTCCGGTACCACTGCTTCGACGCCCCACTGATCGCCGCTCGCCGAGCCTCGGTCCAACGCCAGGTCAAGAACAGCCTCGACCGCCTATCAACCGACCCGATCGAGCGGGCGGCGCAGATCGACGAGATCGTGGCCTCGGGGGAACCGATCCTCGAGGTGTTCGCCGTACGGCACCACGCCTCGATGCTCACGATCATGACACGCCGGTTTTACCGGATTCGACCGGTAGAGAACGTCGAGGTGGTGTCGCACGATGGGCGTCCACTGCTAGTGGCCGAGTACCGCCACCAAGGCAACGCCTACACCGTGCTGGCCACCGTGGCCAGCGGGCAAGCCGGCGTCGACGACCTAGCCGCGGACGCGCCGAGCGCCGTCTCCACCGATCTGCACCAGATGGTCAATGCGCTGCCGCCTGACCGCACGGTGCTGATCGACCTTTACGTCACGTCAGACGATTCGTCGGGGGTCGAGCCGAACGCGCGCGCCGCGCGGATCAAAGCCAAGCTGGGCATGATTCCCGCATCGGTTGGTCGGGTGGCGGTAGCGGTCCGCCGCGACGGTGATGACGTTGCCAGTGCCACGACGTGGTTCACCTTCCGGCCCGGTCCGGACGGTCGGCCCAGCGAAGACCGCACCCTGCGTGGACTGCACCCGATGGTGGCCGAACGGCTGGGCTTGTGGCGGCTGTCCGGGTTTCAGCTCACCCGCCTGCCCTCGGCCACCGACGTGCACCTATTCCGCGCGCAGGGCCGGGAGGTCCCCGAAGACCAGCGACTGGTCGCGCTGGCCGACGTCCGTGACCTCACCACGCTGCGCGACGACCGGGGCCTGGTCAGCGGCCTGCCTGAGCTTGAACATGTACTCGATGCCTGTCTCAACAGCATCCGCGCGGCTCGTTCGGCCGATCCCGCCACCGCCAAGCTGGCCTGGAACCGGGTGCTGCTTTACGTATGGCCGGTGGTGGACATCCCGCTCAATGATCTGGACGCCGTGGTCAGGGTGCTGGCACCTCGGGCCGACGGGCTGGGGCTGGAGCAAGTGATGGTGCAGTTCCGGACGGTCACCCAGCAGGGCGAACCCCGTGAACTGATGCTGCGGATGTCCCGGCCGCCGGGGGCTGGCCTGACCCTGCGCATCACGGAGCCGCCGACTGAGCCACTGCGTGAGCTCGACGCCTACGGGCAGAAGGTGATTCGGGCACGCCGACGGGGCGCGGTGTACCCCTACGAACTGATCCCGCTGCTCACCCGCCACCCGGACGCCTTCGGAGACCTGGGCACATTCACCGAGTACGACCTCGACGAGCGTGGCCGACCAGTGGCAGTGGAACGGGCGCCGGGAGGCAACACCGCCAACCTGGTACTCGGTGTGGTCACCACCAAGACCGAGCGTTACCCCGAAGGCATGACCCGGGTCGTGCTGCTCGGCGATCCGACCAAAGCGCTCGGTGCGCTGGCCGAGCCCGAGTGCCGCCGGGTGCTCGCCGCGCTTGAGCTGGCTCGACGGATGTCGGCGCCGGTGGAGTGGTTCGCGGTGTCCGCCGGCGCGAAGATCGCCATGGACTCCGGGGTGGAGAACATGGACTGGATTTCTCGGGTGTTGCGCGGACTGATCGAGTTCACTCAGGAAGGCGGCGAGGTCAATATCGTGGTGGCCGGGATCAACGTCGGCGCGCAGCCGTATTGGAACGCCGAGGCCACGATGCTCATGCATACCAAAGGAATTTTGATCATGACCCCGGACTCGGCGATGGTGCTGACCGGCAAGCAGAGCTTGGACTACTCCGGTGGGGTATCCGCCGAGGACAACTTCGGGATCGGGGGTTACGACCGGATCATGGGCCCGAACGGGCAAGCCCAGTACTGGGCGCCCGACTTGTCGGGGGCGGTCGACATTCTGCTCGCGCACTACGCACATACCTACGTGGCGGCGGGCGAGCGTTTCCCCCGCCCGGCCCCAACCACTGACCCGGTGGAGCGGGACATCCGCGAGACCCCGCACGGCGGATCAGACGGTGGCTTTACTCGGCTCGGTGAGATCTTTGAGGCGGCGACGAATGCCGAGCGCAAGAAACCGTTCGACATCCGCTCGCTGATGCGCGGGGTGGCCGACGCCGACCACCCTCCTTTGGAGCGCTGGGCCGACATGCATGACGCCGAGTCGGTTGTCGTGCTGGACGCGCACCTGGGTGGGCAGCCGATCACGCTGCTCGGTATCGAATCCCGTCCGCTGCCCCGGCGAGGGCGCTCGCCGGTGGACGGACCGTCGCAATGGACCGCAGGCACGCTGTTCCCCCGGTCGTCCAAGAAGACCGCGCGAGCTATCAACGCGGCCAGCGGCAACCGTCCGCTGGTGGTACTGGCGAACCTTTCGGGCTTCGACGGCTCACCAGAGTCCATGCGGGAGCTGCAGCTCGAGTACGGCGCCGAGATCGGACGCGCCGTCGTCAATTTTGATGGCCCGATTGTGTTCTGCGTGGTTTCGCGTTACCACGGCGGTGCGTTCGTAGTGTTCTCCGCGACGCTCAACGACAACATGGAGGTCGCCGCCGTTGAGGGTTCGTACGCTTCGGTGATCGGCGGGGCGCCCGCCGCGGCTGTGGTGTTCGCCGGTGAGGTCAACAAACGCACCGCCGCCGACCATCGGGTCGCCAGCCTGGAAGCGCGGCTAGCCGAGGCGGTGGAAAACGCCGATGAGAGCGACGTCGCCCGGCTGCGCGCCGAACTGGCCGGTGTCCGCGCCTTGGTACGTTCGGAAAAGCTGGGTGAGGTCGCCGATGAGTTCGACAATCGGCACAGCATCGAACGCGCGCAACGGATGGGTTCGGTGCACGAGATCGTGCCGGCTAGCCGGCTGCGGCCTTACCTGGTCGATGCCGTACGGCGCGGCATCGCCCGCACCCTGGAAACCGCTACTGGTTAGCTGCGGTCAGCCAGGGCGTAAAGGCTGATCGCGTGGATGTCCACGGTGACCGGATGGTCGACGGCGTACATGTCCAGTCCCGGGTAGGTGTGCGCTGGAGGTATAAGTGGCGGCGGCGGTGCGGCGGTGCGCGCGCTAGGGCACCGGGGCCGTTCGCATGACCTCTTGGTACGCCGCCAACAATGACCTACGCGAAGTCTCCCACGACAGCATGCCCTGTGCCCGAGCTTGTCCCGCCAGTCCCATGCGTCGCCTGCGCTCAGGGTCGTCAAGCAGCTCGGCGATCATCCGCGCGAAGTCCAGCTCCGAGTTCGGCTGCGCGTAGCTAGCGGCGTCGGCGGCGGTGAACCGCGTTTCTCGAAGGTCGAACGAGACGATCGGCTTGCCCACCGTCATGTACTCAATGATCTTCGTCATGGAAGACACGTTGTTCAACGGGTTGAGCGGGTCTGGCGCCATGCAGACATCCGCCGTTGAGAGGTAACGCATCAGCTCTTCGTCACAGATACGACCGGTGAAACTGATCATCGAGTCGAGGCCCAGCCTGGTGGTCAACGTCCGTAGTTCGCTGACACAGTCACCCCCGCCAATGAACGCCGCATGCCAGTCTTGTCGACCGATATCGTCACGCAGCAGCGACAGCGCTCGGATAGCGTAGTCGACACCGTCTTGCGGACCCATCGTGCCTAGATAGCACAGCAGGTACGGCTTGCCCCGGGCCAGCGACTGGTCGGCCATAACCGCCTTGACTCGATCGCCTCTGGGCGCGTTGCGCACCACGAAGATACGCTCCGGATCTACCCGGCCTCGCTTAATCGCTACTTCACGGTAGCTCTCGTTGGTGGCAATCACCACGTCGGCCGTTGCGAAGGTACGTCGCTCCAGCCAGCAGACACCTCGATACAGCAAATCCTTACCTCGACTGAAACGGGAGAGATACAGCTCGGGAACGACGTCGTGATGGTCGAAGATGAACCGTGCTCCCCGACGTTTGAGCGCCATGGCTACCAGAAACATCAGGTCAGGAGGATTGCTCGCGTGTACCACATCCACGTCCCGAATCCGGCGGGCCAGCCGGTACGTGTGGAAGAGCGCCTGGCCGTACTCCCGGGCGTACCCCCACGGCCCGCCGGTGGCGGCGCGCAGTGGATACCGATATATGGAAATTCCGTCGATACGCGACTCAAGCTCACTATCTTCTTTATCCCCCAGCGGACAGATCACGTGAACATCCCAGCCATCCTCGCGGAGCGCGAGACATTCCTGCCACACACGGGTATCAAAAGGCACAGATTCGTTCTCGTTGAGAAACAAAACCCTACCAGCCAAGGCCCAGATATCCTTTCTGGTCACGTCGACGAGCGGCGTCCGGAAGCCGCACGAGATCGACGATCGTCATGTCCGAGCCGTCCGCGCACGATTCCACAGCCTTGACGACGTCGCTGTCGGTGTTGCCGACCACGCAGACTTCGGCGTGCCGTACTACCTCCTCCGGCGAGTCCGCGAGTAACTCGCCGAGGTGCGCGAGCCGAGTGCTCACGTAGTCGAGATTGGTGCCCATGAGCCGAGCCAACGAGACCTCGCGATCGTAGATACGCAGCTCGTAACCCTTGCCGAGTAGCCGCTCGGCCAGCTCGACGAGCGGACTCTCCCGCAGGTCATCGGTACCTGACTTGAAGGAAAGCCCGAGGATGCCCACTCGGCGCTGGCCGGTGGACTCGATCAGGGCCACCGCCCGGCGCAGGTGGGTCTCGTTGGAAGGCAGCACATGCTCCAGTATCGGCACACTGACATCGATCTGTCGGGCCCGGTGCAGCAAACCTCGCAGGTCCTTGGGCAGGCATGACCCGCCGAACGCGAACCCGGGGCGCAGGTAAGCCGGGCTCACATTGAGCTTGCGGTCGGCAAGGAAAATGTCCATGACTTCGTGGGAGTCGAGGTCAAGCGCGGCGCAGATCGCGCCGATCTCGTTGGCGAACCCTACCTTGAGCGCGTGGAACGAGTTATCCACGTACTTGGTCATCTCCGCGACTCGCAGCGGGACCCGGAACACCGGACCCGGCAGGCCGGCATAGAGGGCCACCACCGGGTCGCCGCTCGCCGGGTCTAACTCGCCGCAGACCGTCTTGGGCGGATCGTGGAAGTCCTGGACGCTAGACCCCTCGCGCAAGAATTCCGGGTTGACCGCGACGCCGAAGTCAGCCCCCGCACGCATCTGAGAATGTTGCATCAGCAGTGGTATCAGTAGATTTTCGCAAGTTCCTGGGAGCATGGTACTTCGAAACACCACGGTGTGTCGCCCCGACGCGGCGCGCAGAGCCAGGCCGATTTCCCGCGAGACCCGCTCGAGATAGACGGTTGACAACCCGCCGTTCGGCTCCGACGGTGTGCCGACGCACACGAGTGATATTTCCGTCGTCGTCACCGCGCTAGCCAGATCGGTGGTCGCGGTCAGCCGACCCGCCGTCACACCGTCGGCGACCAGCTGCTCCAACTGATCCTCGACGACCGGCGAACGGCCGTCGGCGATCAAGCGCACTTTGTCTTCGTTGATGTCGACGCCCACCACGTCGTGTCCACGCGCGGCCAGACATGCCGCCGACGCGCTGCCAACGTATCCGAGCCCGAGCACACTGATTTTCATCTTGTCTCACCCAGCTCGCAAGCTACCAGGTGGTGGTGCCGGGGCTGGCCGCCTCCTGAGGCGGGAAGAAGTTCCCGATCCGGTGCCCAGTGGTGATCACCCGGAGGGTGTCCCGCGCCCTGGCGATCGCCGGCTTCGGATCCCGACCGGAGAGGACAGCGAATACATGACGAGAAAGATAAGGCTGAGCAAAGCGGACGGCGGAGTATCCTGGTACTTGTCGGTAATATCGAAGTGTCTTCATGTCGCGGGTGATGTCAACCCAGTGCACGCCCTTTTCGAAATCCACGTGGTGCGGAAGCCGGCCGAGCATCAAATGTTGGTAATGAATCCACGGAAAGTTGATCCCGCAGCGAAGAGCAAGCATGCCCGAAAGATTGTGCCGCCCGTTTACCTCAATGAGTTTGTATACGCCATCGCGGGAGTCGCGTTTGAATTCAATGCAGGAGAACCCTCGGAAGTCGGCTGCCGCGAGCAACCGCCGCCCGGGTTCTATCACCTCGGGGATGTGCTGGCTGACCGCTGCGCAGGGCGAGCCCGTCTCCGGGGGGGAGTTGCGAATCTTTCGAGCGGTGAACTCGACCTGCGCATCGCCTAAGCAGAAATAAGAATTGTAATTCGCTCCGCAGAGCTCGTCGCCGGGAATGAACTCCTGCAGGTTGACCGTTATCCCCGCCGCGCGGGCCAGCGCGAACTCACGGACCGCGGCGTCGAGGTTGTCGACTCTGGTCCATTTCCGGCCGAAGGCAAGCTGATACCGATGGCTCAAGGCGGGCTTGAGCACGGCGGGAAACGCGGCGACTTCGGCATATCGGGCGATATCGTCCTCAGTGTCCAAAGTCACCGTGATCGGGATATCCACACCGACCGCTCTGGCCAGTGCATAGGTCGCGGTCTTGTCCAGGAACGTCATCGCGGCCTTCTCCGAGCTGGTGGCCACCGTGAACCCCAGCTCGGCGAGCTTGTACTGGTGCTGGGCGAGCAGCGCAATCGCGGGATCGCTGGCTGACATGAGCAGCGCGCCGGGGTGTCGAGCCGACATCCACCGCAACGTCTGGAGCACCTGCTGCGGATCGTTGTCCGGGAACGGGATCCGGTGCACTTCGGTGACGTACTTGGAGACATGGCCCATGTCGCGCTTGTCGTAGCGCAGCACCACGACTGGCACGCCCATTTGGCCCAGGCCTCGGATGACGGCTAGCCCGGCCGGTGAGCCCGAGATGAGGATCGCCGGCCGTAGGGTGGACCGGCCCGGTTTGCCCGCCCGCGCACTGTGCTTGCGTGGGCCACCCCGGTCGCCCGCTGATCCCATCGTCTCACCCGTTCCGATCATCGCCCCGCCGAATTCCGAGGAATAGTCCCACCCTCTCTGAGACGGGCTCGCACACCCTACGCTCGGGCCATGCAGGGCCGAGGGGCGGTACTTCGTTGGGGTACGGTCACCGGCAACGCGACGGGGAGCGGCCCCGCCTCGGATGTAGGTCGGATGTCGGGAGGTTTCCGTGCAGCAGGTTAACGGCCGCAACGATGGCCGCCGCGCGGATCGGCCCGGATATGTGGATCGCTCCGGATATGTCGCGGCGCGGTCGCCGGGCGGTCGACGGCACGTTCAGCGCCCTGATGACCTGGATGCCACTCAGATCATCGCCCCCATTGTCGGGCATCCTGCCGATATGCGTGCCGCTGTCACACCAGGCGATTTGGTGACCGGTCGGGTGCTCGATGGGCGATATCGGCTGGAGGGGCTGCTCGGCACCGGGGCAATGTCGGAGGTGCACCGAGCCACCGACCTCCAGCTCAACCGGCCGGCGACGGTCAAGCTGTTCGGTCCCGGCGCTGATCGGCAGGGATTGCGCCAATTTCAAGAAGAAGCGCGCATGCTGGCTAAGCTGAGCCAGCCGGGCGTGGTGGCGGTCTACGACTGTGGGGTAGAGGCTGATCAGCCTTACCTGGTCACGGAGTCGGTGAATGGTTGGACGTTGGCTGAGTTCACCCGCCAAGAACAACTACCGCTGGACGAGGTGGTTCGCATCGGCGCCGCGCTCTGCGACATACTCGGCCAACTGCATCAGCAACACGTGGTGCACCGCAACCTCAAGCCGTCGAATGTGCTAGTCGGTAGCGATGGCCGAGTGCGGTTGACTGACTTCGGCAACGTTCGTCCCCACAGTCCTGACCATGATCTAGGCTCCCTCGCGCACCTGTCCCCGGAGCAGGTACGCGGTGACTGGGTAGGCCCACCGGCTGATGTGTATGCGCTGGGCCTGGTGCTGCTGGAAGCGGTGACCGGTCCGGTGGAGTATCCGGGCGGCGGGCCGGATGTCGCCGCCGAGCGGCTGACTCGCCGTCCCGCTGTGCCCGCTGACCTACCTGAGGGTCTCCGACAGGCGTTGCTGGCGATGACCGACCCAGACCCGAGGTCGAGGCCGACGGCGGCGCACTCAGCATCGCTGTTGCGGCAAGCTGACCTGCCTAGGCACGACTTGCCGCCGAGAGTCGACCCGATCCCGTTGGCCATCCCCGATCCTGAGCCGGCGTCCCGCACGACGATGAGTCACATTCTGGTGATCGCCCTCGGCATGCTAGCTCTGGCCGCACTCATCGGCTTTACCGCTTTCGTCAGCAGCGACGACTCGTCGAGCTCGACCAAGCCGACAGTCTCGGCCCCTTCGGGTGCATCTAGCGTCGGAACATCCAGCACCGCTACCTCGGACAGCGGGACACTGAACACCGGATCCAGCGATACCGGTAGTCCGTCCAGTACACGCCGGACGACGCCAACTGCCCGCGCCACGGCACCTTCCGGTGGAAGGACCACCACCCCGAGTGTCAGCCCTTCTGGCGGCCTGCCTGATCTTCCGGATTCGTCCGAGATCTCCACGGCCGTGCTGGACGACGTCGCGAAAGCCTGGAATCGGTTTACCAAGTGGTTAGCCGGATTGTTTTAAGCGGCGCTAAACACAACGGCGGCGGATCTTCAGACCCTAGATGGCGGTGTATGACGAGCTCGGCTCTGGTGGATGTGGCGAGGCTGCCGTGGGGCAAACGCCATTATGACCGGATTGCGTGAGGCACTGCGAGCGGGTCGGTTTGTGGTCACCGCGGAGATCGAGCCGCCTCGGGGCGCTGACCGTGACGCCATCGGACGCAGCGCGCGGCTGCTGCGCGGGTGGGTCGACGCGGGCGAACATCAC
>Ga0213881_10001200_pt1 | contig 12850 bp, 18 predicted proteins | sample BarmaccoBMER_R08_FD_160104 | JGI IMG/M metagenome (GOLD analysis project Ga0213881, IMG submission 160104) | Barbacenia macrantha exposed rock microbial communities from rupestrian grasslands, the National Park of Serra do Cipo, Brazil - ER_R08 ... | reverse complement strand
AGGGTGACCGCCCATTCGAGCTCGCGCAGCCCCCGCGCGAGCGCGCGCGCCACGTGAGCGGATCCGCCGCGGGGCGAGAACAGGATCGCCGATACCACCCGATGCACCATCTGCGCCGCCAACTACGCGTGCTTGATCACGATGCCTTCGAGAATGAAGGCGGCCCGCTTGGTCGAGTCGATCGCGTTCTCCAGCCGCTCGAAGATGTCCTTCCAGCGGATCACCACCATCGGGTCGATTCCGGTCTCGAACAGCGAGGCGATAGCGTCGCGGACCATGCGGTCGCCCTCGTTCTCGAGCCTGTGCACCTCGACCATGTGGTCGCCCGGGTCCTTGAGCTCCCGGATGAGCGGCATCGCTGCAGCGATCTGGTGCGTGGCGAGGCGCAGCACGCCAGCCAACCGCTGCGCCTGGGCCATCGGCGCCTCGATCCTATACAGCCCGAGGTAGTCGGCGACCTCTTCGGTGTAGTCCACGATGTCGTCGAGGGCCGAACTGAGCTGGAGGATGGCCGCGCGGTCGATCGGGGTGACGAACGTGTGGTTGAGGCGCTGGATCACCTCGTGCGTGATGCGATCCCCGTCGTGCTCGCAGGCGCGGATGTCATCGGCGAGATCGGCGGTCTCCGGATAGCGCGCGAGCATCTCGTCCAGCAACTCGGCCGCCCGCACGATGTTCGCCCCCGCGCGCTCAAACAGATCGAAGAACTCCCGATCGCGACCCCGCAGGAGATTCGCGATCGAGGCCACGCCTCGTAGGATAGGCCTCGATGGGGACGCCGCCCAAAAGATTCACCGTCGCCCACACGGCGACCGGCCGAAGGCTGGCTTAGGTGTGATGGCCTACAGCGCAGACGAAGCGCGCCGACAGCTCCTCGACGACGTGGCCGCGGCAACCGACCAGCTCGCGCTCGCCGTCGCCGCCCTCGGCGAGGCCTATGAGGAGCTCGACGAGCAAACCGCCGACCGCCTGGAGGAGGAGTTGTTCCGGCCCGTTCAGGCGGGGTATGCCCGTCTGCGCCGCACCCACGCCGAGTTTGCCGAGCGCCACCGGCTGCCCACGCGAACCTTCCAGCGCAGCTCGGGCGGGCTGCATTCGGCCGATCCACGGGTGTATGTCGAGCGCGCCGTCGAGGCCATCGAGGGCGCCGATCAGGGTCTGGCCGAGCTTCAGGATTCGATGCTGCCCGTCGAGGTGGGCGACCGCGAGCTGCGCGACGGTCTCTCCGACGTCCGCGAGACGATCGCCGAGCTTCCCGCCCGCGCGCGCCGCCTAATGCGAGCGCAGGGCCGCTAAGCGGCGGCGACCGTCATTGATTGCACCGTCGGGCATGTTCATGCCTCCTGCTTCTGTCGCTTGCCAGATTTCTCGCCGCCGCGCATCTCGGCCAGCGTCTGCTCGAGCGCGGCCATCAGATCGGGTGCCTCCTCGGGCGCCGTCTCGCGCGGCTCGGGCGCCTTGATCGTCTGCCCCTTGCGCTTGCGCGCGACGACGTCCTGCAGGCGCCGGCGGTAGTGGTCCTTCCACTCGCCCGGCTCCCACTCCCCAGAGAGCTCCTCGATCACCGCCACCGCGGCCTTCAGCTGCTCGGCCGAGGGCTTGTGCGACTTCTGCGTCGCCGCCTCGATGTCCTTGGTCGCGCGCACCTCGTCGGCGAACAGCATCGTGCTCAGCATGAGCGCCCGGTCGTGGGCCCGAACGATCGCCAGGTACTCCTTGGCCCGCATCACGAAGCGCCCGAACGCCGCGCGGTCGGTCCGCGCCATCACGTCGACGAGAAGCCGGTAGGCCCGGGTCGATCCGTCATCGGAACCGGCCGGCAGCAGGTAGTACGGGTGATCGAAGTAAATCGGGTCGACCTCGCCCAGGTCCACGAACTGCTCGATCTCGATCGTCCGGGTGCGCCGCGGCTCGATCGCTTCGAGCTCCTCGTCGCTGACGATCACCTGGCCACCGCCCTCGAGCTCGTAGGCGTGGGTGATCTCCTCGTAAGGAACCTCGACGTCCTCCTTCGAACACCAGCGCTGCACCTCGATCGGCGCACCGTCCTTCTCGTGGAGCTGGCGGAAGTGCAGGTCGAGGTCGCGCACCGCCGTCACGATGACCACCGGCACGTTGACGAGGCCGAAGCTCAGCGAACCGCTCCACAGCGAACGCGGCATCGGTCAGCTCCTCGAACGCGATTGCGATTTCGACTTCTTCCCGTTGCCCAAGCTGGCCTCGAGCGCCGCCATCAGATCGTCCGGCGCCTCCGGCTCCTCATACTCGGGCACCTCGATCTCCTCCCCCTTGGCCTTGCGCGCGATCAGCTCACGGACACGTTCCTGGTAGCTGTCCTTGAACGCGCTGGGGCGAAAGCGCTTGTGCAGCGAATCGACCAGCTGCTCGGCCATATCGAGCTCGCGCTCGGACGGCTTGCGGCTCGGCGCCGGGATGTCGAGCTTGTGGGCGCCGACCAGCTCATCGGCGAAGCGCATCGTGTGCAACACGAGCACATCGTCGCCTGAGCGCAGGGCGACCAGGTACTCGCGGTTGTGGAACACCCACCGCCCGAGGCCGGTGCGCTCGGCGCGCTCCAGTGCGTCGTGCAGCAGCCGGTAGGCGTCCTCGCCGTCGGAACCCGCACCGAGGTAATAGGTGCGGTTGTAGAAGACCGGGTCGACCTGTTCGCGGTCGACGAACTGCTCGAGCTCGATCGTGTGCGAGCGCTGTCCTGCGGCCGCCTCGATCTCCTCCTTCTCCAGCATCACGTACTCGCCGCCGCGCACCTCGTAGCCCATCGCGACCTCCTTGTAGGGCACCTCCTTGCCCTCCTTGGAGCAGACCCGCTTCTGCTTGATCCGGGCGCCGTCCTCGTCGTGCACCTGGTGGAAGTGGATGGTGTGGCTCTCGGTCGCGGAATACACCTTGACCGGCACCGCAATCAGCCCGAAGGTGATCGTCCCGTTCCAGATCGAGCGCGGCATGTGCTTCACCCCTACCCGGTTGCCGCCGGTGTACGCGGGGCAATCGCTGGGTACCCCGGTGGCAGGCAAAACACCACAACCCGGAGGGAACGGAAGATGGGAGCCTCAGCCGAGGAGACCGGTCACGTCACCGGCGAGAAGGACAAGGATTACAACATCATCTGGTTCACCGAGGCCTGCCTGAGCAACGCGCTACGCCTCGAGGGCTACATCAAGGACGCCGAGCGCGAAGGCGACTCCGAGCTTGCTGACTTCTTCCGCCGCGCGCAGGCCGAGAGCCGCAAGGGCGCGCAGCAGGGCAAGGAGCAGTTGCGCAAGCGGCTCTGATCCAGGGCAGGCCGGCGCTGCCCGATGGCCGGCGCCGGCCGCGTTTGCCCCGCACAGGCCGGGGTAGCCTCGGCGCAAGGAGGTGTACGCATGGCATTGACACTTGCGCGGCTGGTTCGAACCCTGGCCGGCCTGATTGCCCTGGTTATCGTGGCGGCGATCGTCCTGTTCGTGCTTGGCGCGAACGCCGGCAACGACATCGTTCGGGCGATTCACGACGCCGGCGCGTGGCTGGTCGGACCGTTCAAGAACCTGTTCTCGATCCATAAGCCCAAGGTGGCGATGGCCGTCAACTGGGGCCTCGCGGCGCTGGCCTATCTGGTCGTCGGTCACCTGATCGCCAGCCTGCTCGCGCGCATGACCCCGCGGCGGCGCGCACTCGCGGCGTAGTGATTTTGGGCCGGCTTCGCCGGCGTCCATGGGGCCAGTGCGGCCAGGCATCCCTGCCCGGCCGGTCTGTTGGGCCTGCCACGCCGGGCATGGACGCCCGGCGGAGAGGCGGTCGCGGCGACGGCCCACGCGGCATCCCTGCCTCACCTAGCGGGCCTGCCGCGCCACATCCGACGGACGCCGAGCGCAGCGAGGCCCAGTCAAAAAACAGCGCACTCGTGCGAATCCGCACATTTTTGGCGAATTCGTGCTTCAGCGATGCTACTCGTGGGTATCCCCGCTCTCATGAATTCCCTAGCGATCGCACGCACCGACTCAACCGAGCTCTTCGTCCGATGGCAGCAACACGGAGACCGCAGCGCGCGCGATGAGCTGGTAACCCGCTTCCTACCCCTCGCACGCAAGCTGGCCCGCCGTTACGCCGGGGCGAGGGAGCCGTTCGAAGATCTTCTACAGGTGGCGAGCCTCGGTCTCGTGAAGGCCGTCGACCGCTTCGACGCCGAGCGCGGGACGGCGTTCTCCTCGTTCGCCGTGCCGACCATCCTCGGCGAGCTCAAGCGCTATTTCCGGGATCTCGGCTGGTCCGTACACGTCCCGCGCGGCGCGCAGGAGCAGGCGCTCAAGGTCGAGGAAGCTCAGCAGCAGCTGACCACCAAGACCGGCCGTCCGCCCAGCGTGCAGGAGCTGGCCGAGTACCTCGAGATGGGCATCGAGGACGTGCTCGACGCGCTCGAAACCGCGGGTGCCCACCACTCGACGTCGCTCGACGCGCCTCGCGAGGACGCGGACGGCGAATCGGGCTCGCTGGCCGACGCTTTCGGCCAGGAGGACGAGCGCTTCGAGCTTGTCGATGCGAGCGTCACGATCGCCGCGTCGGCCCATCAGTTGACCGCGCGGGAGCGGCACGTGCTCGCGCTCCGATTCGTCCAGGACATGACGCAGACGCAGATCGCCGACGAGATCGGCGTATCGCAGATGCAGGTTTCGCGGATCCTGCGTCGCGCGCTCGCCCGCCTGCGCGAGATGACGGAGACCGGCGACGACGCGCCCGTCAGCTGACGGGCGCTTTCCATCACAGCCGGGCGCCGAGCCGGCGCGGCAGGCTGACGCGTCCTCGCGTCAGGAAGCCGCTCGCTCGAACCACACCTCGGTCCGGTGCGGGGACGATTGCATGCCCCACCGGTCCGCCAGCTGCTCGATGACCTGGAGTCCCCAGCCACCGCCGGGGGCGTTGTGGCGCACGCGCTTGGCGAAGCCACGGCCATGGTCGAGGACGCGGCACCGAACATGGGCCCGGCACTGAACGTGGCCGTTGACCACCAGATCGAGCATCAGCGGGTCGTCGCCGTCCGGAGCGCCGTGGACGATGCCGTTCGTGACGAGTTCGCTCACCATCAGCTTGACATCGTCGAGGATGCGCTCAGGCAGCCGCGACGCGAGTTCTTTAGCGATGATGCGCCGTGCCTGAGCCGGACCCTCCGGCTGGGGGTCGATCTTGTACAGGGCACGAACGCGCGGAGCCATGACTAAGCATAGGTTTACCCCGGGAGCCCAGCCAGGAAGCATGGGCGCCGAAGGGTCCTCGCCCCGGCGGAGGGACGCGTGGCGCTGAACGAGGACGCGCCCGCCGTTCGCCTCGAGCTCGACTCGAGGCCGGAGACCCTGACCCTGATCCGCGGGGTCCTGGCCGGTGTCGCCGAGTTGATCGGCCTCGACCCCGAGCTGCTCGACGATCTGAAGACAGCGGTCAGCGAGGCCTGCAACAACGTGGTGATGCATGCCTACGAGGGGAAGACCGGCCCGCTCAGCGTGCGGATGTACATCGAGCCCGAGGCAATCGAGGTGGTCGTCGCCGACCAGGGTGCGGGTCTCCCGCCGCTCGCGCCGGCGGACGAGACCATCGGGGGCGTCGGGCTATCGGTGATCCGCGCCCTGGCCGGGCAGGCCGACTTCCGTGCCCGCCCCGAGGGCGGCACCGAGGTCCGGATGACCTTTGCCGGACAGCGAAACGGTCAACCTCTCTTCCACCTGCCCACCGGTGCCGGACCCGACGAGCACGACGCCTCATGGCTGTCCGGAGACGCCGTGGTCTCCTTGTCGCCGATCAGCCTGCTGGCCGGCGTGCTGGGGCGGGTGGCGCGCGCGCTGGCCGCGCGAGCGCGGTTCTCGCTCGACCGCTTCTCCGATGTGTATCTCGTCACCGATGCGATCGCCGCTCACGCCGGACGGGCCGCCAAGGGCGGGCGCATGTCGTTCGCCATCGCGACCGGTGCACAGCGGCTCGAGCTGACGATCGGACCGTTCGTCGACGGAAGCGGCAGTCAGCTCCGACACCAGGCGCCCGATTACAGCGCCGCCTCGGCCCTGACCATGCTCTCCGACGAGCTCGAAGTGCGCCCCCTTCAGGCGGACGGCGGCGAGCTCCTCTTCGTGGTCATGATCGACCGACCGCGCGGCTGATCCACCGCCACGCCCCGCCTCGCCCGGGATCACTCGTCGGGCAGCAGTTCCTCCGGGCGGTCGACCAGCGTCATCCGTTCGGCCACCCCGGTCAGGTTCAAAAGCCGCTGTACCTGCTGAGGTCCCCTGACCATGGCCAGCTGCCGCCCCTGCTCCTCGGAGCGCTGATGGGCACGGACGAGCACGCTGAGGCCGGTCGAATCCATGAAGTCGAGCCCCCTGAGGTCGATGATCAGCATCTGGGAGTTCGACACAGCGGCCCGGTCGAGCTCCTCCTGGAGCGCGGGGCTCGACGCGAGATCGAGTTCTCCGCTCACCGCGATGATCGTTGCCTGACCTTGGCTGCGGACCTCTAGCCGGAAGTGACTCTGCACGGGGCTGCGAGCCTACTGATCTTGTCTGAGCTGTGTGGGGCCGGATGTCGAGCCGCGGACGTCGTCCGGCGTTTGTCGGCACGGACACCGGGTAAGCGAGGGCGCGATGCCCGGACCCGATCCAGCTCGCGAACAGGCCGATCTGGCTGCCGCCGAGGCGGCGGCGATCGGCGGACGCCCGAGCTCCGAGCCGCCGTCCCAGGAGGAGCCCAGCGAGGCCGCCCGCCCGGTGGTCGAAGCCGGTGGCGGTGAGGCGGAGGGCTTCGAACAGGCCGAGCGCGAGCTCATCGAGCACGCGAGCCACGGCGATCAGCACGCCGCGCGGCAGGCCATCGAAGATGCTCCCGATGAGAGCGATGACAGCCGGGCCGCCGAGGGAGGCGAGCCGGATATGGAACGCTCGAGCGAGCGCGAAGAGGATCTGCCCTGATGTCGGCCGCCGGGGGCCCGGGGTCGGCTGACGGCACGGTCATGCCCGAGGCGGGGATGACCCGCGTGATGCTCAGGCCGATCGGCTCGCCGCTGCCGCTCGGGGCGTTCACGCTGGTGCCGGCCGGGTTGATGCTGGCAGGCCTTCAGCTCGGGTGGTTCTCACCCCATGACGCCAAGACCATCCCGCTCCTCCTCCTCGGGTTTGCCGTGCCACTCCAGCTGAGTGCGAGCCTGCTCGCCTTCATGGCGCGCGACGCGCTCGTGGGTACGGGGTTCGGGCTGTTCGCCGGCGTGTGGCTGGCCTTCGGGCTGGCCGGACTGTCGGCCGGGGTGACCAGCGCCAACCCAGTCCTTGGCGTGTTCTTTCTCAGTTGCGGCGCGCTGTTCGCCATGCTGATGGGCGGCGGGTTCGCCGGCGGCAAAGCCGCGGCCGGCGCCGTCATCCTGGCCGGGTCGGCGCGCTTCATCGTCTCGGGCCTGTACGAGCTCACGGCCAACACCGGACTCGAGCACGCGGCCGGCATCCTCGGGCTGGTGTTCGTCGGCGTGGCGGGCTACGTGGGCGTGGCCACCCTGCTCGAAGACACCGCCAAGCGCTCGCTGCTCCCGATTGGCCGGCGGGCCCGCGCGAGGGCCGCGATCGAGGAGGGACTCGAAGCGCAGCTGCGCGGCCTCGAGACCGAGGCTGGCGTTCGCGAGCAGCTCTAGGCGGGCGAACGTCTCAGTTCGTCCCAAAAGCACGCCGGTGTGCCGTCCGTGCCGGTTGACACAATTGCGTGGTCAGCGGCCCTAGCGGGTAGTCCCTCGGTGAGACCGCAAAGGAGGAGTAATGGTCGCGCTTATCGTCTTGCTGCTTATCCTGGCCCTGTTCGGCGGGCTCGGGTTCGCCGTCCACATTCTGTGGATCGTGCTCATCGTCGCGCTCGTGCTGTGGCTGATCGGCTTCCTGGTCGGAGGCGCGGAGGCGGGCCTCGGACGGCGCCGAGGTTGGTATCGCTGGTGAAGTCCAGCTGACGCGGCGACGGCCGTCGGGCAGCCACAGCTGACGCGGTGGCTGCCCTCGGGCAGCCCCGGCGCTCTACTTCTGCCCCTCGCCGGTGAGCTGGCGTAGGCGCTGAAGCGAGCGCCGCAGCAGACGGGAGACCTGCATCTGTGAGACACCGACCCGTTCGGCGATCTCCGACTGGGTCAGGTCCTCTCCGAAGCGCAGATAGAGGATCTCGCGCTCGCGCTGGGGCAGGTGCTTGGCCGCGGCGAAGATCGTCGTCTGATCGTCGACCAGGCCGAGACGCTCATCCTCGTCGCCGATGGCGTCGAGGCGGCTCGCGTCTTCCTCGCCGGTCAGCGGGGCGTCGAGCGAGACGGTGCCGTAGGCCTCGGCGACCTGAAGTCCATCCAGGACCTCCTCTTCGCTCAGCTCGAGGTACTGGGCCAATTCGTCGACGCGCGGCGGCCGCCCCGTGCGGGCGCTGATCGCCTGGCGCGCCTCGTTGATCTTGCGTGCCCGCTCCTGCGCGCCGCGATCGACGTGGATCGCCCACCCGGTGTCGCGGAAGTAGCGCTTGAGCTCGCCCACGATCGTGGGCACGGCGAAAGAGGTGAAGGCGAAGCCCCGCGCGGGGTCGAAGCGCTCGACTGCCTTGACCAGGCCCAGGCTCGCCACCTGCACGAGATCGTCATACGGTTCGCTCGACTGCACGTAGCGCCGCGCGAGCTTTCGGGCCAAGGGGAGAAAGCGCGCGATGAGCTCATCGCGCGCCTCACGGTCATGATCGCTCCGCCACCGCTCAAACAGCTCATTCGAGTCAGCAGCGGACACCGGCTGCCCCGCCTGGATCCCCGACACCGGGGGCCTCCTTTCGCAGACCCCCCTCTACACCGGGGGCCTCCTTTCGCAGACCACCTTCTTTTAGCACATGAGAATGTTTCCACGCGCCAAATGCGTGGCGTCGCTCTGCGAGCGCGTGCCCTACCTCTGCGAACGCTGGGAAGCGACCGCCGTGGTGGCAAGGGGACCGCCGCGGCGGTCCCCTTCCGGCGAGCGAGTCAGTGGACGCGGCCGGTCACCTCGTACCCGCTGCGGCCGAGCAAGCGGATGCCGCGCAGCTCGAACTGCTTGAACTGCTCCTGGCGCCGATCGGAGTCTGTGTAGGTCTGGACGTTCCGTTTGACGGTGTCGCCTGCCGTCGCGATCGCGCCGAGCGCGGTCAGGACAACGCGCTGCCCACTGGTCGCGACGGCTTGGAGCTGCGTGGTCGCGGCGCCGGCGCTGCGGAGCGCGGTCTGGGCCGCCCAGGTTCCCGTGCTGCCGGCGCTGCGCGCCGTGGTGCGGGCGCTGGTCCGCGCCGCGGCCGAGGCGGAGCTGGTCGTCCGCCGCGCCGAGGCACGCGTGCTCGAAGCGCTTCGCGTGGCGGCGTTTCGCTTGCGGGTCGCAGCTGCGCGCTTGGCGGCGGCCGAGCGCTGCGTCGGGGTCTGGGTTGCCATGGTTCTACTTCTCCTGGATCGTGGGTCTCGGCAGCCCTCCTCCTCCCACGTTGCGATACTCACCGCGATGTCCGGTTCCTACACCTCCGCGTTGGCGCAGGAGCTCGCGCCCGATGTGCTCGACCGGTTCCTGCGCTATGTGCGAATCGACACGCAGTCGCGGCGGGATCGCGCCTCGTCTCCGAGCACGCCCGGCCAGCTCGAGCTCGGCCGCATTTTGGTCGAGGAGCTGCGGGCGGCGGGGCTACAGGACGCTGCGCTCGATGAGAACGGATACGTGTTCGCGACGCTTCCCGGTCGTTCCGACGTCGCGCCGATCGGCCTGATCGCGCACATGGACACGAGTCCGGATGCCCCCGGGGCCGGCGTCGCGCCGATCGTCCACCGGATGTACGACGGCGGCATTCTGGCCCTTCCGCGCGAGGGGACGCGCCTCGATCCCGAATCGATGCCGGAGCTGGTCGGCAAGGTCGGGCACGACATCGTCAGCGGCAGCGGTGACACTCTGCTCGGGGCGGACGACAAGGCGGGCGTGGCCGAAATCATGGCGGGCATCGCATACCTGGCCGCGCATCCCGAGCTGCCGCGGCCGACGCTGCGGATCGCGTTCACGCCCGACGAGGAGATCGGCCAGGGGGCCACTCTGTTCGATATCGAGCGCTTCGGCGCCCGCTGTGCCTACACGCTCGACGGCTCTGAGCTGGGCGAGGTCCAGGACGAGACGTTCAGCGCCGACGAGGTCCTTCTCACCGTTCGGGGCGTCGACGTGCATCCCGGTCAGGCCACCGGCAAGCTGGTCAACGCGCTGCGGCTGGCCAGCCGCATCGTCGCGGCCCTGCCGGCCGACACCCTCACCCCGGAGACTACCGCGGATCGTGAAGGCTTCATTCATCCGACCGAGTTGACCGGTCGGGCGGCGCGCGCCGAGGTGCGCTTCATCGTGCGCGACTTCGACGATCAGCGGCTGGCGGATCACCTCTCGCTGCTCGAGCGGGTGGCGCGGGAGGTGTTGGGGGCCGAGCCGCGCGCGCGTCTGGAGCTCGAGGTCCGCGAGCAGTACCGGAACATGCGCGCCGTTCTGAATCAGGTGCCCGAGGTCATGGACGCCGCCGAGGCGGCGATCCGGGCCGAGGGAATCGAGCCGATCCGCCGGCCGATTCGGGGCGGCACGGACGGCTCGCTGTTGAGCGAGATGGGGCTCCCCACTCCGAATATCTTCACGGGCGGCCACGAGTACCACTCGGTGCGCGAGTGGGCGTCGCTCCAGGACATGGCGGCCGCCGCCGCCGTCGTGGTGCGACTGGCCGAGGTGTGGTCCTCCCGAGACGGGCATGGCCGCTAACTTCTCTGCCTCCCTGGCCTCCGTGGACGGTGCGGTGATGCTCGCCTCGCGCGCGGTGATTCCCGCCACCGACGAAGGGCTGCTCCGTGGCGACGGCGCCTTCGAGGTGATCCGTCTGTATGAGGGGCGCCCCTTCGCGTTCGAGGAGCACCTGCGCCGGTTGGAGCGCTCGGCGTCGAACTTGCGCCTCCCGCTTGACGTGGAGGCGATCAGGGCCGACGCCCGACGGCTGCTCGCGCACGCCGGCGCGGGGCCGGCGCATGAACTGCTGCGGATCGTGGTGACCCGCGGTGGCCGCCGGCTGCTCTTGACCGAGCCCCTGGCTCGGCACCCCGACGTGATCCGGCTCGGGTCCGTGACTTACTCGCCCACGCGGGTCTTGGACGGGATCAAGTCGCTCTCCTACGCGGCCAACATGCTGGCCACGCGGCTGGCACGTGAGCGGGGGTTCGACGAGGCGCTGCTGGTCACGCCGCACGGCCACGTGCTCGAGGCCCCGACGAGCTCGATCTTCTGGGCCGCTGGCGGCTCGCTGTTCACACCCCCGCTCGATGAGCACATCCTGGCCTCCATAACGCGCGCCGTGGTCATCGAGGCCACCGGCGCCGAGGAGCGGGCGTGCACGCTCGAGGAGCTGCTGCGCGCCGACGAGGCCTTCCTGGCCTCCACCACGCGGGAGGTCGAGCCGGTGTCGGCGGTGGATGAGCGCAGGTTCGACGCTCCTGGGACGATCACGCAGCGGACCGCCGCGGAGGTCGGCGAGCTGATCCGCGAACGGCTGGCCGTCACCGCTTCATGAAGGTCCTCACGGTCATCGGCAACCGCCCCCAGTTCATCAAGGCGGCGGCCGTCTCGCCGCGACTGCGCTCCGATCACGAGGAGCTCCTGGTTCACACCGGCCAGCACTTCGACGACGAACTCTCCGCGGTGTTCTTCAGCGAACTCGGCTTGCCCGCGCCCGAGGTTGAGCTGGGCATCGCCCTCGGCTCGAACAGCTCCCAGACCGCACGGATGCTGGGCGCACTCGAGCCGGTGGTCTCCTCGGCGGCGCCCGACGCACTGCTCGTCTACGGGGACACGAACTCCACGCTGGCCGGGGCGCTGGCCGGCGCCCAGGCCGGCGTACCCGTGGCGCACGTGGAGGCCGGCATGCGCGCGTACGACCGCGCCATGCCCGAGGAGCTCAACCGCGTCTTGACCGACCACGCCAGCTCGCTCCTGCTGTGCTCCTCTTCGGTGGCGGTGGCGAACCTGCGCTCGGAGGCCGTGTCCGGGACGGTCGAGTTGGTCGGGGACGTGATGGTCGACGTCGCTCTCACCGTGCAGCCCCGCGCGCGGGAGCGGGTCGATCTGGTCGCCTTGCGGGGGCTCGAGCCGGGCCGCTACCTTCTCGCCACCGCCCACCGCGCCGGCAACGTGGACGATCTCGGTCGGCTCCGTCTCCTCGTCGAACTGCTGTTGGCCATGCCGCCGCCGGTGCTCTTCACCGTGCATCCGCGCACGCGCCGGCGCCTGGATGAAGCCGACCTGCTGGCGCGGCTGGAGAGTTCCGGCCGCGTGATCGTCGCCCCGCCGCTGGGTTACCTGGAGATGGCCGCGCTGCTGTGCCACGCGCGCGCGGTGCTGACCGACTCGGGCGGTCTGCAGAAGGAGGCCTATCTGGCCGGGGTGCCGTGCGTGACCTTGCGCTCGAGCACGGAGTGGACCGAAACCGTCGAGCGCGGCTGGAATGTGCTGGTCGATCTTGACCGCGAGGCCGCCCGCTCGGCCGTCCTGCGCTCGCCGCCGGCGGACCGTCCGCCGCTGTATGGCGACGGGCACGCCGGAGCACGCGTCGTGGCGGCTTTGGAGCGCCTCGTTGCGGTTCGGGAACGCGTCGGGCCGCCGCCTAGACTGCAGGTCCAATGAGCGAGGGCCACCTGTGAGCGCGGGCCCAGCAACGAGCGAGGGCTACCTATGAGCGCGGGCCCAGCAACGAGCGAGCGCTCACCACGTATCGCCGTGGTCGGCCTCGGCTACTGGGGTCCTAACCTGGCGCGCAACTTCAACGCCATCCCCGGCTGCGAACTCGCGTG
>Ga0213881_10001199_pt1 | contig 12852 bp, 19 predicted proteins | sample BarmaccoBMER_R08_FD_160104 | JGI IMG/M metagenome (GOLD analysis project Ga0213881, IMG submission 160104) | Barbacenia macrantha exposed rock microbial communities from rupestrian grasslands, the National Park of Serra do Cipo, Brazil - ER_R08 ... | reverse complement strand
GCGGGCGGGCATTTCAACAGGAATCCGTGCTGCAGCAGGAAATCCAAACCTTGCAGGCGCGCATGGCTGAACTTGAAGCAGCCGCAGAGCGGCGGGTTCGGGAAACGCGCGAAGCGGCATATAAAGAGGGTGAGGCTGCGGGGCGCAACCAGGGGACCGCGCAAGTCCAGCCGGTTTTAGATAAGCTGGCGCAGTCCATACGGGAAATCGTCGATATGCGTCCGAAGCTGAGGCACGAAGCGGAAACAGACGTCGTGAAGCTGGCGTTAGCGATCGCGAAAAAGGTATTGCATCGTGAGCTGGTAGCCGAACCCGAAGCCCTCCTGGGGTTGATTCGCGTGTCCATGGACAAAATCCGTGTGAATGAAATCGTGCGCGTGCGGACCAACCCGCAACATCATGGGCCGATACAAGCGGCGATCGCGCGCTTTTCGATGGGCGCGAAGGTGGAGATCCTGGCAGATGCAAAGTTGCCGCTGGGCGGCATCGTGATCGAGACCACGCGCGGTGAGTTCGATGCCTCCGTCGATATGCAGTTGAAGGAAATCGAGCGCGGCCTGACGGATCGCCTGGCGCATTCGCGTTGACATGGAATTTGCTGGGTCAAAAATTGCGCAGGGTCGAAGAGCCGAATTGGCGGCCTATGCGGCCGCCGCAGGCCGAGGGCCCGCCCCACTCAAAGCTGAAGGGCTGACATGGAAGCGATTGATATAGCCCCGTATCTGCGTAAGATCGAGCGCATGCCTGGCGGTGTATGGCGCGGACATGTGACGGAAGTCACCGGCCTGTTAATCGAATCCAGCGGACCGGCGGTTGCGGTCGGGGATTTCTGCGAAATTCAAACGTTCACCGGGCGGGTGGTGAGGACACAAGTGATCGGGTTTCGAAATGGGCGGGTGTTGTCGATGCCGCTCGAAGAGACCGACGGTCTGCAGATGGGCGATCCGATCATCGCGCGCAGCGAAAAAGCCGGCGTGCTGGTTGGACCGTCGCTGCTCGGCCGTGTGCTCGATGGCTTCGGCGAACCGATGGACGGCGGTCCACCGGTGGAGGAAGACGCAAACTATGAGCTGTACCGTCAGCCGCCCAGCCCGCTGGCGCGCGAGCACATCACGCAGCCGCTCATCACTGGCATGCGTGCCATTGACAGCCTCCTGCCGTGCGGGAAAGGGCAGCGAATCGGCATCTTCGGCGGTAGCGGTGTAGGAAAAAGCACCCTGCTCGGGGCGATGTGCAAGCACAATTCGGCGGATGTGGTGGTGATTGCCCTCATCGGCGAACGCAATCGCGAAGTGCGCGCGTTTCTCGAGCATGAACTCGGTCCGGAAGGCCGGAAGCGCGCCGTAGTTGTGGTTGCCACATCGGATCGTCCGGCGCCGCTGCGAGTGCGAGCTCCGTTCGTCGCTCTCGCCGTAGCCGAGTACTTCCGCGATCAAGGCAAGAACGTGCTGCTGGTTATGGATTCGGTGACGCGACTGGCGATGGCGCAACGCGAGATTGGTCTTGCGGCCGGCGAACCACCCAGCCAGAAAGGCTATACGCCGTCGGTGTTCAATATGCTGCCCAAGGTGTTTGAACGCGCGGGCAATTTTCCGCAGGGCTCGATTACGGGGTTCTTCACGGTGCTGGTGGAAGGCGATGATTTCAATGAGCCTATCTGCGATGCGGTCCGCGGCATTCTGGACGGGCACATTATTCTGTCGCGTCAATTGGGTGCTGCGGGACATTATCCGGCAATCGACATTCTGAACTCGGTCAGCCGCTTGCAATCCAAGGTCTCGACAGAAGAGCAGAAGGCGGCGGCGCGCAAGGTGCGCGAAGCACTGGCGTCATATCGCGATGCGGAAGATCTGATCAACCTGGGCGCGTACGTGTCGGGCAGCAATCCCAAGCTCGATCAATGCATCAAGGCACGTCCTCACATCATCGATTTTCTGCGTCAGGATGCGGAAAAGAATGTGAGCCGGGACGAGACTCTATACGGCTTGAACAAACTGGGCGCGCTGCTCGGATAAGCGATGAAGGCGTTCCGATTCAATCTTGCGCGGGTGCTCGACTTGCGCGAGAGCGAAGCGAAGGCGGAGGAATCGAAGCTCGAGCAGATGTATGCGATGCGCGCGCGAATGGAAGCCGAGCGGGATGCGTTAATCAACGGATTTGAGCGCATGGCGGTGGCCATCAAGTCGCAGCAGGCGCTGCAGCCGTCCGAGCTGATGGCATTGGACCGATATAAAGCACGCGTCGAGCGGGAAAAAACGGAATTGGCAGCACGCCTTCGAGCTCACGAAGAAGCGATCGGAAAACAACGGGCACGAGTTGTAGAAGCACGCGCGCGGGTGCGGCTGCTCGAGAAGCTACGTGAGAAGCGCAAGGCGGAGTGGCAGGTGGGCGCTGATCGCGAGATGGAAGAGTTAGCAGCGGACTTCTCAGCGGCGCAGTGGCTAAGAGAGCGGGGGTGAGGAGTGGGGCATAATAAGTGGTGCCATGGCGAGCAGCCCGGTGTACTTAGAAATTGTCGACTTCTTCGCCTCGGGGACAACGCCGCAAGCAGTAATTGACTTCAAACCTTTCACTTGCTGCGCAGGAGCGTGCTCTTCAACTCCTGGAACTCGCCAAGGAGAATCGCCTGACACCTGAACAGGCTTCGGAATTAGAACATTTTACTGAGTTGGAACATATCCTGCGGATGGCAAAGGCGCGCGCGCGGGAGATTCTGGCTGCCCGGCAGTGAATTGGCCGGGAGCTGTACGCCGGCTGGTCGAAAGCCGGGCACAACGCCGATGCGAGTATTGCCTGTTGCATGAAGAGGACGCGGGATTCCCGCACCACATTGACAGCCGAAAACATGGCGGATCAAGTGAGCCGGATAACCTAGCAAGTGCATAACTGGGCATTTTGGCCGTTGCGTCTGCTCGACACGTTACGTGAGAAGCGGAAGGCCCAGTCGCAAGTAGCGGCTGATCGTGAGATGCAGGAATGAGCAAGGGATCTGGCAGCGGCGCAATGGCTGCGCGGCGCTGGCGCGCGGAGAACATCCGTCCGATGAAGTCTTAGCCGGTATCCCGTTCGCGTTGTTTGTTCATGGCCTGTCTTTCAGCACAAGCTCACGAACGCGCAATCCGGACACGCGCTGAAGCCTTCTGTCGTTCGTCAGCAGTTCTGCGTCGAAAACGAGGGCGGTAGCAACAATAATCGCATCCGGAAGCTTCAACTGTTCTTGCCGACGCAACTGTATTGCACGCGCTTCGACGTCTTGCGTCAGGGTCACGACAGCCACTTCGCTCAGAAAGTCCCGAATCTGCTTTTCACTCGTCGTATCGAGTGCGGGATAAGAAAGCAGCTCCATCTTTGGATTACAGAAACCAAATACTCGCCCGCAGGCGGCGGCACCGCCAATCGCCCGCCCAGGAGATAGAGGACAGCATCGTGTCCAGCAGCCGTCTCACCGCCACTCGTCGCGCACACGTTCTTGGTACGTCAGCGGGTCTTCGGTTAACTGCAAGACACCGCTGTAACGCGTCAAGTCGACCGCACCCGGCGTTCGCGAAGAACCTTCCTGCATCGCTTCAAGGATCCGGATGACTTTCTGCACCTGGTCTTCACTAAGTTCATCAATGGCACGATGGAGGTCTTGTCTGGTCGTCATTGCTGGCACCACGTTTTAATAGTTGTGGCCGGTCGTCGCGTAACCCGGCACACCAGCCTAGCAGATTTCGTGAAGGATAACGTTTTAGTGACGGCACGTCAACTGTCGTGAGGTCGGCTTCGGCCTCAACGCCGGTTTTCTTGCCGTGCTACATTCCTGCTTAAACACCAATGTACGGGCCGAATTTTCAGTGAGCCGATGACGGACGTTCGCTCGCGGGTGGAAGTAAAAAAGGCGGAATTGGATCGTTTGCGGCCACTCGCGAGACGGGGACTTGCGGCGTTGGCCGCGTGGTATGACGTGGAACTGACCTACACGTCAAACGCGATCGAAGGCAATACACTGACACGCGTCGAAACTGCTGAGGTAATCGAGAAGGGCCTTACCATAGGCGGTAAGCCGCTCAAGGATCATCTCGAGGCGATTGGGCATAAAGAGGCGCTCAGGTTTGTGCGCGACCTGGCGCAGAGGGAAGATCCGGTGCGTGAATCAGATGTGCGGCAAATTCACGCGCTGATCCTGATGTCGGCGGACCCATCTGAAGCTGGTAAGTATTCCGATCACGACCGCGTCATCAAAGGCTCGCCTCTAGTGTTGCCCTCGGCATGGGAGCTGAAGCCGCTGATGAGCGATTTCGGCGTGTGGCTTTCGGCCGTTGAGCCGGGTCCGGAAGCGGCATTTGATGCGCACGCGAAACTCGTTACGATTCATCCGTTCAGCGATGGGAATGGCCGTACGGCCAGGCTGCTGATGAACCTGCTGCTGTTGCGTGCCGGATATGCACCCGTTGTCATTGGGCCGGAGCATCGGATCCGATATCTGGACAGTCTGCAGGCGCTACAGCTTCACGGTCACGAAGAGCCGTATAAGCAGTTTCTGTACGAGCGTCTGGAATCCGGTTTGGACGAGCACCTACGGAGACTACACCCGGATCTTGAGGCATGAACAAAGCCTACGTCCGCAGCCGGCCGCATCATCCCGGAAAGCATCAGCGCGCTGTCCGATATGTAAAGTGTGAATCGATTCTGGGAGGACGCGGCCAGCATCTTCGAGACTGCCACGGCGGTTCGAGATGGCGCGGATTCCGAGATTGCGATCCTTGTTGACGCGCGCAATGGTCTCCGGATCGTCGATGCGGCAGGGTGGGGCTTAGACGCCTTACGCCGGGAATATCAGGCATCCACCGCTTACACGGTCAAACGTTCCGGCGGCTCCGTTACAGTCGAAGCACAAAACGGGTCCGATCGCTGCATGCTGAAGAAGACAAGCACCGGTAATGCTCTGCCGAATCTGCTCGGCGGCATCCCTCATCACCTGGTCCGGGAAGCGGTTCCCGCTCTGCTGGCGTAACCCACAAATACTCTGGTCACCCCTTCCCTCCTCGTTTGCAGGAACATTCAGCCACATTCTGCGGCACTGTATGGGACTTTTTCTTAGCCCGATTGGTTGTGTGTGTGATAGCATATAGTTCACATAACTGTAAGCCGGTGAGCACCTCGTATGGACACCAGACCCGATCCCATGAGCAGGCAGGATGTGATCGAGGCGGATGAAATCGAGCTGGTACTACGATTCGCGGAAATTCGCGATCTCATTGTGTCCCGTGGCTATACGGAAATCCGGCTAGTAAACCCTAAAACATTGGAAACCCGCATACTTACACCTTCGGATTTGGGTTTGCAGCCGAAGAACGGGCGGGCGGGCGATGCGGAGTAAGCCTCGTATGTAGTACACTGCGTGGCACAAACCGTCACAATGGCAGGACTATTGTGGTGCCAGTTAGTACTACTGTGATGATATCAATATTGACATCGAACGAACGCAGCAGAGAGAATGTTTTGCGAGGTCTCTCTAGGACCACGACGACGTCTAGAGAATGAACACCAGGAACGAAAAGGAGGTGCTTTGCACAATGTCCCAGCGGGTCGTTTTCACGTTTGACGACAGCAGCTTGGAAAGTTTGAGGCAAGTCCAGGATAGAGGAGAATTCTCATCCATGGGGACCGCTGTGCGCGAGTCGGTACAACTCAGCGAGATCCTGCAGGACCAGGTTGCTGAGGGCTTCTCGCAAATCATCCTGCGGAATCCTCAAACGAATCAAGAGAAAACGATCGTGATCCCCTCGTTGCAGAAGATCGCGAAATCGGTCCGGGCAAAACAGAAAGCGGATAAGCAAGTGAGCTGACTGAAATGCATCCCGATGATCAGCCACTCGATGGGGGATCAACTGCAGATCCGCCGGACAGAGCCACGATCGAGGTCAAAGGGCCGTTTGATGTCGAGAAGCATCGCGGCGTTGTCACCGTGTGGCTGATCGCTCTCCTCGCCGTCGTGATTGTCGGCCATTATTGCTGCTTGCTGGTTATGGAATGGAACGGCAAAAAGGCCGACGAGTTGACGAGCGCATTCAATGTGGCGCTTCCGGTTATATCGGGACTGACAGGCTCTGCTGTCGCTTATTACTTCACGAAAGAACAGACCCGGAAATGAAGGGGCGTGTCGGGCGCGCTCGAAAGCCGCAGTTACTCGAAGTCCAGCAATGATACATCCAGCAGATGCTCGGGTAAAAACGCGCGATTCGAGCGCTCTCCACGGCCCGATCCAGGCTCCAATTCGAGGCCCACGATGTAACCGTTTTCACGAAAGATACATTGCTTGACGCGCCCGGACAACTCAATATCGTTCGCCGTGATGCGCACGATTGTTTCAACCGGAATCGGAACACCGGTAAAGAGGCCCACGCCGGTGACGGACACATTCTCGAGAATCGCAATCTCACGGTGCTCGGAACCGTCGGACTCCCCCCAGTGAAGTTGAACGAGGTCCGAGCACAGCAGGCGTTTGCTTTGCCGGCGTTCGCAGGCATAGCGTTTGGTCTTGCTCGTGTAGGTTCCTCGGAGCTTCACGCTGACCTTATCGGCCACTATTTGCCGGCAGAGGAATTTAAGCTGAGATCTTTCAGAATTGCATCCACGTAGGCCGTGGTTTCGGGAATATCGGGAACCTTCTTATCCGTATCGACACGCTGCGGCCCGGCATTGTAGGCGGCGAGCGTGAGCTTCAGGTCGCCCTTATACCGAGTCATCAACTGCTTTAAGTACTGGGCGCCGGCGTTCACGTTCTGCTTAGGATCCAGCGGATCGACGCCAAACTGCTGCGCGACCTCGGGCATTAGCTGCATCAAACCGAGCGCTCCTTTTTCCGATATGGCGCACGCGTAGGAGGCCGATTCGCGGCGAATGACGGCCCGGATCAGTTCCGGCTTGAGACTCTGCGTTTTGGCAGCGTTTTCGACGAGCGGCTTCAGATCATCTTCGGGCATGGCATCGCAGCCGGGAATGATGGTAGGAACCGGTATGGTGGCCGGCGTTGTCCACGGGGCGCTGAAGAAGGCGTCCGCGGGACCGCCGGTTCCGATCTGCGCCTGTACCGCGGTCCTCTGCCTGGCGATGGAGGCCTGCATCGCGGTAGCAGCGCCCCCTTGCTTGGCCGCAACGTCAGACGGATTTTGAACCGCTTGCTCAGCGGCACGCGCGCGCATGAGTCCAATCACCACGATTGCGATAAATAGCCGCAATGACATGCATATAAGTAGCGCCGGAACCGGAGAATACTTCTCAAGTCGCCGATAAGAAAGCCAAGAGATCATGGCGAGCAATCCCTACGGCGCATATCTGGAATCCAAAGTTTTCACTGCTTCTCCTTTGCAATTGGTTCACCTCGCGTACGAAGGCGCGATAGAAGTGATAGGCGAGGCGCGTTTGCACCTGGCCAACAAACGAATTCAGGAAAGAGCCGCTGCGATTACGAAAGCGCAGCGGATCCTTACCGAATTGCAGTCGTCACTAGACGTTCAGAAGGGCGGACAGATTGCCACACGGCTGGGCCAGCTGTACGACTACATGCAGCGCCGCCTGATTGAGGCGAACTTCAAACAGGCCGATGAACCGCTCGCAGAGGTTCAGCGCCTCCTCGAGACGGTAGACCAGGCATGGAAAGAGATTGCCGCCGCCGAGATGCCGGTTCCGCAGGCTGTTGTCGCGGCAACGGCAAGTCCATGGGCAAGCAGCAGCGATAGCTTCGCTTACAGCCGGGCCGAATACACGTTCTGATCGAGGGCCACGGGCACTTGCCTCGGCCGCGGCCTGGGATTACGATTTCGGCTGCAGATCTTGGGTGATTAGCTTGGTTAGTCCGAGCCCGTCACCTTTGGCCATTACGTTAGCGAGTTGCTGCTCCGCTAAATCAATGCTGGTCTGGCCGGCCTCATCTTCCTCGCCCGTTCCCAACCACCCTGAGGACCCCGATTCCCGAGCGGTTTTCAGCAGCTGCGAGAACATTAGCCCTTGAAATTGCTCCGCCGCATGCTTGATCCTGTCGGGCGAGTTCTTCTGATTCGTTACCGGCGCCAGCGGCCCGAGTGCGCTGATGTTATTGATCAAAGATTAAATCACCTCTAAATCCGCATCCAATGCCCCAGCGGCGCGCAGATCCTGCAGGATTGCGATGATGTCGCGGGGTGTTGCGCCGATCGTATTCAATCCGCGGACCAGGTCTTCGACCGTCGCTCCCTCTTTAAGCATCAGATTCTTGGTCTTCTCTTCACCGGCTTTCACTTGCGTTTCAGGAATGACTTCCGTTTTTCCGTTTGAGAAAGCTTCAGGCTGCGACACGCTGTACGTGGTTTGTACTTCAACCGTCAAACTTCCGTGCATGATGGCAACAGGCGCAACGTGCACGTCCTTGCCCATGACGATGGTTCCCGTGCGTTCGTTCACCACAATGCGCGACGTGCGCTTCGGATTAACGGCGATTTCTTCGAGCTCCGCTATAAACTCGACCGGTCTGTTCGCGTAACTGGGAGGGACGGCAACGGTCACCACCGCCCCGTTATCCGCATGTGCGGGCGGCGCAGGGAGATCTGAGTATTTCTTATTGACGGCTTCAGCGACCAGGCTCGCAGTTCCGAAGTCCATTTGCTTCAACTGCAGCTTGACTTCGGTCTTCGGTTCGGCCGACGGCGCCGGGCGTTCAATGAGCGCGCCTTCGGGAACACGTCCCACCGTAGGGTGATTGACCACCTTCGTACTCCCGTTTCCTCCAGCGGCAAAACCTCCGGTGAGCACCGGGCCCTGCGCAACCGCATAAACCTGCCCGTCAGCGGCTTTGAGCGGCGTCATGATCAGCAGACCGCCCTGCAGGTTCGGAGCGTCGCCAATCGAAGATACTGTCACGTCGATCTTCATGCCGGGTTGCGCGAATGGAGGCAACGTTCCTGTGACCATCACGGCGGCAGTATTCTTGACCGTGATTGCAGATGGAGCAACAGTGACACCCATACGTTGCAATACATTGGTCAAACTCTGCGCCGAAAATACCGTCTGCTGCCGGTCGCCTGTACCGGCCAGACCGACTACCAGGCCATAGCCGAGCAGTTGATTTTCACGCACGCCCTCAACCGACGCAATATCTTTCAGAAGTGTCGCCGCTGTCATGGGCATGACGAGCAAGCAGGCGATGAGAATTGAGAACAGGCGTTTCATCTCAAGCCTCAAAACGGCAGAATACCGAGCAATAACCGGTACAGGAAGTTGGGCCGCCGGATCGCGTCATTCACAACGCCTTTTCCGTCCAGCTTTACTTCGAGCTGTGCGATGCGCTGTGAGGGCACGGTGTTATCGGCCGACAGATCCGCCGGACGAACGACGCCACGAACCGTGACGGTTTGCCACTCAGAGTTGATCTGCACATTCTTTGTTCCTTCCAGCACCAGGAAGCCGTTCGGCAGAACGCGCACGACGCGCGCCGTCATGTTGGTTGTCAATGTAGTCGTGCGTGAGGTGGAGCCTTGACCGTTCAACTCTGTGTCACCCGAGATCTTAGGCAGGCTGGAAAGCAGTGCGGTGGCGCCAGGGCTCTTGATGCCGGGGAAGCCGGAAATGCTCGGTGTCGTGCTCGATTTGCGTTGTGTTTGGGTGTTGCCGGTTGTGACCGCGGATGCTGATTCCGCAACGATGACGGTCACCACGTCGTCGACCCGGCTCGCGCGGGGGTCGCGCGTCAGGTCCGTCATCGTAGAATACCCGACCCAGGTTGAACCCGGCGTAGTCGCCGCTCCTTCGGTGGTGGCGCGGCTCTCGGCTTGGCGGATGTATTCGTCGACTGCGGAAGGTGGCGGATCCTTTTTTAACAACTTCTTTGGATTGACCGACGCGGAGCAGACCACCGCCGCAATCAGAAATACAGTCACGATTTTCATTGTTTTATCGACGGGGTGTCGACCCCTGCCTTGTCCGGACCTTCCACTCGCGCCCGGAACAGCTTGCCCGATTCCGGGTTCTTGAAAGACACAAAATCGCCTCGGCGGCCGGATGATTGTGCTTCCGCATCAAACGCTAGTTGCGCAAGACCACTCCGGACGACTACACTGACTCGGTCGCCCTTCATGATGTCGTCCGGCGGTTCAATGGCATCTGTCCAGATGGGCGAGTTTGCGGAGATGAACCGCCGAGGCAATGCCCCTTCGACCTGCTCAATGGACACGGGGGTAACGCGCCGTTGCGGAAATTCCTCGACCTTTTGGAGTGAGACCTGCATGACCTTAATTGGAACGCCCGGCTTGAGTTCTTCGAGCGCAATCAGCCGTGTCGTTTGTACGCTGATTTTGACGCGCGCCCAGACGGGGAATCTCTTGTCGCCGTCATAGATAACGTAACCGTGCCAAAGTGCTACCGGCGGCGTGCCGAGGTCCTCTCGGCGGAATACAAGTTCGCCGGCCGGGGCTGGGAAGCGGCTTAGCTCAACGATTTCAATGTGAGCGTCTGCTCCCAATGTCTGGTGCATGGCCTTCGATGCGGCATCTGCCGTCAATGGCGCAACGGGTCTTTCGAAACAGATGTCGTTGCTCGGAAGCGCGCCATCGTAATTGAACCGGGCCGCAATCTGGCGTACTTCGCCCGGATGCATCACGCGTTCGACGCCGGGCGCAGGCGAGTAGCCAATGCTTGCGTCGGGATCGGCGGACGTAAACGCGGGCACGGCTTTCGCCAGGTCGCGAGCCGTGATATTCGGACCCGAAACCGGCAAACAGGCAGCCGCGATGAACGCCAGAAGAATCATTGCTTGATGTTGTTGATCTGCTGATACATCTCGTCGGCAGCCTTCACGACCTTGGAATTGGCCTCGTAGGCGCGCTGGCTTTGAATCAGGTTGACGAACTCTTCAACGATGTCCACGTTCGATTGTTCCTGATATCCCTGCATCAGCGTGCCGACTCCATCTGATCCGCCGGGATTACCGACAATGGGTTGACCGGATGCGTCAGTCGGCGCATACAGATTGTTGCCAAGACTGTTCAAACCGCCGGGGTTTTGGAAGTTCGCAATCTGAATCTGGCCCGCAACCTGTGCGGCAGTCTGCCCGGGCAGGCTGTAGCTGACCGTCCCATCCGAAGCAATGGTCACGTTTAGCGACTGGGCGGGAATGGTGATCTGAGGATCAAGCATCAGGCCGGACGAGTTGACGAAGTTCCCGTCTTTATCCAGCTGAAACGAGCCGTCGCGAGTATATGCAAGCGTACCGTCTGCCTGCCGGATCTGAAAGAAGCCTTTGCCCTGTATCGCAATATCCAAGGGATTACTAGTCTGGGTGAGATTGCCCTGCTGCTGGATAATTTCGTTCGATATCGGCCGCACGCCGAGCCCGATCTGTAAACCTGCCGGGACTACGGTCTGCGCACCGGATGCAGTACCCGGTTGAGTCATGTTCTGGTACATGAGGTCGGTAAACTCGGCGCGGCGCATTTTATAGCCGGCCGTGTTTGCGTTGGCCAGATTATTTGCGATGTTGTCGACGTTCATCTGCTGCGCATTCATTCCACTCGCAGCACTGTATAAAGCGCGGATCATCTCTTAAGAACTCCTTTGTTACTGGCCGGAACGGGCCACCTCTTCAATTGCCTGATGATTCATGTCCGTCCCGATGCTGATGGCCTTCTGAAGCATTTCGAATTGCCGCATGACAGTGACCAGGCGAACGGCGGATTCGGCCGGCGTTACATTCGAGCCCTCCACCTTCCCCTGCTCGACCTCACCAGGTGCGCGCTTGATATCCGCGGCTTGTCCGTTAAAGCGGAAGTAAGTCGTACCCTGTTTCGAAAGCTGGGAAAGATCTGCGAAGGACGCCACTTGCAATTGCGCTACGGTCTGTCCGCCCTGAGTAATGGCGCCCGTCGTGTCGACTGTTATCGGCTGAGTTGGATCGAGTTGGACCGGATTACCATTTACATCCCGGACCGCGTAGCCGTCCTGAGTCGTCAGCTGTCCGGTTGGACTCAATCGGAACGATCCATTACGTGTATATAAGGTGTTGCCGCCCGGTCCATTTACCGCAAAGAAACCTTCGCCCCCGACCGCGAAATCCAAAGGGTTCGAGGTCTGCTGCAGCGAGCCCTGCGAGAAATCGGTCCAGTTCTTGATGATGTCCGGCATTTGCGTCGGATCGTTCTCGCCACCGGCAAGCGCATCGGCCGACGTGTACATGTCGTAGAACTCGCGGTCCACCTTGTACCCGTTCGTCTGGGTATTGGCCAGGTTGTTCGCGAGCAGGTCGAGCGATTCGAGACTGGTGCGCATGCCGCTGGCAGCGGCGCTGGTGAGCGGATCCATACTTCCCCGAGCCAGATGAGCACGTGTATTGCCACGGTTTTTGCCGGGAAATACAAAGGTTTGGGCGTATTTTAGCGACGAACTATGGTCGGGCGACGAGATTTGGACGGCGAGGGAAGGCGCGGAGCGCCGGCCCTGCTGTATCCTAGAACTGGGATAGATGGCTCGCGGCACGGCCAGAACGAAAAAGACTGAACAAATCACTGGCGTGATGTCGAGTTCGGGAAACGTTTTTGCCGATCTCAAACTCCCGAATGCCGAGGAGCGCCAGACCAAAGTGCGTCTTGCGCTAGCGATCAATCGCATTCTTCAGCAAGGCCGGTTAACACAGACAGAAGCAGCGCGCCGGCTTGGTATTAATCAGCCCAAAATCTCCGCCTTATTGCACTATCGGTTGGAGGGGTTTTCGGTTGAACGGCTCATGCTATTTTTAAACGCGCTTGGCCGTGACGTTGAGATTGTGATCCGCGTGAAATCAAGTTCTCGTGGGCCCGGACGCATCGTGGTTACGGCCGCATAACTGCCGGTCGTGGATATGGT
>Ga0213881_10001198_pt1 | contig 12867 bp, 10 predicted proteins | sample BarmaccoBMER_R08_FD_160104 | JGI IMG/M metagenome (GOLD analysis project Ga0213881, IMG submission 160104) | Barbacenia macrantha exposed rock microbial communities from rupestrian grasslands, the National Park of Serra do Cipo, Brazil - ER_R08 ... | reverse complement strand
TGATCTGGGTCGAACAACAGCTTGCCGCCCTACGTCCCTACTCAGAAGCGTTAAATGCCTGGATTGCATCGAAGCAGAAAGATTCCTCCCGCTTGTTGCAAGGGCAATCTTTGAGGAGTGCATTAGCATGGGCAGATGGCAAGAGCTTAAGCGATGCCGACTATCGTTTTTTGGCAGCGAGTCAGGAGTTAGAGCAGCAGGAAGCCCGCAGCAGACTGGAGCAGCGCAACCTCCGACAGCAAAACTTGATTTTGTCGCTCGTAAGTGTTGCCCTGCTAATTTCCACAGGATTGGGGGTGACGACATTTATCCAGTACCGCCAGGCGCTAGAGCGAGAACAGCAGCGTCGTAGAAGTGAGATTCAGGCACTCGCTTCGTCCTCAGAAGCGTTGTTTGCCTCAGGGCGACGGTTAGACGCGCTCATGCAAGCTATTAAAGCTCAGACTGGGTTGCAAGCTCTAGAACGGAACAATCAGTCAGCAGATCAACCTGAACTGATCTCACCCTCCGTGACTCAGACCAATTCGCAGTCCCCCAACCTGACACTGCATCAGCAAGTCGAGCTAACCTTGCAGCAAGCTGTTTATGGGGCGATCGAATCTAATCGGATATCGGGGTTTAAGGGTGGCGTTAACAGTGTGGCAGTCAGTCCCAATGGCGCTTATATTGCGACAGGCAGCCTCGACGGCAGCGTGCAACTTTGGCGACCCGACGGTTCTCATATTGTCACCATGCAGGAACACGGCGATCGGGCTTGGAGTGTTGCCTTTAGCCCTGACAGTTCGACGTTAATGTCGGCTGGAGGAGATGGAAAAATTAACCTCTGGAATCTGAACGGAAAACGGTTGAAGACGATAGAAGGACATCCTCTGGGTGTATGGCGGGCGATTTTCAGTCCAGATGGATCGCTGATTGCATCCGCCAGTCCAGATCACACCGTTAAACTGTGGAAGCGGGATGGAACGTTGTTGAAAATCCTGCCTCATCAGGGGCTTGTATTTGGGATAGATTTCAGTGCCGATGGGCGATGGCTGGTGACGGGTGCTTACGATAACCAGGTCAGAATTTGGCGAGTTGGTAGCCCATCGTCTCCAGAGTTTGGTACCCTCTTGAGAACCCTGAGTGGGCATCGCACGGGTGTCACTAGTGTAGTTTATAGCCCCAGGGGTGACTTGATTGTGTCGGCAGAGCAATATGGCACGATTAAACTTTGGCGACCCGATGGCAGATTAATCAGAACGCTAGAAAGCGATAGAGGGTTTTCCAATCTTGCCTTTAGCCCCGATGGTGAAACTTTTGCCTCAGTGGACGCGAATGGGATGGTGAAGTTGTGGCGATACGACGGCACCCCCCTTGTCACCTTCGAGGGGCACGATGGCGAGATTCGAGGAGTGGCATTCAGTCCAGATGGTCAAACGATTTTGTCGGGAGGTTTAGATAAAACGGTACGGTTCTGGAAACCCAGAGGTATGCCATTTTTAACCATCCTTCGTCACGACACAGAAGTGAGTGGATTAGCGGTTAGCCCAGACGGAGAACGCATCGTGACAGGAGCCAGTAACGGCAGAGTGTATCTGTGGGATAAAAAGGGGACACTCCTGCGTTCCCTGAATGCTCATGAGGCTAAAATTCAGGACATTGCCTTTAGCTTTGATGGCAAAAAGTTCGCTACGGCGAGCTGGGATGGAACCGTCAAGCTTTGGGATCGCAATGGCACTCTACTCAACGTATTACATGAGCCAACAGCGATGCCGATCGCTAAACGAACGGTTGCGTTCAGCCCCAATGGCGCTTATCTAGCGGTTGGTGCTTTCAATGGGGGCAATCTCACGGTCTGGAATCGAAATGGAACCCTAGTGAGAACTGTGTCAGCCTGCGCTTCAATCGTGGGCGGAGTCGTATTTAGCCCCGACAGTCGAACGATCGCGACCGGATGCAACGACAACCAGGTCAAACTGTGGAGCCTGGACGGTAAGCTGCAGAAAGCCTTCAAAGGTCATCAAGGCATCGTTCGGGCGGTTGTGTTTAGTTCAGATGGAACGCAGCTTGTTTCTGGCTCTGTTGATAGTACAGCCAAGCTCTGGCGATCGGATGGCACGTTGTTAACTACCTTCGCTCAGCACAAAGCTCCGATTCTAAGTGTGGCTTACACCAGCCATGCTCGCTATGGTAGTAGTTCGAGTAGTCCCCTGATTGCTACTGCTTCAGGCGATCGCACCATCAAACTGTGGCAACCCAACGGTACGACAGTGGCAACCTTAAACGGACACTCTGGGGCGGTCAATAAAGTCGCGTTCAGTGCAGACGGTCGGCAGGTCATCTCCGCCAGCGCTGATAATACCGCCATTATCTGGAATCTCAATACCGTAGTTGATTCTGGAAATGTGTTGATGCTCGGCTGTGAGTGGATTGATGGTTATATACAAAATAATTCTGATTTACCAAAGAGCGATCGCACCCTCTGTGATGGAGTCAGCAATACGCCCTAATTTATTACTGCGAGGGGTTAATGCCCCTACCCATTCCTTATCTTCTACTTAACTTCTCAAACTCGGCGTTTAACTTCAGACTTCAATCCGTCTGATTCTGCCAGTATCTAATTAGTGAATTTCCTCATATGGATATTGGCTGTCTCAGCTAAAACAATTTTTCACTTCCGTCACGATCCTCTTTCTATTTCTAGCCCTACAGTTGTGTAACCATTGATGGTTTCCTATGGACGACTCAACAATATTACTCTGTTCTAACTTAGTTAAGTTCTGGAAACATTGATTGGTCAGGCTGCCCTTTGCATTCTCATCCTTGGGGTTTTAGCACAGCAGTTAGAAGCTTTTTACACAACAGATAGCAAATAAAGAAGAAAAATAATGGTAACCCAAGCAACAGCACTCACGCCCGACGAAGCACGGGCAATCGCCAAGGAAGCCTACATCTATGGCTTTCCGATCGTCGATAACATGCGAATCCACTACAGGTATTTCGTGGATCGGGGAGATCCCGAGTACAAGGCACCCTATAACCAGCTATTCAACATTCCACGGGTTTACACTCCTGAAGATAAGGCCATCCAGACACCCAACTCGGATACGCCCTATTCGTGGATTGGACTTGACCTCCGCACCGAACCGATCGTCTTCACGGTGCCGCCGATTGAAAAGGGGAGGTATTGGAGCCTGCAACTGATTGACTTGTACACTCATAACTTCGATTATCTCGGCTCCCGTGCAACTGGCAACGATGGCGGCAGCTTCGCTGTTGCTGGACCGAATTGGCAAGGCGAAACTCCTGCCGGAATAGAGAAAGTGATTCGCTGCGAGACGCAGATTGCTTCAGCGCAGTTTCGCACACAGCTCTACGATCCAAGTGATCTGGAAAACGTCAAGCAGATCCAGCAGCAATATCGTGTGCAACCACTCTCGGCGTTCCTGAGTCAACCCGCTCCAGCTCCAGCTCCAGCGATCGATTTTCCCAAGCCGCTAACGCCTGAAGCACAAAAGACATCGATCCAGTTCTTCGACCTATTGAACTTCTACCTCCAGTTCTGTCCAACGCATCCGTCGGAAGTAGAACTGATGGAACGATTTGCCAAGATTGGCCTCGGAGCCGGAGAGGATTTCACCGCCACACTTTCACCCGACATGAAAAAGGCAATCGAGGACGGCATTGCCGCTGCGTGGCAGGACTTTAACGAGCACAAGCAGACCAATGTCGATACAGGCAAGCTCACTGCCGCTGAGGGCTTTGGCACGCGCGAATTTTTGCAGAACAATTACCTTTTCCGCATGGCATCTGCTGCCCTTGGAATTTACGGCAACTCAAAAGAGGAAGCACTCTACCCTGTATATTACATAGACTCCGAGCGGCAAAAACTGAACGGTGCTCATCGCTACACCCTGCGCTTTGAGCCCGGACAGCTTCCCCCCGCCAATGCCTTCTGGTCAATCACCATGTACGAACTGCCCGCGAGTTTGCTGGTTGCTAATCCGATCGATCGCTATCTGATCAATTCCCCGATGCTGCCACACCTGAAACGGGATGACGATCAAGGGATCACGCTTTATATCCAAAACGAATCTCCAGGAAAGGACAGGGAATCGAATTGGTTGCCTGCTCCAACAGGTCCATTTTGGGTAGCACTGCGCTTGTACTGGCCTAAAGCAGAAGCACTGAACGGCACTTGGAAACAACCATCGATGCAACGTGTTTAAGGAGGAACGATGATGAATACACCAGACCAAACAGACCCCAGCGAAGTATCCGGTACGATCGTCACGCAAGAGAACTACTGCCGTGCCGAGACAGATCGCGCATTCGCAAGTGGTCTCAAAGCAGCCGGTGGCGTAAACCGCTGGCTACACTTCCGCAATGTGACTCCGCTCGACCAGCAAATCGTGATACGGATGAACAAGGACACGCTGTACTCCACGACATTGGTTGACACGTCCAAAGGAGCTACCCTGACCGTGCCTGAGATGCCGGAGGGACGGTATTTCTCTGTGCTGATGGTGGACAACGACCACTATGCACCCGGAGTCATTTATGAGTCGGGCACCCATGAACTGCCACAAGATACGAAGTATCTTTGTCTCCTCCTCCGCATCCAGTTGCACAATCCGGATGATCCGTCCGACATCGCCCTTGTGAACAAGCTGCAAGACCAGTTTGCGATCACGGCGGCAAGCGCTGATCCTTTTCCGGAACCGAAGTGGGATAAAACATCGCGCGAAGAATTGACGAAGCAATTCAACGCAGAATTTGCCAAGTACGACAAATTCCCCGACGACTGGATGGGACCACGAGGCAAGGTCAACGAGAAGACACGCCACCTCGCCTGTGCCGGAGGGTGGGGACTGTTCCCGAACAGAGATGCCGTTTACATTAACTACAACGGCAAACTCCCCGCCGATCAGTGTCATATGGCTACTTACAGGGTGCCTGACAATACTGGCTTCTGGTCTATTACTGTCTATGGATCTGATGGCTACTTGAAGAGTGCCAACAGCATTCTGAATCAGTTCAACACGAAGTTCAACGACGACGGTACTTTTACCGTTTATTTCGGTTCCAAAGAAATCTGCGGCGACGTCCCGAATCGTCTTGATGTCACCGAGGGCTGGAATTTCCTAATGCGCGTCTATCGTCCTGGCGAGTCGGTGCTGAATGGCAGCTACAAGCTACCAGATGCAGTACCCGTTGAAAAATCGCTTTGACAGCGCTCAATTAACCCATTAAGGAAATCGAGAGATGATAACTGCAAGCTTAAATGGCTATTCTCACAAGGGAATTGCAACTAGACCGAATCAACTATGCGATAGTTCGACTTTTGGTCCAATTCGCCTAGTGGTAATCCAACCCACCTCCTTCTGCAACCTCAACTGTGATTACTGCTATCTACCCGATCGCCAATCCAAACATCTGCTCTCCCTGGATTTAATTCAACCTATCTTCAAAGCACTCTTCACCAGTCAGTTTCTCAAGCAAGACTTCACAGTTTGCTGGCATGCAGGAGAACCCTTGGCTGTTCCCATTGCATTTTATGAAGGAGTGTTTGACCGCATCAGTGATGCCGAGCGTCTGTATAACACCCAGCCCTGCAAAGTCAGGCATACGGTTCAGACAAATGCCACGCTGATTAATCAAGCCTGGTGTGATTTATTCAAGCAACATAATGTACATGTGGGTGTAAGTATTGATGGTCCGGCATTCATCCATGATGCCCATCGTAAAACACGCCAAGGGTTAGGAACACATACGAGTACAATGCGTGGCATTGCCTACCTGCAACAAAACAATCTCGACTTTAGTGTGATTACTGTCCTCACCCAGGATTCTCTAGCCTATGCTGACGAGATTTTTCAGTTTTTCACGGACAACGGCATCACCAACGTCGGGTTCAACATGGAGGAAACCGAAGGTGTGCATCGCTCCTCTTCGCTCAATCATGCGGCTATTGCAGCACCTTATCGTGCGTTCATCAAACGATTTTGGGAACTGGTTGCTCAGACAAAAGGAGAGTTCAAGCTCTGAGAATTTGAGGAGATTTGTAGTCTGATTTATGCTGACGATCGAGCGGCCAATACTGAGATGAACCGACCATTTGCAATTGTCAATATCGACCACAAGGGCAACTTTTCTACCTTTGATCCAGAGCTATTGTCGATCGAGACTAATGAGTATGGAGACTTTGTTCTAGGAAACGTTTTGCACGACACATTAGAATCGGTATGCGATAGCGACAAGTTTCAGCGAATTTATCAAGATATAACAGCAGGAATAGAGATGTGTCAGCAGACTTGTCCATACTTTGGAGTTTGCGGAGGTGGAGCTGGCAGCAATAAGTATTGGGAGAATGGCACCTTTCGCTCAGCCGAGACGAATGCTTGCACAAACCATGTCAAAGTAGTGACTGACCTTGTACTCACTGCACTGGAGGAAGAATTGTCTGCTCAGTTGAGTCATTAAGCAGGAGCGAGCGATCATTAGATCAAGAGCAACTGAGCGAGGGTTTGGCAGATTCAGTTAAGCATGACCAATGGCATTTCAAAGGTAAGCCTTTATGAGTCAATCTTCTTCCAGAAATCTGACCAATGAGCTGGCGAAAGAACGCAATCGGGCGGCGGCTGAGCGAACCTTAATGGCATGGATTCGCACCTCTTTATCTCTGATTAGCTTTGGTTTTGGTATTGATCAAATTGTCAGCGCGATTCAACGTCAATTTGACAACCATGTAGATCCAGTGCGAGCCACTCGAATTTTCGGAGCAGCCTTCATTGCCTTAGGAGTTTATGCTATTTTCATGGCAATTCTTGAACATCGAAGACAACTGCAACTAATACAACGAGATGATTATATTTATCTTTCTCGTTCTTCCAGTGGTTTAGTGGTAGCCACCGCATTGATTTTTATTGGTGTGTTTTCGTTTATCGCTGTTCTGCTCAAGTCAATCTCTTAATATTTACATTCTCTTAATATTCACATTTAGCACAACCTCGGTCACTAGACGCAAATTATTGCCAATAATTACTTTGCTAAAGTAATGGACTTTGAGAATCAACAAGGACCACTATAATCTACTTAACCAACTTTACTGTTATTAGGAGAAGACTGTGATGTTAGCCCTATTGCCTCCCTAACCAACCTTAAAGCTCTTGGACTTGGTGCCAACCAAATTAGTGATATTACACTCCTTCAATCATTGATTAATCTAACTGTACTCAATCTTCCTGCTAATCAAATCAGCAACATCCGTCCCCTTCAATTCCTAACCAGCTCAACTAGTCTCGACCTCGCTAGCAATCAAATTACTGATGTTAGTCCACTCAAATCCTTGACTAAATTAGCTAGCCTTGATCTCAGTGCCAATCGAGTCCGCGACATTAGCCCTTTGAAATCTCTAACTAACCTAACTGAAGTCAATCTCTAGAATAACCCTGTTTCCAGCAAAGCATGTCGTCAGATTGTTAGACAAGGCTATGGTGCCTCTTCTTCTGGAGATTGACTGTCGTCTTTAGAACTTAACTGTGTTTACGCTTAACCACTTCCAACTCTAACTGGTGGTCTTCTTTGACTTTCTGCTTGAAGTCTTTACCTTCAAAGGATGTCTGAGAGCTTATCTTCCACATACTTTTTCCCTGTACATTTCTTATGTTCTGCTTAACTTCTTAAATTAGTCGTTTAACTTCAGATCTCAATTCATTCCATTATGTCAGTATTGGGCTATTGGTCTTAATTTCACTTGTAAATGGCACGTCATTGATAGCAATTCTGAAAAATCATGTACTACTAATTGCCCATATACACTTTTTAGTTACAAGGAGAGTAAGCAAATGAGTTACTATGACTTTAATAACCATTATTGGTCCCCACAAGAAGTTTGCAGTCAGTCGGTACCACTAAAATCAAATAAGGAAAAAGCTCGCAAGAGGATACTAATAGTAGCTTTAACAGTAGCTTGCACTGCTGTTTGGACACCGCTGCTACTTCAGAGTTTAGTTCCTGCCATACAGTCAGTATCTCATCAAGGTGTTAGCTCAGCCAAACATATTTCAAAAACTCAGTACATCGATCGCTAGTCCTAGAACGAACTACAGTGTCTCTTTCATTCTGTAACCAACCGATGGTTTACGCTCGATTACACAAGGAGTAAAATTTATGTCTGGATTCATCTATAACCGTCTCGACAAAAACAATGCGGCTGTTTTGCTGGTCGATCACCAAACAGGACTTTTCTCACTGGTCAAGGATTTTGGTGCGAGCGACTTTAAAAACAATGTGCTTGCGTTCGCTAGTACAGCCAAGTTTTTCAATTTCCAACCATTTTGACCACCAGTTTTGAGCAAGGACCAAACGGACCGATGCTGCCAGAAATCAAGCAAACGTTTCCCGATGCTCCCTACATTGCTCGTCCTGGACAAATCAACGCCTGGGATAATCAGGATTTTGTCAAAGCCGTCGAAGCAACGGGCAAACAGCAGCTCATTATTGCTGGCATTGTCACTGATGTTTGTGTTGCATTCTGCGCTCTGTCCGCTGTCGAAGCAGGCTATGACGTTTTTGTCGTAACGGATGCGTCCGGCACCTTCAGTGAAGTCTGTCGCCATGCTGCCTGGAATCGGATGTCGAGTGCAGGAATTCAATTAGTTAACTGGTTCAGCGTCGCGTGTGAGCTGCACCGCGATTGGCGCAACGATGTTGAGGGACTGGGCAGCCTCTTGGCAAGTTACATTCCTGACTACAAGAATTTGATGACCAGCTACTCAGCAATCCAGAACGGCGCAGCAGCGACTTCTGAGAAAGCACCCGTAACAGCTCACGCCTAGTCGTGACTAAGGAATAGGGTGTATTCTCCTTATCTTCTACTTAACTTCTCAAACTCGGCGTTTAACTTCAGACTTTAATCCATGGATTCTGCCAGTATCTAATTAATGAATTTCGTCACATGAATGTTGGCTGGTCTCATCTAAAGCAATTTTTCACATCGGTCATTATCCTCGTTCTATTTCTAGCCACACAGTTGTCTAACTATTGATGGTTGCCTATGGACGACTCAACAATATTACTTTGTTCTAACTTGGTTAAGTTGACGTTGTTCACGTTGATGTTGTCTCTAGGGGTAACACTGCGGCTAGAACAATTTCTCATGCTATGGGAAAGGCCGGGATTGCTCAATCGTTCAATTTGGGCAACTGTCGTTGTTGTACCAATGCTGGTAGCACTAGTCGTTTTTTCTTTTCGGCTACCGCAGGAGATTAAGATTGGGTTGATTCTGATTGCGATCGCTCCTGGTACATCGTTAACCATTTGTCTGCCCAAATACAGGCAGGCACGATCTTACGCAATGGCATTGCAGGCAACAGTTTCTCTGTTGGCTGTGATTACCGTTCCACTGACGCTCGGCATTCTGCAAGAATTCTTCCCGCCTGAGGCACGAATTTCACCCCTCAATGTTGGGCAACAACTGGCTGTAGCTCAACTCCTACCTTTAATGGTTGGCATTACGGCGCGTTATTGCTGGTCAGATTTTGCCGATAACCTGGAAACGTTGATTGGTCAGGCTGCCAATGTACTGCTTTGCATTCTCATCCTCGGGGTTTTAGCACAGCAGTTAGAAGCTGTTTTACACATTGGACTTTTTCCGCTCATCGTCATTGGGATATTGGCACTGCTTTCCCTCTGGATTGGACACTTCCTGGGAGGGAGAGAATCGTCTACTCGCATGACCTTAGCTACGACAACCGCTACTCACAGCGCGGCTCTGGCGTTGTTCATTGCCATCTTAAACTTGCCGCACCTATCAGTATCCCCTGCGATCACAGTTTATGTGCTGGTGTCTGGTGTGCTGACCATCGCCTACCTGACCTGGAATGTTGCAGTGCAGGTGCCCTAACGCTGTTGTTCTTGAGAATATTGTCATGACTCAATCTCTTCTCGCGAAACCAACGTCCATTAAATCAAATCGTCCCCCTGGCAAAGAGATGGTGTGGATTCCAGGTGGCACATTTCTGATGGGTTCAGATCATCACTACCCGGAAGAAGCCCCAGCTCATAAGGTTGCGGTCAAGGGCTTCTGGATGGATAGGTATCTGGTGACGAATGCTCAATTCCAAAAATTTGTTAAAGCCACGGGCTATGTCACGTTTGCAGAACGTCCCGCTAATCCTAGCGATTATCCAGGTGCAAAGCCAGAACTGCTGCAACCTGCTTCTAGCGTCTTTGTCAAACCCGATGGCCTTGTCAATAAAGCCAATTGCTACAACTGGTGGAGCTATGTGCCCGGTGCGAACTGGCGGCATCCCGAAGGGGCAGGCAGTTCCATTAAGGGACGAGAACAGCACCCGGTCGTGCATCTCGCCTACGAAGACGTGGAGGCATACGCTCAATGGCTTGGTAAAGAGCTGCCTACCGAAGCAGAGTGGGAGTTTGCAGCACGAGGAGGACTAGAAGGTGCTGCCTTTGCCTGGGGCGATGAACTCTATCCCATGGGTAAACAAATGGCAAATACGTGGCATGGTGAATTCCCGTTTGAGAATTTGTGTACGGATGGCTACGAACGCACCTCTCCAGTAGGGAGCTTTCCCAAAAACGGCTACGGATTATACGACATGATTGGCAATGTCTGGGAATGGACATCCGACTGGTATCAAGAGCATCAGCAGATTAAAAAAAGTCCGTGCTGCATCACATCCAATCCGTGTGGAGGAGAGCGAGAAAACAGTTATGACCAGCAGATGCCAGACAGCAAAACTCCCCGCAAGGTGGTCAAGGGCGGTTCGTTTTTGTGTGCACCCAGCTATTGTCAACGCTATCGTCCAGCGGCTCGGATGGCACAACCGATCGATACTTCGACTTGTCATCTGGGCTTTCGTCTGATTGTACGGGGACAGTAAATCGTCAGCATGAAGCAGGATTCCAAGCAGGGCGTTGCTGAACGGAACTATGAAATCGCAAGATGCTCGCACTACCCTGCGCTCACGTTCGGAATTGAAACATCATTTGCCCATTTAGCAATACCTCAAGCAGATGTATTCCTTTAATTCACTCGAATGAGTCACTGATTGAACACATTATGAGGAAAAAACATGACATTTGCCTTTGATCGCTCAAAGCTTCCCATGCCGCAGCCGCCCTTCCGGGGTAAGATTGGCAAGACCTATCGAGAGTCTGAAGCGGCGTGGCCAGAAATACCGAAGCCACCAGAAGACGCACCTAATATTGTGATCATTCTGCTTGATGATGTGGGATTTGGTCAGGTGAGTACGTTTGGAGGACCAGTTCCCACACCTGCCTTAGACAAACTGGCTGCTAACGGACTCAAATACAACCGCTTCCATACCACTGCGATTTGCGGACCCTCACGAGCAGCATTGATGACCGGACGCAATCACCACAACTGCGGCAGTGGCTTCCTGGCTGAGTGGGCGACCGGATTTCCCAGCTACAACACGATGATTTCCCGCACAACCGCTACAGTCGGGCGCATTTTGAAGGAAAACGGCTACAGCACCTCCTGGTTCGGCAAGAACCACAATACGCCCGACTGGGGATCCAGTATTGTGGGACCGTTTGATCGATCACCAACCGGATTGGGATTTGACTACTTCTACGGGTTCATTGGCGGCGAGACGCATCAGTACTACCCAGTTCTGTTTGAGAATACAGTGCCCGTCGAGCCAAACAAAAGCCCAGAAGAAGGCTACCATTTCATGTCCGACATGAGCGATAAAGCGATTGCCTGGTTGCGCTATAGCAAATCGGTTAATCCGGATAAGCCTGCGCTGCTCTACTTTGCACCCGGTGCTGCCCATGCACCGCACCACTCTCCGGCAGAATGGCGTGAACGGTTCAAAGGACAGTTCGACCAGGGATGGGACAAGGTGCGCGAAGAGACCTACCAGCGCCAGCTTCAAATGGGCATTATTCCACCAGGCACCGAGAATACGCCGCGACCAGAGTGGTGTCCAGCCTGGGATTCACTTTCAGCAGGCGAACAGCGGCTCTATGCCCGCTTCATGGAGAACTTTGCAGGCTTTCTGGCCTTTACCGATCATGAATGTGGACGGTTGCTGGATGCAGTTGCCCAATTACCAGATGCTAACAACACGCTGATTTTCTACATGGTTGGCGACAACGGTGCCAGTTCTGAAGGCAGATTGACAGGAACCATCAATGAGATAATGAATCTGAACGGCATTCCCTCCAACCTGGAAGAGAACCTGAAACGCATCGACGAAATTGGCGCTCCAGACACCGAGCCACACTATCCCCTCGGTTGGGCTTGGGCAGGCAACGCGCCGTTTCAATGGGTCAAACAGGTTGCAAGTCACTTAGGCGGGACTCGCAACCCAATGGTCGTTGGCTACAGCAAATCCCACGACCTGGCGGTACACTATCCCGAAAGGCTGGCGGAATTAAAGCAACTATTCGATCAGGAATGTGAAAAGTACAGCGTGTACCCGCTAGACGATCGCGGTGTAGGACGGGGAATCTTGCCCAAGCCACCGCCAGGAGGGGCTGACCCCAACCGCAAGCACTTCACCTATTACCCCGGTGCGATCCGACTGCCGGAAAACGCAGCGCCCAACATCAAAAACCGATCGCACCGGATCGACATTGCGATCGCCAAAGGTGGCGAAGGCGTGTTGTTGGCGGAGGGGGGACAATCGGCTGGCTTCGTCCTCTATGTGAAGAACGGCAAACCAATCTACCACTACAACTTCTTCGATATCGAGCGAACCAGCGTCGAGTCCAGTCTGCCCCTGGCTGAAGGCAAATCAACCCTGTCCTTTGAGTTCCGCTACGACGGCGGCGGCGCGGGCAAGGGTGGCGAGGCAGTGCTGTACCTGGATAACCAGGAGGTGGGCAAGCAGC
>Ga0213881_10001196_pt1 | contig 12896 bp, 10 predicted proteins | sample BarmaccoBMER_R08_FD_160104 | JGI IMG/M metagenome (GOLD analysis project Ga0213881, IMG submission 160104) | Barbacenia macrantha exposed rock microbial communities from rupestrian grasslands, the National Park of Serra do Cipo, Brazil - ER_R08 ... | reverse complement strand
TCGGTTGGATGCTCGGGCAGCGGCTGGTAACCGTCTCCCAGCGCGGCAAGCGCGCGCCGGTCGATCGCGTAGTTGATGGCCTTGCGCAGACGGACATCGCTGAACGGCGGCCGGTGCGTGTTCAGGTCAAAGAAGTCAAGCTGCAAGACGGGGTTCACGAAGTAACGCTGTCTGCCGCCGCGGACCGCGGCGCTGCCGGGCCCGTAGCGCGCGGCGAGCTCTGAGGCCAGCGCGGCGATACCGCGGGCGGTCGAACCGCCGGTGGCAGAGAATGTCCACAGCCCCAGGTTCGTGTAATCGGCGCTGCCGGACTCGACGTCGGTGACAGTGCGCTGGGCGGCGATCCCGACCGCCAGCTCGATCCGCTCGAACCGGTGGGGGCGGCTGCCGTGATAGTTCGGATTGCGCACGAGCACGACCCCCTGGCCGGGGGTGTAGGTCGCAACGTAGTACGGGCCAGCCGCGGGGATCACCCGCACCCCGTTCGGATCGACCGGGGTGTCCGACGGGACCGCGCAGAACGCCGGCTCGGCGATCCGTGACAGGAAGTCCGGCGCCGGGGCGAGCAGGCGGATGGTCAGCGAGTCTCCGCTGGCAATCACGCCGGCAATGTGTCTCGCCCTCCCGGCCATGTAAGCACCGGCGCCCACGACATCGGCGAGATAGTGCGCAAGGGGACTGTGCATCGTGGGATTGAGCGTCCGCTCGATCGTGTCCTTGAACGTCTGCGCCGTGACCGGCTCATTGGACGGCGGCGAGAACCGAAAGCCGGGACGGATCTTGAACGTGTAGGTGCGGCCGTCGGGCGACCGCGTCGGCAGCGACTGCGCGACCTCCGGGATCAGCTGCGAGCCTGCGGGCGTCCCCTTGTCGGGGTAGTTGACGAGCTCCGCGCACGTTGCGTACAGGAGCTGCCCTGAGAGCAGCGAGTACGCGAGCGCCGGGTCCATGTAGTCGACGTCGGTCGGAGATTCGATCCGCAGCGTTCCGCCCGATGCGACACCGCCTGGGATCGATTGCCTATCGACGGTCACCCACGCCCGCCCGTCGGCGATCGTGATCGCCTGCGGGCTGCCCCCGACCGCAATCGTCGCGAGCTCCTTATCTGTCGTCGGGTCGATGCGGGTGACGGTGCCGTCGCCGCTGTTAGCGACCCATAGCGAGCCGGCGCCGACCGCGACGCTGTCCGGCCCGCGGCCAACCTTGATGGTGGTGGTTACCGCGCGCGCGGCGGGATCGATTCGCACTACCGCGCCATCAAGTGAGTCCGCCACCCACACGCCGCCGGCGCCGACCGCGATCCCGCTCGGGGCGCCACCGACCGGGATCGGCGTCAGCAGCCCGGTTGGGTCGACGCGCACCACGTTGTCGGCCTCAGCGTCGCTCACCCACACCGCGCCCTCGCCGACGGCGATTCCCGTCGGGCTGGCGTTCGGATCGATCTGTCCCACAACTCGCCCCGTCGTCCCATCAAGGCGCGTCAGCAGTCCCGAGGACGGGGCGACCCACACGGAGTCTCCTCGGGACGCGACGGCCGCTGGCCCGCGGGGAACGACATTGCCGACGTGCAATGTTGTACTGAGCACATCGAACTGCGGGTCGATGCGGCTAACAGAAACGCTGCTCACGCTCGGGTTCAGACCAGACGCGGCCACCCAGATCCCGTTCGAGCTCGCGGCCACACTCGTCGGCGGGTCCGACACCGAGATCGTGCGCAGCGTCTGCAACGATCTCGCGTCGACGCGCGACACCGTCTGATCGTCTCGGTTCGCGACCCACAACGAACCCGAGCCAAACACGATCGCGTCAGGCCGCGTTCCCACCGGCACCGCACCGACCACGCGATCACTGTGCGTGTCGATCACTGCGACCGAGTTCGGCGCGACCAGCACGGAATTCGAGCTTGACTGCGACAGCATGACCGCGACCACCGACATCGCGGCGAGCAGCAGCGCCCCTCCGATGGCGATCAGCAGCGCCCCGCGGCGCACTCGCCGAGCGGCGGCCGCCCGACTGTCCGCACCGCGTGCGGCCGGCGGATCGAGCGCCGGATCCTGGGTCAGAATCGCCCGCTCGAGCTCCTGAAGCGGCCGCCCAGGCTCAATGCCGAGCTCATCGACGAGCGAACCTCGTGCCTGGCGAAAGCTCGCAAGCGCATCCGCCTGCCGCCCCGAGCGGTATAGAGCGAGCATCAGCTGGCATCGAAGCCGCTCACGCAACGGATGCTCGCGGACGAGCGCCTCGAGCTCCGCGACAAGCTCCGCGTGCTGCCCCAGAGCGAGTTTGGCCTCGATTCGGTCCTCGACGGCCCCTAGCCTGGCCTCCGCAAGGCGCGCGATCTCCGCTTGCGCGAACTGCTCATACGCCAGATCCGCCAGCGGCGGCCCGCGCCAGAGCGCTAAGGCCTCATCCAGCCGACGAACCGCACCGCGCGGATCGCCGGATTGGAGGGCCCGGCGGCTATCCCCCGCGAGGGCATCGAACCGGTCGGCGTCGACTTGCTCGGGCTCGACCGCCAGTATGTATCCCCCCGCGCGGGTGAGAAGCGCCTCGTCCCCGAGCGCCTTGCGCAGCCGCGAGACATACACCTGCACGGTCTTGAGCGCGGTCGCCGGCGGACGCTCACCCCACAGCTCGTCAATCAGCCGGTCCCGACCGACCAGCTGATTGCGGTGCAGCAGCAACAGTGCCAGCAGCGCGCGCTGCCGAGTGCCACCCAGCGCGACCCGCTGACCGGCACGCGCGACCTCGAATGGGCGAGAACTCTGAACTCCAACACCCGCTCCCAAATCGCCCGCGACCAACGGTACCACCGCCGACCCCGCTCGGCTGAAAGCCATTTACCGGCTCGCAACCGCCGGCTGCCGTCCGTTTACCAGCGATCGCCACCGTGTTGGCCACTCGGACGACCCCCCAGCGATCCACGCCGGAAGGAGGCACGCGATGACCACACCACACGAATCACCATGGCCGCGTCGCTCTGCCTGTGGCTCGCAGTTGCGATCCCATCCGCGGCGTCAGCCAGATTCGACCTTAAGTCCAGTTGGCCAGAAACCCCCAACCACTCCTCCAGGACGAGCTCACCGGTCCCGATCGACCAGGCCAACGTTGCCGAACGTAGCCACGCCTCGGGGACGATCGCACCGACGATTGTTCGCATCACCGCGGCGAGCGCCGGTTTTGATTGGGGCCGACGCCGGCATCGGCGCGGCCGGGAGGTTCGCGCTCTCGATGATCGCCCTTGGCGGAGCGCGGGTCGCATTTGACCGCTATCCGCGCCCGGCGACGGCCGCGCTCCGTTAGCGAGTGACAGGAAGATCCGATGCGACGTCGTGCGATACGTCGCCTCCTGGCAAGCGCACTGCTTGTGCTCGCCGGAGGGTGCGGCGCTGTGAGCCACGCGCCGTCAGCCTGGGATCCGCGGCCTTCTGCACTCGCGACCTGGCCAAGCGCGGCGGACTACCAGACCATCAAGACCGCGGTTGCTGTCCGAAACGAGGCGCTGTTTCACGAGCGCGATTGGCGACGCAAATCGTTCGCCGCGTTATTAGCAGCCCGGACGGTCCTGACGGTGCGAATCGCGGCGGGTCGCTGTGCCGCGTACGTCACGGAGCTGTACGGTAACCTGCGCGACCTGATGGACGCCTACCCCGGCGAGGACTGGCTTCCGCTGATCCGGGTCGTGCGACGCGAGCCCCCGCTCGCCGAAGCGTGCCGGCAACCCGCCGGCGGAGCTGCCCGCACAACATCTTGGAGGGGCGCGCCGCGACCGCACCTACGCCTTCCGCGATGGATCCGATCGAGCGCGGCAACGGTCGCCTAACCATCGGCATCTCAACTCGCCGGGCCACTCCACACAGACGAACCTTTCGTTAAGGTTGGGACTCCATTCCTCCACGCGCCACTGAGAGGGCGGCACCGGCCGTGGAACGTGACCAGCCCCGGCCCATGCCGGTGCCTGACCATCGGCTCTCAGAGCTTAGTGCTTCTGGTGAGGCAAGTCCGGCTCGTCGTCGCCCTCGAGCGTGTCCTGCTGCTGGTCCTTCGGGTCGTTGGACTCCAGAGCGTCGGCGTTGCCGCTGACGTCCTCCTTACGACCCTCCTTGTACGCGTGCAAGGAGGTGTCGGGAATCGCATCGTCGCTTGCTTTGGTGTTCCCCTCGCGGTCGGGCATGGCGTCTCCTTTGTCGGACCGCGCTGACCGGGCAGCCGCGTCGGTCGCTCCAAGGGTTACCCGCTGGGCTGAGGCATACGCATCGATTACGTCGGCCCCATCCTTTTTGAGAGCCTAGGTATCGAAAGGAGTGCACCGGGGGCGCGACGAGGCGCCGCGTTGAACCGGTCGCGGATCCGTGCCGCGGCGGTGCGCAAGCCGCCTGATCCTTGCCGCTGCGTCGACGAAGCAGTCGCGAGCGCCAGTAGCTTTGACGTCTCCGCCGCGGAAACGGACGCGTTTCGTGTACGCGCTACTCGTGGCGCGAGGAGTAACCGCCGCTCGTATGCGCTTACGACACGGGCTCGAGCACGAACACCGGGATCTGGCGGTCAGTCTTGGTTTGGTAGTCCGCGTAGTCGGGCCACACCTCGACCGCGCGTTTCCACCACAGCGCCCGCTCCTCGCCGGATGTCTCACGCGCGGTGTAATCGGCCTTGGCGGCTCCGTCCTGCAGCTCCACGAGTGGATGCTCGACGAGATTGCGATGCCACGCCGGATTCTGCGGGGTGCCGCCCTTTGAGGCGACCGCTGCGTACACGCCGTCGTGCTCCACCCGCATCACCGGGTTCTTACGCAGCTTCCCGGAGCTGGCGCCGACCGATGTGACCACAACCACCGGGACCCCTCGCAAGGTCGTGCCTCTGGTACCGGCCGAGCTCTCGTATTCCTCGACCTGGTCACGGACCCATTTGGCGGAGCTGGGCTCGTATTCGCCTTGTAGCGGCATCGTTTACTCCTCTGTGAGCTGGCCTCAACAAGACTAACCAGCCCGCCCGGGGCACGGCTATGTACCGCAACTGCTGTCGGTCATCGGTGAGAACATGGATGGATGACGGCATGGCAGGACGTCGAGGAGGCAGTGCCGGAGTTTGCGCTCCGCGTACGGGCGCTGTTCGATGCTCACAGGCACAAGACAATTGCCACCTTGCGAGCCGACGGGTCGCCACGGATCTCGGGGATCGAGGCGGTCTTCGAGGGGGGCGAACTGGTGTTTGGCTCGATGCCGAACGCTCGCAAAGGCGCGGATCTCCGTCGGGATCCCCGCTTCGCCCTGCACAGCGCCACGGTCGACCCGGTAGAGGGCTCGGAGGCGACGTGGCCGGGCGAGGCGAAGATCGCCGGTCGGGCTATCGCTGCCGGACCGATCACCGAAGCCGCGGACGGGGACCGCTTCCACGCCGACGTAGCCGAGGTCGTGCATACGCACCTCAACGAAGAGGCCACGACGCTCGTCGTCGAGTGGTGGACGCCGACGCATGGGCTACGCAGGATCGAGCGTGAGTGACCCCTCAATCACGTCCAAGATCGTCGCGCGCCTTGCCGCCACACCCGCCTAACGCCCCCCCAATTGGGCTGTCGGAACGCGACGCGGCTGGTGCGATCAATGTCAGCGGGGTCGCGCTCACGTGTGGGTCAGACTGGGTGAGGCGCGGAGACGCGATCGCTTTCGCCTCTGGGACGGGGAACGCCCGGTGATCGTGCTGACTGACTGAGGCCCAATCCGCGGCAGTGGGGCGGCATAGCACGATCGCGTTCACCCAGATCCGAAAGGCTGCTTTCGGAGTGGCGAGCCGTCAGTCCGGTGATCGCGGCGGCGCGTCGTTTCTCCTCCTGGCCGACCAGACCTCGAAGCGGAAGCGACCTATCCGCGTCCGTCTGGGCGACGGAGGAGAAGCGGGTATCGGCTCGTGGCCTGTCTGGCTCTGCCGGGGATTCGTGACCAACTCGGGATCGAAGGCAGGTCTCGGTTAGCATCGGCGGGCGCTCATCGTCCGAAACGGCGGACAAAGGCTTGCTGCCATGGCGTCTCGACGGCATGAGGGTGATAGTGCGACCGCACGAACGCAACCGCGTCGGCTGGCGGGATCCCGTCGAGCACCGCCAGGCAGGCGAGCACCGTGCCGGTGCGGCCGCGACCGCCGCTGCAGGCAACCTCGACGCGCTCGCTGACGGAGCGCTGATGCGCCGCGCGCACGGCGGCGACGGTCTCAGAGTAATCGGTCGGTAGCCACCAGTCGCGCCAACGAATCCACCACGACGGCCATGGCATCAACGGCGGCCGCTTTGCCTGCAGGTAGAGGCCAAACTCGGGTGCGGGACCAGCAGGAGGGGCGTGTCGCAGGCCGCGACCGCGTATCAGCCGTCCTGACGGAAGACGTAAGACTCCCTGCGCTGCTGGATCCCAAGTGACCACTTGCCGAAGGTAGCGCTCGCGAAGCCGGCCGGGGGCAAGCGTCTGCTCACCGGCGAATCGCGACTGGCACGCGGCGAGGAAGCGCGGCCGCGCGTCTGGATGGCGAGATGCGCGCGGCGCGATCGAAGCGGGTCTACGGGAGTGGCAGCAGGTTGGCCTGGTCGATAACCATGGCGACGAAGTCTGAGGCATCCTGGTGCCGGCGGATCGGTCGAAATCGGTAGGTGGCTGGCGTTGGGCAATCGCGCCAGAAAGCCAGCGCGTCCCCGATCAGTGGGTGCCACTCGCGATCGAAAGTCTCCAGCGCGTACTCAGCCCCGGCTTCCTTTGTGGTGATCGTGCCGGTCGCGACCGTGCAGTGGAGCCGGGGCGCGCCGAGTACGCCAGCGGCGACCGCGCGCCGCGGCAGCGCACGAATGTCCATGCGCCGTCGTGCCCATTGCCGCCAGTGCCTGTTGAGGTTCTCCAGCGACCAACGTCTCAGCTCCTGGATGTCGGTGTGGATCTGCAAGCGGGCGGGGTCCTCACCGCGGATCGCGATGCCGTCGTTGGCAAGCAGATGCCAAGTCACCGGATTCACGTCGAATCCTGAGTCGGGCGCCACCTCGAAATGCCCCGCGACGAACCCAGCGATCGGCGTCGTCGTGAGCGAGGAGTTCGCCAGATCGGTACGTCTCACATAGATCCCGTTGCACACCAGGGGCCAGCGACCGCGCAGCGCGGTATCGCGACCCAGAGCCGAGAGCCAACGACCGACGTGCACCGCGCGAAGCCGAGCGAGCTCATCTCGCTTCAAGTCCCAGTCCAGAACCGCCACGAAATCAATATCGCTCCTGCCAGGCCGAAACGCCCCGAGGCACACCGAGCCGACGACATAGAACCCCACGACCCGCCCCGACAGCGCCCAGTCCAACCGCTCGAGCAGGTCCTCAACACGCGCTTGAACGATCCCAACACACTCGAAAGCATGATCAGCGCGGATCCCCGACCATCGCCGCTCGAGAGACCTGAGTCTCGCCCGCCACATGCAGGTGCGCGTACAGCAGGTCCAAGCCGTCGAGTGGCCGGATCGACCGACCTGCTTCTACGAAGGCTGAGCGATCTGACCGGCCCGGTGTGGCCTCTCCGGACTTCCGCTCTGGGTCTCCCGCTGGCCGGAGCGGCAGCCCGCGGCTGGGTTCTCGGGCGGCGACCTAGCAGAAGCCAGGACCAAGCGCGGCAGGGTTCCGCTTTCGAGTCGTTCAGTCGGGGGAGTGGGGTCGCGGCGCGAAAGGGGTGTCCACATCGACGCGCCGAAGCGGGCGGCCTCGTCTCGGCGACGGGATCGGTGAGGGGCACGGGCGAGGGCTCCCTTCCGTCCTCGGGCTGTCAACAACCAATGACGTAGGCGCGGCCGGGATGAGCGCGGGGGTAAAACACGCCCAACGGCCGGCCTCCTTCCCGTCGGGACGCAACAGCAGCGCACCGCCCGGGTCGATGCCGAGCGCGGCGGCCGCGTCGCCCTGGAGCTGGTGGACGACGAGCGGTGCACACGAATCGACCACCCTCGCGCCATGCCATCGCCTGTCCGTCGGCCCGACCAATGCGGTCCAGCCCTTCCCGAGAAGATCGAGAGTCGAGACCGTCCGCGCGGCATGGCGCGTCCAACTGTGCCGGACGCGCCCGTAAAGATCCCAAGGCAGCGCGTCGGCGGCATCACGGCGGGCGCCGTCGGACTGTTGGGCGCGCTCCACGTTGTGCACGCCCACCGGCCGCCGCTCGACCTCGTAGCTGTCAAGCAGAGCCGCCCCCGACCAGCCGCGCAGCACCCAGGCGAGCTTCCAACCGAGGTCGTAGGCGTCCTGGATTGCAGTGTTCATCCCGGTGCCGCCGCGAGGCGTCATCCGGTGCGCCGCGTCGCCGACGAGGAACACGCGCCCGTCCCGGTAGCGCTCGGCGATCTGCGCGGCAAACCGGAAGGCGTTGGAGCGTTCGAGCTCCGGGTGAAGGCGCCGCACCCCTGCCGCCGTTTCGATCAGCTCGACCAGCTCATCCTCGGACATGTCCACCAGGCGCGGGCGCCCCGGCGTCCCTTCACGCGACAGACCCCAGCGGCCGCTACGCCCCCGCGGGGCCACCACACCACCGACCTCCGGATTGGAGATGCCATACAGGCCGTAGCGGCGGTCACCAACAACGTCCTCGAGCGGTGCCAGAAACTCCACCCGGTGGAATTCCCCGAGGTCATCGGGTCCGTGCAGAGGGATGCCAAGGGCGTCGCGTACGACGCTATGTGTGCCGTCGGCCCCAACCGCGAACCCGGCGTGCAACTCGTCGGTCGTCGACGGGTCGTTCGCCGACTGGACCACCGCCCGAACGCGCTCGCCGCGCTGGTTCAGATCCACGACATCGCAGCCGAATCGGACCTCGGCGTTCGGCAGCGAGCGCAGAAGCTCGAGCAGTAGCGGTTCGAGGTGGTCCTGCGGCGCCCACGCCGGTCCAGTCGGGCTGATCTCCGCCGCCTCGGCTGCGGTGGGATATCCGAGGGCGAACTCGGTCCCCTCGGACGAAGCCAGGGCCCGGGTCCGCCACAGGTACGGCTTGACGTCAGCGGCACCGGCGCGAATCTGCTCCTCGAGCCCCCAGGCTCGAAAAATCTCCATGCTGCGCGTGCTAATCACGAGCGCCCGGGACAGATTGGAGTTCCGGGCGCGCTTCTCGAGGACGAGCACATCTACGCCATAAGCAGCAAGGGTTATTGCTAGAACGAGGCCGGCGGGACCGGCACCCACCACGAACACCTGCCGCTGCGAGCACATCGGGCCTTGTCCAACTCCTGCTGACCGCGCCGAAGCCAAAAGGTTAGAAAACACGACCGTTCCCCTCTCGCGTTCGTGAAGTCAGATGACGACCGGCGCCGGAGCGAGCCCTCGTGCCGCGGCGCCGCCCGCGATTACCGCGCTGACCGCTATGCAGGTCTCGCCGCCCAATTTCGGCGCCGCCCCATTGAGCGGCGCCAACTCGAGCATAGTTCTGCTCCGATACACAGCGGCGCACAACTTCGGGAGTTTCGCTGGTGGCTATCTGCGTGATGGGAGAGACCCGCCGGGCGATTCTTCTTGCTCAATTTAGGCCTGCGCGTTCGCGCGGGGGCCGCCTCGGGCGGTGTTTCGGCGGTATCGGACGACGATGGCCGCACCTAGGCCGCCTGCGGTGAGCCCGGTCAGGGCGGCGAGCGCCAGCTGCCACCAGCGGGTCGATGCTCCGCCGGTCGCGGGAATAAAGCTGCGGATGTGACCATCTGGTCCGAGGGTGAGGGAGGCGCCCTCGCTGGGGATCGCGGCCACGCGGCCCTGGGTGAGGGCTGTGGAGGCTCGGACGGTGCCGTCGGGATCGACTTCCAAGCCGATTGGGTCAGGGGTCGGCAGACCGGTCGGTACCCCGGCCGGAGTCACGACGGTTTCGTGGACCAGGTACACCCCGGGTCCGAGCGGCGCGTGGTTGACGGCGACATTCCAGGGCGTCACGCTCGCCCCGTGCGGGAGGTGTCCGATCGGGACCAAGCCCACCAGCTGAGGCAGCCGGATGAAGTTCGCGAGCTGGCCGAGCGTGGTCACCCCTGGCACCACCTTTACGACCAGGTCGACGTCTGCGCCGGCGGGCCGCGCTAGGAACGTCAACACCTTGGCTCCTTCGGCTCGGTTGCCGTCCACCGCCAGCCCGAACTGAGCCGGGTCGTGGACCGGGCCGGTGATGAAGGCGGACGCGGGACCGGCCGTGACGAGCACGGCGGCGGTTACGGCCGCGATCGCGGCGAGCCTCCGAGCCGCCTGGGGGCGGCTATGGTGGCTGGGCGGGTCGACGGTGTTTGTGGCCATCTGGGTGCCCCCTTACGTCAGGCTCTCAGCAGCGGAGCAGGTTGGTTGCCTGCGAGGGATACGGACGCGCCCCGACATCGGTTCGTGCGCAGTGAGGGTCGAGGGGTCACGCCGCGAAGCGCCCTCAGCCGGGGCTCCGCCGGAATCGGGCCCCGCTACTGAGACGTACTTGGAAATCCGTCAGCCGACGTCGACGTTGGCTGTGCTCGTGTCCGGGAGGAACCGCGCGAGCGCGTGCAGGCTCGAGGCGAGCCGCAACTCGGCGTGGGGCGTCTTCATCAAGCAAGACGTACTCGACCTGCGCAGCCGCATTGTGCAGCCGATGCACGATCGGCGGGTCTATGTCATCGCGATGTTGGCGCACATGATCACGCCCGCGGCCGGGAGGCGAATGAACGTGGCGATCCAAGACCCGCGCGAGCTGGGATGCGCTCGGCTGGAGCGAAACGGTTGCCACCACAGGGCCCCGGACTGCGCGGCGACGCGCTGCAGGCGATCTGGCGAGCGCACAAGTTCTCGAAATGGATCCTCGCGCTACTGCACGCCGGCACCAGCAACTGACGACCCGCTGTGCAAGCTCAAGACCCTTCTCTCACGCTCAGGAGAGCCGGCTGGCGCGCCACGGCTGGGCGCGCAGACGGCACGGTGCTCCGCGAGAGGAACGCCAGTCCGGGGCGGCCGTGTCGAGCGTCACCTCGGTGCGGGGGCGAACCGCTGAGCCGGATCGCCCGTATCTCCTCAGAGTCATTCGTAGGGGCCGAGGATGGCCGGTTAACGCAGGCGTCGGGACCAACGCCCAACCGCCTAACGAAATGGAGGGTGCAGTCATGTCCAATCACTTCGCCAGCTCAACTCGGTTCAGGGCGCTGCTCGCGGCGGCGATCATGCTGATTGGAGTTCTGAGCTGGACGGCGGTGGCACGCGCTACCACGGTTACCGAGTTCTCCACCGGGATTCCGCCATTGAGCGGCGTACACGGGATCGCCGCAGGCCCAGACGGCAACCTGTGGTTCACCGAGGAGTCCTTTAACCGGATCGGGCGGATCACCCCGGGGGGCGCCGTGACGCAGTTTGGGGGCTTCTTCCAGCATCCCGGCCTGCCACCTGCGGGTCTGCCCCCCGGCAGCTTCCCCTACGAGATTGCGGCCGGCGCGGACGGCAGGATGTGGTTTACCGACCGCGGCACCACGGCCGCGACCCAATCGATCGGGCGGATCACGACCGGCGGTTCGGTGAGCGCCTTCTTGGGTGGGATCAGCCCCAGCAGTGGTTTGGGCGGGATCGCGCTCGGGCCAGATGGGAATCTCTGGTTCACCGAGCAGGTCGGCCGCATCGGCCGGATCACCCCGCAGGGCGTTGTCACAGAGTTCTCCAAAGGGCTCACAGCGGGTGCCGCGCCGGTCGAGATCGCCGCTGGCCCAGACGGCAACCTGTGGTTCACCGAGGAGAGCAGCCAGGCCAGCCGGATCGGACGGATCACTCCGCAGGGCGTCGTGACCGAGTTCTCCAACGGAATCGCCCCGGGGAGCGAGCCCGCCGCGATCGCCGCCGGCCCTGACGGTAACGTCTGGTTCACCGAGGTCGCCGGGCGGATTGGCCGGATAACTCCGCATGGGGTAGTAACTGAGTTCCCAGACGGCGGTCACAGCGCGGGCGGGATCGCTGCCGGCCCCGACGGCAACGTCTGGTTCACCCTGGCCCTCGACAACCAGATCGGCATGATCACGCCCCGCGGCGTAATCACCAAGCTAAACGTCCCAACGCCGAACAGCCTCCCAAGCGACATCACCGCCGGTCCTGATGGCAACCTGTGGTTCACCGAGGGTGAGGGCAATCAAATTGGCGTTGTATGCATCGTCCTGGCGTGTCGCACCCACATCAAGATCCTCCAAGGGCCAGGAGTTGGCCTATTGAGCACCACGCTAGACCGCGCGGTGCGCATCGGGATCCTCGTCGAGCGGATCGTCGGCACAAAGCACACACGGATCGGACGTGTGCCCTTCGGGTTCCACCGCGAAGGACGTCTACGAATCAGCTGGGACCTTCGCGTCAAGGGCCGCAAGCTTCCTCGCGGCCGTTACCTCGTCACGCTGCGAGCGCTCGATAACCACAACCGGGTGATCGCCCACGCGCTTCCCCTCACGCTCCAGATCCGCTAACTATGACCACTTCGGGCCCGCTACCTCCCCTTCCGCGCGTCCAGGCTGAGATTGGTTGCCTGCACCCACGCGGTGGGTCTGGGCGCGGGACCGCGGGGGGCGTGTTCAGCCCCGACGGTGGCGAGCGGGCGGCGGTGGAGTTTGGCGAGGTTGTGGGTGGCCATCAGTAGTCGCCACTCGTGCGCACGGTGGCCCGGCCTCGGCGGATGATCCTGGTGATCAGCCGGATGCGTTCGGGCGTGAGCGAACACGGGCCTCGATCATCTGCATCCATTTCGATACAGCCCCTTGCCGTGCTCTGACGCGAGGACGGTTCGCATCCACGAGGACCGCCCGCTGGTCCACCCGGCCGCGGCCGCTGTCCGCCCGCTCGAGTCCGGTCTGACGAGCGCCTGGATGTGCGCATTGGCGATCACCTCGTCCATGTGCTGTTCGGGTCAGTACTGCGCGTCGGGCGAGGAGTGTTGGCG
>Ga0213881_10001195_pt1 | contig 12902 bp, 9 predicted proteins | sample BarmaccoBMER_R08_FD_160104 | JGI IMG/M metagenome (GOLD analysis project Ga0213881, IMG submission 160104) | Barbacenia macrantha exposed rock microbial communities from rupestrian grasslands, the National Park of Serra do Cipo, Brazil - ER_R08 ... | reverse complement strand
CCGGGCTCGCCGGGCTCGCCGTTCGTGGCGGGCTCGCCGTTCGCGCCGTACCAGCGCGGACCGGACAGGTAGTCATGGAGGTCCTGGGCGGTTTCGCGCAGCCGCGCGAGGAAGCCGGGGTCGGCCGCGAGCGCGGCGATCCGCTCCCCCGGCAGTGCGCTGAGCATCGCGATCGGGTCGCCCCGGGACGCGGCCCAGGTAGCTGGATCGATGGATGAGAAGAGCCTGACCGTGGGCTCATGCCAGGACCACCGGAGGTTCAGCATGAGGTCGTGCAACTGCGCCAGCGGCTCGGGCAGCGTGACGCGGACAGTGAATCGGCGTATGGCTCTCACGGGGAGGACCATACTGGGCCTGCGGGAGTGGTGCGTGCAGCACCCATAGTTTCGGTCGTGTTTCTATCTCGGTGAATTCTTGCCGGTTGCGACTATGCCTGTTGGCGTGAAACGGCTCAGGCTCGGTAGCGTGATAGGGGTGATCGGACGAATCCCTATCCTTGATGTTGAGCCGCTGGTGGAATGCGGCCGACGCCCGGCCAGAGCCGTTACGGGCGAGACGTTTCAGGTCAGTGCCACCGTGTTCCGCGAGGGTCATGGTGCCCTGGCGGCCGGCGTGGTGTTGCGCGACCCGTCTGGCGGCCGCGGGCGGCTGGTGCCGATGACCGAGCTCGTGCCGGGCACCGACCGGTACGGCGCCGACGTCACGGTGGGCTCGGCGACGGGCCTGTGGCGCTTCCACGTCGAGGCGTGGGGCGATCCGATCGCGAGCTGGCATCACGACGCGGCGATCAAGGTGCCGCGCAACACCGACGTCGAACTGATGCTCACCGAGGGCGCGCTGCTGTTCGACCGCGCCGCGCGGAACATCGGTGTCAAACCGGGCGCCGCGCGCCCGGCCGCGGCCCGCATCGCGCTCAAGGAGGTGGCCGCCAAGCTGCGCGACCGCGGCCTCGCCCCGTGGGATCGGCTGGCGGCGGCCGAATCCGGCCGAGTGGCCGAGATCCTGGCCGAGTGGCCGCTGCGCGAATTCGTGACCAGATCGCGACCACTGCCGCTGCTGGTCGACCGGGAGCGCGCGCTGTACGGCGCCTGGTACGAGTTCTTTCCGCGGTCAGAAGGCGTGCAGGACGACCCGATGGGACGCCGCGAGCCGGTGTCGGGCACCCTGCGGACGGCCGCGAAACGGCTGGACGCCATCGCGGCCATGGGCTTCGATGTGGTGTACCTGCCGCCGATCCACCCGATCGGCACCACCTTCCGCAAGGGCCGGAACAACACGCTGGTCCCGCAGCCCGGCGATCCCGGCTCGCCGTGGGCGATCGGCGCGCCTGAGGGCGGCCACGACGCCATCCACCCCGATCTCGGCACCATGGCGGACTTCGAGGCGTTCGTGGAGAGGACGCGGTCGCTCGGCATGGAGCTGGCGCTCGACCTGGCGTTGCAATGCTCCCCCGACCACCCGTGGGCGAAGGAACATCCGGAATGGTTCACGACACGGGCCGATGGCTCGATCGCCTATGCGGAAAATCCGCCGAAAAAGTACCAGGACATCTATCCGCTGAACTTCGACAATGATCCGGCGGGCATTTATGCGGAAGTGCTGCGTGTCGTCCGCATGTGGATGGATCACGGGGTGCGGATCTTCCGGGTGGATAACCCGCATACCAAGCCGTTGCGATTCTGGGAACAGCTGCTCGCTGAGATCCGCGTCACCGATCCGGATGTGCTTTTCCTGGCCGAGGCATTCACCAGACCGGCGATGATGCACACCCTGGCAAAGATCGGCTTCCACCAGTCCTACACGTACTTTACCTGGCGAAACACCGTGCAGGAGCTGACGGAGTACATGCTGGAGTTGTCCGGTCCGGCCGCGGCATATATGCGACCGAATTTCTTTGTGAACACTCCAGATATCTTGCATGAATATCTTCAGCATGGAGGCATGCCAGCCTTTAAGATACGCGCCGTGCTGGCCTCGATGCTGTCACCGAACTGGGGAGTTTATTCGGGCTACGAACTGTGTGAGAACATCCCGCTCCGCCCCGGTAGTGAAGAATACCTGGACTCAGAGAAATACCAGTACAAGCCGCGCGATTGGAGCGCTGCGGAAAGAGATGGGCTAAGCATCTCTCACTTTATCACCAAACTGAACGACATCAGGAATTCCCATCCTGCCCTGCGTCGCCTGCGCAATCTGCGGTTCCACCATGTGGACCAGCCGGAGATTCTCTGCTTCTCCAAGCGAGTGAGTAATATTGGCTCCGAGGACGAGGACACGATCCTTGTGGTGGTGAACCTGGATCCGCACCAGACCAGGGAGGCCACAGTATGGCTGGACCTGCCGGCGCTGGGCGCGACGGGCCAGTTCACCGTCACCGACGAACTCAGTGCCTCCGATGGCACTGGGGGAGAATCCTACCGGTGGGGCCAGGCCAACTATGTGCGCCTTGACCCGTGGACGCGGCCAGCTCACATCTTCAGTGTGAGGACCGAGGAGGGGAACCCGTAGTGACCGCAGAGCACGAAGTGGTTGCCGACACCTTCGACCAGCCACGCGATCCCGACTGGTACAAGCGCGCGGTCTTCTACGAGGTGCTGGTACGCGGGTTCGCCGACTTGTCCGGTGACGGCTCAGGTGATCTGAGCGGACTCATCTCCAAGCTGGACTACCTGGAGTGGCTGGGGATCGACTGCATCTGGCTGCTGCCGATCTACACCTCGCCGCTGCGCGACGGCGGATACGACATCTCCGACTACATGTCGATCCTGCCCGAGTACGGCAAGATCGGGGACTTCGTGGACCTGGTGGAGGAGGCTCACAAGCGGGGCATCCGGGTCATCGCCGACCTGGTGATGAACCACACCAGCGACCAGCACCCGTGGTTCCAGGCGTCCCGGTCTGACCCTTCTGGTCCCTACGGCGACTTCTACGTGTGGTCCGACACCGACGACAAGTACGCCGACGCGCGGATCATCTTCGTCGACACCGAACAGTCCAACTGGACCTTCGACCCGGTACGCGGCCAGTACTTCTGGCACCGGTTCTTCTCCCACCAGCCGGACCTCAACTTCGAGAACCCGGCCGTGCAGGAGGCGATGATCGAGGTGCTGCGGTTCTGGCTGGACCTCGGCATCGACGGGTTCCGGCTGGACGCCGTGCCGTACCTGTACGAGCGTGAGGGCACGAACTGCGAGAACCTCAAGGAGACGCACGAGTACCTCAAGCGGATCCGGGCCGAGGTGGACCGGCTGTACCCGGACCGGGTACTGCTGGCCGAGGCCAACCAGTGGCCGGCGGATGTCATCGAGTACTTCGGCGACGCGGAGACCGGCGGCGACGAGTGCCACATGGCGTTCCACTTCCCGCTGATGCCGCGCATCTTCATGGCCGTCCGCCGGGAACAGCGGTACCCGATCACGGAGATCCTGGCCCAGACGCCGCAGATCCCGGCCGGCTGCCAGTGGGGCATCTTCCTGCGCAACCACGACGAGCTGACGCTGGAGATGGTCACCGACGACGAGCGTGACTACATGTACGCGGAGTACGCGAAAGATCCACGCATGAAGGCAAATATCGGGATAAGGCGGCGTCTGGCACCCTTGCTGGACAACGACCGGAACCAGCTCGAGCTGTTCACCGCCCTGCTGCTGTCGCTGCCCGGCTCGCCGGTGCTGTACTACGGCGACGAGATCGGCATGGGTGACAACATCTGGCTCGGCGACCGGGACGGCGTGCGGACGCCGATGCAGTGGACGCCGGACCGCAACGGCGGCTTCTCGCTGGTCGATCCGCAGCGGCTGTACCTGCCGCCGATCATGGACCCGATCTACGGATACCAGTCGCTGAACGTCGAGTCCCAGGAACGCAACGCGGGATCGCTGCTGCAGTGGACCAGGCGCATGATGGAGATCCGCAAGCGGCACCCGGTGTTCGGTCTCGGCGTCTACGAGGAACTGACCTCGTCGAACCCTTCGGTGCTCGCGTTCGTACGGCTGCCGTCGGCCGAGGATCCGGACTCGGACGGCTCGGACCGGATCCTGTGCGTCAATAACCTGTCCCGGTTCCCGCAGCCGGTGGAGCTCGACCTGCGCCGGTTCATCGGGGTGACCCCGGTGGAGTGCATGGGCGGCGTCGTGTTCCCGCCGATCGGCGAGCTGTCGTACCTGCTGACGCTGCCCGGCCACGGGTTCTACTGGTTTCAGCTACCTCCGCCCCGGGAGGAACAGGGCCAGCGCCCGTTACTGCCGGCGTCGTGCCCCTGCGGCCTTACGTCGTACCCATGAGATCCGGCCCCGTAGACCTCCTGGCGTCCCGTGCAGCGGCCCTGGCGTCCCGTGCAGCGGCCCTGGCGTCAGCGGCGAATCCGGGAACCCCTAGCATCGGGACATCGGCCCGGCACAGGCCAGATACGGGCGCTCGATTTGCCTGGGCCTGCGACCGCGACGGTGGTTTGTCACGAAGTGTACGGAACTTGCGGGAGACTGCGTTTGGGTAGGATCGCTCGGGGGATGGGGTAAGCCTCATGACATTCGAGAACATGCTGGCAACGTGGCTGGTCAATCAGCGATGGTTCGCAGGTAAGGGGCGGCTCGTCCATGACCTCGCGGTCGTGGCCGACACGGAGCTGATCTCCGGGGATCCCTCGCTCCGGCATCTCATCGTGTGTGTCTCGCACGGCGCGACCGTCGACTCCTACCAACTGCTCCTCGGATCGCGCTCCCAGCTGCCGGGCGAGCTGCGGCACGCCCGGATCGGCGCGGAAAACGGGATGCAGCTCTACGACGGCCTGCACGACACGGAGCTGACCCGTCCGGTGCTGAGCGCGATCGCGACCGATGCGACGATCGGCCCCATCCGCTTCTGCCGGATTCCCGGCGCCCCGATCGAGACCGACCTGGACAGCCTGGTGCTGACCGCGGAGCAGAGCAACACCAGCCTGGTCTTCGGCGAGTCCGCGATCATGAAGGTATTCCGGCGGCTGGCCCCCGGGCCCAACCCCGACCTGGAGGTGGCCGCGGCGCTGGCCAGGCTCGGCTCGCAGCATATCGCGGAACCCTTCGGCTGGATCGAGACCAGGATGGAGGGCGCGACCACCGTGCTCGCCATCGTGTCCCGGTACCTCAAGGCGGCCTCGGACGGCTGGTCGCTGGCCGCCACCAGCGTCCGGGATCTGTACGCCAGCCAGGGCACCAGTGCCCGCCACGGAACCAGCGCATCGCACGCGGGCGGGGACTTCGCCGGCGAGGCCGAGCGACTGGGTATGGCGACCGCCGAGGTGCACGCCGACCTCGCCGACGCGTTCGGTACCGACGAGCTGCAGCCGGATGCGATCCGGGAGATGGCCGAGCAGATGTTCCGCCGGCTGGACATGGCCACCGCGGCCGTGCCGGAACTGGCCAGGTACGCCGACATGATCGGCGCCGGTTACTCCGACCTGGCCAAGCTCACCGAGCCGGTGCCCGTGCAGCGGGTGCATGGCGACTACCACCTGGGGCAGGTCATGCGCACCCTGACCGGCTGGGTGGTGCTGGACTTCGAAGGCGAGCCCGCCACTCCGCTGGCGCAGCGCCGGGCCCGCTCCACGCCGTTGCGCGATGTGGCCGGCATGCTCCGCTCGTTCGACTATGCGGCCAGGCACCAGCTCGTCAACCACCGGGAGGCCCTTCGCCTCGCGGCCGTGGCGAGCGACTGGGTCCGGCGTAATTCCGAGGCGTTCTGTGCCGGGTATGCTGCCGCTGGCGGTCTTGATCCGCAGCGGAACTCGGTGCTGCTACGGGCTTTGCAGCTGGACAAGGCGGTGTATGAGGTCATGTACGAGGCGCGCAACCGCCCATCCTGGCTGTCAATCCCGTTCGATTCGCTTGCGGAGTTCTAGTGACCGGCACAATCGCTGGCCTGGCGGAGATAGACCGGATCGTAGCGGGCCAGCACTACGACCCGCACTCGATCCTCGGGGCGCACCCTGGCCCCGGCGGAGTGGCGGTGCGGACGCTGCGTCCCATGGCGAAGTCCGTCGAGCTGGTGCTGGCCGACGGCCGGCGCCTGGAGATGGAACACGTGCACGAGGGTGTCTTCGCGGTGACTGTGCCGTTCGAGACGGGGCCCGGCACTGACGAGGCGGTGCCCGACTATCAGTTCGCGGTCACCTATCCGGGCGGCGAGGAGGTCCTGGCGAGCGATCCGTACCGGTACCTCCCCACCCTCGGCGAGTTCGACCTGCACCTGATCGCCGAAGGCAGGCACGAGGAACTGTGGCGGGTGCTGGGCGCGCATGTCCGCCAGATCGGCGGGGTCACCGGGACGTCGTTCGCGGTCTGGGCGCCGAACGCGCATGGCGTCCGGGTCACCGGTGACTTCAACTACTGGGACGGACGCGCGTACCCGATGCGATCGCTGGGCGGATCCGGCGTCTGGGAGCTGTTCGTCCCCGGCGTAAGCGAGGGCGCCAAGTACAAGTTCGCGGTCTGCGGGCGGGACGGGACCTGGCGGGACAAGGCCGACCCGCTGGCCATGGCGACCGAGCAGCCCCCCGCCACCGCCTCGGTGGTCTACACGTCGCATTTCGAGTGGAGCGACGAGTCATGGCTGGAAGCCCGGGCCCGGCGTGAGCCGGTGCATGAGCCGATGAGCGTCTACGAGGTGCATCTCGGCTCCTGGCGCCCCGGGCTGTCCTACCGGGACCTGGCCGTCGAGCTTGTCCAGTACGTCACGGAGATGGGCTTCACCCATGTGGAGCTCCTGCCGGTTGCCGAGCACCCGTTCGGCGGTTCCTGGGGCTACCAGGTGACCTCGTACTATGCGCCGACGTCCAGGTTCGGTTCGCCGGACGATTTCCGGTACCTGGTCGACGCGCTGCACCAGGCGGGCATCGGCGTGCTGCTCGACTGGGTGCCCGGGCATTTCCCCCGGGACGAATGGGCCCTGGCCAGGTTCGACGGAACCCCGCTGTACGAGCACCCCGACCCGCGCCGCGGCTCGCAGCCGGACTGGGGCACGCTGATCTTCAACTACGGCCGCTCCGAGGTGCGTAACTTCCTGGTCGCCAATGCCATCTACTGGCTGGAGGAATTCCACATCGACGGGCTACGGGTGGATGCCGTCGCGTCCATGCTGTACCTGGACTACTCGCGCAAGCCCGGTGAATGGACGCCGAACCAGTACGGTGGCCGGGAGAACCTCGAAGCCATCTCCTTCCTGCAGGAGGTCAACGCCACCTGCTACAAGCGGGTACCCGGGATCGTGACGGTCGCCGAGGAGTCGACCGCCTGGCCGGGGGTGACCCGGCCGGTGCACCTGGGCGGCCTCGGATTCGGCTTCAAATGGAACATGGGCTGGATGCACGACACGCTGGCCTACCTGAGCCACGATCCGATCCACCGGCAGTACCACCACAACGAGATGACGTTCTCGCTGGTCTACGCGTTCTCGGAGAACTTCGTGCTGCCGCTGTCACACGACGAGGTGGTGCACGGCAAGAGCTCGCTGCTCGGCAAGATGCCCGGTGACGAATGGCGGCGGTTCGCGGGGTTGCGGTCGTTGTTCGCCTACATGTGGGCGCATCCTGGCAAGCAGTTGCTGTTCATGGGATCGGAGTGGGGCCAGGGCTCGGAGTGGTCGGCGGACAATGGCCTGGACTGGTGGGTGCTCGACTTTGACGTGCACCAGGGCGTGCAGTTGCTGTCCCGCGATCTCAACCGGATCTACCGGGACACCCCGGCGTTGTGGGAGCTGGATTCCTCACCCGACGGCTTCAGCTGGATCGACTCCAACGATGCCCAGGGCAACACGTTGTCGTTCCTCCGCGTCGACCGGTCCTCCGGAATACTGGTCTGTATCGCGAATTTCTCGGCCATACCGCACGAGAACTACCGTGTCGGCCTGCCCCAGGCCGGACGCTGGCGTGAGGTGCTGAACACCGACGCGGGCGTCTACGGCGGCAGCGGCGTCGGCAACATGGGTGCGGTCGAAGCGATCGACGAGCCCTGGCACGGCCGCCCCGCGTCAGCGGACATCATCCTCCCGCCCTTGGGCGTGGTCTGGCTGGTGCCTGATCCCGGCGACTGATCGCCCCCCGCCCCTCCCGGGCTGGATCTGACCGGATGAATGTGACATTCAACCGGTTATAACCGGGTCGTTGCCACATTCATCCGGGGACGGGGGTTGGAGGTTGAGTGGGCAAGGTGGGGACGGGGTGGGGTTAGGCGTTGGCTAGCTGGCCGCCGTCGATGATGAGGGTCTGGCCGGTCATGTAGGAGGAGGCGTCGCTGGCCAGGAAGACGGCGGGGCCGGCCATTTCCTCGGCCTTGGCCCAGCGGCCCAGGGGGACGCCGGCGATCGTCGCGCGGCCGCCGTCGGGGGTGTCCCACAGGATGCGGTTCAGGTCGGTGGCGGTCCATCCCGGGCACAGCGCGTTCACCCGCACGCCCGACGATCCCCACTCGACCGCCAGCGTCCTGGTGATCGAGATCACCGCCGCCTTCGCCGCGCCGTACGGGGTCAGGCCGGGCGCCGCGGCCAAGCCGGCCACCGACGAGACGTTGATCACCGAACCGCTCCCGCGCGAGCGGAGGTGCTCGCCGGCCGCCTGGCAGACGTAGATCGTCGAGTCCAGGTTGAGCCGCAGGATCTTCTCCCAGCCGGAGATCCGCATGTCGAGGAACGGGACGATGAAGTTGGAGCCACCCGCGTTGTTGACCACGATGTCCAGGTGACCAAGCAGCCTGATCGCCTCGTCCACGGCCGCGTTCACGTCGTCCTGCCTGGTCACGTCCAGCGGTAGGACGAACGCCTTACGCCCAAGCCCGATGATCTCGGCGGCGGTGGCGGCCAGGCCCTCCTCGCCGCGGGCCGCGATGGCCACGTCGGCACCGGCCTGTGCGAGCGCGACCGCGATCACCCGGCCGATCCCCCGCGACGCCCCGGTGACGAACGCCTTCCGGCCGGTCAGGTCAAACGCGGTCAAGATTCCTCCCAGTGGGTCGGCAGCGGCACCGGCGCGGCCGGATTCACCCGCCGCACGATCTCGTTCAGCACAATACGCACATACGGTTCGCCGACCCACAGGTGCCTGGCTCCGTCGACCCCGATCACGATGGCCGAGGGCACCCGGGCAAACCTCTGCTTCGCCTCCGCCGGGCGCAAGTAGTCGTCCCGCTCCGGCACCAAGGCGATCAGCGGCTTGCCTGAGGCCTCCCAGCGGTCCAGGTCGGCGTCGCCGGCCCGGTGCAGCGGCGGGGACAGCAGGATCGCGCCCTCGATATCGGCCTCGGCGTCGAGCCCCCACTTCAGCGCCAGTTCGGTGCCGAACGACCAGCCGAGCAGCCATCGGCCGGGCAGTCTCGCGCCAACCGCGTAGGAGACCGCAGCGGCCACGTCGTAGCGCTCGGCCTCACCTCCGCCGAAGCCACCTTCGCTGGTGCCCTGCGCGGAGGCAGTGCCGCGGGTGTTGAACCGCAGGACGGCGATGTCGGCCAGGGCGGGCAATCGGAATGACGCCTTCCGCAGCAAGTGGCTGTCCATCATGCCGCCGTGCGTGGGCAGCGGGTGCAGGCAGATCAGCGTCGCGACGGGATCCCGCGCGGGCGGCAGGGCCAGCTCCCCCACCAGGCGAAGTCCGTCAGAGGTGTGCAGGGTCACCGGCTCGCGCTTGGCCGGCAGTACGGTCGCTGCCCTGATCTCGCTCATGCTCTTATCTCCTCGCTCGCCTCCGGGGCGCTTCAAGGCGCCACCTTCCCTCGTCGCTCGTCCCCCGCTCCTCAGTCCAGGCGGCGCCGCGCCCCTTTGGCTCGGTCATAGGTCTCCCGTCGCTGTTCACCTCGGGTCTCATCGCCGCCGGCGCATACGGTAGCGCCAGCACGCGGTGTGCCAATGCCGGCGGTCGGCCACACCCACGACCCGGTCGGCCGGCCACGCGACTATGTGCGGCGTTCCTGGCGCGATCTCCTGATCACACCCGGGACACCGGTACGTCTTGGTCGCGGCCGCGCCGGAGACCGGCCGGACCATCCACTCCCCGTCGGACCAGCTCTCGGTGCGCTCTGAGTCCGGCTCCGGCCTCGAGGCAGGAGCCGGGCGGCGGATCCGGCGCGGGCTCACGCATGCCTACCCTATCCACCAAGTAGAGTTACTCCCCGTGCGGCTCGTCATCGCCCGGTGCAGCGTCGACTATGTCGGCCGGCTCACCGCCCATCTGCCCTCGGCCCTGCGCCTGCTGATCGTGAAGGCGGACGGCTCGGTTCTCGTCCACTCCGACGGCGGCTCCTACAAGCCGCTCAACTGGATGTCGCCGCCATGCAAGCTGACCGAGGAACCCGGTAGGTGGACGGTGGTCAACAAGGCCGGCGAGACCCTGGCCATCACCATCGAAGAGGTTGTTTCCGACGTCTGCGCCGACCTGGGCGTGGATCCGGGACTGAAAAAGGACGGCGTCGAGGCACACCTGCAGGAACTGCTCGCGGTCCAGCTCCAGCTGCTCGGCAATGGCTGGCGGCTGATCCGCCGTGAGTACCCCACCCCGATCGGCCCCGTCGACCTGATGTGCCGCAACGACGACGGGGAGAGCGTTGCGGTGGAGATCAAGCGCCGCGGCGAGATCGACGGCGTGGAGCAGCTGACCAGGTACCTGGAGCTGCTGAACCGCGATCCCCTGCTCGCGCCGGTGCACGGCATCTTCGCCGCGCAGGAGATACGCCCGCAGGCGCGCGTGCTGGCCGAGGACCGCGGCATCCGCTGCGTCACCCTCGACTACGACGCCATGCGCGGCATCGAACGCGAGGACACACTGTTCTAGACGCCACTGGAACCTGGGCCTAGAAGTCTTCACCGCGGCGTATGACCATAGCAATGGGGACTGGTGCGGGATAACAACAGTAATGCTTTTCCTCCAGGCTCCGCCCTGAGACACTAGGTCCATGGCTAAGCACTGTCAGCAATCGTCCCTCTATATGACCAAGTTTTTAAGCTGCAATGGGTTCGCCAGTCACTGTAGGGTCTTGCCGAGTACTCACAGACACCTCTGAACACTCATGACGTCTATCACCTTAAATCTCACAATGTGGCACAAGTGCAGCATCCGACACGGCAGGGACAGCGAAGAGGGCGGCACGGAAGACGCAAGATCCTCCATCGCGGAGTTTAGTAGTTGTATCACGAACGCCAGCACAAGGGAGGGAATCTCAGGAACGGCGTTGGTGCTTCTGGCCGACAATCTAACGCGTCAAGAAGTGACGATACAAAGACTCTTGCAACGCTACGGTTATCTTGCATTGATTTCAGCGGTGTCGTTCACATGCTTGGGCATCAATATCGTTACCGCAGGAGTTCGCCTCATTCTCGTTACTACGCTCCAAATGACCTATAACGGTCTCAATCGGCATGCTTGGTCCTCGACAGCCGGGATTACTATTGCACGTTCGCCGAGAATGAGCAATGCATTTCAACGGCCGATTGCCGCTCTTGTGCTCCCGAACAGGCTACTATCGCCTAACCTTCACCTTGACCGGAAGGCAACTCCAACCAAAGACTGTCTACTTCATTCGCATACTGCATCGCTATTGCCAGCCAAAGAGGCGAGAGCTCTCAAAATACGACAATCTATACATTCGGTACAGCGCAAATTCCGCAGGCCTAAGAAAGGTTGCCCACAGAGACGTTATGCTTGGCTCCTCCATGAAAGCTGTAAATCGAATGGCTGAAGACAGAAGCGCACTTGTGATCTTTGTAGATGTCAGAGGATTCACACGATGGTCAGAAGCCAATGAAATTTTCATCAACTTGGAGGAGTTCGTTGTTGGCTTCCTCGATATTCTCCGCCGACGGTTTGAATCGGACTTCCAGGTAAAACCACTCGGCGATGGAGCACTGCTTGTATCTCTGCTGCCAGAACACCAAGCGAGCAGAGAGATGCAGAATCTGCTTGGACATACCCTAGCAAATATTAATCGAGTCGAGAAAGAATTCAACAAGCACTGCGGCGACTTTGCCAGGCGAGTTGGACACGCAGCTAGCCTGAATTTGGGCTGGGGTATCGTTCGTGGCAAAATAATTCGGGTAGGTGATGACTGGGCTGGCCACAACTTGAACAAATGCTCCCGCCTATGCAGCGAAGCGCGACCATTCGGAGTTGTTATAGACAGGGACGACTTTCCGACTTTGCCGCGAGAAGCGCGCGGTCTGGTGGCTCAAATTCGACGGCTTCGCGGCATAGGGGATGTTCCAGTGTGGGTTAGTGCTGAGATCTCCAATCAATTCGTACCTCGTGAACGACTTCGGGAGTCACCAGAGGTTCATGTCGCTGGCACGTGCTTCACAGAGGATAGGAATGGGTCTATACGGATCTTGCTTGCTCGCAGATCCATGGACCGGCAGCTTTTCCCGGGAAAGCTTGAAGGATGCGGAGGACAGCTTCGGTATTCTGAGACCTTCACAGAAGGCGTCCAACGACATTTCCGACTAGAGTTCGGTATAGACGTCGAAGTACTTCCTAGCTTCCACTGCTTCTATGAAATCCGCGAGGCAAACGCACCGGTTATACCTGGGATTCGATTTCTATGTAAGAAAATTGGCGATAATCAGCCCTCTTCGGTGAATCACTCTGATCTCCAATGGACTTCCGAGCAAGAATTCCGACAGATACCCGCGCAAAATTTCGTAGGTGGCTTGAAAGGAGAGGTAATAGATCTTTTGGAGAAGTACAGAGAGTCCTAATACGACACAACGGCGAAGGAAAGAAGCGGCAGTTGTTATCTTTGTGATACGTGTTGAGTTAAGTCCGGATGTAAGTCTTCGCAATTCCTGTGACGGCGGCTGCGGAGTCCCGCGCGGGCCGACGGCTGTGACACGCCGGGCAGGTGCGTGATTTGTCGGTGACGACAGTGTTTGCTGTGGTTCGTGACTGCGGCGGC
>Ga0213881_10001194_pt1 | contig 12905 bp, 6 predicted proteins | sample BarmaccoBMER_R08_FD_160104 | JGI IMG/M metagenome (GOLD analysis project Ga0213881, IMG submission 160104) | Barbacenia macrantha exposed rock microbial communities from rupestrian grasslands, the National Park of Serra do Cipo, Brazil - ER_R08 ... | reverse complement strand
AGCACACCGAGGCATCACGATCCGTTGGGGATCTTGCTCGCCTGGCGGCTCGCGGCGCTCACCCCCGCGGGGCCGGCGTGTTGAGCCTGTCCACCGGCACCGACACCGCCTACCTGACCGACACCGTGGCCAAGGGCCGGGAGGGGTACTACACCGGCGCGGTCGACGCCGGCGAGCCCCCCGGGGTCTGGTACGGGGCTGGTGCGGGGGCGTTGAGGTTGTCGGGTGAGGTAGACGCGGATCTGATGACCGCGATCTACGCCAAAGGCCTGGACCCCAGGGACCCGCAGGCCCGAGACAAGGAGACCTGGGAGCAGGCCACCCGGCTGGGGGCAGCACCCAAGACCTACCGCTCGGCGGCCAAGATTTACCGGGAGTTGCTGGCCGCCGAGCCGATCACGACTCCGGAGGTGAAGGCGCAGTTGAGGTTGGAGGCCGAGCGGCTGGCTAAGCACCCGGTGGCGTATGTGGATGCCACCTTCAGTGCGCCGAAGTCGCTGAGCATCGCCTACGCCGCGTTTAGCCGGGCGGCCAATGAGGCGCTGGCCGCGGGCCGGTACGCGGAGGCGGCGGTGTGGTCCCAGCGGGTGGCTGATGTGGAGCGGGCGGTGATGGACGGGGCGCGAGCCTCGATCGACTTCCTCCAGGAACGCGCCGGGTATGGGCGGGTGGGGCATCACGGCAAGAGCCAAGATGGCACCAACTCGGGGCGGTGGATCGATTCGCACCGCTTTGTGGTGGGCATGTTTTTGCAGCACGACTCCCGGGCCGGGGATCCGCAGCTGCATGTGCACTGCGCGATTTTGAACAAGCAGTTGTGCGCCGATGGGCAGTGGCGGGCGTTGGACACGAGGGCGATTCATCGGTGGCGGGGTGGGGCCGCGGCGGTGGGGGAGCGGACCATGGAGGCCAGCGCGTTTCAGTCGTTGGGGTTGCGCTGGTGGGACCGCCCGGACGGCAACGGCCGCGAACTGGCGGGCGTCACCCAGGAAATCATTGACGCCTACTCCACCCGGGAGCGGGCATTAAGCGCGCTGGCCGCGCGGTGGCAGGCCGAGTGGGAACACAAACATGGGCGGCCGGCACCGGCGCGGGTGCGCCATGAGCTACGGCAAGCCGCAGCGTTGCAGACCCGAGCGCGCAAGTCCAAGACACCACCCACCGCCGAGGAGCAATCCGAGCGGTGGGGGGCGACGTTCGCTGAGCAGGTGGGCGGGGAGTTGACCCAGCTCGCCGACCGGATCATCGCCGAAGCCCAAGACCACCAAGGGGAGGCGGTGTCGTGGTCGAGGGCCGAGGTCATCGAGCGCACCCTAACCCGCCTAGAGGCCAAGCAGGCCATGTGGTCGTACTCCGATGTGCTGCGGGCGGTCTCCAGCGAGCTACCACCGAATCTGGGTGGGCGCGCCGACCGGGTCAAAGACCTGCTCATTGAGGCCGCCGACGCAGTCTGGAACGCCTCGGTCGCGCTGGATGATGACGAGCCCACCGCCGGACTACCCCCGGAGATGCTGCTGGCCGATGGGCGCTCGTCGTATCAGTCTCCCGCGGGGCGGATGCGCACCTCCGCCAGCATCCTGGCCGCCGAGGCGGCGCTGCGCCAAGCGGTGACCGCGACGGGGGCGCGGGCGTTGACCGCCGAGGCGGCCGACGCCGCGCTGGCGCACGCGATGATCGGGCGCACCCTGGGGGCGGATCAGGTGGCGTTTATCCGCGGCGCGCTGATGTCGGAGTCGCAGATTGTGCACCTGGTCGCCCCGGCCGGCACCGGCAAAAGCTATGCGATCGGGGCGCTGGCTGATGCGTGGACCGCCTCGGGTGGGCGGGTGTTCGGCACGGCCACCTCTCAAATCGCCACCGAAGTGCTCGCCCAAGACGGCCTCAACGCCATGAACATCACCCAATGGCTCGAGCGCGGCGAGGAGCTCCACCCCGGCGACTTGGTCGTGCTGGACGAATCGTCAATGACCCCGACCTCCCAGCTACTGGCGGTGGCGCAGCGGTGCGCCGGGGCCGGGGCCAAACTGGTGTTCGCCGGGGACCCCTACCAGCTGGGTACGGTCGGGGGCAGCTCCCTGGCCCACGATCTCCCTCAGCGCGGGGAGCGGTTTGAGCTGGCGCAGGTGCGCCGGTTCGCCGCCGAGTGGGAAAAGGCCGCCTCGCTGGGGTTGCGTCAGGGTGATCCGCGGGTGCTCGAGGCCTACGCGGCGCACGGGCGGATCATCGACGGCGGCACGATCGAGGAAGCACAGCGCATCCTGGTGCGCAACTACCTCGCCGACTGGGTCGCCGGGCTCGACACGGTGCTAGTCGCCCGCACCAACGAACAAGCCGCGCAACTGTCATCGCTGGTCCGCGCCTACCTGGTCGGCACCGGCCAGGTCGGTGAACACGGGGTGCCGGTCGGCGGGGACAACATCGCCGGGGTCGGGGATGTCATCGAGGCCCGGTGCAACGGCTGGCAGCTGCTGGGGCGGTGGGGCAACACCAGCGTGCCGATCAACAAAACCACCTACACCGTGACGGCCACTCGTCCCGACGGTGGCCTGATCGTCACCGACCCGCACGGCCAGACGCTGACGCTGCCTGGGGAGTATGTGCGCGAGCACGTCGTGCTCGGTTACGGGCGCACCGTCTACTCGGTGGAGGGCCTGACGTGTCACACCGTGTGGGGGTTCGTCGACGAGCACACCCGCCGCCCGGACCTGTACGTCACCCTGACCCGGGGTCAGCGGGCCAACCATGCGGTAGTGGTCACCCAGACCGCGGCTCCGGATGCGCCCACTGGACAGATCCACCGGGCGCACCACCGGGATGCCCGCGCGGTACTGGCCGACGTGCTCGCCGGCGGCCCCGATGAGGGCCCGGAGTTCGTGTCCCCGTCGCTGTACAACGAGCACCAGGCTGATGCTCACCGGTCGCTGCTGCGCTCGCTGGACCGGCTCGGCGTCGAGGTCGACCTGGCGCTGGTGGGACGCACTGCGGCGATCCTGGACTCACTCACCGAGCAGGGGACGCTGACTGGTGAGCAGCGTGCCGCGCTGGCCGCCGACCCGCGCAGTCTGGGTGATCTCGATCGGCGGTTGCGGCAGGCCGAGCTCGCCGGGCATGACGTTGAGCAGGTACTCACCCACGCGGTGACCCAGCGCGGCTTAGACGATGCCCGCGACCTCGGTCAGGTCCTGGCTGCCCGGCTGCGCACCACCCTGCGCGGCCAGCTGCAACCGCACATCGGCTCGGCGATCGACTTGGTGCCCCCCGCGTTGCGGACCAATCCCCACTTTGTGGTGCTGGCCGCGGGGGCGGATGAGCGGTTGTCCGAGCTGGGTGCCACAGCGGTTGATGAGCAGCCGCGGTGGCTGACCGAGCACCTCGGTCCGGTTCCCGAGGACTTGTGGGAGCGTCTGGAGTATGAGCAGCGGGCCGGGTGGATCGCCGGCTACCGCGAACTGGCCGGTCACACCGACCAGGACAGCCCGATCGGGGCCCCACCCCGCCATGATGCGCCACACCACCGGGCGCTGTGGCAAGTCGCGCACCAGGCTCTCGGGCAGCCGGGCGCGGGACCGGCCGAAGCGGACATGACCGACGCCGAACTCGCCCAGACCGTGGCGCGGTGGCGCCGAGAAGAAGCCGTCGCACCCCCGTATGTTGCTGATGAGCTAGAAGCCGCCCACCACGCCGAACGAGAAAACCGGGTCAACGCCGCCCACTGGGACACCGCCGCCGCCAGCGCGCAGGAACGCACCCAGCGACAAGTGCTACTGGCTGATGCCCGCCGGGCCCGAGACGCCGCCGCGGCGGCCGCGGCCCGCATTCCCGACCTGGAACGCCGCAACGATACGCGCGGCATGTGGTACGGGCGCAGCGCCGAACTCCGCGACGCCGCCGCCCGGGCCTGGTCCGAAGCCAGCATCCGCGGGGTCAACCTCGACGACATCCCCGCCGGCGACCAGGCTGACCTACCGAATGTGAAAACCGCGATCGACACCGCGCATAAAGCGGTCACCGAGACCACTACAGCATGGCAGACCAGTAGTGGGGATCAGGCAGCCGAGCAACAGCGGGCGCAGCAGCTGGCCTGCTGGCACACCGACGACCAAGCCGCGCAAGCCACCGAGGCCGTACGCGACGCCGCGCTCATCGACGACTAGCCGAAAGTGCCGATTCCGACGTAATGGCGCAGCTGCTCGGAAGGGTTAGGCGCACCGGAAGCCAAGAAAAGGGCGTCAGCGGTGACGCTGGCGGGCGGCGGTCAATGCGCTGATCAGCTTGTCCACTTCGCCCCAACCCGAGTCGAGATCGAGCTGAAGCCCCGGCTCGCCGCCGACACCAATGGTCAGCAGGAGCGGTTCGTAACAGCGGTCGCACTGATCATCGTCGCAGTCCGAAAAGATTACTTCAACGCGGCATGGATCACCGCGATAGTCAATAAAAGTCGACCCGAACTGCTGTTCGTACGTGTCGAAGATGGCCTCGTCGTTGGTGGGCGGCGGTGACAAGTTCATCACACCAGTGTGCTCGCCGAGGTCGGCAGTCCACCGTGGGCCTGGCCGAACAGTCTCGCTCCTGGAGGCGACCTCACGGCAGCAGTTCGGCGCTCACGGCCGCGCCCGGCCCAGCGCCCTGTGCGGACGCGCCCACGGCGCGCGCCTTGTGCTGGCCCCGAGCGTGACCCGGCCGCTCTCAGCGTCAAGGGCACGCAAAACATGTTGGCCGTCCCTACGGGACCGCTACCGCTCGCCCAACATCTTTTGCTCTTCGGCCCTTGACCCTGAGCCTCGGCGGCCGGTCCCGGCGCTCGTTGCGGCGAGGCGGGTCAGCGCCTCGCCCGCCCTTTCGGGGCCAGCAACCACCCACGACCCGCCCAGGAGCCCACAATGACCACGCAGACCACCACCACCGACGAGCCCTGCCCCGGCTGTGACTCCGCCAACGGGACTTTCTGGGTGACCAGCACCCCCGACACCGACGCCTGGGCCTGCCAGCACTGCACCACCGAGTGGACCATCACCGTGGCCGTTCCCGGGCGGTAGCCATGGCGCAGTACTGGGTGTTGGTGACAGCCTCACGGCAGTGGCGTGACCGGCAACGCATGCGCGCAGCGTTGCTGGCGGTGCAGCGGCGATTCGACGCGCCGCCAGCGGCGATGGGGATCGTGCACGGTGCCGCCCGCGGCGGCGACCAGCTCGCCGACAACATCGCTCGGGAGCTGGGCTGGGCGACCGACCCAGTGCCCTGCACTGCGCAGGAGTGGGCACGATACGGTCGCTGCGCGGGGCACCGACGCAATACCCGCATGATCGGCCGCCGCACCTATGTGGGCTGCGTCGCGTTCCCGCTGGGTCTGTCCGCCGGCACCCGCGGGTGCATGATCACGGCCGCCGACGCCGGCATCCCAGTGTGGAACCGCGGTGACGAGCCCCTGCCGGATGGGCTGTACCGGGTCACCCACGGCCAGGTCTGTGCCGGATTCGAAGCCCGCCGCGGGCTGGTCGTGGCCTGCGCCCCAATCCTGCGCGCCGGCCTAGCAACATGGTGGCGCCTGGCCGCCGACGAGGCCAGCGACGTGGTCGTGCGCCTGGCGGTAGCGCCATGACCACCCCCGCCCACACCCACACTCACACGACGGTGCCCGTGCGGATCTCGGCACCACAGCCCAGCTCACCGTGGCCATCAACGACGCCGAACGCGACCGTCGCCACCGGGCCGGGCTCGGGGCCCTCACCGATCTGGCGACGTTAGACGGGCTGCTCAACTTGCCCCTCGGGTGGCCCGTGAACATCGCCGACCTCACCGACACCGAACGCCGGCTGGTCGCCCGGCTTCCCGACAGCGCCGTCGAACATCGCGCCCTGATCGACGCCACGGTCATCCGCTGGGTCCAGCCGGTGCTTCGCGTGCTCAACGCCGCTGTGCGCGCCCGATCCTGGCGCATTGGGCTAGCCCGCGTGTCCCGCTTCGCCCCGTACTGCACCCGATCCCTGATCCTGCTCAGCGACCCGTCCGAGAGCGAGCGCGACTACGCCTGCTGGGAGTGCTGCTACCACGGCGTCGGGCTCATCACCACCACAACCGGCGCGACACCGTTAGTGGCGCCGCAACCATTTCCCCGAACCACCCAGCGGCACACCGCACGGAGCTGGTGGTTCACCGAAGAGGTCTACCGCCAACTCACCACCCGGGCCGGCGCGTGATGCCCATCCAGCCGAGTCTGTTCACCGCCGATGACATGCCGGACACCGGGCGCAGCAGGGCGCACCGGATCTTGGCCGCGATCGAACCGGTGATCGAGCTGCCCGCGCTGGTGCGCCGCGGTAACCCGCCCCACCCGATTACCCTGGAGCGGGCAGTCCAGGGGCTGCGGGGACTGATCAAACGGTGCGGTGCGCTGACCGTGGACGTCGAAACCAGCGGTTACCCGGTGGGGCATCGGCACTACCAGCTGCGTACCATCCAGCTGGGCGGCGCGACCGCGGTGGTGGTGTTCGACGCCACCAGCCCTGACCACACCACGGTGGTGCGCCAGCTGCTCGCTACCGCGCCCCGGTTGCACGCGCATTCCGCCACCGCCGACCTGGTGCCCCTGGCGCACGCGGGGCTAATCGACTACGACACGGCGTGGGCTCGCATGCACGACACGGTGATCCCCGCCAAGCTCGCCGACCCGGCCAGCACCGGCAGCGACCCCGGGCTCAAGCGCCTGGCGGGCAAGGTCCTCAAAGACCAGGCGGTGACACCCGCGGCCGAGGAGGCCCGGTCCCGGCTGTTCAAGTTAGGCGGCTGGCTGACCGACACCGAAGCGACCACCTCACCCACTCGCTCCGGGTGGGCGCAGGTCGATTCCCGCTGGGCCACCATGGTCAGCTACGCGGCCGCCGATGTGCTCGACACCGCGGCCCTGGCCCGGCAACTACCGCCGGTACCGGCCAAGCTGCTCAATCGTGAGCGCACCGTACAGCAGATGACCGCCCGCGTGGCGTTCACTGGACTCCCGCTGGACCACCAACGAGTCACCGAACTATTGGGGCAACACACAGCAGCGCGAGCCGCAGCTCGGGCGCAGGTCCAAGCCTTCGGTGTCGGCAACCCGGGCAGCGACCCGCAAATCGCCGACGCGCTGCACAGGACGGGGGCGCGGCTACCACTGACCGAGGCCGGTAATCCCTCCGTGGCGGCCGACGTGCTGGCACCGATGCGCCACCAGCCCGGCCAGATCGGGGAGCTGGTCACCGCGGTACTGGACTACCGCGACCACGACACCCTGCTCACCACCTTCCTCGAGCCGTATGACCAGCTGGTCCGCTACGGCGACGGCCGGGTCCGGCCCACCGTCTACACGCTGGGTGCCCGCACCGGGCGAATGAGCTGCGTGCGCCCCAACTGCCAAAACCTGCCCCGCACCGGCGGAATCCGCGGGTGCATCACCGCCGACCCCGGCCACGTCCTGGTTTCCGCGGACTTCGCGGGGATCGAGCTGCGGGTGGCCGCGGCGCTGTCCGGTGACGACAACCTGCGCCGTATGATCAGCGACGACGTGGACATCCACTGGCTTATCGCCCGCCAAGTATTCGGACCCAACGCCACCAAAGCCGACCGGTATGCGGTCAAACCTATGGTCTACGGCAAGCTCTACGGCGCCGGCATCCCCACCCTGGCCGCCCAAGTCGGCTGCAGCATCGACCTGGCCCAAGCGGTCGTCACCACCCTGGACGCCATCACCCCCACCCTCGCCGCGTGGTCCGCGAAGCTACGCGCCCGCGTGCAAACCGGGCTGGTCAAGTTCCCGATCTATTCCGGCGCGACCCTGCACCTGCCCGACGGGCGGCCCCACGCCGCCCCGAACTACGCCATCCAACGCACCGCCCGCGAACTGCTCGTCGACGCCATGCTGCGCTGGCGCCACACCCCCTGGGGCGATTGTGTGCTGTTGCCGGTACACGACGAGATCATCGCCATGGTCCCCGAACACGACGGGACCGCAGCGACCGCAGCGCTGGTCGAGTGCATGCAAACCGACTTCCACGGTATCCCGATCGTCGCTGAGGCCGATCAACCAAGCCAATACTGGACCGACGCGGCCTGACCACGACGACAGTCGAAGAGACGCGCTGACAGTGTTGCCCAAGGGGTTTCGCACTGGGCGGAACAAAATCCCCGGCTGGTCCCCCGGTGCGAGCACCCGCCCACTGAGACTCCCAGTGGCCTGCGGCCTGGTCCCGGTCTGACCCATACGGTGACCTACCGAGTGCGTCCATAGACCTGGTCACCACGTTGTTTCCCGATGCACCGGGATTCGCCCGCAAACCCGCTTGTTGGCCAGGGGTTCTCGTCGCATTGTGTCAATGGCCCGCGTTGTCTGCTGCGCCGAGTCATCGACGACAACCAAGACAGCCCTGGGCACCCAGGAGCCGAGCACCGATGTGCGCTGGAACCCGGCCGACGAGCACCGCGTAATGCGCCAGCATCATGCAACGAAAGATAAAAAGGGCACGAGTTTTCCTGCTGGAGTCGTACGGTGGTTTTTCCGTCTCGGCGGTGACGCTGGTGAGGAGACGAGGGTGTACTTGATTGAGGTGCCTGTTGAGGGTGGCGGGCGCTTGTTAGTGCAGGTGTCCGAGCAGGAACTCCCAGGTGATCTGCAACTGGCGTCTGCTCGACGGGGTGAGGTGATCGCGCAGGCGCGGCAGTCCTTGGAGCACGCGCTTGATCAAATTAGGCCGGCGCTTCAGGCAGTGCTTGATCGACTGATGGCGATGTCTCCTGACGAAGCAAGCGTCGAGTTCGGGCTCGCTTTGGGGGCAGAGACTGGTGTGGTGATCGCCAAGGGAACCAGTGAGATGCATTTCGCGGTGACTTTGGGCTGGAAGCGGCAAGGGGTGCGGTCTGACAGTGAGTGACCCACTGGATCTTCGGACTATCGTGCGGGTGCTGGATTCCAACGGGAGCACTGTTGGGGTGGGTGTCCTCGTTGGTCAGCAGGAAATTTTGACTTGTGCTCATGTGGTCAATACCGCATGCGGTCGTGACCGCCAGGCGCAGGAGCCGCCAGGAGGGGAAATCATCGTCGAACCAGCGGATGGTAGTGGTCCGCTGCTTCGGGCCAGGGTGCACCATTGGTTGCCCCCACCGCGTCCTGGAGCCGTAGGTGATGACATTGCCGGGCTCGTCCTGATTGACACCGAGGTCTTTACGAGGGCTGTCCCTGTCCGACTTGCCGCGAACCCACCTGTGCCGGGCCAGACAATGAGGGTGTTCGGCTACCCGGGCATTCCACCGCGTCCGAATGGCGTCTGGGTGGAGGTTACGGCGCGTGGCGTTGTGGGAGGCGGTCATCTCCAGCTGGACTCCACCACCCAAACGGCGCTGCGGGTCCAGCCGGGTTTTAGCGGCAGCCCCGTGTATGACGGCACTACCGGCCGAATGGTGGGTTTACTGGCGACAGCGCCACTGGCAGCGTCCGGAGAGCGGGACAGCTACGCAATCACTGCTAAGCAGTTGCGTAAGGCCTGGCGGGAAGTCCTTGACTATCCGCACCGGACTCGTGACCGGAGGCGGATGGAACTGACGATTTTGCATATGTCGGATCTGCGGTTTGGTAGCAGTGACATTTTCGGTGGCAATGGCTTAGTACCCGTGGACGAGGCTGGCGACATCCTCTTTCGGTGGCTACACGATGATCTGGAACAGTTAGCCGAAAACCGGGGGATTCGTCCGGATTTGATAGTGGTCACTGGTGATTTGTCCGCGGGTGGCCTACCCAGCGAGTACGACCAGGTAATGCGGTTTTTGGCCGTCCTGAGCGAAGCGGTCGAGCTACCGCGTCAGCATGTGGCGATCGTGCCAGGCAACCATGACGTCAACGGACGGGCCTGCGAAGCTTATTTCTTGAGCCAAAGCGCCGGTGAACGCGAGCCGATGAAACCGTATTGGCCGAAGTGGGAGTATTTCGCTAAGGCGTTTGAGCAATTTTATGCTGGTATTGATGGGGTAACGTTCACCCCGGACCAACCGTGGTCGTTGTTTGAGATGCCCGACCTCGCGGTGGTAGTGGCCGGATTGAATTCCACTATCACCGAAAGCCATCTTGATGATGACCACTATGGCTGGATCGGGGAGTACCAGCTGCATTGGTTTGCGGATCAACTGGCTGACTACCGACGTCGGGGTTGGTTGCGGCTCGCGGCGGTTCACCACAATGCAGTGGGTGGCGCGGTCGCTCACGAGAACCTCCGAGACGCTTATGACCTCGACGAGTGTTTCGGGCGGCCAGGGTTGGCGAACCTGCTTCTACACGGCCATAGCCCCGATGGACGGCCTCAGCAGCTGTCATCGAGTCTGTTAGCGTTGTCTACCGGTAGTTCGGCGGTCACCAGGGAGGATCGGCCGCAGGAATTTCCCAACCGGTATCAACTGCTCACTATTAGCCCCGGCGGAGTGACCCGCTATCTCCGCCGGTACGCGGTCAGCCAGCGCTGCTGGATTGGTGACACCCAGGCCAGTACGAATGGCTGGGACTGGCGACCCTATCCGCTACAGCATGTGCATACAACATTCCCCAGCGATCAGCATGAGGTCTTTGAACCATCGCCGCCCCCAGACGGGCCCGGGCACTTTTTTAACCAGGTGTGGGAGGCTACGAAAGCCAGCCATCCGGGTGCCACGGTGGTTCCGGTTCCACGTCGGGAAGCAGGCTACCTACCCTACCTACGGGTCTCTTTGCCGTTGCCTCATGGCGGTGTAGAGCAGTGGCCGGTCGGGGTCGTTGACGATGAGGTCACCCAGGAGCACTTACAGCGCTTTCTGAGAGTGCACCGCCTGTTTGCTTCAGCCGATCCGTCCGTACGATCTGTACTGGTATACCGCGGCGGCGCCACGGACCCTGAATTGGTGGCCGGGGCTCTCCGTCACGGAGTGCGGCTGCGTAGTTTCGTTGACTACCAGGGCCTCATTGATCTGTCGCCGCTGGTCCAACGCCAGGATGAGCGGCTTGCCACCGACTCCATCTATCCGGCTGCACTGTATGTCACCCAGCGGTACAACCTCCTGGCCGATCCCGACGATGACGTTCATGATGACCTGTTGAGGCAGATCATCGAGTGGCTGGGTGCGGATAACGCGCGGTTTGTCATGGTGCTCGGTGACTTCGGGCTTGGCAAGACGTTTTTGCTTCGGCAGCTTGCCCGTAATCTGCGCCACCGTTTGCCTCACCTTCAGCCGGTGCTGGTGGAGCTGCGAAGGCTGCAAAGGGGACCATCATTATATGAACTGCTTGCCCAGCACCTAGTGCAGCAGAACGTGGATACCTTCGACGTGCAAAAATTGCAGTACATGATCCGCAGTGGACGAGTCGCGTTGTTGTTCGACGGATTCGATGAACTGGAGCTGCGGATTGGCTACGACAACGCGGCCGATTACTTGAGGATCCTTTTAGATGAAGTAACCGGTAACGCCAAGGTTGTGCTCACCAGCCGCACTCAGCACTTCCGATCGTCAGCTCAGATCCGCACCCTGCTGGGTGATCAGGTGACTGCTCAAGTCACCAGCCGGGTAGCGGTACTGGAGGATTTCACCGATGAGCAAATCCTACAGTTCCTGGCTAAACGCTACGCCGGAAACGAGAATGCTGCCCAGGCTCGGTTCGAGTTACTCGGTGATGTGCGTGACATGCGTGGCCTGTCGGGCAATCCACGCATGTTGGCATTTATTGCAGGTTTAGACGAGCAGCGGCTCCGTGCGGTAAGGACGCAACATGGGCGGGTCAGCGCTGCTGGGCTCTATCAAGAGCTGGTCAATTTTTGGCTAGTTTGGGAGGCGGGTCGAGATCAGCGCCCTGGTGGTCCAGCGACTTTAGACGAAGAAGAACGGCTAGCGGCTTGCACTGCTCTAGCCTTACGACTGTGGGAAACTACCGCCTTAACAATTCCTATGACCCAGTTCACCGTCGAGGTGTCCAACACGCTGACTAGACTCGCCGAGCTCGGATACACCGTTGATGAAGCAACACATACCGTAGGATTAGGCACACTGCTGGTGCGCACCCCAGAAGGGGAATTCGCCTTCGTCCACCGGTCCGTGATGGAGTGGCTGGTGGCCAGATCCGAAGCTGAAAAACTCCGAAACGGTCAAATAGCTAGCACCCTTCTTGTCAAAAGAATGTCGAAGCTCATGCTGGACTTTGTTTGCGACCTCGCGGGCCACAGGCTGGCCCGCGGCTGGGCAGCCGACGTGTTAGCCGATCCAGCGGCATCCCAAGTAGCAAAACAGAATGCCTTGGCCGTCGCTCGACGGCTTGGCCCCGGACAATATCAAGTGTTGGCAGGAGTTGACCTCCGCAACGAGGATCTCACAAACCGTGATCTTCGCAACGCGAACCTACAAGGAGCCGACCTGCGTGGCATGCGACTGACCGGCACCGACTTCACAAGTGCCGACTTACGAAACGCCAAATTGACCGGAGTCCGGATGGTCGGGGGGAACCTAGCAAATGCGCAGCTCGCTGGTAGCCAGTGGAACTACGCAGCTTTGTTGGGTGTATCCGGACTTGATAACCACATCGCCACACCAGAATTGGCCGTGGCAGCGGTCGCAGACCGAGACCCCGCCGACGTCATGATCAGCCCGACCGGACACGTGTCCAGCCTGGCTTTCTGCCCCAACGGCGCGTTGCTCGCCCTGACACGCGGACCAAGCATCGAAATTATCGACATGGCGAACAGACATCCACTGCGCGTTCTAAGCGGCCACGCTGGCGGGGTGACTGGGGTGGCGTTTTCTCCCGATGGCGCCCTGCTGGCCAGTGCTTCCAACGACCGCGCTATCCGGTTGTGGGATTCGGCTACGGGCCAACTCCGCACCACCTTGACTGGCCACGCTGGCGGGGTGACTGGGGTGGCGTTTTCTCC
>Ga0213881_10001193_pt1 | contig 12911 bp, 9 predicted proteins | sample BarmaccoBMER_R08_FD_160104 | JGI IMG/M metagenome (GOLD analysis project Ga0213881, IMG submission 160104) | Barbacenia macrantha exposed rock microbial communities from rupestrian grasslands, the National Park of Serra do Cipo, Brazil - ER_R08 ... | reverse complement strand
TCGACGCAGAATCCGCTGGAGCGCCCGTATGTAGTAAGGACGATGCCCTCGCCCTCGCGCGCGCGCACAAAGCACATGCCGCGCTGCCCGTCGCGCAGCTTGCACGCCCGGGGGCAGACATCGCACTGGACGCGACCATCGTCCAGGCGATGCCAGTGCTTCGTGGCGACACCGCTCATCCCGGACCGCGAGCGTAGCGCCCCAAGAGGAGCGCACCGCCCACGACCACCGCACCGCCACGACCTCCGCACCGCGCCACGACCACCGCACCGCGCCACGACCACCGCACCGCGCCACGAGGCCCCGCGCCTTGGTACGGTCACCTTCCCCGATGGCGCCACCCAATCCGTTCGACATCGCCTCCGAGGGCATCCGGACGCTCCGGGCGTTCGGCCAGCGCATTCCCGGCGCCGGCGACGTCCTGGCCCGGCCGCTCAGCGACGCGGTCAAGCACCGCACGGTGATGATCACCGGCGCTTCGTCGGGCATCGGGAAGGCGGCAGCACTCGAGATCGGAGAGGCGGGCGGAATCATCCTGCTCGTCGCCCGCCGCAAGGACCAGCTCGAGGAGGTCAAAAGCGAGATCGAGTCCTCGGGAGGCACCGCCCACGTCCACCCGGCAGATCTCACCAATATGGACGACATCGACCGGATGTGCGCGGAGGTGCTGGAGCGCCACCAGACGGTCGACATCCTGGTCAACAACGCCGGCAAGTCGATCCGCCGCTCAGTCGACCGCGCCTATGAGCGCTTCCACGACTACCAGCGGACGATGCAGCTCAACTACTTCGCGGCGGTCAAGCTGATCCTGGATCTGCTTCCCACGATGCGCGAGCGAAAAAGCGGCCACATCGTGAACATCTCGACGATCGGGCTGCAGATGAACACGCCCCGCTTCAGCGCCTACGTCGCGAGCAAGGCAGCGCTCGACGCGTTCTCGCGCTCGATCGGACCCGAGGTCATCAACGACGGAGTACACATCACCACGGTCTACATGCCGCTCGTGCGCACCCCGATGATCGCCCCGACCAAGATCTACGACCGGTTCCCGACGCTCACCCCGCAAGAGGCGGGGCACATGATCGCCGAGGCGATCCGCAAGCGCCCCAAGCGGATCGCGACCGCGCTGGGCAGCCTGGGCCAGCTCACCTACGCAATCGCGCCGGGCGCCCAAGACCTCGTGGTCAACCGCGCCTATCACCTGATCCCCGAGGGTGACCAGAAGCAGCCCGACCACGAGCCCACGCCCGAGGAGCGCGCGTTCCTCAGGGCAACCCGCGGCGTCCACTGGTAAGGGCCGGTATGAAAATAATCTCGGCACTGGATGCGGCCTGGATGACTTCGCGGATGCGGCACCGGCGCGTGCGCACCGTAGCGCTGCTACTACCGCGCACGCACCGGCACCGCCCCGCTCGGCCCCAGACCGGCCCAGCACCGAACTTATTCCCTACGGACCCTAAAGCAGAGCCGTGCAGCTCGAGGGCATCCACCACGTGACCGCGATCACCGCCGACGCCCGGCGGAACCTCGACTTCTACGCGGGAACCCTCGGCTTGCGCCTGGTCAAGAAGTCGGTCAATCAGGACAACACATCGGTCTATCACCTGTTCTACGCCGACGAAACGGGCGCGCCGGGATCGGACATCACGTTCTTCGAGTACCCGAACCTGCCGATCGGCCGCGCCGGCGCGGGCATGATCCATCGCATCGTGTGGCGCGTCGGAAGCGCCGAAGCGATCGACTTCTGGCACGACCGGCTGAGCAAAACTGGCTATGACCCGGCCCAAACCGGCGAGAGCCTTTACTTCAGCGACCCCGAGGGACTCGCACACGAGCTGACCGTCGCCGACGCCCCGGACGAACCGCTGAGCGCCCACCACCCCGAGATCCCGGCCAACCTCGCCCTCCAGGGCTTCGACGGGGTGCGGGCCTACGCCGACCCCGGGCCGAGCCGTACGCTCCTAGAAGGAACGCTTGGCTTCCACCCCGAGCCGGGCGGCGCCACGTGGGAAGCGCGCGGCGAGCACCGCGGCAGCTACTACATCTACGACGTCCCGCCCTCCGAGCGATCCCGCAAGGGCGCCGGCACCGTCCACCACGTCGCCTGGGCCACCCGGCCAGCGGAGATCGACACCTGGCAGGAAACCCTGGCCCACGCGGGCACTCACCCCACGCCGGTCATCGACCGCCACTACTTCCGCTCGGTGTACTTCCGCGAGCCCTCCGGCGTGCTCTTCGAGCTGGCCACCATCGGCCCCGGCTTCACGGTCGACGAACCGCTCGAGCACCTGGGCGAGAGGCTCTCGCTCACCCCGCGCTACGAACACCTGCGCGAGCAGATCGAGCCGACGCTGACCCCCCTACGCAACCCGCGGGACGCCTGGGCTAGGCTGAACTAGCGGGCCTCACCTCGACGTCCCACTAAACGGAGCTGCCGGCGTCGCGCATCAGCTGCCCGATCGTCACAGCCTGCAGATGCTCTGTGGTGAGGCGCCGGTCGAGCTTCCCCACCAGCGCGGGGCACTGGCGCGAGGTCGCGACGGTGAGCTCGATCACCTCGCCCGCGTGCAGCCGCCCGACGCTGTCGTCGCCGTCCTGGAGCCGGACCGCGCCGGCCACCAGCCGCCCGCCGGCTCCGTGCGCCATCCACCACTGGCCGACGCTCGGGCCGCTCGACGCGTACAGGAAGTGGTGGTGGAACCCGAACCGGGCGACCAGGTCGCCGAGTTGGTCGCGCGTCCCGAGCCAGCGCACCAGCCCGCCCTTGGGAAGGCGCGGCAGGGCCTGATCGCCGTAGCCCACCACCACCGTGGCCTGAAGTGGCGCAGGCTTTCCGACCGCGAACGAGGCGCGAATCCCGTGGCCCGCCAGATAGTTCGCGATGGCGGGGACCTCGCTCGCCGGCGCATCGACGAGCACCCCGACCTCGGGCCGGCTCGTCGGCACCGCGGTGACCGGGCGCATGTGGACGAAATGGGAGACCAGGCTGTAGGACGCGCCGGTGGTGAGCGTCCAGCTCGCGAGCACCAGCGCCGCTGCCGTGCCCGCCACCGCGCGAGCCGTGCGGACCCGCCAGGCCGGGAGCGGCCGCGCGCGGCGCTCGTCGCTCAGGATCAGCGACGCGGTCGATGGACGGCGGGCGAACCGGCCGTCCGGCTCGGGACGATCCGCCAGCGCCCGTTCCAAGTCCGGACCGATCTCCTCGACGGTCCGCGCCACCTGGGCCAACCCGAACTTCAGCAGTGCCTGGTTCGAGACCCGGACGTGCCCGTAGCCGAAGCCGTAGGAGATCACCGGGCAGCCGCGGATGATCGCCTCGAGCACGGTCAGCCCAGCGCTCGAGTGGACCAGCGCGTCGCTCGCAGCGAGCACATCCCCCATCCGGTCGGTGAAGCCCATGACCCGCAGGCGCGGCTCGCTGCCCAGCTCTCGCGACACCTGGGCCCGCAGCTTGTCGTTGCGCCCGCACAGGCACAGCACGATGGCGTCTCGCACGTCCAGCGCGGCCCGCGTCGCGCCGAGCAGGTCGCCCACGCCCCAGCCCCCGCCGGACACCGCGATCACCTTCGTCTCGTCGATCGGCAGCCCGAGCGCGCGCCGGGCGTCGCTGCGCGAGCGGGCGGCCAGGAACGCGGTCGAGGTGGGCGGCTTGGCCCAGCGCACGCTGCCCGGCCCGGCGATCGACTCGGCCTCCTCGATCGTCTCGGGATGGGTCACGAAGTGCAGGTCGATTCCCGGATGGGCCCAGAACTGCATCCCGGCCAGGTCGGTGATCGAGGAATAGCACGGCACCTTTAAGCGCCCGCTCCGTCTCAGCTGGCCAAGAACGGCCGTAACCCCGGGGTACGTAGAGACGATCACGTTGGGATCGTGGGCCCGGATCAGCCGCATCAACCCACGGTGGCCGAGCAACGTCAGCAACTTCATCGACAACCACCGGGTCGGCGCGAAGCCCATGAACAGCCGGTACTGGAAGTCGAACAGCCACGGCACCCAGCGGAACATGAACTCCGAGTTCTCGCGCAGCAGCTTGGTCAGGAACCACCCCATGGCCGGCAGCCCATTGACGATCGACACGACGGCGTCGGGATCCTCGTCGCGGAATTCCCGCGCCACCGCACGCGCCGGCAGGTCGTGTCCTTCGCCGATGTCGGCCGAGATGATCAGCACATGGCGCGGGCGCGACTCGGCGTCGGGCTCGCCGGCGGGGATGACCGAGGCCGCCTCGCACTCGGCCGCCCGCGCCTCCCGTTCACAGCGCCACGCGACATACCGCGCGACGCCGTCGGCGAACGGCGTCCGCGCCGTCCACCCCAACTCGTGCGCCGCCCGCGTGCTCGACACCACCTTGCCGTTGAAGTCGCCCGGCCGCGCCGGCGTGTAGACGATCTCCACGTCGCCGAGCAGCTCCTGCACCCGCTCGGCGATCTGCTTGATCGTCACGTTCTCGTCCGAGGCCAGGTTGTAGACCCGGTTGCGGGCCACGTCCGCCAGTCCCAGCGTTACCCCCTCAGCGAGATCCTCGACGTACACGAAGCGTCGCGACTGGCCGCCGTCGCCGGCCAAGGTCAAGGGCTCGCCCCGCAGCGCGCGTCCCACGAACGCCGGGATGACCGCCGCCTCGCGCGCGCGAGGACCGTAGGGAATGCCGAAGCGTAGGATCGTGTAGTCGATCCCGTACAGCTCCTGGTAGGCCTTGCAGTAGAGCTCCCCGGCGAGCTTCGTGCTCGTGTACAGGTGACTGGGGGCGGGCAGCAGGGTGTCCTCGTCCACCACCTCCGGCTCGCAGTCCGAATAGACCCAGATGGTCGAGGCGTAGACGATCCGCTTGACCCCGGCGCGTCGGGCCGCTTCCAACACGGCCACGGTCCCGCGGGCGTTGACCCGTTCGGCGTCCTCGGGCTCGGCGTGCACGTCGTTGACATCGGCAACGGCGGCCAGGTGCGCGACCGCGTCGCACGAATGCAGTGCCCGCTCCAAAGCCTCGCGGTCGGTGATCGACCCGAGCACTGTGTCCACGCTGCCTGGCTCGTGCCAGGGCGACGGGCGCAGGTCGTAGATGACGGGCTGGTGGCCGGCCTCGCGCAGCTTGTCGACCACGTGCGAGCCGATGAACCCCGACCCACCGGTGACGAGGACTCTCATGCTGATTGCGACTCCGGACGGTAATACAGCGGCACGCAGGAATGGTTGCGCGCAATCCAGTCGGAATTCGGCAAGTCGACGTGATGGCCCATGATCCGGTGGCATGGCTCGTCGTATACGCGACCGGTCGAACGCTCGAGCCAGTCGAACACGATGTACTTGTAGAGCCCCGAAACCATGCCCGCGGGCAGCTCCAACCGGCGGGCGGCGTACAGGGGATCGAGCCGATCCCGCGCCACCGCATTCTTCCAGGCCACGATCTCGGGCAGGCGCTCGATCTGGACCAGCCCCACCGCGGCGGTGAACTCGTTCATGCGGAAGTTGAGGCCGTGGACCTCGTAGCTCGGCTTGCCGTAGTTGCGGAACGCCCGCGCGTGCTCAATCACCTCGGGACGGTCCGACACCAGCACGCCGCCCTCACCGGTCGTGATCGTCTTGGTCGCGTACAGCGAGTAGATGCCGGCGTCTCCGTAGGTTCCGGCCCGGCGGCCGTTCCACTCGGCGCCATGGGCATGGGCACAGTCCTCGATCAGGAAGATGCCGTTTTCTGCGCAATATGCAGCAATTTCCTGCGTCTCGAAGGCGATGTGGCCACCGATGTGGACGAGGAACGCCGCCCGTGGCTTGAATTTCTCGGCCTTGGCCTGGAAATCGGCAAACGACATGCACAGGTCCTCGCGGTTACAGTCGACGAACTGCACCTCGGCGCCGGCGTTTATTGCGGCCAGCGGCGTGGCCATGAACGTGTTCGACGGGCACAGCACGGTTTCCCCCCGGACGCCGGCGAAATGCAACGCCGCCAGTGTGCCCCCGGTCCAGCCCGCAAAGGCAACCGCCTCGAGTCCGTTGTGGGCAGCCCAAGCCGCCTCGAACCGGCGGGTCATCTCGCCCTCCGACCAGTGGCCGGAGTCGATCACCTCGTCGATCAGGGCATGGACCCGGGCGCGGTCACGCGGGTCGAACCCGATCGCGAAGCGCGCATGGTCAGGAACAGCGGCGGTCTTTGGCGAGGAAACGGTGGTCATCGTGTTCGTCGCGCACGTTGGCACCCCATCGTGCGCTGCTATGCCGGCCAGGCGCTCACGATCCAGCCTGTCAGAGGGGTAGGACGGTACCGGTTTTCTGACGTTTGAGTTCTCTCACGATCAGCTTCAAGGCCTCGGCAGTCCGCGCGTGCGAGCCCTTGGCGCTGTAGAAATCCGCGTCGTGCAGGAGGATCACGTCTCCGGCGCCTAGGTCCCGCAATACCCGGCCGGCGATCCGCTCGGGGGTGGTGAGCCGGCGCCAGTCCTTCCCCCACCGCGACCAGAGCAACGGCTTCAGGCCCCGGGCTCGCGCCGCCTCCAACCCCGCCGGGCTGTACAACCCGTAGGGCGGCCGGTGCCACACCGGCTTGACTCCCGCGGCCTCGGCGATCGCCGTCGCGCCCCGCGCCAGGTCGTCCTCCACGGCCCGCCCGCGCAGCGCCGGCTGGGGGCGGTGCCGGTAGCCGTGCAGAGCGACCACGTGCCCCCGCGCGGCGATCTCGGCCGCCAGCGCCGGCCGGCGCTCCACCTGCTCGCCGACCAGGAAGAACGTCGCCTTGATCCCGGCGCCGTCGAGCACCTCGAGAACCGCCGGCGTTCCCTCGGGGTGGGGGCCGTCGTCGAACGTCAGCGCCACGCCGCCGGGTACCGTGCGCTGAATGCCAAGAGCCCGTGCGGCCCGTGGAACATGAGGAGCGAGCAGGTGGGCGATCACGGCGATGATTTTGATGACCTGAGTTTCAGTCCGCGCCCGGCCGACGTGATCGCCATCGAGCCGCTGTTTGGGAAGTTGTGTCTACATACTGGACATTTCATCCCAAGCGCCCTCCCGGGAAGCGCCGGCCGAGGCGCGGCGTCCTCACCTCCGTAACGTGCTCGACACACTGACGCCGAATCTCGACCACTGGCTAGCCCGCCCCGCGATCCGCGTCGCCCACCGCCGCGCCAGCAACGCGCCGGCCGACCGCCTCTGGGAGGAGGCGCGGCAGGTCCGCCTGAGCGACGCGCGGCTGCTCGGTCGCCTGGTGCGCTGGCGCATCCCGGGCCTCGCCCCGGACCTCGCGTTCGATGAGATGTTCCGCGCGCCGCCGTTCCTCGTTTTGGCCGAGGAGCCCGGCCGAGCACTCGTGTCCGGGCTGGTAGGGCGGATCTGGACCCTGCGCCGCGACTACCCCGAGCTGCGCGACCCGGAGGAGTTCCGGGAGTGGAGCACCCCCGGCACGGCACGCGTGTTGTTCGCCAACTGGGTGCAAGAGGACCCCACCGAGGTCCGCGCCGAGGTGCGCGTCGAACCGATTGGCGCGCAGGGCCGCCTCGGCATCGCCGCCGTGCGACCGCTCGTCACCGCGTCCGCACACCTGATCGGCAACGACGGGCTGGAGGCCGCGGTCCGCCGCGCGGAGCAACGGTAGGCTCGCCCCATGGCAGCCCAACCCGCGACAGCCGCTCTGGCCGGCCTGCGCCGCTTCTTTGTCGTTCCACACACCCACTGGGACCGCGAGTGGTACCTGCCGTTCGAGGCGTTCCAGCTCCAGCTCGCCTCCGTGGTCGACGAGGTGCTCGAGGTGCTCGAGGCCGACCCGAGCTTTCCCTGCTTCACGCTCGACGGCCAGGCGATCGTGCTCGAGGACTACCTCGAAGCAAGACCGGAGAACGAACACAGGCTGCGGGCGCTGATCGCCGCCGGCCGGCTGGAGGTCGGACCGAGCTACGTGCTGCCCGACGAGCTGCTCGTCGGCGCCGAGTCGCTCGTGCGCAACCTGCTGACGGGCCGCGCCGTATGCGAGCGGTTCGGCGCTGAGCCCTCACCGGTCGGCTATATGCCCGACAGCTTCGGGCACCCTCTCCAGCTGCCCCAGATCCTGGCCGGCTTCGGGATCGACACCTTCATCTTCTCGCGCGGCCTCGGCGATCAGCTCGACGACGTCGGCGTGGTCTTCCGGTGGCGCTCGCCCGACGGCAGCGAGGTCCGCGCCTTCCAGCAGCTGCCCTCCTACAGCAACTTCAACGTGGAGGACGCCGACGCGGCGAAGGCGCGAATCGAGGAGATCGCGGAGCACTTCGGCGCCGCGCTTGCCCGCGCCGGCCTCCAGGGCGTCCTACTCTGCGACGGCGACGACCACCGCCGGATCCGACGCGAGTTGCCAACCCTGTGCGCGGAGCTCGCGCGCCGGCTCCCGGGCACCAGCTTCACCATCGCCCGCAACGGCGACTACGTGGCTGCGGTCGAGCCGCGCGAGTTGCCCAGCTACATGGGAGAGCTACTCGGCAGCCGCCTTCAGAACGTGCTGCGGGGGGTGAACTCGGCGCGGCTCTACCTCAAGCAGGCCAACGAACGCGCCGAACGGCGGCTGCTCGAGGTCGAGACCCTGAGCGCGCTCGCTGCGCTGCACGCCGGCGGGTCATTCCCCACCTCGGATTTCAGGCTGGCCTGGGGCCGCCTGCTCAAGTGCCAACCGCACGACTCGATTTGCGGCTGCTCGTGCGACGAGGTCCACCGCGACATGCTCGTCCGCTACGAGCAGCTCGACCGGGGGATCTCGGAGCTCGGGCGGCGCGCTGCACTGCACGGCTTGGCGACACGGGACGGCGCCGGCGCGGTCAACCTCCTCCCGTACCGCCGCCGCGGCCTCGTCGAGCTCGCCGGGATGGAGCCTACCACGGTCGAGCTCGCCGGCTTCAGCGCGCGAACCGTCGAGCTCACCCCGGCGACCCCGCCCGCCGAGCCTCCGCGCGACGGCGCGTCGATCGAGACCGACTGGCTACGCGTCGAAGCCGCCCGGGACGGCACGCTGACGCTGACCGACCGGCGGACCGGCCGGCGCTTCCCGCACCTGCACCGGCTCGAGGACGAGCCGGACGTGGGCGACCTCTACAACTTCTGCCCAGCCGAGGGCGCGCCGAGATGGCGTCCGGACTCCGCCGTCACCCGGGTGCTGCGCGACGGCCCGGTCGTACACGAGCTCGAAATCCGAGCTCCCCCCGTCATCACGATCGTGCGGCTGATTAAGGACATCGACCGAATCGAGTTCCATACGACGATCGACAACCAGACCGAGGATCACCGGCTCCGCGCCGTGTTCCCGGTCGGCCTCACCGACGCGGCCGACGTCCGCGCGGAGGGACAGTTCGCGCTGGTCCGTCGGCCACTCACGCCGCCGGCGCCGAGGACGGACTGGGTCGAGCCACCGGACCCGACCCACCACACCCTCGGCGCGGTCGCGCTCGGCCCGCTCGCGCTGCTCATCAAGGGGCTGCCCGAATACGAAGCTCGTCCGTCCGACGCCGGCCCTGAGCTCTGCCTGACGCTGCTCCGATGCGTCGGGCTCATCTCGCGACCGACGGGGGCGCTGGTTGCTCGCCCGCTGGGCGCCGGCCCCCAGACCCCCACGCCGGACGGCCAGTGCCTCGGCCGCCACGAGTGCGAGTACGCACTGCTGCCCGGCGCCGACGCGATCGACGACACCGCGCTTCTCCGCGCCGCGCAGGACTACCGCTACGGATTCCTCGTCACTCCGCACGCGGTCGACTTCGACCCTCCGGCGCGCGTCGACGGCGACGTGGTGTTCTCTTGCCTGAAGGGGGCCGAGGACGGCGACGGCCTGATCCTGCGCTGCTTCAACGCCGAGGAGACCGGGGCGTGCGTTCGCATCGCCGGCAACGTCACCGCCACGCGTGTCCGCCTCGATGAGACCGGCGGCGAGACGGCCCCCGACCGGTTCGATCTGCGCCCGGGCGAGATCGCCACGTTTCGGCTGCGCCCTTTGTGAAGCCTCTGACACAAACGCTCGCTTCCGCCCGCGCCGCGTCTAATGTCAGCCGCGTGAGCGCATTCGAAGCCGACGTGACCGTGCGCCGCACCCGATTCGCCAGGCCCGAGACCGGCTGGGCGGTGGTCGAGGCGGCCGACGCGGACGGCACGCCGGTGGTGCTCGTCGGGCCGCTGGTCCACCTCGAAGAACGTGAACGGGCGCACATCACCGGCACGTGGGTCCAGGACAGCCGTTACGGCCGCCAGGTCAAGGTCTCCGAGGCCCACCCGCTCCCGCCCTCCGATGACGATGCCGACACCGTCCTCGCCTACCTGGTGCGGGTCAAGCACGTCGGGGCCAAGCGTGCCGCCCGGCTACTCGAGCGCTACGGGGCCGCCCGGGTCTTCGACGCGATCGACGACGATCCGCACGCGGCCTTCGCCGACGCCGGCCTGCGGCGGGGGCAGGTCGCCGAGGCGATCCGCGCCTGGGAGCGGCTGCGCGTCACCCGCCGCCTGCACCTGCTGCTCGCGCCACACGGTCTCGCCTATCTGGCGCCCCGGATCCGCGAGACCTACGGCGACGGCGCCCACCGCGTGGTCTCCGAGCGCCCGTACGAGCTGACCAGCGTGTTCGGCGTGGGCTTCCTCACCGCCGACCGGATCGCCCGGCACCTTGGCGTGGCCGAAGACGGCCCCGAGCGCACGCGAGCCGCGATTCTGCACATCCTTGCCGAGGCCGAGCGCGGCGGCAGCACCTGCATGCCGCTCGAGCTCCTGTTGAGCGCTGCGGGCGACCTGCTCGGCTCCTCCCCCACCGAGCCCGACATCGACGCGCTGGTCGAGGCCGGGGACCTCGTGCGCGAGGGCATCTGGATCTACCGCACCGAGACGGCCGAGCTCGAAGCTGAGCTGGCCGCGCAGGTCCAGGACCTGCTCGCGGGACCATCGGGGGACCGTCTCCGGGAACCGCAGGCGGACAAAGACGGTCTGACTGACGAGCAGATGCGGGGCGTGCGCAATGCCTTCGTCCACCGCCTGTCGCTGATCACCGGTGGGCCCGGCACCGGCAAGACAGCGTCGATCCGCACGATCGCCAGGCTCGCCGGCGCCCAGGGCGCGCGCGTGCTGCTCGCCGCCCCGACCGGACGGGCCGCGATCCGCATGCGCGAGGCGAGCGGGCTGCATGCCACCACGGTTCACTCGGCGCTCGGCTGGATCCCCGGCGAGGGCCCCACGCATGACGGGCACGACCCGCTCTCGTGCGACCTCCTGATCGTCGACGAGACCTCGATGGCCAACCTCGAGCTCCTCGTCACGCTGCTGCGTGCGGTCCCGGCCAGGGCTCACGTGGTGCTGGTCGGCGATGCCGATCAGCTCGCCCCGATCGGCGCCGGGAAGCCGTTCGCCGAGCTGATCGCGTCCGGCTCGGTGCCGAGGACCAGACTGACCCACATCTTCCGCCAGGCGGCGGGGAGCATGATCGTGCAGGGCGCCCACGCGATCCGCCGCGGCGATACGCCGGTGTTCACCGCCGAGCCGGGCATGCGCCGGGACCTGTTCCTGATCGAGCGGAGCGACCCGCGCGCCGCCCGCGAGGAGATCGTCTCGCTGGTTTGCCAGCGCCTCCCGGCCCACTACGGGATCGACCCGGTCAAGGACATCCAGGTGTTCGCGCCGGTATACCGGGGCGAGGTCGGGATCGACGCGCTGAACGACGCGCTGCGCGACCGGCTCAACCCGGACGGCGAGCCCGTGCGCGGCGGGCGGCTGCGCATCGGCGACAAGCTGATGATGACCGGGCGCAACCTGCATGAGCTGGGCCTGATGAACGGCACCCTGCTCCGACTCCTCGATCAGATCGAGAGCGATTCCGAGGACGGCGACGAGGCCGCGCTGCTGCTCGGCGACGACGAGCAGGTGTTTCGCTTCCCGCCCGAGCAATCCGAACGCCTCCGGCTAGCCTACGCCTGCTCGGTCCACCGCGGCCAGGGCATCGAGTTGCCCGTGGCCGTGATCGTGGCTCATCCCGCCGGCGGCGCCTTCTTCCTGCGTCGCGAGATGCTCTATACGGCGGTCACCCGGGCCAAGCTGGCCACGGTGATCGTGGGCACGGGAGAGGTCGTCGTGCGCGCCGCCCGCACGCCCGACACCGGACGGCGCCACAGCCGCCTCGTCGAGCGCCTGACCCGGCTGCCCGCCGCCACGTAGCCGTGCCAAGCGAAGCCCACAGCTCTGCCTCGCCGCGCAAGCGCCACGCCCTCGAGCTGTTCGCGGACCTTCCCGGTACCTACGACCGGATGGGCGCCATGCTCAGCTTCGGGCAGGACCCGCGCTGGCGCCGCGCCCTGCTCGACGCCATCGACCCGAGGCCCGGAATGCGCATCCTCGACGTGGCCACCGGCACCGGCCTCGTCGCGTTCGGACTGGCCGGGCGGGGCGCCACCGTCATCGGCCTCGATCAGAGCGAGCAGATGCTGGCCGGCGCCCGCCGTCGGCTGGCGGCGCGCTCCGACCTCGCAGCCCGCCTGAGCTTCGTGGCCGGCGAGGCGGAGCGGTTGCCGTTCGCCGACGGGGACTTCGACGCGCTGACCTTCACCTACCTCTTGCGCTACGTCGACGACCGGGCCGCCACCATGCGTGAGCTCGCGCGCGTGGTCAAGCCTCAGGGCCCGATCGGGATGGTCGAGTTCGCCGTACCGCAGCCGGCCGCCCTGCGCGCGCTGTGGCTCGTGCACACGCGCGTCGGGCTGCCTCTCATAGGGCGCCTAATCTCCCCCGCCTGGCTCGAGGTCGGCCGCTTCCTGGGGCCGAACATCGAGCAGCTCTACGCCGAGGAGCCCGACCTCGCCGCGCTATGGCGTGGGGCCGGAATCGATCGCGTGCACGAACGCCGGATGAGCTTCGGCGCCGGCCTCATCATGTCCGGAGTCAAGGAACGCGATGGCCAGCGCTCCCCGTGAGCTCGACCGCCCAGCCTTCTATGCGCT
>Ga0213881_10001192_pt1 | contig 12913 bp, 11 predicted proteins | sample BarmaccoBMER_R08_FD_160104 | JGI IMG/M metagenome (GOLD analysis project Ga0213881, IMG submission 160104) | Barbacenia macrantha exposed rock microbial communities from rupestrian grasslands, the National Park of Serra do Cipo, Brazil - ER_R08 ... | reverse complement strand
TCTGAGGTGTTCACCCTGGACGCGCCGACCCGTGTGGGGATCGACGTCGGCCGGTAGCTCCGTAAGCTCGTCGTTGTGCGGATCTTGCTGTTGTCCACCGCGGACACCGACCTGCTCGCCGCTCGGGCCTGTGGCGCTGATTACCGGCTCGCCAACCCGGCTCGAATCGAGCTCACCGAGCTACCCGCGCTGCTCAGCGGGGTGGACGTGGTGGTGCTCCGCCTGCTCGGCGGGCGGCGGGCCTGGGAGCCAGGGTTCGAGGCGTTGCGGCGCGCTCGGCTGCCGACGGTATGCCTAGGTGGCGAGGCGGCCCCGGACGCGGAGTTGATGGTGACCTCCACGGTCCCGGCGGGGGTAGCGGCGGAGGCGCTGCGTTACCTGGTTGCCGGCGGGCCCGCGAACCTGGCCCAACTGGCCCGGTTCCTGTCTGACACGCTGCTGCTCACCGGAGAGGGCTTCGAGTCGCCGGCCGCGACCCCAGAATATGGCGTGCACGACGAGCGCGAACCGGACCCGGGACGCCCAACAGTGGGTATCGTGTTCTACCGGGCGCACGCGCTGGCCGGGAACACCGGTTTCGTCGACGTGCTGGCCGACGCGCTCCGCGCGGCCGGAGCGAATGCGCTGCCGGTGTTCTGCGGCTCGCTGCGTGGGCTGGGTGACGCGCAAGCGCTGGGGCTCCGCGCGCTGCTGAGTCGGTGCGACGCGGTGGTCACCACGGTACTTGCCGCGGGTGGCAGCGCCGGGGCCGAGGAGGAGTCCTGGGACTCCGGTGCGCTGGCCGCGCTGGACGTCCCGGTGCTCCAAGGTCTGTGCCTGACCTCCTCCCGGGCGAGCTGGCAGGCCAGCGACGCGGCGCTGTCGCCGATGGACGCCGCGATGCAGGTCGCGATCCCGGAGTTCGACGGGCGAGTGGTGTCGGTGCCGTTCTCCTTCAAGGAGCCGAGCGCAGACGGGATCCCCGTCTATGTGGCGGACCCCGAGCGGGCCGCCCGGGTAGCAGGAACCGCCGTGGCACTGGCCCGGCTACGGCAGGTGCCCGCACCAGACAAGCGGATCGCGATCGTGCTCTCCGCCTACCCGACGAAGCACTCCCGGGTCGGTAACGCCGTCGGGTTGGACACCCCGGCGTCAGCCGTGGTGCTGCTGCGCGCGCTCGCCAGGGCCGGCTATGACTTGGGGGGCCTGGACGTCGAGGCGCTGGAGGGCGATGCGCTGATCCACCAGCTGATCGACGCTGGCGGTCACGACGTGGAGTGGCTCACCGCGGACCAGATGGCAGGGGCGGCCATCCGGGTGCCCACCGCGCAGTACGCCCAGTGGTTCACTGGCCTGCCCGGGTCGTTGCGCGAGTCCATCGTGACGGCCTGGGGGAAACCGCCCGGGCAGCTGTACGTATCCGACGACGGGCTCTACGTCGGCTCACTGCGGTTCGGCAATGTGGTGCTGCTCATCCAGCCGCCGCGCGGATTCGGCGAGAACCCGGTGGCGATCTACCACGACCCCGGACTGCCCCCGTCGCACCAGTATCTGGCCGCCTACCGGTGGCTGGAGCACTCATTCGGCGCGCACGCTGTGGTACACCTGGGCAAGCACGGCAACCTGGAGTGGTTGCCCGGCAAGGGGCTGGGCCTGGCCGCGCAGGATGCCCCGGATGCGGTGCTCGGGAACCTGCCGCTGGTGTACCCGTTTATCGTCAACGACCCCGGAGAGGGCACCCAAGCCAAGCGCCGGGCGCACGCCACCATCGTCGATCACCTGATCCCGCCGATGGCCCGGGCCGACAGCTACGGCGATCTCGCCCGCCTCGAGCAGTTGCTCGACGAGTACGCCACCGTGGCGGCGCTGGACCCGGACAAGCTCCCCACGTTGCGCGGACAGATCTGGACGCTGATCCAGAGCGCCCAGCTGCACCATGATCTGGGCGCGGACGCGCCGCCGGGTGAGGCCGACTTCGACGAGTTCGTGCTGCATCTCGACGGCTACCTCTGCGAGATCAAGGACGTGCAGATCCGCGACGGACTGCATGTGCTCGGCCGGGTCCCCATCGGGGAAGAGCTGATCAATGATGTGCTCACGGTGCTGCGCGCCCGCCAGGTGTTCGGCGCGGGGAACCCGCTGCCGGGGCTGCGCGCGGCGATCGCCGAGTGGATCGGGCTCGATGAGCAGGTGTTGCTCGGTGAGCCGGGTGCGTCCGTCACGGCGCCGGCCACGTTGTTGTGGGAGACAGGCACCAGCGATCCGTCCACAGTGACCCTCGCGGACACCGGGCCCGTGATTCGGGCGAGCGAGGTCATCGATCGGTTGGAGGCGGGCGCAGCTAAGCTGCTGCATTTCCTTGCGGAGCCGGGTCGGGGCCGGCCTGCCTGGTCGGCCGACCTCGCCCATGCTGCCGTGGTCGAATGCCTCGGTGACGTGTTCGGCGATGCCGTCCGCAGCAGCGAACGGGTGGAGGCCGTACTGCGGTTCGCGTGCACGGAGCTGGTGCCACGCCTGAGCGGCACCCCGGCCGAAATCACCAACGTGCTGCGCGCTCTGGATGGGCGGTTCGTCGACCCCGGACCCTCCGGCTCTCCCACCCGCGGTCTGGTCTCGGTGCTTCCGACGGGACGCAACTTCTACTCAGTGGATCCGAAGTCGATCCCGACACGCAACGCATTCGACGTGGGCACCGCGCTGGCTGACTCATTACTCGAACGCCACCGCGCCGACACCGGTGACTGGCCCGCCTCGGTGGGTCTTACGGTCTGGGGCACCAGCGCCATGCGCACGCAGGGCGACGACATCGCCGAGGTGCTGGCGCTCGTTGGCGTCCGCCCGACCTGGGACGACGCATCTCGCCGGGTCACCGGCCTGGAGGTGGTCGAGCTCGATGAGCTCGGCCGGCCCCGCATTGACGTGGTGTTGCGCATCTCCGGCTTCTTCCGGGACGCGTTCCCGCACGTGGTCGCCTTACTCGACGATGCGATCGCTGCCGTCGCGATGCTGGACGAGCCGGCGGAACAGAATTTCCTCGCTGCGCACTACCGGGCTGACGTCGCGGCACACGGCGACGACCGGCGGGCCCGCACCCGGATCTTTGGTTCCAAGCCCGGCGCGTACGGCGCCGGGCTGCTGCCGCTGATCGACAGCCGGGAGTGGCGTACCGACGCTGATCTTGCTGAGGTCTACGCCACCTGGGGTGGTTACGCCTACGGGCGAGGGCTCGACGGTGCTGCGGCGCGCGACGATATGGAGCACGCTTTCCGGCGCATCACGGTGGCCGCCAAGAATGTCGACACCCGCGAGCATGACATCGCCGATTCCGATGACTACTTCCAGTACCACGGCGGAATGGTCGCGATGGTGCGCTCGTTGACCGGCAGCAATCCGGCGGCTTACGTCGGTGATTCGGCGGTGCCGCACGCGGTCAAGACCCGTTCACTGGCCGAGGAGACCCGCCGGGTATTCCGCTCCCGGGTGGTCAATCCGCGGTGGATCGCCGCTATGCAGCGGCACGGCTACAAAGGTGCCTTTGAGCTGGCCGCCACCGTCGACTACCTGTTCGGCTTCGATGCCACGGCAGGAGTGGTCGAGGACTGGATGTACCACCAGCTCGCCGACTCCTACATCTTCGATTCCGGCGTGCAGCAGTTCCTGAGGCGCTCCAACCCGTGGGCGCTGCGGGGGATGACCGAGCGGCTGCTCGAGGCCGCTGACCGGGGCTTGTGGGCTCGTCCCGACCCGGTGGATCTCGACGCGCTGCGAGCAGTCTACCTGGAGCTTGAGGGTGATCTGGAGGGCTGACGCCCTCTCCGTGAGTGGCGATGCGAGTGATCACTCGCATCGCCACTCACGGGTCACTGCCCATTGGTGCTGAAGTGCATGAAGTCGACCGGCCCCGCCCACCGCCCACCCCATTTCCACCCCACCGACTCGAACGCGGTGACTGCAGGACCGCCGTCCAGTGCCATGCCGGACCGCACCCAGTCTCGGTTGAGGTAAGAGGAAGCCAGCTCAGGCACCACCAGGTCGCCCTTGACGTATGGGTTGTTGAACGGATTGAGGTCGATGGCCAATCCGTAGGCATGGGCCGACCAGTGGGTCTGGCCACGGGTCTGGCGGCAGACGAAGGCCTCGGTGTTGTTGCCATCCCCGGTCGGTGGCAGGTTCAGCTCGGCTTGCGGAGTTATCTGCATCTCCTCGATCGGGAAGCCAGCCGCGAACAGCCGCTTGAAGACACCCACCACGGCCTGCGCGACATCAGCATTCACCAACATCTCGCCGGTATGCGCGCGGGCGTCAAAACCGCGGAACGACATGGTGAGGTAGCGCAGCTGGCTGGGGTTCACTGGACAGGTTGGGTGCCAGCTGCTGCGGGCCAACACCTGCGGGGATACCGGGCTGATCGTCGAGACGAACGAAGTCGAGGTGGGTGGGGGCAGCCGATCGATGGTGGTGAGCCGCCGGTTCACCAGTGCTGGGGGGGTGGATCGCACTACGCCGAACCCGTCCGGACGCCGTGGTAGCGGTATGCCTCCCAGGATCCATGCAGGCATCGGAGTGGGCACCGCAAAGGTGGTCGCTGGCTGCCTGTCGGGGGACCTGGCCGGGGCCCGCGAGGCCGTCGCGGGCGTCTGCTGGGAGGCGGATGTCTGCTGGGAGGCGGATGTCTGCTGGGAGGCAGGGCCACAGCCCACCAGTAAGACACCGGCGAGCAGCCAGATCAGGTACTCCCTCAGGATGAGCCGCCAGGGCTGATACTGCGCCACGCTGCCACGATGTCAGACCTTCTGGTAGGCAGGAGCCGTGGACCACACCGTGCTACACCGAAGGCTCGCCCCCGATCTGTCGACCGCCATGATCTACGCCCTGCTGCGGCTGCGGGTCGAGGTGTTCGTGGTCGAGCAGGCCTGCCCGTATCAGGAGCTGGACGGTCATGACCTGGGCCGGACAACTCGGCACTATTGGCTCGCGCCGGCCGGCGCGATCGAGGACCCGCAGGCCACCTTGCGGTTGTTGGAGCCCACCGACGGTCAGTTCCGGATCGGCCGGGTCTGCGCCGCCCAGCAGGCCCGGCGCCGAGGTGGGATCCGGCGGCTGCTCGAGGCGGCGCTGGCCGAGGTGGGCGATGCCCCGTGTGTGCTCGACGCGCAGCGACATTGCGTTGAGCTTTACGGTGCGTACGGCTTCGCGGTCAACGGGGCGGAGTTACTCGAAGACGGCATCCCGCACGTGCCGATGCGCCGCGACGCGTCGGCCCGGATTCGCTGACCGTGAGTGCTGCCCGCTACCCGTTCTCCGCGATTGTCGGGCACGACGATCTGCGGCTGGCGTTGCTGCTGACCGCCGTGCATCCGGCAATTGGTGGCGTGTTGGTCCGCGGGGAGAAGGGCACTGCGAAATCGACCGTGGTCCGGGCGCTGTCGGCGTTGCTCCCCGCGGTGACCGCGGTACCGGGATGCCGCTTCGGTTGCGATCCGGTGGCCCCGGATCCGATGTGCCCGGACGGTCCGCACGCCGCGGTAGCGGGACAGCTCGTGCGCCCGGCCCGGCTGGTTGAGCTGCCGGTCGGCGCTACCGAAGACCGCCTGGTGGGCTCGTTGGACCTGCAGCGTGCGCTCACCGAGGGCGTTTCGGCTTACCAGCCTGGGCTGCTCGCCGCGGCGCACCGCGGCGTGCTGTACGTCGACGAGGTCAATCTGCTGCCCGACCATCTCGTCGACGTGCTCCTCGACGCCGCCGCGATGGGCCGCGCGCACGTGGAGCGCGATGGTGTGTCGGTCTCGCATGCCGCGTCGTTCCTGCTGGTCGGCACGATGAATCCGGAGGAGGGCGAGTTACGCCCGCAGTTGCTGGATCGCTTCGGACTCACCGTCGAGGTGGCGGCCTCCCGTGATGTCGGGACGCGGGTCGAAGTGATCCGCCGCCGGCTGCGCTACGAGGCGGATCCGGCTGGTTTCGCGGCGGCCTGGGGTCCGCAGGACACTGCGCTCGCCGAACGAATCACGGTAGCCCGGACCGTGTTGCCTGCAGTGGCGCTTCCGGATGGCGAGTTGCGTCGGATCGCTGCGGTGTGTGCCGCGTTCGAGGTGGACGGGATGCGCGCCGATCTGGTACTGGCCCGCACCGCTGTGGCGCACGCGGCCTGGCGCGGAGCCGACACGGTGGATGAGGCCGACGTCCGGGTTGCCGCGGTGCTGGCGTTGCCGCACCGCCGCCGCCGCGACCCGTTCGATCAGCCTGGTCTGGACGGTGAGCAGCTCGAGGACGCGCTGCGTACCGCGGATCAACCGCCGGACGATCCCCCCGAGGGACCCGGAGGGGGCCGCGCTGGCGAGCCGCACGGCGGCGTTGCCGGGGACAGCGCCGGAAATGACCACTCCGCCGACAGGGCCGCACCCGATCGTCCGGTGTTCGATCATTCTGGGCCCGCACCGATGGCGCCGTTCCGGACCCGGCTGTTGGCGCTGCCCGGCGTTGGTGCCGGGGCTCCTGGTCGGCGGTCGGCGGCTAGGACCAGCGCCGGGCGCATGATCCGGGCGTCCACCTCCGACGGCAGCGGGCTGCACCTGCTGGGCACACTGACCGCCGCCGCCCCCCACCAGCGAGACCGCGGGCGCCGTGGTCCGGGGCTGGTGGTGCACCGGGCCGATGTCCGGCTGGCGGTGCGCGAGGGGCGGGAATCCAACCTGGTGCTGTTCGCCGTCGACGCGTCCGGCTCGATGGCGGCCCGGGCCCGGATGTCCGCAGTGAGCGGGGCGGTGCTATCCCTGCTGCTGGACGCCTACCAGCGCCGCGACAAGATAGGCTTGATCACCTTCCGGGGCACGCAGGCGCAGGTGGTGTTGCCACCGACGTCGGCGGTGGATGCCGCCGTCGCCCGGTTGCGCGCATTGCGAACCGGCGGGCGCACCCCGCTGGCTGCGGGACTGCTGCGCTCGGCGCGGGTGCTGGCCGCGGAGCGGCTGCGCGATCCGCTCCGGCGGGCGTTGCTCGTGGTGCTGACCGATGGCCGGGCCACGCACGGCGGGATGGACGCCGCACTGGCCGCGGCTGGCCTGCTGCGTCGCGACGGGGTGGCCTCGATCGTGGTGGATTGCGAGTTCGGGTCGGTCCGGCTGGGTTTATCCGGCCGGCTCGCGCTCGCCATGGGCGGTGGGTACGTGCGGCTGGAGGAGCTGTCCGCCGACGCGGTAGCCGGGGTGGTCCGCGCTGCCCGGGGAGCTGCGTAGGAGGGCGAGATGCCGCACGGCGTACCGGTCAGGGTCCCCGACGACGGGCTGTCCACCCGGCAGCGGCGAAACCGGCCGCTGCTGATCGTCCACACCGGAGCGATGAAGGGCAAGTCCACAGCTGCCTTCGGTTTGGCGTTGCGGGGTTGGAGTGCAGGCTGGTCGATAGGGGTGTTCCAGTTCGTCAAGTCCGCGAAGTGGAAAGTGGGGGAGGAGATCGCGTTCCGGGCGCTGCACGAGGTGCACCAGCGAACCGGGCAGGGCGGGCCGGTCGAATGGCACAAAATGGGCGAGGGCTGGTCCTGGGCGCGCAAGCCGGGCAGCGCCGACGACCATGCCGCCGCTGCGGCGCAGGGCTGGGCGGAGATCGCCCGCCGGTTGGCCACGCAGGTCCACGACTTGTACGTGCTCGACGAGTTCAGCTACCCGCTGCGCTGGGGCTGGGTGGACACCGACAGCGTGCTGGCCGCGCTGGCCAACCGGCCCGGACGGCAACACGTCGTGATCACCGGCCGGAACGTGCCGCCCGCGTTGCTCGACGCCGCCGACCTGGTGGTGGAGATGACGAAGATCAAACATCCGATGGACGCCGGGCAGAAGGGCCAGCGCGGAATTGAGTGGTGAGGACCCGTGAGTGGCAATGCGAGTTATAACTCGCATTGCCACTCACGGGTCCTCATCTCCGCGCCTGCCTCGGACGCCGGCAAGACCACCGTCGCCACCGGGTTGATGGCCGCGCTGCGGCGGCGGGGCACCACGGTGGCCGGGTTCAAGGTCGGCCCGGACTACATCGACCCGGGTTACCACGCACTGGCCACCGGTCGCCCCAGCCGTAACCTCGATCCGGTGCTGGTCGGCGAGCAGCGCATCGCGCCGCTGGCCTCCTACGGCGCGGCCGGGGCGCAGCTCGCGGTCGTGGAGGGCGTGATGGGCCTGTTCGACGGCCGTACCGGGACCGCAGGCCATGGCTCGACGGCGCAGGTCGCTGCCCTACTGGGGGCTCCGGTGCTACTCGTCGTTGACGTGCGCGGCCAGGGCCGCAGCCTCGCCGCGCTGCTGCACGGGTTCCGGTCCTTCGACGTGGGGATCCGGATCGCCGGGGTGGTGCTCAACCAGGTCAGCTCGGCGCGTCACGAACAGATCTGCCGACAGGCTTGTGCTGAGGTGGGCCTGCCGGTGCTGGGTGCGCTGCGCCGGGATGACGCGCTGGCGGTGCCGTCGCGGCATCTGGGGCTGGTCACCGCCGCTGAACACGCCACCGCGGCGGGCGTAGTGGCGCGGTGGGCCGACGCGGTGGCCGCCCAGATCGACCTGGACGCGGTGGTGGCATTGGCGACTGCCTTCCCTGGCGGACCGCGGTGGGCACCGGATACCGAAGTCATCCGGGTGTCCGGAGCGCCGGTGGTCGCGGTGGCTGGTGGGCCGGCGTTCACCTTCGGCTATCCCGAGCATGCCGAACTGCTCGCCGCGGCCGGGGCCACGGTCGCGGTCTTCGACCCGCTGCGCGACGAGTCGCTGCCCCCCGGCACGGCAGGCCTGGTGCTGCCCGGGGGGTTCCCGGAGTGCCATGCCGAGGCGCTGTCGGTCAACGCGGCATTGCGCGCCGAGGTCGCTGCCTTGGCCCGGCGCGGGGCACCGGTGCACGCCGAATGCGGTGGCCTGTTGTACCTGTGCCGTTCGGTGGACGGCGCACCGATGTGCGGGGTGCTCGACGCCGAGGCGACGATGACCGGGCAGCTGGTGCTGGGCTATCGCGACGCGGTGGCGTTGCGCGGATCGGTGCTGCACCGCCTGGGTGAGCGGGTGAACGGTCACGAGTTCCACCGCACCAGCGTGACGCCCCGCGCGGGTGAACCCGCCTGGGCCTGGGCGGGCGCACCGCCGGAGGGATTCGTGCAGGCTCGGGTGCACGCCTCGTTCCTGCACACCCACCCCGTTGCGCATCCACTAGCGGTGGCACGCTTCGTGGCGAGCTGCGTGAAGGGCGGGTTGTGACGGTGGAGCTGGTCGGAATCGGAGTGGGTCCGGGTGACCCGGACCTGCTGACCGTTGCTGCGGTGCGCGAATTGTCCTGCGCTGGGCGGGTGTTCGTGCCGGTGATAGCCCCCGATGTGGCGGGGCGGGCCGAGACTGTTGTGCGGGCGCACCTGACCCACGACCGCCTGGAGCGGTTGGTGTTCGCGCTCAACGACGATGTCGCCGGGTCACAGCGGCGGCGCCACGACTGCTGGGACGCGGCCGCTGCACGGGTGGGGGCACACCTGCGCGAGCACGGCGGCAGCGCCGCGTTCGCCACTGTGGGTGACCCGTCGGTGTACTCCACCTTCGGTTATCTCTCCACGACGGTGCGCGAGCTGCTGCCCGGTGCCCGGATCCGCACCGTGCCGGGCATCACTGCGATGCAGGCCGCCGCCAGCGCCGCCGGTCTCACCCTGGTCGAGGGTTCCGAACCGCTCACCCTGCTCCCGCTGTCCCGCGACCTCACGACCTTGGATGACGCGCTGGCCCGGGGCGGAACGGTGGTTGCCTACAAGGGTGGCCGCCGGTTGGCGGCGCTGCGTGAGCGGGTCGCGGCCGCCGGTGCGCTGGACCGCGCCTGGTGCGCTGAGCACCTCGGCACCCCGCAGGAGCGGGTCACCCCGCTGGCGCGGACCGACGCGGCGGCCTACCTGTCGACGGTGGTGGTCCTGCCGCCGCGCGACGGTAGAGGAGCGCAGCTGTGAAGGGCGGCCCACCGCTGCGCGAGCCGGATCTGCCCCGGACCGCGACGATGCGGCCGCATGCGCTGCGTACCGGGTTCAGCACCGGCGCTTGCTCGGCGGCGGCGGCCAAGGCCGCGGTGGCAGCGCTGAGCGGTACCCTACTGCCCACGGTGACCATACCGTTCCCGTCGGGGGATCGGCACACCTTCACCGTCCACTCGCTGCGGTGTGCGGGGGGCAGCGCCACCGCCGTCGTGGTCAAGGACGCTGGCGACGATCCTGACGTGACGCACGGCGCACACCTGACGGTGACCGTTGCCTGGCGTAGCGACGGTGAGGTCGTGCTCCACGGCGGCGAGGGGGTGGGGATGGTCACCCGTGCCGGGCTGGGGTTGCCGGTCGGGCAGCCCGCAATCAACCCGGTACCCCGGCAGATGATCACTGATGCGGTGCTGGAGGCATCCGGTGAGCGGGGTGTCGACGTGACGATCAGCGTGCCCGGCGGGGAGCGGATGGCGCGTAAGACCACCAACCGCCGGCTGGGTATCGAAGGCGGGATCTCTATCCTGGGCACCACCGGGATCGTCCGCCCGTTCTCGACTGCCTCCTGGCGGGCCTCGGTGGAGCAGGCGGTGGCAGTGATGGCCGCCCAGGAGGTGCCGACACTGGTGCTGGCCACCGGTGGGCGCACCGAGCGTGCCGCGATGCGACTGCTGCCGCACCTGCCACCGGTGGCGTTCGTGGAGGTCGGCGATTTCACCGGGGCGGCGCTGCGCCGTGCCGTGGAGCACCACCTGACCGAGGTGGTGTTCGTCGGCATGATCGGCAAGTTGACCAAGCTGGCCTCCGGGATCCTGATGACCCATTACACCCGATCCAGGGTGGACACCGGCCTGCTAGCGGAGATCACCGCTGCACACGGGGGCTGCCCGGAGGACATCGCGGAGATCCGCGGCGCTCCGACCGCTCGGCGGGCCTATGAGGTCTGGGAGGTCGGCGGGTTGCTGCGAGCCTGCGGGGACGATCTCTGTGCCCGGGTGGCCGACACGCTGTACCGGTTCAGCGCCGAGGTGGGGCAGGCCTTGGGGACCCGGGTGGCGATGGTTGACTTCACCGGCCAGCGGGTGGTGGCCGCGACCGAGCCGAACTGGGTCGCCATGAGTGCGGTGCGATGAGCGTCACCGTGGTCGGCCTGGACGGGGCTGCACTGCCGCCTGGCGCGGCGCAGGCGCTGGCGGGTGCACAGGTCGTGGTCGGCGCGCCCCACCAGCTCGCCGCTGTGTCGGTGCCGGTAGGCGCTACCGTACTCGGGCCCACAGAGCTGGACCGGCTACCGGACAACATGTCGCCTGCGGTGGTGCTGGCCAGTGGCGATCCCGGATTCTTCGGCATTGTGCGGGCGCTGCGCAAACGCGGCCTGCGACCCGTGGTGCTGCCAGCGCGATCCAGCGTGGCGCGGGCGTTCGCGTTGCTGGGCCGGTCCTGGGACGATGTCGCTGTGGTCTCGGCGCACGGCAGGTCGCTGCGCAGGGCGCTCAATGTGTGCCGGGCTCATCCCGCGGTCGCGGTGCTGACCGGACCGGGGGCGGGGGCTGTGGAGATCATCGCCGGGCTGGCCGGCTGGCGGCGCACTGTGCTGGTCGCCGAGGACCTCGGCGGCCCCGACGAGCGGGTGCGAGGCTTCGACGGCGGGCCGGTTCGCGATCCGCATGTCGTGCTATGCCTAGCTGATCAAGACGCGGTGCCCGCTCGCGGCTGGATCGCCGGTGGCGAACCGGTGCCTCCCGCGGCCGGTTGGGCGCTGAACGAGGCGGAGTTCTCGCACCGTGACGGGATGATCACCAAGTCTGAGGTCCGGGCGCTGGCCTTGGCGCGGCTGGCCCCGGGACCGGGTCGGTTGGTGTGGGATCTGGGAGCGGGGTCGGGCTCGGTCGGGGTGGAATGCGCGCGGCTCGGGGCCGCCGTGGTTGCCGTCGAGCGGGATCCCGCGCAGTGTGTCCGGTTGGTGGCCAACGCGAGCGCGCACCAGGTGGACGTCCGGGTGGTCGAGGGACAGGCGCCGGCCGTGCTGAGCGGGCTGCCCGACCCTGATGCGGTGTTCGTCGGCGGGGGAGGGCCGGATGTGGTGCGCGTCGCGGCGCAGGTCTCGCCCCGCGTCGTGGTCGCGCTGGCCGCACTGGACCGCCTTGCGCCCTGCCGCGCGGCACTGCAGGAGGCGGGCCACCAGGTTGACGGGGTCCAGCTGGTGGTGTCCCGGTTCGCGGAGTTGCCCGACGGGTCGGTGCGGCTGGCCGCGACTAACCCGGTGCTGCTGCTGTGGGGACGGCGGTGACCGACCTGGTCGTCGGGCTCGGATCGTCCCGCGGGGTGCGCGCGGCGGCGGTGTGGTCGGCGCTGCGGTTGGCCGTGCTTGACCTCGGTGAGGTCATCGCGTTCGGCACCATTGACCGCCGCCGCGACGAACCGGGGTTGCTCGCCGTGATCGGGGAACACGGTGCGCCGTTGCACTGCTACCCGGCGGCTGAGCTCGACGCGGTGGACGTGCCGCATCCCAGCGAGCCGGTCCGTGGCTACGTCGGTACCCGCAGCGTCGCCGAGGCGGCCGCCCTGCTCCTGGCCCGCGACCTTGGTGGGGGGTCACTGGTCGTGCCTAAGCTGCGCGGCGAGCACGTCACCGTCGCGGTGGCCGCGCTGACGCCATTGTTGATCAGCTCGGCGTGCACCGCTTGTGGCGGGTGCCTGCGCACCTGTCCGCAGCGCGCACTGCGTCCCGCTCCGCAGCGCCCCGTGGTCGTCGCGGCACACTGCACCTCCTGCGGCGAGTGCGTGGAGATCTGCCCCACCGACGCGATCACGCTGCGCGACGAGCTCGGCTACCCCCGGGCGAAGTGATCCGCCGCCGTGTTCGCGCCCGATAGAGGCGATTAAAAGATACGCTCTGAGGATGGCCACCACGAAGATGTCCTTGACGCTGGAGTCCACCGCGGCGTTTCTAGC
>Ga0213881_10001191_pt1 | contig 12919 bp, 9 predicted proteins | sample BarmaccoBMER_R08_FD_160104 | JGI IMG/M metagenome (GOLD analysis project Ga0213881, IMG submission 160104) | Barbacenia macrantha exposed rock microbial communities from rupestrian grasslands, the National Park of Serra do Cipo, Brazil - ER_R08 ... | reverse complement strand
CGAATTGGCGCCGCACTTTGGCGTACTCGATCACCAAACCCAGCACCGCCGTAGCCGCGCCCAGCGCGTCGGCCGCCCTGGCCACAAGCACGTCGTCGATGAGCGCCGCGACCGCGTCGGGCGACGCGGTGGCGAGACGCCGAGCCGGCGCACCCTCGAATGTCACCCGAAACTCTTTGCGCGTGCCGTCGACACCGGCCTCCGGCGCCACGACGATGCCCGGCGCCGACATGTCCACCCCGACAAGCGCCGCGCCGACGCTATCGCGAGCCAACGCCAGCATGACGTGGGCGGCGGCCGCGTCCGGGACGGACCGGATCTCGCCGCTGAGCACGGTGCCGTCGCCGCGCTCGGCGGCGGTCGGCCACCCGCCGCTGAGGGGACCCACTGTGGCGATCGTGGAGCCGTCGGCGATCCCGGCCCACAGCGTGGCGGCCGTGCCGTCGACGCCCAGCCGTGCCAATGCCCGCGGCGCGACCACCGCGGTGGAAATCCACGGCCCGGGGTGAAGCGCAGCACCAAGCTCCTGGGCGACGATGCCGGCCTCGACCATCGTCATCCCGGCGCCGTCGTATTCCTGGGGGACGAGTAGCCCCGTTGTGCCGAGGCCGGCCAGCCCGCGCCACACCGCATCCGTCGTTCCCGTCGGGTCGTCGAGCAGCGGGCGCACATGCCCGGGGATAGACGCCTTCTCGGCGAGGAAGCGCCGGACGGTGCCGCGCAGGGCCACCTGCTCATCGGTCAGCTCGAGGTTCATCCGCGGGGCAACCCGAGGACCCGCTGAGCGGTGATGTTCTTGTTGATCTGCGTCGTGCCCCCCGCGATGGTCAGCGAGCGCGACGTCAGGCGGTATTGGCCCCACCGGCCGTGGGCAGCGTGCGGTCCGAGCACGTCAAAAGCCAGCGCGGCGATGTCTTGGCCGATCTCACCCCACACCGTCTTGGCCAGGCTGGCCGATGCCAGCGGATCGCCGCCGTGGATCGTCGCGGAGATCGACCTCTGGCACAGCACCTCCAGATATTTGATTTGCACGGCTATTTCGCCGAGGCGCCGCAGCGTGGTGGGATCGTCGAGCGGGCGGAGGCCGTCGATCCGATTGCCTGCCAGGTCTGCCACCAGATCCTCCAGCCGTACCTGCATTTCTGCATACAGGCGCGCCGCCCCGGCCCGTTCGTGGCGCAGCGTGGTGGTGGCGACCTGCCACCCCGCGTTGAGCGGGCCCAGCAGCGCGTGCGCCGGCACGCGCACATCGTTGAAGAACAGCTCGGCGAAGTCGGCGTCGCCGTTGAGGGTGACCAGCGGGCGGACCTCGATGCCGGGCAGTGCCATGTCGACGATCAGACAGGAGATGCCCTTGTGCTTGGCTGCTTTTGGATCGGTGCGCACGTACAGCTGACACCAGTTCGCGCGGTGCCCGAGCGAGGTCCAGATCTTTTGGCCGTTGACGATGAAGTTGTCGCCGTCGACCTTCGCGCCGGTGCGCAACGAGGCGAGGTCGGATCCGGCCTCGGGCTCCGACATCCCCTGGCACCAGATGTCGTCTGCCCGGATCATCCGGGGCAGTAGCCTGCGCTTTTGAGACTCGTTCCCGTATTGCATGATCGCCGGCGCGATATTGTTCATCCCGATCACGTTCAGCGGAAGGGGGGCGCGAGCGCGAGTGGTCTCTTCGGCGTACACCAGTTGCTCGAGCACCGTGGCACCGCGCCCGCCGTACCGCTGCGGCCAGCTCACGGCCACCCAACCAGCGTCGGCCATCGCCGAGTTCCACGCGCGCAGCGTTTCGAACGCGGCATCCTCGCTGCTGCCGCGACGCCCGGCCGCCACCACCTCGTCGGTCAAATTGCTGGCCAGCCATGCATGCAGCTGTTTGCGGAACTGCTCCGCCCGCGCCGGATATGAGAAATCCACGTTCCCGTCAACTTCATAACATTGACTGCGGCCAAGCCAGAACTCTACCCTGGAACAGATATTTGGTCAAACTCGCGCGGTGGTATGGGATGCAGCAGGACGCGTTGACGACGGATCGTAGCGACGATGGGAACAGGGGGTTGAAGCGGCTTGACCTGCTTGCCTCGGCGCTGGCCGGCGCGTCCCTGCAGGTGGCCCCGGTCGAATCAAGCGAGCCGGCCTGGACGGATGGCCGCACAGTCTACGTCGACGCCGAGGCCGATCCGGAAGAGCAGATCGCAACGCTTTCTGTCCAGGCCTCGCTGCTCGCGGCCGGAAGCCTCGAGCAGGCGGTCGTGCGCAGGTTCAGGGGGCGCCCGGGAGTGGCTAGGCGATACCTGGCCGTGGAAGGGCACCGGGCGCTGGCAGCCAACGACGAGCTGCTGCCGCCGATGGTGCGCTCGATGATCGACTCGGACGTCGCTCGTCGCACCGATTCGCCCATCGCATCGCTGGCGGTGGCGCTCAGCCGGGAGACGGTCCCCAGCCCGCCGGCAAGCTTTGGGGTCATCCACGCCCGCAAACTGCTGGGAGCCGGCACACGCACCGGCGATTCAGCTTCGGCGGGTGAGCATATTCCGCGCCGCCGGCGCGACGCGGTGCTGAGCGATATCGACGAAGACGACGACGGCGGCGACGCCCTCGACATCTTCTCCAGTCCGGTGGGAGGAGGGGGCGCACTGGGCAAATTTCTCCAGAAGATGCTCAGCGTGGTGCGTTCACTGGGTGACGGCGGACCGCCGGGCGCCGACGCGCCCACCCACCGGGCCCGCTCTGGCATCCGCGGCGCCGCCGCCGTGTCCTCGACCGCGCAGGCGGACGCTTTTGCAGAACACACCGGCGACCCGCACGCGACCACATACCCCGAGTGGGACAGTCACCGACGGCGCTATCGGCCCGATTGGTGCACGGTCTACGAGGTACAGCCGCGCCCCAAGGCCGAGGACACGTCGCTGGACGCGATGAACGGATATGGGTTGCGTCGGCCGCTGGCGCGCCTCGGCATGGGCCCCCAGCGTTGTCACCGCCAGTCTCAGGGCGACGACATCGACATTGACGCCGCGGTCGAGGCCCAAGTGGAGGTCATGGCCGGGTCGGCGCCCGATGATGCCGTCTACCTCGACAATCCGCGGCTGCGGCGTGACCTGGCGGTGCTGATCCTGCTCGACACCTCGGGCTCGGTGGCCGAACCGGGCAATGTCGGCCAGACCGTGCACGAGCAACAGCTGTCGGCGGCCGCCGCCCTTACCGTCACGCTCCATGACCTGGGAGACCGAGTAGCCCTGTATGCGTTTCGTTCACACGGGCGCTTTGCCGTGCAATTAATGCCGGTCAAGCGCTTCAACGACCACATCGACGTGCTGGCGATGCGACGTCTGCGCGGCCTGACACCCGGCGCGTACTCGAGGCTGGGCGCGGCGATCCGCCACGGCACGGCGGTGTTGGAGCGCCACGGCGGCACGCCTCGCCGGCTGCTTGTGGTGCTGTCCGACGGCCTTGCCTATGACCACGGCTACGAACGCGTGTACGGCGCCGCCGACGCCCGTCGCGCCCTCGCCGAGGCGCACCGCCGGGGAACCGGCTGCCTGTGCCTCACGATCGGCGCCGGCACCGATGCCCACGAGCTACAGCGGGTGTTCGGCACCGCGGCGCACGCCACGATCCCGCGGCTTGACCAGTTGAGCCATCTGGTGGGCCCATTATTCCGTCAGGCGCTCGGCTCCGCCGAACTTCGCCGACGGGTGTCGTAGGCACCCCTCAGCAGCGGTCGGTCAACGCGGTCGCCGGAGGATTGGCGGCGATCCACTGGCGTACTTGAGCCAAACATCTGTTCCGCGCTACGCTGCCCGAACTGGCACGGCAGCAGAATTGACTAGGCGGAGCACACAATGTTGGATGGCGGGGGCGTCGGCACCAAAACCGTCGCTGAAGCGCTGAAGGCCCGATGCTAGTGTCGGGCGACCGCATTCCTACCGCGCGTCCCGACACGGGTACGCCGGCGCAGCGCCCGTACTACGTGCCGATCGGCAACGAGGAACGCGTGTTCAAGGCGGCGTTCCGGCAAGGCCTCTCGGTTCTGCTCAAGGGCCCGACGGGCTGCGGGAAAACGCGCTTCGTCGAGGCCATGGCATATGACCTGGAGCGTTCGCTCATCACGGTGGCGTGCCACGACGACTTGACCACCGCCGATCTCGTCGGGCGCTTTCTGCTCCGCGGCGGCGAAACTGAATGGGTCGACGGACCGTTGACGCGCGCGGTGCGCGAAGGCGCCATCTGCTATCTCGACGAGGTCGTCGAGGCTCGGCAGGACACCACGGTCGTTCTTCATCCGCTCGCCGATCACCGCCGCCAGCTTCCGATCGAGCGGCTGGGCGTGACGCTCGACGCGGCGCAGGGTTTCTGCCTCGTCATGTCCTACAACCCGGGCTACCAAAGCGTCCTCAAAGACCTCAAGGACTCGACGCGCCAGCGCATGATCGCCATCGAGTTCGGCTTCCCGGCACCGGACATCGAAGAGAAGATCATCGCCTATGAGGCCGGCGTCGACCATGCGACGGCCGCCGAGCTGGTACGGCTGGGGCAGGCGATTCGCCGCTTGCAGACAGCGGGGCTGCGCGAGGTCGCATCCACGAGGGTGCTGATCGCGGCCGCACAGCTCATCGCCGAAGGGCTCAACCCGGGCGAGGCCGCCCGAGCGGCGGTGGCCGCGCCACTGACCGACGACTCGATCGTGACGAGCGGGCTGGTGGAAATGATCGACGCCTACCTAACCGGCCACTGAGCCACGCCGAGGCGATTGACGATGAGACACTCCCGGGTCTAGGGTCAGAACAAATTTTAGGTCTAGATCGCCGGGACTGACTGGCTGGTCCACGGAGGGTGGAATGTCAATGTCCTACGAGAGCACGGCGGAGCCGATCAAGATTGGCTACCTCTTTGACTTTCTGCTGCCGGAGGGCTACCCGCAGGAGATGCGGGACGACCTCACCATTCCGTTCGAATTGGTGTTCGGCGAAGGCCTGGAGCAGGGGATTATCGACCGCCCCGTCGACATCGTGTACCGGGAAGTCGAGGGCCTTCCCAAAGGAACGGTAAAGGCGGTTATCGATGCCTACGGCGAACTCGTTGATGAAGGTTGCCTCGTCGTGTTCGGTCCGCACATCACCGACAATGCCGTGCCGACCCGCGAGGCGATCGAGGACCGATTCCGGGTGCCGGCGATCAGCGTCACGGGCACCGACGACTGGCTGGGGGAGTGGACGTTTTCGTTCCCGCAGGGATCGATGACCGATGAACCCATCTTCTGGGCCGACCTGCTCGCGAAAGGCGGCCACACCGAGGTCGGTGTCCTGGTCGAGCAGTCGCTGGTCGGCGAGAGCTATCTCAAGAATTTTCGAAACGCCTGCCGGCGTAAAGGCATCCGGATCGTCGCCGAGGCGCAGATTGCACAGACCGCGCAGGACGTCAACGACGCAGTGCGCACGTTGTATGAGGCCAAGGCACAAGCGGTTGTGCACTGCGGCTTCGGGTTCGGGATTGTCTTCATCAACCCCGCCCTGCAGGCCTTGAACTGGGATCCGCCCCGGTACACCAGCACGGCTTTCCAGAACGCATGGGTCAATCCGGTGATGTGGAAAGCATTCATGGGATGGACCGGCATCGATCAGTACGACGAGAGCAATCCGGTCGGCCAGCGGTTCCTCGATCAATACCAGGGCAACCACGGCCGCCGCCCGCAGTATTGCGTGCCGGTGGTGAACCGTGACGTGGCGGCCACGCTGTTGCGTGCGTTCACCGATGCCCACCCACTGAGTCCCCGTGGGGTCAAGGAGGCTTTGGAGCGGGTCAAGATGCTGCCCGCTGCGGCCGGCGCGCCCGGCACCCGGGTGTCGTTCGGAAAGTGGACGCGGCGGGCCTGGATGGGTGCTGGTTATCTGGTCGCCCGCACGCTGGATACCGACGGCATCAACTCCCATCTCGTCGACCGGTTCGGTCAGGAATAGACCCATGACCACGGAGCAGACCACGCCGTCCGCCCTCGCTCAGCATCCCAAGCCCAGCACGCGCTCGGCACTCACCGCGCTGTGGGCCATCCTCGCCGTCGCTGCTGTCGCGGTGGTCGCCTACTACGCCCGCTCGGGCGCCGTGTCCGACCGGATCCGCAATCCACGGGTCAGCGGCGCACCACGCCCGGTGCACTACCTGCTGGGGTTGAACAGTTCGACGTGGCTCACGATTAATCAGATCGGCACCGCCATCGCGATGGCCATCGTCATCGGGGTTTTCGTGATCGCTTGGCGACGACATCCCGCTCACCCCGTCCTGCTGATGGTGCTCGTCACGACATTGATCGTGTGGCAGGACCCGATCATGAATTGGGCGCCGTATGCGGTCTACAACCCGCGACTGTGGCACTGGCCAGAGGACTGGCCGCTGGTGTCATTGTCGCCCACTGTGGAACCGTTTATCGTTTTCGGGTACGCGATGTTTTATGCGACGCCGTACTTCCCGGCAGTCTGGATACTGCGCCGGATTCAGGGCCGCCGGCCCGTCGATTCGTTCGTGTGGCGCCACCCGCTGATCTGTCTGGCCGGGCTGATCCTGGTCGTCGGTTTCGTCTTCGACGCGTTCCTCGAAGTTTCGATGATCCGTACCGGGCTCTACATCTATGACCAGATAATCCCCTTCGGGTCCATCTTCACCGGCACGCCCTTCCAGTTCCCGCTGCTGTGGGAGTCGCTGTCGGTGACCTTTGTGATGATTCCGGCGGGGGTGCTGGTGTACCGGGACGACACAGGCCGCACGGTCGCCGAGAAACTGGCTCGGCGGGCAGCCATCTTCGTCGGACGCCCGGTGCTCGGCACGTTCGTGGTGTTGTTCATCGTCCTCAATGCCGCTTACTTCTTCGCTTACGGCGGCTGGTTCACGGCGATCAAGTGGTCGCGCACGGCGACCTCCGTGGCCTGCCCCTGGCCGTATCCGGAGGCCAAAGTCTATGACCCGCAGGGCTTCTACGAGAAGAACGGCCAGCCGGGCCCGTACTCTGTGGGGATCTGGTCGACCTGGATGAGCGGCCAACCGCACGGACGCCCGGACGTGACGCCGCCGGCCGACGGCGGGCGGTGCGGGGCGGCCCATGGCTGAGCCACGCACCGTGGTGATCACCGGCGCCTCCCGCGGACTCGGTCTCGCAACGGCCATCCGTTTTTACCAGCAGGGCTGGCGGGTGGTGGCGGCCATGCGCTCGCTGGACACGGGACTGGCGGCGCTGCGGGCGGCAGCCGGCGCAACCGCCGACGATCCACGCCTGATCGGCATCCAACTCGACCTGGTTGACCGGGCATCTGTCGACACGGCCGCCAAAGCCATCGAGGCGGCCGTCGGCGCGCCGGACGCCTTGGTGCACAACGCCGGGATCGCCGCCGCCGGGTCTGTCGAGGAGCTGCCGCGCGACGTATGGGAGCAGATCTTTTGTACTCACCTTTTCGGGCCGGTGGCGCTCACTCAGGCGCTGCTGCCGGCCATGCGGGCTGCGGGCCGAGGCCGGATCGTGATGATATCCAGCCAGGGCGGCGTGCGGGGCATGCCGGAGATCGCAGCCTATTCCGCCGCCAAGGGCGCGCTCGAGCGGTGGGCCGAATCCCTGGCGGGCGAAGTCGCCCCGTTTGGACTGGGCGTCACCGTGCTGGTAGCCGGAACCTTCGACACCGACATCATCACCGACAACGGTGTCAAAGACTACCGGGACTTCACCGGCCCCTACGCCCGGCACCATGCCACGATCGACCGCCGGGGCCGTTTCGCGATGCGCTTCGCCGCCCCGCCCGACCGCTTCGCCACGCGACTTACCAAGGCTGTGGAGGACAAGGCCCCGTTCGCCCGGCATGCGGTCGGCATCGACGCGCGCATGCTGCTGATCAGCAATCGCCTCCTGCCCACACTGGTCCTTCACCAGCTGACCCGGCTAGCGATGGGCATCCCGCGCCCCGGCGCGCTGCGGGACGGGTCGGCAGCTGCCGGCGCGCTGAGTCTGCGCCAGCGGACGATGCTGCTCGCCGCTCGCGTGCTGCCGGCACCGGTGGTGCAGCGGGCAGCACCGCTGGCAATGAGGTTTTCGCGTCACCGCCCGGCTGACGGCATGGCCGCACCGGTCGGCGACAACCCGCCGACTGAAGAAAGCGAGAACGATGGCTGACACTGCGAAGGTCGATCACGAGTCGCGGATGCTCATCGACGGCAAGCTCGTCGGCGGCGCTGCGGGCACGTTCACCAACATCAACCCAGCCACCGAGGAGGTGCTCGGGGAAGTCGCCGACGCGTCGACGGCCGACATGCACCGTGCCATCGACTCCGCGCGGCGGGCGTTCGACGACACCGACTGGTCCACAAACCACGGTTTGCGCAAGCGCTGCCTTGAGCAGTTCCAGCAGGCACTGGAGTCTGAAAAAGAAGCGCTGCGTGAGGAACTCATCGCCGAAGCCGGCTGCCCGCGCGCAATCACCTACGGGCCCCAGCTCGACGCGCCACTAGCCGACGCGCTGACCTATCCGGCGAAGCTCATCGATGAATACCCATGGGAGACCGACCTCGGCGATGCCTTCGTCGCGTTGACCGCTCAGAACACCACCCGTAAGGTCTGGCGCGAACCGGTCGGGGTGGTTGGCGCGATCGTGCCGTGGAACTTTCCGTTCGAGGTCACCATCCACAAGCTGGCCCAGGCGCTGGCCACCGGTAACACTGTGGTGCTGAAACCCGCACCCGACACCCCGTTTAACGCCACTCGAATGGGACGGTTGATCGCCGAAGCCACCGACATACCCGACGGGGTTGTCAACGTCGTTACCGCGTCGGATCACCTGCTGGGCGAGGAGCTTACGCTCTCGCCGAAGGTCGACCTTATCTCTTTCACCGGTTCCACCGCCGTGGGGCAGCGGATCATGGAAAAAGGCGCGGCGACGATGAAGCGCCTGTTCCTCGAGCTGGGCGGCAAGTCGGCCACCATTGTGTTGGACGACGCCGATTTCGGGCTGGCGTGTGCTATCGGGATCGCACCGTGCATGCACGCCGGACAGGGTTGCGCCAATCCCACCCGCCTGCTGCTGCCCCGGTCTCGCTACGACGAGGGCGTCGCGATCCTCAAGGGGATGTACGAGAACGTCTCTCCGGGCGATCCGCAGGATGCCGCTACCTTGTGCGGACCGGTGATCTCCGACAAGCAACGCAAACGTGTTCTCGGCTACATCGAAAAGGGCATCGACGAGGGCGCCACCTGCTTGGTCGGCGGCACCGAGGCGCCGAGGGGATTCGACAAGGGATTCTGGGTGCCGCCAACGCTTTTCGTAGATGTCGACAACGCGATGACCATCGCGCAGCAGGAGATTTTCGGTCCGGTGCTGGCAGTGATCCCGTTCGACGACGAGGAGGATGCGATCCGCATCGCCAACGACAGTGCCTACGGCTTGGCCGGCAACGTTATGTCGGGCTCGGTGGAGCACTCGCTGGCAGTCGCGCGCCGGCTGCGGGCCGGGTTCATCGGTGTGCAAGGTGCGGCGCCCTACGGCGCCGACACCCCGTTTGGGGGCTACAAGGCCAGCGGTGTCGGGCGTCAGAACGGTGTCGCCGGTTTCGATCAATACACCCAGATCAAGTCGGTGGGCTACCCCGCCAGCTGAAGGAGCACCAGTGGAGCTGTTCGACGATCTCGAGGACTTCGGCACATTCGACGACGTTGTGTCGGGCGATGTTCGCGACCCCTATACCGAGCTGGCCCGATTGCGGCGGGAGGAGCCCGTGCAGCGCATCGACATGTCGGGCATGCCGCATGCGGAGTCAAAACCGGTCTTCATGGTGTACCGCCACGAAGAGGTGGCCCAAATGTTGCGGGACAACGAGACGTTCTCCTCTGCCATCATCATCGATGCGTTCGGCGATGCCCTGGGCAAACACGTCATGCTCGGGATGGATGAGCCCGAGCATGGCCGCCACCGCGCGCTGGTGTCAAAGGCCTTCTCCCAGAAGGCGCTTGCGCGGTGGGAGGACGAGCTGGTCGGCAAGGTCGCCAGCGAGCTGATTGACCGGTTTGCCAGAAACGGGCGTGCCGATCTTCGGCGGGACTTCGCCTTTCCGTATCCGACGCAGATCATCGCCAGCCTGCTGGGCCTGCCGCGCGAGGATTATCCGCAATTCCAACGTTGGTCGCTCGCGCTGTTGGCCATCCTGTTCAATCGCGAGCGCGGCCTCGCGGCTTCGGAAGCGTTGCGCGAATATTTTGTTCCGATCCTGGCCGACCGGCGCCGGGAACCACGCGATGACCTCATCAGTGGCCTCGCCCAGGCCGAGATCGACGGGGAGAAGCTCACCGACGAGGAAATCTTCTCGTTTTTGCGGCTGCTGCTGCCCGCCGGAGTGGAAACCACATACCGCTCGCTGGGAAATCTGCTGTTGGGCTTGCTGACCAACCCGGATCAGCTCGACGCCGTGCGTGCCGACCGCTCGCTGATCCCGCAGGCGATCGAGGAAGCGGTCCGCTGGGAGGCTCCCCTGCTGACCATCACCCGCGTGGCGACCCGCGACACCGAACTGGGCGGTGTGCCGATCCCCGCCGGCTCTTCTGTGATGCCGGTGCTGGGGGCGGCCAACCGGCAGGAGGAGCGCTACCCCGATCCGGACCGCTTCGACATCTTCCGCTCGGCACGTGCGCATATCGGCTTCGGGCATGGGGTACACGTCTGCCTGGGAATGCATCTCGCCCGGCTCGAGATGCGCGTCGCGCTCAACTTGCTATGTGATCGGCTACCCAATCTGCGACTGGATCGCGAGGGCGACGACCCGCACATCCGCGGCCAGGTTTTCCGATCACCAACGTCGTTGCCGGTCCTGTTCGACCCGCAGGCAAGCTAGGCATACGACACGTGTGCGCAGGATATCGGCACGAGGGGAGAAGGGACCGCTCACCGCCGAAGACGTCGCCGAGAACCTCGATGCCATCACCAGCGATGCCCGAGTCGCGACCACCAACTCCGTTTCACAGTGACCGACCACCCGACCGCCTCCACAAGAGCACCACCTTGACCTAATTTTTGTTCAGTCCTACATTGACGTTGAGGCGAGCCGACCACGGCCGTGTACCGCAGCGTCGCGTGAACACCCAGGAGGCTTTTCGTGCGTGATTTCGAATCGGTTGACTTCTTCACCGACGAGTCCCTCATCGCCGACCCATATCCCTACTTCGATTACCTGCGTTCGAAGTGCCCGGTGTCGCGGGAGACGCCGTTTGAGGTCATGGCCGTCACCGGATATTCCGAAGCGCTGTCGGTGTACAAGGACGCAGCGTTCTCCTCGTGCGTCGCCGTGGCGGGTCCATTTTCGGGTGTTTCACTCTCAGCCGCTGGGGATGACCTCGGCGAGCTGATCGAACAACGCCGTGATCAAATCCCGATGAGCGAACACATCGTCACCCAAGACCCGCCGCATCACACCCGCACCAGAGGCCTGTTGAGCCGGCTGCTGACACCCAAGCGCCTCAAGGAAAACGAAGAGTTCATGTGGCGGTTAGCCGATCGGCAGCTCGACGAGTTCGTGTCCCGCGGAAATTGTGAATTCCTGCAAGATTACGCCAAACCGTTCACGATGTTGGTGATTGCGGATTTGCTGGGTGTCCCCGCAGAGGACCACGAACAGTTCCGGGAAGTTTTGGCCCATCAGCTTGTCGGGGCGATCGACGACGAGGCCATCACCCACCATCCGCTGGAGTGGCTCGACGACAAATTTTCCGGTTACGTCGTCGACCGCCGGCGCGAGCCCCGTGGGGACGTGCTCACCGAGCTTGCTGAGGCAAAATACCCCGACGGATCCACTCCGGAGATCATCGACGTCGTGCGAGTGGCGACGTTTCTGTTCACCGCAGGCCAAGAAACCACCACCAAGTTGCTCAGCGCCGCCATGCGGGTGATCGGCGAGCGTCCCGACCTTCAGAAAACGCTGCGCGAGGACCGCAGCCGCATCCCGGTCTTCCTCGAGGAAACACTGCGGATGGAAAGCCCCGTCAAGAGCCACTTCCGCTTGGCGCGCACGTCAACCACCGTTGGCGACGTCCCCATACCGGCGGGCACCACGATGATGCTTTTGCCCGGCGCGAGCAATCGCGACCCCCGCAAATTCGATCAGCCACACGAATTTCGCGTCGACCGGCCCAATGTCCGTGAGCACGTGGCGTTCGGGCGCGGCAACCACTCCTGCCCCGGCGCACCCCTCGCCCGCGCTGAAGGTCGTATTTCTTTGAACCGGATCCTCGACCGGATGTCCGATATCAAGATCTCCGATGCGTCGCACGGGCCGGCGGACAATGTGCGCTACAGCTACGAACCGACATTCATCTTGCGCGGCCTGACCGAGCTGCACCTCGAGTTCGATCCGGCGCGGTGAGCGTCAGGATGCGCGCGCTGATGCGGATGACTAATCGGCACAGACCGGAACAGCGTTGAGCACCCATGGCAACGCGGGCCCGGAGATCGTCACGTGGGACCCCGGGCTCACCCAGAAGATGATCAACACGGCAGGACCACTGGCCCGGCGCTGGTTTCGCGCCGAGGTGCAGGGCCTCGAGTCGTTCCCATCCTCGGGCGGCGCGCTAGTGGTGTCCAACCACTCAGGCGGGATGCTTACCGTCGATGTGCTGCTGTTCGCCGCCGCCTTCTACGACGCGTTCGGCTTCGACCGTCCCCTGTATACGCTCGGCCACGACGCGCTGTTCGTCGGCCCGCTCGCACGATGGCTTACCGGCATTGGCGTCATCCATGCCGGGCCCGACAACGCCGCACAGGCGCTGCGTTCCGGAGGAGTTGTGCTGGTGTTCCCGGGCGGCGTCTATGACTCTTACCGTCCGACGCTGACCCAAAACGTCGTCGACTTCAAAGGTCGCACCGGGTACGTCAGGACCGCCCTTCAAGCCGCTGTTCCGCTCGTACCG
>Ga0213881_10001190_pt1 | contig 12926 bp, 13 predicted proteins | sample BarmaccoBMER_R08_FD_160104 | JGI IMG/M metagenome (GOLD analysis project Ga0213881, IMG submission 160104) | Barbacenia macrantha exposed rock microbial communities from rupestrian grasslands, the National Park of Serra do Cipo, Brazil - ER_R08 ... | reverse complement strand
GAAGACTTTCAGCGAAATAACAATCTACATTCACTAAGGTTGAGAGCAAAGGCCGCATCTCTTCTATAGATGTGCCAGTCGTAGCATCACTCAACCCCTCCAAAACCAGCGTGCAATTGGGCAGGCTATATAGGCGTTGGATAGTCATTCGATTTTGGATTTTTCCAAGATTTTATCTTAGGGGCCAGCCCAAACGTGTTGCCTGTTCGTAAACTCGCTTGAGAGTGTTGATGTCTCTAGTGGAAATAGGTGGCGGGTTGCGAACTTGGGAGAAGTACATTACGTCAGTTGCTACCGGACTGTGTCCCCAAATCCCCAAAGCATGACCTAGTTCGTGACGAGCAGTTGCCTGAATGTAGGGAACTATTTGTCTAGGGCTCAGCTTGATAGTGCAACGATGGGATAAGATAGCCGGAGTATCTTTAACATGGCTTATGTATAATTCGTAGCTCGTTTCTGCGGTACGCATCCGCTGTAATTCACCACTTGGGGAAAGCCGGAGTGGAGAATACCACTGCACAATGACAATATCAGCTGCTGTTGGTTGCTCAACTAGTACTAAGGGTAAATAGACGCTCCATTCCTGTACAGCTAACAGCACAGCTTTTACCCACCTTTGAGCTTGCTCGTCATTGTTTTGAACTGCAAGTTCTACATAAACCCGAACAGGAAACTGCGACCAGACCAAGTAGCCTACAGGCGTGGGCTGAACTTGGTCAAAGTAATCGCCACTATTGGTGCTGTCCTGCCACTGAGCCAACTCTGGTGGCAGGGGATGAGGTTGGGGAACTGGTAGCGTGGCTGGTGTTAATGTTGCTGGGGCTTCATGAAGCGTTAGTTCCTGTGTTGTACTAGGGTGGATATGAGTCAACAACACGAGGAGCCCAACGCTAATAGCCAGCCCTAGAGTAGCCAGTAATCTTTGGGCACGAATACGCAAGCTGCAAGAGCTAATTTCTGATTATTTTCCTAACAAGTTAGCACTTAAAACCACCGTTAAGCCCAGAAAGATCACCGTAAGTGTCCAAGTAACCCGGTTCAAGGTGGCTTCTGCGCTTTTTGTGCTGCTAAACAGCTGGGCCTGTCCGCCGATGGCTCCCACTCCGTCTCCTTTAGGGCTATGTAGCAATACTAAAACAATCAAGCCCAAGGCCGATAACGCCCAGATCGCCTCTACTACGTTGTTAATCGTCATGAGATGAATAATAACTGCCTACCATCCTTAATGGTAAGCGGAAACTCCGACTTCTGAACGATTGACTTGAATTTCGTATTCTGGTGGTGCGAGTAGCGACTGACCTGTCATCTCCGGTGGTTGCGGCAGCTGCAAAATTTCTAGGATTGTCGGAGCGATATCGCAGAGGCGACCGTCTGAGCGGAGAGCCACATCTGCACCACGCCCAGGGATTTTGGCTCCTTCTCCTTCAATCAAGATCAGGGGCACTGGATTGGTTGTGTGAGCTGTCCAAGGATTACCTTGTTCATCTCGCATGTATTCAGCATTTCCGTGATCGGCAGTGACTATTGCCGTCCCTCCGACTTGACTAACGCTCTCTAGAAGACGTCCCAAACAGCGATCCACAGTTTCAACGGCTTGAATTGCTGCTGGGATTTGCCCTGTGTGCCCTACCATGTCCGGGTTGGCATAGTTGATCACAACTAGGGAGTATATGCGTTTTTGAATAGCCGCAGTCACGACATCCGTGACTGCTTCAGCTGACATCTCCGGAGCCCGATCATAGGTAGGTACCATCGGACTCATGACTAATTCCCTATCTTCCCCTTCAAAGGGCTCCTCCAGCCCACCATTAAAGAAGTAAGTGACATGAGCATATTTCTCTGTCTCAGCGGTACGGAACTGCTTGAGACCGTGCTGAGAAATCACTTCCCCTAAAATGTTACTCAGGTTCTGAGGCTCAAAGGCAACTGCAACTGGCAGCTCTGGCTCATACTGAATAAAAGTGACAAAAGACACAGGGAGGATTTGTTTGCGGTCAAATCCATCAAAGTCTGGAGACACTAAAGCTTTAGTTAATTGTCGGGCTCTGTCTGGACGGAAGTTAAAAAATATCACCCCGTCCCCTGGTTCAATCGCGCCAGGGGCAATTCGTGTTGGGATCACGAACTCATCTGTCACTTCTGAATCGTATGAGGCTTGCAAAACTTCAATAGCAGAGCGACCGTCTCCCGCAGCATCCTGGGTCATCACATTGTACGCGCGCTCGATCCGATCCCAGCGTCGGTCGCGATCCATCGCATAGTAGCGACCGCTAATGGTCACAATGCGCCCAACTCCAATCTGGTCTATGTGGTTTTGAATTTGTTTAATTGCTGCTAGCCCATCTGTCGGAGACGTATCGCGACCATCTGTGATGGCATGAACGCAAACCTGAGAAATTCTTTGAGCTTTGGCTAAGTCAAGTAATCCTAACAAATGGCTAATATGGGAATGGACTCCACCTTCAGAAGTTAGCCCAATCAAGTGCAACTTGCCTCCCCGGTTCTGGACATCTTGGCAAATTTGCACAAGAGCAGGGTTATCTAGAAGGGAGCCATCTTCAACTGCCTCTGAGATACGGACTAACTCTTGTGGGACAACTCGTCCAGAGCCAATGTTTAAATGACCCACTTCTGAGTTTCCCATTTGCCCTTCTGGTAAACCAACCGCTCTACCAGAGGTGCGGATGAAGGCTCGTGGATAAACAGCCGAAATGCTGTCCATTACAGGTGTATTGGCAGCAGCAATGGCGTTTCCATCTGTCTCCTCGCGGTAACCCCACCCGTCTAAAATGACTAACACCACGGGAGAGACAGGTGTTTGCATCATAGCAAATCGCCCTTTACTCTATTTTTTGTAACAATATCACCGCCGATCATACCATTGCAACTCAATCTGCGGCAGAAGATTTTTGTCTAGCTTTTGTCTATGTATCTAGATCTCTTACAACTGCTAAGAACGAGTCTTTGCTTGGGGATCGCTCTTCCTTGGAGAAGCCTACTTACGTTTAGCGGTAGCTTTGGCAGCTTTCTTAGCCGCTTTCTCGGCAGCGATCACTGCTAATCTAGCTTGCTCTTTTTCTTCTGCAATTTTATCCAAGTAGTAGTGATAATTACCCTGATAGATGCGGAAGTCACCATCCCGAATCTCCACAATCTTGTTGGCAACTTGGGAGATAAAGTAGCGGTCGTGAGAAACTACGAGTACTGTGCCATCGTAATGCTGAATTGCTTCCTCCAGCATTTCTTTGGCTGGAATGTCTAAATGGTTAGTCGGCTCATCCAAAATTAGGAGATTGGCTGGACGCAGCAGCATTTTTGCCAAGGCAAGGCGAGCCTTCTCGCCCCCACTCAGGGACACCACTTGTTTAAACACTGTATCCCCGCTGAATAGGAACTGTCCTAACAGCGTTCGGACTTCTTCATTCTTCCAGTCAGGCACTTCATCGTGGATAGTTTCCATCACAGTTTTATCAAGTTGTAGAGCTTCTGCCTGGTTCTGCTCAAAGTAGCCGGGGATCACGTTATGAGCGCCTAATTTGACGATGCCTTCAGTGGGTGGTTCTAAACCCATAATGAGACGCAGCAGGGTAGATTTGCCAGCACCGTTAGGACCAAGAAAGGCAATGCGATCCCCACGCTCAATCAGCAGATTCGCGCCTAAAAACAGAATCTTGTCATCGTACATATGCACCAAGTCTTTCATCTCTACCACCTCTCGACCGCTACGGGGTGCTGGGGGAAAACGGAAATGCAGGGTTCTCAACCCAGCTTGTGGCGCTTCAATTCGGTCAATTTTTTCTAGCTGTTTCTCGCGGCTCTTGGCTTGGGTGCTGCGAGTCGCACTGGCTCGGAAACGATCGACGAAGACTTGCTGTTTTGCAATTTCCTTTTGCTGGCGTTCGTAAGCACTTTGCTGAGCTGCGATCCCTTCCGTTTTTTGCTGGAGATAGGCAGAGTAGTTGCCCAGGTAGGAGTTAGAAACGCCGCGTTCAGTTTCAACAATTTGAGTGCAGAGGCGATCGAGAAACTCCCGATCGTGAGAGACAATTACCATCGGAGTTGTGAGCTGCTTGAGGTAGGTTTCCAGCCACTCAATGGTTTCTAAATCCAGGTGGTTGGTGGGCTCGTCTAGTAGCAATATGTCTGGTTTTTGCAGTAAGATTTTGCCCAAACTCATGCGCATCTGCCAACCACCACTGAAGGCACTTACTAGGCGATCGCCATCTGATGGTTCAAATCCCATCTCTGGCAAGATCTTCTCGATTTGTGCTTCCAACCCGTAGCCATCTAGAGCTTCAAAGTGGCGCTGTAGTTTGTCTAGCTTGTGAATCAGGCGGTCCAGTTGTTCTGGATTGGCAGTCTCCATCTCTCTTTGCACCTGCAACAGCGATTGCTGTGTCTGATTCGCTTCTTTAAAGACTGTCCAAAATTCTTCTCTAACGGTGCGCTTGGGATCTACTTCAAATTCTTGGGTGAGGTAGGCAATGTGCGAGCTAGCTGGGCGGATAATTTCTCCAGCAGTGGGTTCAATCTCCCCAGCAATAATTTTGAGTTGGGTAGATTTGCCAGCACCGTTGACGCCAACTAAGCCGATGCGATCGCCCGGTTTAACTTCCCAGTTGACATCCTTGAGGACTTCACCAGTTGGATAGATTTTACTGATATGTTCGAGCCGCAGCATTTACGATGTCTCCAAGGTCAAAGGGAGTATATACAAGGATACCAGCGTTAATCTTAACAAAATTTTAAATTGTCTCACTGCTAGTGTCAGTCTTTACTAAATGAAAGGTAGGCTTGGATCAGGCAGAAGTCCCTCCCTGACTAGTTTAAGAAAGCTGCGGGCAACTGTAGACATTGGAGTACGCTATGGCGCAATTACTCAATAAGCCAACAGATCAACGCATTACTTTGTCTGGAACTTGGGAACATTTCAAATCTATCCAACAAGGATTTGAAAATACTCCAGGTGCCAAATTGTCTTATTACGAGGGAACAATAGAGATTCTCATGCCTGGAGAAGACCATGAATTTTCTTCCCGCGTCATTCACTACTTGGTGACAACCTTTCTGCTCAAGAAAGGAATTCAATTCAAGATGACTGGATCTAAAACGCAGGAGAAAGAGGGAGCAGTTTCGGCACAGGCAGATGAATCCTACTGTCTTGGAAGTTCTAAACCCATCCCTGACCTGTCAATTGAGATCATTTTCACCAGTGGTGGAATCAATAAGTTAGCCAAGTATCAAGCTCTCGGTGTTCCTGAAGTTTGGTTTTGGCAAGATGGCTCTCTAACGTTGCATCATTTGCGCGATCGCGGATATGAAGGTATTGAGCGCAGCGAGTTACCTGGGCTTGAGCAACTTGATATAGAGTTATTAAAGCGCTGCATTTTAATTGCTGAGACCGATCTCTCACAAGCAGTTCAGACGTTTCAGCAGAACATATGAAGAAAGTGAGGCTGGGGCATCGTCTCACTAGAAAATACCCTTTCTAAAGTTTTGACTTTTAAACTGCTACATTTAGCCTACCTGCTTTTAGCAACGTAATTATCGGATAAGGATTCATGAATGAATTAATCAATGAAACACGAGTGATTCTAATTGGTGGCTCCTCTCATGCAGGTAAATCGACCCTTGGTCGAGCTTTAGCGGCAAAGCTTGGTTGGAGTTGTCTTTCTACTGACAAACTCGCTCGGCATCCCGGACGTCCCTGGGTGGGTGCAAATGGAAAGGCTATTTCAGTGCACGTAGCAGAACATTATAAAGAGCTGTCTGTCAACACTCTTTTTTTGGACGTATTGTCGCATTATGAGAAAAATGTGTTGCCACAGGTCGAGGTTATTGTTCATTCTCATGCCTCTGATTTATCAACGGAACGCCTTATACTTGAAGGCTCTGCGTTATGGCCAGGATTTGTAGCGAATTTAGTCGGCGAAAATGGTGTTAAATCGATTTGGCTTACAGCTAGAGACCAACTCTTCCAAAATCGAATCTTTAGTGAAAGTAATTTTTGTAATGTGTGTAAGGATGAAAAACACTTAATTCAAAAGTTTCTGGACCGTACCCTACTTTACAATAAACATATGATGAAGGAGGTTGAGCGTTTTGGATTTATGTGTATTGATGTAGAATCTGTGTCAACAGCAGACGAACTTTCAAAGAAATGTATGGGATTGATAGAGGCTTCATAAATGGGTGTTTGCTCCAAACCTGATCCGCCCCAAGAGACGACCAGCTAATTCCTCAATAGAATCACTCTTCTGAGTTCCTTCTTGTCCAAAGTAGACTAACTATTTTCACTGATTACTTGATCAATCCATGCCTTCATCTTTGAGATCCGAATGTAGTACTCCTGCCATCCATAGCACCCTTTTCGGGAAAAGAGGTTTCTAAAGATATTTTTATACCGACCTCCCGAGCTAACTCCAATCAATTGAGCTTGCTCAAGGAAGTCGCCGGAGCCACCTCCGGCGAAGCCTTGTGTCTCACCGTTCGTATTGACTAGAGCTGGACTGCCACTATCTCCTGGTCCATTAACGCCTTCAAGGGGTAATGCATCTTTAGAATTAGGATTGTCAAATTCGAAGAACAAGTAATTCCCATCTGTTTTAGTAATTCTATTCATCGCAATGCGGAATTTATCATCATTAACCAGCTTAAACCTAGGAGTTCCTTTATCACCCGTTCCAAAATCACCCCAACCACACACTATTATAGATTTCCCAACTTCATCTCTATGCTGATAGAGCGGGATTGGCAAAATATGTTTCACCTCATTTTTTAATTTAAGCAAGGCAATGTCATAGGATAAATCTTGAACAATTACCTTAACTTTCTTGACCTTTCCAGATCCATCTCTGATCGGCTTCGCTGAGCCAACTTGCTCAGGTGCTATTACCTGAACGATGATATTTTCCCTACCTCCAATTTGCACTGAAAATGGATGGTTCTCAAAGTCTTTTTTGTACAGATCGACTGCACAATGAGCAGCAGTCACAGCCCATTTACCATTTATAAGTGTAGCCACACTCTCCTTCATTTTTCCATTATTAAATAAAGGAAAAACCGCAGGATAAGCTGTTTCATCTGCCAAATATTTTTCAGAAGGTATATCGTGACGAATCAACATTCTGTCTTAACTGTTATTATCTGCTCAAAAATCTTCTGTACTTACATTTTTCAACTTCTAAAGTCAGCTTGCAAATTGTTAGTCCAGCCGTTTGTACAAAAAGTATCGTTGGCAATCCACTGGAAAATCTGGCAATTCGCCAAACACAGTGTAGCCTCGCTTTTGGTAGAACCGTAATGCTTGAAAGCTGAAGGTATCTAGATAGGCGCTATGACAACCACGTCGTACGGCCTCGTCCTCGGCAGTAGCCAGCAACTTGTGTCCACAGCCTTGCTGCCGGAATTCCTCCTTGACCCAAAGCATATCAACGTAGAGCCATCCCCAGTAGCTAGAACCCATGAGGCCACCAACGACCGTGTTCATCGCATTCCGCAGCAAGAGAGTTAGGCTCTTGTAGCTATCATCACCAGCACGCGAATGGTTAAAAGTGACGAGACCATGGCGAATAGCTTCAAGGTCGCTGGCATCGGGATTCTCTTCAAGTGCGATGCTAAAGGATGTGCTGCTCATCAAATTTTACTGCTCTCACCTGGTGCTATCGTATAGCATTTCTTCAAACAAGCTGTGACAAGGACGTGAGCAATAATGCGAAATTCACAACAAGCGAGGAAAAGCCCCATGAACAAGAAACAACTGTCTCGACGTGCGATCGCACATAGCACTGATACTTTGATTCAGGGTTTTATCCGCCTTCGATGGAAGGCAGCTCTGCTGGAGGCAGAGGTTGAAAAGGGGCTTAGCCCCAATTATCGCGGAAGGTACAAACATGTCTTTCAGTGAAGCCTTCTGGTTGAAGCCAACTGGGTTTAAAACCCCAGAGTCTGTATGGTGTCTCCCTTGCTTGTTGGGGTCAGAATCCCCATTCAATTGCATTCTGCCCTCTACCTTCTTCAATTCTTTCCTTCTGCCATCTACCTTGCTTCGGTCATAGGTCGATTCGTGCCAGGATATGCTAACATCAGCTTCTGAGTGCATCGTCAAGCCAGAGCCCCCACGTGTTCGACAACATTTCTAAATTCCTGGCCGAACAATTTTCAGTAGATTTGGCAAGTTGGCTGCTTGGCGAACCAATAACTCTCACTGAACTCAGCCCCTCCGAACTCTCACTTGAACCGATTCGCGCTGATGCCCTGATTCTCCTGCAATCTGATGAGGTGGTGCTTCACTGCGAATTCCAAACAGACCCAGATCCCACAATGCCATTTCGGATGGCAGATTATCGCTTACGGGTCTACCGACGATTTCCCCAAAAACGCATGGTGCAAGTCGTTGTTTACCTGCGAGCGACGGGCTCCGAATTGGTGCAGCAGACAACGTTCGAGTTAGACAATCTGCGCCATGAGTTTCAGGTAGTGCGGCTGTGGGAGCAGCCGACAGAAGTCTTCTTGCAACGTCCCGGACTGCTACCATATGCTGCTTTAAGTCGGACAACAGATCGAGTCGGCGTCTTACGCCAGGTGGCTCAAGAAATTGAGTTGATGACCGACCGAAACCGTCGAAGCAATTTAGCAGCAGCCACAGGAATTTTAGCCGGGCTAGTATTGGATAAAGATACAATCGGGCGATTGCTGCGGAGAGAACTCATGCGAGAGTCAGTGATCTATCAAGAATTACGACAAGAGGCTCGTGAAGAGGCGCGGAGAGAACTCATGCGAGAGTCAATGATCTATCAAGAATTACGACAAGAGGCTCGTGAGGAGGCTCGCGAGGAGGCCAAACAGTCTGAGGTGAACCTGCTCCTGCGACTCCTGGCGCGTCATTTGGGACAGGTGGTGCCCTTGACGATAGAAACTCAAGTCCGTTCGCTCGACCTCGCTCAATTAGAGTCGCTAGGTGAGAGGTTATTAGACTTTACAAGTTTGACCGATTTGGAGACCTGGTTAGCAACGGAATTGAGGTCACGCTAAGTTGCTTTAGTGGTTGGGTTCCGTATCGGTTTGCCTTAAGTGTTTTACTGTTGTATCAAAGTACAACGCCAATATGAAAACCGTTTACCAGTACCGACTACAGCCAACTTACATAGAAGGGCTTGTACCTCCTCAAGCAACTCCTAGTGGTAAATAAGCGTAAAAAGTGATGGAAAGCCAATGACAAACGGGATGCTGAGTATAGATGAGCTTCTGGATCAGCTAGTAACACTCAGTCAGCAGCACGCGGATACAGCCCGCAGCCAAGACGTCAGCATTAGGGAACTCACAGGATCGATTGGACATCAAGAAGTCAACATTAGAGAGCTAGCGGTAACAGCGCAGCAGCAACAGGAAAGCATTTGTCAGTTTGCCAAGACTTTTGCTGAACAAGCGAGGGCGATCATAGAGTTGGCTCGTACAGCCAAGGATGCTGTGGAGACATCACGCACCGTTGCTAATGCTGCTCAAACGGCGGCAGTGGTTGCTCAGAACAACCAGAATGCGATTAGAGATTTGATTGAGGGGTTGCGACAAGGACGTCAACAGTAATGTGCAATTCACTAGAAGCGAGGAAAAGCCCCATGAACAAGAAACAACAGCTAACTCGACGTGCGATCGCCCTACAAAATTGTTAAATAAGTCTCTGTCGGACTAATTGGTAGCACCCTCAATTTTTGAGCTTTTAAATCAAGTTCTAATCCCAAAGCCTCAAGGGGAATGACACCAAGGAGAGCATCTTGACCACCAGGCAACTCCAAACACTCAAATGTGCCCTCACGCCCAGCTAGATAGATTTTGGCATCCTGAAAAATTCTCGCCTTACCGATGCCGGTGGCAGTAGCCACATCGACTTCTCGTAAAAGCCTTAAGCCCAGTTGAGCGATCGCAGTAGGGGGCAGGCATAATGTCGTCGCGCCTGTGTCAACTAAAACATTTTTCAAAGTTACAGACCGTACTTGCCCTGGGGAGATTGTTCCATCCTCCGCTCGAATTTGGTCAGCTCGATTGGCGATCGTTAGCTCTGTGAAAACTTTTCCCATCTCGTCTGGTCTTTCAATCTGGACCATCCGATTGTTACTACCGTTGGTCACCCTTACACCTCAATGATCCCTTAAGATCTCTATTTCCTTCCTTGGCGCTCTTGGCGTCTTGGCGGTCGTTATATTAACGCCATCATTAATTTAATGATATGCCATCCTCATTACGAGGAGAAGCCCGCGCCGTACCGCCAAGAGCGAGCGGTCGGCGTCGGGATCATGCTAAAGAATAAAATCGGTTGAGAGAAAGTTCGATTTATGCTCTCTCACAATCGTCGTTAACATTGCCTTATTAATCTCCGTTGCCTTTGCTGCAACTAGGGTACGGATGGAAAAGGCTCGTAGAGCATCCACAACTGAAAGTGTACCTTCAGCAGAATCTTTTCTGCCAGTGAAGGGAAAAGTATCAGGACCACGCTGACATTGGCTATTGAGGTTAACGCGAGAGACTTGATTGACTAGGGGATCGACAAGATTAGCGATCGTGTCAGTGTCGCGACCAAAGATGCTCACCTGCTGCCCGTAGTCAGAATCGCAGATGTATTGAATGGGGACAGCGATATCGTCGAAGGGAACAACAGGAATGACTGGACCAAATTGCTCTTCGCGATACACTCGCATCTGTGAAGTGACTGGATACAGAACAGCTGGGTAGAAAAATGTTTGGTTGACCGTACCCCCACCTTCATTCACCACCCGCGCCCCATAGTGATTGGCATCTTCAACTAGCTCTGTGAAATACTTGGGCTTGTCTAATTCTGGTAGCGGCGTGACCATAACGCTTTTTTCCCAAGGCATGCCAAATTTTAGATTGGCGATCGCTTCAGAAAACCGCTCAAGAAAGATATCAACAACGTGATGATGGACAAACAAGATTTTCAAAGCCGTGCAGCGCTGACCGTTGTAGGATAGTGTTCCTAGAATGCACTCTTTAATCGCCAAGTCTAGATCAGCATCTGGGAGAATAATTCCTGGGTTTTTTGCTTCTAACCCAAGAATACTCCGCAGTCGATGCGGTCTGGGATGCAGTTTTTTCAGGGAACTCGCTGCCCGACTCGAACCAATGAAAGCTAGCGCGTCAACTTTTCCAGAACTCATTAAAGGAGGAGTAACTTCTCGCCCGTTGCCATAAACGGTATTAACTACCCCTTCAGGAAATGCATCTCTAAACGCTTCTAGTAGGGGACGGTAGAGTATGACCCCTGGCCGAGGTGGTTTTAACACCACTGTATTCCCCATAATCAGAGCCGGGATCAAAGTTGTGAAGGTTTCATTCAAAGGATAATTTGCTGGTCCTAGACAAAGCGTTACTCCTAGAGGAGCCCGACGAATTTGCCCGATAATTCCCTGTTCAATGACAAACCTAGAATTAGTTCTATCTAGGTTTTTGAGAGCATCAATTGTATCTTCAATATAGGCAATAGTGCGGTCGAATTCTTTTTCGGAATCTGGAAAAGACTTGCCAATCTCCCACATTAAAAGATTGACAACCTCCTGCTTTTTCTCCTTCATCCGATAAGTGAAGTCTTGAATATGTTCAATTCTGCCACCGACAGACATTGTGGGCCAATGTCCTCGACCTTTATCATAAGCGACAACAGCAGCATCTAAAGCTGCTAGGGATTCTTTTTCTGTCAGCAAGGGAAAGCTGCCAATCAACTTAGGGACAAGACCATCTGCTGTTTCCACAAAGATAGATGAAAATGCTTCTTGCTTTGGTCCTTCCCAATGGCGTAGTTCTCCATTGATCAAGTATTCAGTTTGGTGGATTGGGAAGGGTAGCTGAAACTCCTTAGGAATACTATCTTCGTCGGGAAAAATAGCAGCAATTTTTGTTTCTGGTCGCAGTTTTGTTTCCAATTGCACAGTTTTTTCTCTCCTTATCATGCAGCTATGCACTTTAATTTAAGTTCACAAATTACTAGCCACTTTTTAGTCTAGTCTAATACCCTGGTTAAGATTGCTGGCACGGCAACCCGACAAAGGCTGTAGGGGGTAGTTAACCGTGAGCCCCGTTCTAGTATCATCTCTTCTAATGGCAGTAGCAATCAATAGGTATCGCATTCTAAAGTTGAAAACCCAATAAACTCCAATAGTCTAGCAACAGGATAAATATTCCAGCAGCTAGCATAATCAGTAAATGGTACAGTCGCTGCATCACTGACCAATGTTTGTCTCGCCAAGCTAGCCATGCAACTACGGGTAATCCAGCGGTTAAACCAGTACTCAAAATCGGAAGGTAAAGCAAAGCAGTTACAATAGGAGGCATCCCAAAGAAAAACTCCCAGTAGTCAGTTTGAAGAGTGACTAGGAGCATACCACATAGAAAGGATAGGTTTAAGATACCAATTGCACCTAATAGGAACCGCATGAGACGAGTCAACGAACTCGAATCACCGCTTTGTCTCGGTGAATCGCAGCTTGACTTCGTCAATCGAGACGCTTGAAAAGACTGTGATCGCCAGTACTGAATTAAAGGGTTGATCGGCCAGATGCTGCATGCCGATAGGAACATGATTAAACAGAATCCCAATAATCCCTGTTGAAAAGCGATAGTTTCATACCATAACAACTTCTCATAAGTGACAAAGACATAATTACTCAAGGACATATTGGTAATCCGCCCCTGATTGTCTTGCCGGAATCTAAGATAGCTTTTGCCACCACGATACCGTAATATCGATGGCTTTACTTGCACCCACCGAGTTCCTACAGGGAGTAGCGTTAGGGTGCCATCGCTATTGCTTTTCAGGTGAAGGTCGGGTCTAGGACCAAACAAGACTACCCACAGTTTAGCAAATGAGTGCTGAGGATATCGAATAAAACGATAGTTGCCCTCGAACTTTTGAGCCT
>Ga0213881_10001189_pt1 | contig 12926 bp, 4 predicted proteins | sample BarmaccoBMER_R08_FD_160104 | JGI IMG/M metagenome (GOLD analysis project Ga0213881, IMG submission 160104) | Barbacenia macrantha exposed rock microbial communities from rupestrian grasslands, the National Park of Serra do Cipo, Brazil - ER_R08 ... | reverse complement strand
CCGCCAGCCGCGCCAGCACGGCCGGCACCGCCGGCCCACACGCCCCGCACCGCCAGCCGGCCCCGCCGGCCCGGCCCCGCCAGCACCGGCCGCCGGCCGGCGTCGGCAGGGCTGAGGGTAACCTACGCTGTGCTGGCTGGAGCCCTTGTTCTGCTCCTGCGCTACCGGAGGCTGATGCCGCTGACCAGGAGGGAGCCGGATCGATGCCAGTCCTCGTCGCACTCGGGTCCTTCATCACCACCCTGCTTGGCGGTGTGGCAGCGTTGCGCATCGGTGATCGCAGGCACCTGGTGCTTGGCTTGGCCGCGGGGCTGATGCTCGGCGTGGTGCTTTTTGATCTGCTGCCCGAGGCCCTTGGCGAGCAGCCAGCGCACCTGTTCGGCGTGCCCGAGGTCATGCTCGCCACCATGGCCGGGTTCCTGGTGCTGCACGTGATCGAACGCTCGGTGTCGGTGCACCGGGGGCACGAGAACGAATACGCGGGCCACCGGCATCAGCCGGGCGTCGGGATACTCGCCGCATCCGGCCTCGTCGGGCACAGCCTGATGGACGGTTTCGCCATCGGCGCCGCCTTTCAGGCCGGCAGCACCATGGCGGCGGTCGTCGCCATCGCCGTCATCAGCCACGATTTCGCCGATGGCTTCAATACGTACACGATCACCTCTTTGTACGGCAACAATCGCCGGCGCGCGCTGACCCTGCTGGCCTGCGATGCCGTAGCACCGGTCACCGGCGCCGCGATCACCCTGGCCTTCACCATCCCGCACCACATACTCGGGCTGTACCTCGGGTTCTTCGCCGGCATCCTGCTCTACCTGGCCACCTCCGACATCCTCCCCGAAGCGCATGCCAGCCATCCCACCCGGCTCACGCTCGCCTGCACCATCATCGGCGCGGCCTTTATGTGGCTGGTCATAGGCCTGGCCAGCTTATTTGCCGGTGGCGGCGTGGAATCTGACGATGACCTCCGCGGGCATGCGGCCGCGCTCCTTGATGTCGATCCCCTGGGTCCTGGCCCAGTCCCGGATTTCAGCGTTGCTGGCACGGGTCCTGCGCCTGGGGCCGTCGCCGGTCGCCCCGGGATGGCGGCCGGGGCCGGCGCTGCGCCGCGCGGCGGAGGCATAGCGGCCCAGCGCGGTGCGCAGCGCCTGGCTGTGCTCGGTATTCAGGTCGATCTCATACTCGGCCCCGTCGAGGCCGAACCGGACCGTACCATCGGCCTCGCTGCCGTCCAGGTCATCGATGAACAGGGTCTGCATCTTCCGCGCCACGTGCATTCTCTCCCTATTCGCTGCTGAGCTAGCGGACAGCGTAGATCATTTCCCATGGGAGCTACCACCGCCGTTCGGGAAAATAAGACCTATATAACGAACGGACGGTGGCTCGACCGCCCCGGCAGCAGCAGGGCGGCCGGGTGTGTCGTCCGGCGTAACGTGGATGGTGAACGAACCCTCGAGGGCATCAGGCCGGAAGGAGGGTGTGTGGTGATACCACGGCCAGTCCGGCGGACCGCGGATGAGCGTGACCATGAGGCGGACGAACGGGACGAGGCCGCCCGGTTGCGTGATCTCGCGGCGGATGACCGGGACGAGGAAGCGGCTCAGCGGAACGATACGGCGTGTGCGCGGGATCGGGCGGCGCTGCGGCGCGATATTGCCATGCGGAGCCGGCTGCATGCCGCCGACCTGCGCAGCAAGGCGGTCAGCGCGCGCGCCGAGGCGGCCCGGCTCCGTGCCCAGGCGGCCGGCTCCGGTGGGGACACGGCGCGGCTGGGAGAACTGTGGGAACAGGCCGCTCAGGTGTCGCAGGACGCGGCCGACGAGCGAGAGGCCGCGGCGGATGACCGGGACGCCGCCCGGGTTCTGCTCGACCAGGTCTGGCATGACCGCCAGTCAGCCGCCGCCGACCGCTACGCCGCGGCACTGGACCGGCAGGCCGCCGCGGGCGACCGGCACGCGGCGGCGGCCGACCGGGACGCGGCATCGGCGGCACGCGAGCAGACCGCGGTCGAGCGCGCGGAGACGGACATCACCGGTCCCGCCGCCTGACCACGCGATGTCTGCTTCACCATCACAAGATCGACTGCCAGCGCGCTACCTGGGGAATTGCCGAGCCGTCAAATAAGTACTAATCATCTATAGTCAACAAATACAAACGGCTTTATGCTGTACCCGCAGGGCTGATCCGCACCCATTTACCCAGGAAACACCAGTTCTGTGTTCTTTTATGCGCGGATCTGGGTTTTCGCGGGAGACAATCATGTCGCGTTCGGCCGCACGACTCCACCGGTTTCCTTCCCGTTTGATCGCCGCGCTCTCGGCTGTCCTGGTTGTCGTCGGGCTGGTGGTGGCCTCGGACACCCTGCGGCCAGGTGGCGGCGTGGCGGGCGGGTCATCGGGGCGGGTTACCAGCATGGCCGCGCTCGCGCCGCAGCTTGTCGCCAAGCCGGGCGCCGATCCGGTGACCGGCGCGGCCGCGAAGCAGCCGGCCTGCACGCCCGCGATGCTGCCCGCCGCCGGAGCGGCGCGCGCCGTGCCTGGTCAGGCCACCCGCGTTGCGCACGACGGTGCGGCCGTCGAGGTCGGCGGCGGCGCGGTGCACAGCGCCGTCAGCATCACCGCGCAATCGCTGTGCGCCACGAGCCTGGCGCGGATGGGCCAGGGCATGGCGAACGTCACGGCGGGTCCCCGGCGCGGGTACCGGTTCCTGCCGCACATGACGTTCGCCGCGAACCTGCGCATCACGCTGCCTTATGACCCGGCGCTGATCCCGGCCGGGGAGAGCGCGCAGGACGTGAAGACCTTCTACTACGACGTCCAGCGTAAGCAATGGCTGGCGTTGTCCCTGGTGTCAATCGACCAGAAGGCGCACACGGTCACTAGCACCACCAATCACTTCACGGATTTCGTGAACGCCACGATCACGGTTCCGGACCATCCCGGGGTGCTGAATAACGACCCGACCACCATCAAGGACATAAAAGCCGCCGATCCCAGTGCCGGGATAAACCTGATCGCGCCACCGGTGGCCAGCGGCGACGGATCGGCGCATCTGTCCTATCCGATCGAGCTTCCGGAGGGCCGGCACAGCCAGGCACCCGCGCTCTCGCTGTCATACGACTCGACCGCGGTCAACGGCAGCGCGGGTCCGGCTGACAGCTGGCTGGGGCTCGGCTGGAATCTGAGCCTGCCGGCGGTGGAGGTCAGCACCCAGTGGGGCGTGCCCCGCTATGACCCGGCCAATGAGACCGAAACGTACATGATGGGCAGCCAGGAACTGACCCCGGTGGCCAACCGGGGCCCGGCGGTTCCGCGCACCGCGGAGAAGGTCTTTCACCCCCGCGTGGAGGGCACCTTCCTCAAGATCGTGCGGCATGGTGGCGACCCGAAGTCCTACTGGTGGGAGGTGACGGCGAAGGACGGAACCCGGGAGTTCTTCGGCGGCGACCCGGCGGACGGGCCGACGGCCGACTCCGAGCTCACCGACGCCTCGGGCAACATCTTCGAGTGGGCGCTGCGGCAGTCGGTTGACCTGGACGGCAACACCATCAACTACAGCTACGCGCACGTCCAGGACCCGGGCGTCGCGGGCGGCACCGTGATGGGCACGAACCTGTACCCGCAGTCCATCAACTACACCGGATCGGGCGGTAGCCCCGGCCCGTACACGGTGACCTTTACCCGCGATCGTGACCTGCCCGGCTACACCCGCCGCCCCGATGTGGTCATGAGCGCCCGGGGCGGGTTCCTGCAGGTGACCGCGGACCTGCTGAAGCGTATCGACGTCGCCTTCAACGGCCAGGCCATCCGCAGCTACACGCTCAGCTACACCACCGGGGCCTTCAACAAGACGCTGCTCCAGTCGATCACGCAGCTCGGCGCGAACGGCACCGTGTTCAACACGCACACCTTCGGCTACTACAACGACGCGCAGGACGCGAACGGCAACTACAACGGCTTCTCCGCCCCGGCCCAGGTGAACACCGGCAACGACAACGTGACCGCCGGCCTGCTCGGCCAGGGCCAGGCCAGCGCGCTGTCCGGAAACCTCACCACCACGGTCGGCGGGCACCTGTACGTGGGCTTCAACCCCGTCGCGCCGACCAAGGAGGGCTCGGCGGGCGCGAAGGTGGGCTTCGACACGAGCAGCACCGACGGCGTGCTCGCGATGATCGACCTGAACGGCGACGGGCTGCCGGACAAGGTGTTCCGCCAGAACGGCCAGACGTTCTTCCGGCTCAACACCACCAAGCCCGGCGGGCCGGTCACGTTCTCCGACCAGGCCGTCCCGCTGCCCACGCTGCCGGCGATCTCACACTCCAGCTCGAGCAGTTTCTCGGCCGGCGCCGAGGCGTACTTCGGCGCGAACGTGTTTGCCAACCAGTCCGAGACGACCACCACCAGCGACACCTATTTCCAGGACGTGAACAGCGACGGCCTCCCGGACCTGGTGGTGAACGGCCAGGTGCTGTTCAACCACCTGGACGCCAACGGCATCCCGGCCTTCACCGCCAACTCATCCGACACCCCGGTGCCGATAGGGAGCGGAACGGTCGACACCAGCGGCATGGGATCGCCGCCGCCGCAGTCCAGCGCGGATGACCCGCTGGTGGACACGCTGCGGGTGTGGACCGCCCCGTTCGACGGGACGGTGAACATCAGCGGCGATGTCGCGCTGATCCAGGACACCAGCTCGGGCCGGGCGCAGTACACGGCGGCGGACGGCGTCCGGGTCGCCATCCAGCAGAACGGCACCGAGCTGTGGAACACCACCATCGGCCCGAACGACTACACCCCCCACACCCCCGCGAGTGTCACGGGGCTGACCGTGCACCGCGGCGACCGGTTCTACTTCCGCTCCGGGTCGGTCAGTGACGGCAAGTTCGACCAGGTGTCATGGGACCCGGTTATCGCCTATCAGAACATCACGCCCGCCACTGACGTCAACGGCCTGGACGTCTACACCTACCAGGCATCGAAGGACTTCACCCTGGCGGGCCGGCCCGGCGCCATCGTCACGGCACCCCTCACCGGGACCGTCCACCTGGCCGGCACTTTCCACAAGGCCGCGCCCACCACCGACGACGTCACCGTGCTCGTGCTGCAGAACGGCAAGCAGGTCTTCTCCCAGACCGTGCCCGCCGCCCAGACGGGTGACGTCCCGGTCAGTCAGGACATCCAGGTCAACCAGGGCGACACTCTCGCGCTGCGGGAGAAGATCGACTCCCCCATCGATGTCACCCAGCTCTCCTGGGACCCGCAGCTGTACTACACCTCCTCGCCATCCGGCAATGTCACCGACGGCAACGGCAACCCTCTGGTCCAGCTTCATCCAGCGTACGACACCGACCTGTACCCGGCCGACGACCTGAACGGCGCGCCGCAGCAGGCCTGGACGGTACCCGCCACCGGGACGGTGCACGTCTCGCCGCTGCTGGTCGCGGCATCGGGCGCGAACGGGACGGTGACGTTCACGGTCAAGCGGCCCGGCGCGCTGGTGTTCAAGCAGCCGGTCACGATCACCAACGGCGCCATCCCCGACCCCTCCTTCGACCTGCCGGTCACCGCCGGAGACCAGCTTTACTTCGACTACTCCGCCGCCGACCCGGCGCTGGCCAGCCAGATCACCAGCGAGAGCGTGCAGGTCACGTATTCGGGCCAGGCGTCGGTCACGGTGCCCTCCGCGCTGCACAGCGCGACCGCCCCCGGCGTGATGCCCGAGGCTTACCGCGGCTGGTCCTACGTCGGCTACAACGGCGACGGCGACCGCGCCACCGCGCCGGTCACCGAATCCGACCTCACCCAGACCTTCAGCAGCACCTCCCAGTACGACCCCCGCACCGCCAAGGCGTACCCGTTCACCCCGTCACCGCAGGACGGCGAGTGGCTCGGCCCCAACTCAGACATCTGGGTGAAGGCCGGCTCGGTGAGCAGCTCCCGGCTCGGCGCGCCCGATCTCAGCGCCGCGGCCGGCGGCCAGTTCTCCGGTGCCACCGCGCCCGCCCGAGTCAGCGAGACCTCGCAGACCGCGGCCGGCGGCGGCGTCTCGCTGCTGTCCGGTTCGGCCGACAGCGGCTCCACCACCAGCGACGTCGACTACCTCGACATGAACGGCAGCGGCTTCCCCGCCGTGGTCAGCAACGGGCACATCCAGTACCCCGACCAGACCGGCGCCCTGGAGCCGGCGAGCCAGGCGGTACCCGGCTTCACGAACGCCCGCTCCAGCAACGCCAGCTCAGCCAACGTCGGGGTGGGCGCCAGCCCGGCGCACTTCTCCGCCGACTCCCGCGCCCAGGTGGACGACCCCGGGCACGCGCCAGAAGACAACACGACCGGCAGCCAGATGGTGCAGCTCGGCCTGTCCGGTTCGCTTGGCAAAGGCGAATCGCACCCGCAGCACGACCTGGTCGACATAAATGGCGACGGGCTGCCCGACCTGCTCTTCGAGCAGAACGGGCAGCTCATGGTGTCGCTCAACCTCGGCTACTCGTTCGCTCCGGCCGAGCCGTGGGGCACCGGGCAGCTCGGCGACGGGGCCAGCGAGAACGGCTCCATCGGCGCCTCGCTCGGCTTCAACGACGGCATCTACGGCTTCGCGGGCGGCGTGTCGCTCAGCAAGAACAAGTCCGAGACCAGCGAGCAGCTCATCTCCATGACCGGCAGTGGCCTGCCCGACCGGGTGATCAATACCCCGTCCGGTCTTCAGGTCGCGTTCAACACCGGCACCGGCTTCGCCCCGCCGGTGCCCTGGCCCGGCGCGCCCGACGGCGCCTGCGCGGACAACACCAGCGTCGGCCTGGCCGGGATCGACTGGAACACGACCAGGATCTGCAACGGCGACACCAGCCTCGGCGCGGGCGCCTACTTCACCGTCGGCATCCCGCTCTGCTTCCTCGCCTGCTACGTCATCCTCAACCCCGGTGTGGACAGCAGCCAGACCATGGGCCGCGAAGAGGGCATGCTGCGTGACGTCAACGGCTCCGGCGCCCCGTCCTATGTCTCCAGCACCAGCGACGGCCAGATGACCGTGTCGCTGAACAACATCGGGCGGACCAACCTGCTCAAGTCCGTGACCCGCCCGCTGGGCGCCATCATCACCCTGGATTACCAGCTCACCGGGAACACCACCGACCAGCCCACTCAGCGCTGGGTCATGTCGAAGGTCAGCATCGATCCCGGGCACCCGGCCGGCGCGGTCACCCAGGCCACCAGCTATGCGTACTCCGGCGGCACCTACAACCGCCTCGAGCGCATGTTCTACGGATTCGCCACGGTGACCGAGAACGTCCTCGACACCACCAACGGGGACGCCGTCTACCGCACCACCGTCCGCGACTACGACACCAGCAGCTACTACACCCAGGGGCTGCTGTTGCGCACCCGGGTCTTCGACGCGGCCGGACATCTGTTCACCGACGCCCGGCAGACGTACCTGCTGCGGGACGTGACGACTGGTGCCGAGCCGGCCGACCCGAACAGCACCACCGCGACCGAGTTCCCGATGCCGGTGCGGGCCGACACGGCCTCTTACGAGGGCGGCCCGACCGCGCAGAAGACGACTTTCACCACCCAGCACTTCGACGCGCTCGGCAACATCGACCAGACATTCCAGGTAGGGGACCCCAGCCCGCAGAACGACGTGACGACCACCACCAGCTACGCGAACTGCCCGGACACGTACGTGATGGGCACCCCAGCCTCCAGCGTGACCACCGGCGGCGGGACGGTCATGCGGCACAGCGAGCAGACCGTGGACTGCGCCACCGGCAACGTGACCGAGGTGCGCCAGTTCCTGGCCGATGGCACGGCCGCGGTCACCGACATGACCTACAACCCGGACGGCAACCTGGCCACCCTCACCAACCCGGCCAATGCCAACGGCCAGCGCTATCAGGTCAGCTACCAGTACGACCCGACGGTCTCGACGTATGTCACGCAGACAACAGACAGCTTCGGGCTGACCTCGACCGCGACGGCGGACCTGCGCTTCGGCACCAGCCAGTCCCAGACCGACGCCAACGGCAACACCACGTCGTACACCTTCGACGAGTTCGGCCGGGAGACGAGCGTCACCGGGCCCTACCAGCAGGGCACGGGCATCGCGACCATCACGTTCGAATACCACCCGGACGCCGCCATTCCGTGGGCCATCACCCATAACGCGGACGTGTTCCGCGGCCCGGGCGCCACCATCGACACGGTCACCTTCATCGACGGCCTCAAGCGCACCATCCAGACCAAGAAGAGCACCGCGATCTTCACCGGTGCGAGTTCGGCGCCGCAGGACGAGATGGTGGTGTCCGGGCAGGTCTCCTTCGACTTCCTCGGGCGCAACACCGCGACGACCTACCCGGTCACCGAGCCGCTCGGCACGCCCGGCGTCTACAACACCACCGTCGATTCGCAGCGGCCGACCCGGTTCACCTACGACGTGCTCGACCGGCAAACCAGCATCACGCAGCCGGACGGCACCACGACCCGGACCACGTACGGGTTCGGGCCGGACCGGTCCGGGACGACGCAGTTCATGACCACGGCCACCGACGCGAACGGTCACGTGAAGGTGACCTTCCGCGATGCCCGCGACGAGCTGACCGCCGCGGAGCAGTTCCACAACGGCACGCCGGTCTGGACCAGCTACGTCTACGACCCGCTGAAGGAACTCGTCAAGGTCACCGACGACCACGGCAACGTCACGACCCAGGCCTTCGACAACCTGGGCCGCATGGTGGCCATGGGCAACCCGGACACCGGCCTCACCCAGATCGTGCTCGACCTGGCCTCCAACCAGATCGCCAGGATCACGCCGAGCCTGCGTGCCCATGGCAAGCAGATCAGCTATGGCTACGACTTCGGCCGGCTGATCAGCATCAGCTACCCGGACAACCCGCAGAACAACGTCAGCTACACCTATGGCGCACCGGGAGCGCCGGACAACGGGGCCGGCCGGATCGTCAAGACGACCGACGCGTCAGGCGTCCTGCTGGACTCCTACGGCAAGCTCGGCGAGGTCACCAAGGAAGTCCGCACGCTCAGCACCATCGTCGGCTTCTTCCACCCGACCTACATCACGCAGTACACCTACGACACCTTCGGCCGGCTGCAGCAGATGGTCTACCCGGACGGCGAGGTGCTCACCTACCGCTACGACTCGGGCGGCATGGTCAACCAGGTCACCGGAGTCAAGGGCCCGAACACCTACACCTACGTCAGCCGGCTCGAGTACGACAAGTTCGGCTCGAAGGCGTTCATCGACTACGGCAATGGAGTCAGCACCACCTACTCCTATAACCCGCTGACCCGGCGGCTGGCCAACCTGCAGTCCGCCCCGGCCGGCGGCAGCGACTTCCAGAACATCAGCTACACCTACGACAACGTCGGCAACCTGACCGCGCTGGCCAACAACGTCGCCATCGAGCCGAACGACGACCTCGGCGGGCCGACCAGCCAGCAGTTCACCTACGACGACCTGGACCGGCTGACCGGGGCCACCGGCACGTACCAGTTCGAACAGCTCGGCCAGCACGACACCAACCAGTACAGCCTCAGCCTGTCCTACGACAGCATCGACAACGTCACGTCGAAACAGCAGGTCAACCAGATCGTCGGACCGTCCGGCGAGAAGTTCACCCTCCCCGATACCACCTACACGTTCAGCTACGCCTACAACGGAGCACAGCCGAACGCGCCCACCCAGATCGGCGACAAGAACTACACCTACGACGCGAACGGCAACCAGACCGGCTACACGGGCGGCACCCTCGGCCTCCAGCGTCGCGATATCGACTACGACGAAGAGAACCGCATCCAGAGCATTAACACCAACGGCCTGGCCGCCCGGTACGTCTACGACGACACGGGCAACCGGGTCATCAAGCGCGGCCCGGACGGCGAGACCGCCTACGTCAACCAGTACTTCACCGTCCGCAACGGGCTCATCGCCACCAAGCAGATCATCGTCGGCGGGACGCTCGTCACGTCCAAGCTGGTGGCACATGACGAGGACGTCTTCGAGGACGACCAGCTGTTCTTCCATCCCGATCAGGTCGGCAGCGTCAACTACGTGACCGGCACCCACGGCGAGGTCCTCGAGCACCTCGAGTACTTCCCCAACGGCGAGACCTGGGTGCAGGAGGCATTCGGCGACGCGGTCGGCAACACCTACCAGTTCGCCGGCAAGCAGCTCGACCCCGAGTCCGGCTTCTACTACTTCGGCGCGCGCTACTACGACCCCAGGACCGGGATCTTCGAGACCCCCGACCCGGCGCTGGTGCACCGGCTCGCGAACCTGCCCGAGGACGCGTCCGCGCCGACCACCCTGGACACCTTCGCGGCCGGCTTCCTCAACCTCTACAGCTATGCCGACGACGAGCCGCTCACCGTCACCGACCCGGACGGCCTTCAGACAAAGACAGACCTCACGACGCAGGATTTGCGGGGCGCGGCCATCAAGGAGGGCTTCGCCTACGGGCTGACCCTATCCAACCGCGACGACCTGGTGCAGTTCAACCGCGCCGTCGGCCGGGCCTTCCAGCAGCTCGCGCTGGATGTTTTCGGCAACGCGGCATTCGGCCATCCGGCGACAGAGAACACCACGGCGGTCACTTCCAACATCAAGGCCTGGCTCTACGGCGGGAGCGGGGATGTGATCCCGGACTGGATAGGCAACGTACAACGGAGAACACCAGCCGGCACCCCGATAGGCCCCCCCTTCCTCGACAGCGGTTACGCCGAGGTCAAGGCCGTCGCCGGGACGCTGTACCTCGGGTCAAGCGGCGGCCAGATCTTCGGCATGGTCTGGAACCTGGGCTTCACGCCGGCCGGCCGGAGCGGTAAAACGCCAGCCGTCCTCCTGCTCCTGACGACCAGCAACACCAGCGTCAGCTCGTTGGTGACGGGGCTGGCTACCACGATGAACGTCGCGGTCTGGCAGTCGAAGGCATACGCCGTGGCGGACCCCGATCCCACTAACCTCAGCGGAATTAAGATCGGCTTCGGGGCAGCCACGCTGCTCAACCCGGGCGCTTACGTGCGTAGCAAGGACCCCGCCGGAATCGCCGCTGACCTCGCCGCCGCCGCAGCAAGCAACCCTCTCCCCAAGGCAACGGGTGACCTCGCGACCAACGGGACGGGTGAGGGCGTGCTGGTGCCCCGTGGCGCGCAGCCGCCCGGTAACCCGGTCCCGCAGACCCTGGACGACCCGCAACCGTGACGAAAGGCCGGGTGCCGGCCGCCATAACGGCGATGATAAGGACATGCCCGCCCGCCCGAATCAGCCAGGCCGTCGGCTCTCGCTAGCCGAACGGCTCCCGCAAGGCCGTCAGTTCCCCGCCCACGCCGGGGAACTGACGGCCCAGCTGGGGATCGGCGCGCTGCGCGAGCTGGACGGTGTCGTGCGCCGGCTCGGCCCCGGCGCGTGCCTGCGCCCCCCCGTGTTCGCCCAGCTCGTCGCCTACGTCGGCGAGACGCTCAAGGCCGGCCTCGGCGGCGACTGGCAGACGCGGCCGGCCGCCGACGGCACGGGCTGGGAACCGTGGCTGGTGGATGCCAGCGGGCGCGAGCACGCACCCGCCGGCATCGTGTTCAAGGAACTGACCCAATGGGGCCCCGAGGCTTCGCTCAGCGGAGTCGTGCGCGGCGACCTCATCCGGTACGGCGGACCCGCTAGCCTGCCGCCAGCCTGACGATTGCTCTCGCCGCCCCCCGCTCCTCGGACCACCCGGGGAACAAGCACCACCGCCGTTCGGGCACCCCGGCTCCTCGGATCACCGGGGGAACAAGCACCACCGCCGTTCGGGATAAAAGCGGTTTTAAAGGGCCCTGCGGAGATGGCTTGCACGCGTTTCAATAATGCGCGCAAGCGGCATGTCGGGCATGTCGTATTTGCTAGAGTGCGCTGGCCCGCGCGGTGAATTACGCGTATCGGCACGTAACGGGACACATGGGCCGACCGCCTTGGGAAGAAAAGAGCCTTCTGGAAGAAAAGGCGCCGGAAACCAGCGCCCTATCCTCCGGGAAGCTCTTTTCTTCCCACGTCGTCCACCGCAGCCGCCTTCATATAACGGCCATATCGCAGCAAATAGGCCGCCTACCACGACGCGGGCAAACCGATTTGTTTTGGAACGGCTCAACTTTCCGGCGCCCCGTGGGTAGTCGCCCGCCCAGGCCATGGGACAACTACGCCTTCCCTCACAAATCGCCCGCACTACCCGCCGACCGACGTGGTCCGCCTGCGACTGACCCGAAAATGGCCCGCGATCTTCGCCCCGCGCGACCTTCCCTGCGAGACGAGTTGGCTTGTCACCCGGTCCCGGCTGACATATCACCCGGTAGCGCTAGGCAAAGCCGCGCATTCCAGGGCGAGCAATCGGCGTAGCGGGTGACATGTGCGACGACGTAGCGGGCAATGCCGGTGAATTGCGCCCGCCTGGCTAGTGCCGCGACCGGTTATGTTTGCCCCCGTCCGCCCCGTAGATCCGGTGCGGGGGCAGCCGGAGACGTGCCGTTTTTTTGAAGCCAATTTCCTGAGCCGAAAATATTTTCGGCTCAGGAAATCGTAGTCAGCCGCATGGCACCGGGCCGGCCGCCGGCGGGCTGGCCGCACGCGAGGCCTGTGCTGCCGGCACCAGCCCCTGCGGTCCAGCAGGCTCACCACATACCAACCGGGCAAACATAGACAGACGCGGCACTAGCCGCCGTCGGCCGACGATGCCACGGCTGGCGTGGTGGTTTTACGCTTCGTGGTGACTTTGTAGTACCGGGTGCGCGCGCCAAAATAACGTGCGTTTGCGGCATGTTGGGCATGTCGTCTTTGCTAGAGTGCGCTGAACAGCCTGGGTGAACTATGCATACCGATACATAGCGGACATATGAGCATCCTTCAGTGGGAAGAAAAGAGCCCTTTGGAAGAAAAGGTGCCGGAAACCG
>Ga0213881_10001188_pt1 | contig 12945 bp, 13 predicted proteins | sample BarmaccoBMER_R08_FD_160104 | JGI IMG/M metagenome (GOLD analysis project Ga0213881, IMG submission 160104) | Barbacenia macrantha exposed rock microbial communities from rupestrian grasslands, the National Park of Serra do Cipo, Brazil - ER_R08 ... | reverse complement strand
CCGCCTGCAGCCGGGCCTGCAACTCGGCCAGCAGCTCGTCGAGCTGCAAATGCGGCAGGAGTTCCGGGCGGTTCCCGTGTTCCACCAGCAGTGCCCTCCCGGTAACGATGCATCGTAAGAATATCGGCCACCCGCTGCGCCGCCTAGGACCCGAGCAGCTCGCGGACCGGGTTGATCATCGCGAGACGGCCGTCGTCGCCGATGCCGACCAGGTCCTCCGGCCCGGGTCCAACGGGGTGGGACCTTCGGCACCGGATGTAGTGATCTACGTCTCTTCTGGCCATGCGGGAGGCAGGCAAAGCTGAGTACATGAACGCTTACGTGAGGGACATCATGACCACCGACGTGGTGACGGTGCGGCCCGGTGCCGCGTACCGGGAGTTGGCGGTCATGTTCCGCCAGCACCGCGTTAGCGGCTTCCCGGTCGTCGATGACGACGGGAAGGTGACCGGGGTGGTCTCCGAGACGGACCTGCTTGCGGAGGCCGCCAAACCGGCGCCGGGCCCGCACCCGGCGCCGCGCGACTGGCTGCGTCACCGCCGGGGCGCCTCGGGTGAGGCCACCGCGGCGGACCTGATGACCCACCCGGCCGTGACGATCAGCCCGGACGCCCAGGTACGGGACGCCACCCGGCTGATGCACTCGCTGCGGCTGCAGCGGCTCCCAGTCATCGACCCCGGCGGCCGCCTGGTCGGCGTGGTCAGCCGGTCCGACGTGCTGAGCGTCTTCGGCCGGCCCGACGAGGAGATCCGCCGCGAGGTCGCCCAGGACGTGATCGCGGACGGGTTCTTCACCGACCCGAACCGCTTCACGGTGACCGTGCGCGACGGGATCGTCACGCTGGAGGGCGCCCCCGGCAGCGCCGTGCTTGGCGCCAGCATCGTCGGCCAGATCGAGCAACTCGAAGGCGTGGTCGCCGTCCGCGACCGCTTCACCTATCCCGTGCACTGAGGCGCCCCGGAAGCTAACGGGTGCGGCGGGGGCAAACCGATTCAGTGTGCCGGAAGGCCAGCGGCCAGCTAGTCGTCGTGTCGCGGCTTGGCCTGGTAGATACCGTGATTCCCGACGCGCAGCCATACGAGAACTGGTTCACCATCGATCTCCTCCAGCCGGAATAGAGCCCGGCCGTCGGGTCCGGCGAAGCTCCATGTCATCGAATAGTCGGAGCCGATACGGTGAATGCGCGGCGCTCTCGGCCACGACACGGCGCCGGTATGCGCACCAGCATCCAGCGCTGGGCGGAGAACATCGTTAACCGTCTGGACGAACAGCTTGCGGTGCTCTTCTGGCAACCTGCGCAGATCAGCCAGGAAACCATTTGTGCGGACGTACTTCACTGATCCAGGTCAAGGTCGGCCAGCAGTTCGTCCATCGAGTCATAGACCCTGCCCGTCGGCATGTCGTCACCAGGACGAGAGGGGTACTTGGCCTCATGAACGGCCCAGTACAGCTCGGCTTCACGTTGCTCCAATGCCTTCAGGGCGCGATACTCCTCCAACGGCACGACAACCGCTTCCACAGTGCCGTCACGAATGATCACCTGATGATCGGCGACCTCATCACCGATGCTCAGGCGATGCTCAGTCATGGGGAGAGAATACTCCGCTCCCGGTATTCACAGATAGTCACCCACATGCCGTTCGCGCGGTCCCGGTGGCGTTACATGTGTGGTTCTGTATGGCTGGGGCAGACGAGGCGAACCCCCGAAGCGGTCTCTCAACGCATATGGCCACGATGCGACCAGGAGACACGCCGGACCGGGACCTTAGTCCTGGCGGGCACGGCCGGAACGCCCTGGCCGGCGCGCCCACCACGCAATCATGATGACGTCTGAGTGGATGAGGCGCCCAGGTCCCGCCGAGGAGGACGAGCGACATGGCAACCAAGCCCATCGTGGCCGGTACGGACGGTTCTGAGGAATCACTGCGGGCGGTCGACTGGGCCGCCAGGGAAGCCGTGCTCCGCGGCACTCCGTTGCGGATCGTGGCGGCCGCGGGGACGCCGCCCCGGATGATCTCGCGGGCGGGCGCGGGCGAGTACGAGACCGTGACCGACGTCCTGCTCAACCGCCGTGACCAGGCCCTGGCCCTGGCGGCCGAACGGGCCGCAAAGGCAGCGCCGGGAGTGCTCATCGACACCGACCAGCTGGCCGGGGCACCGGCCGAGGCCATCATCGACAGCGGCGCAGGCGCGCTGATGCTGGTGCTCGGCTCGCGCGGCGTCGGCGCGTTCACCGCGATGGTGCTCGGCTCGGTCAGCCGGTACGCCGCCAGCCACGCGTCCTGCCCGGTCGTGGTCGTCCGCGACGAGACCCCGCCCGCGCACGGGCAGGCCGGCGTCGGGATCGGCGACCTGGACCACAGCGCCGACGCGCTCACGTTCGCGTTCGAGGAGGCAGCCTGCGCCAGGCCAGCCTGCTGGCCATCCACGCCTGGCACACGCCGCAGGCCGACATCTCCCGGGCGGGCGAGGCGTTCACCCCGCCCGACGCGGAGGCGCTCCAGGCCGACGCGGGCCGGCACCTCGAGGGCCTGCTGGAGGGGCTGCAGGGCCCCGGCTCGGTCAGGCACGCGGTGCTGAACCACGCGCACGGCCCCATCGCCGTCGTCCCGTCCTGACACTCGGGTGCCTCAGGCGGGCTCCCGCCCCGTCACCAGGAAGACCGGATAGCGGGACGCGATGGCCTCGAAGTCGGCCAGCGGCGCGCGCCGGTCGACCGGGATGTGCGGGCGGGCCCCCGGCACCTTGTCCAGGTAGCGCTGGATGATCGGCGCGCGCTCGCTCACCGGGACCTCGATCAGGTGGCACCGGACGGCGCGCCGCCGCCGCACGGTCGCCCGCCCTCCCGCGGCGCGCACGTTCCTGACCCAGTTGCACTGCCCGCCGAGCATCGGCACCAGATACCAACGGCCCTGCCAGTCGGCCATGCCCAGCGGGAACCGGGTGATCCGTCCCGTCCGGCGGCCCGCCACCTCGAGCGTCACCCACCGCCTGGGCATCAGCCCCAGGCTGAAGGCCGCCGCCCATATCCGCGCGAAACGGCGCGCGGTCGCGTCGGCCCGGCCTCCCGCGTACATGGCCCGCAGCCGGTCATCGGAGAAAGGCCAGCTAGCCATGGTGGACGACGGCGACCGAGCCGGGCGCGTAGTGCAGCACGGCCTGTGCGTTGGAGCCCAGGCTCATCTCGTCGAGGCCGCCGCGGCCACGGGCCCCCACCACGAGCAGCTGAGCGTCGGCCGCTGCGCCCAGCAGCGCCGTCCGCGGCGTTCCGGCCAGCATCCGGTGCATCACGCTGACCTCGGGATGCTCCTTGGCCTCGCGCGTCATCAGGTCCTCGAAGTCCTCTTCGACCTGGCGGCTCTCGCCGAGTCGGCCGGGCGTGTCGGTCAGCGCGCACACCGCCACCAGTGGCACGTCACGCAGCGCGGCTTCCTCGAAGGCGAAGACGATCGCGGCCTGCCCGGCCGGGGAGCCGTCCGCGCCCACCACGACCGGGCCCGGGGGTCGGTTCGGCGGGCGCCACGCGCCGCGGACGACCACCACAGGACCGGCGGCGTGCCCGGCGACCTGCCAGGCGACCGACCCGAGCAGCAGACCGGGCAGCTCGCTGTGCCCGCGGCTCCCGACCACGACCATGTCGGCGTCCCGGCTGCGTTCGCACAGCACCCGGGCGGCCGATCCGGCGGCCAGGTCCGCGCGGACCCGGCCGGGGCCGAGCACCGATTCGGCGTACGGCAGCCCCCGGGTCAAGATCTCCTGGCCGTGTTCCCGGGCCAGGTCGCACAGGGCCGACTCGGTGGGCAGTTCCATGTGATCCGGTGTCCAGGCCAGGCAGACCGTCAGCGCCGTGCCGCGTGCCCTGGCTTCCCTGGCCGCCCAGCGCAGCGCCTGGGCACTGCCGGGTGACCCGTCATAACCAGCCACGATTCCGTATATGGTCCCGGTCATGGCGACCTCCTCCATATTGCTCCGAGACCAATCTGGTCACCCGGCCGCCCGGACAACAGGGCAGAAGGTCCCTGCGTCACCCACCGGACGTCGGTACCGGACGGCCTGCTACCAGTGACCAAGAGGCCAACGGCAGGGCCCAACGACCCTGCCGCTGGTGGCCCGGACCCGGCAGGCTTGAGCTCAGGCCGACCCGCTGGAGGTGACCGAGATGCGCAGCCGTGAGAACCCGGGACCGGACAGGTGCCCGGCCCGGCTGGCCCGGTGGCTCGGCCTGGACCGCAACCCGCTGCGCCGGAGAACGGATCGGATCGAGGCCGCCATGCGCCTGGTCATGATCGTCCTGCTGGTGGCCGTGATACCCGTCGCCGCCATCGCCGCCGGCCAGTGGGCCGATCATCACGCCCTGCGTCAGGCTCAGGCCCAGCAGGCGGCCGATCACCTGGTCACCGCCGTTCTGCTGCAGGATGCCCCGGCGGCCGGGGTCCCCGACCCGTACACTTCCGTGCAGACCACCTGGGCGCTGGCCCGCTGGCAGCCCCCGGGGCAGCCGTCCCGGACCGGCGTGATCCTCGTCGTGGCCGGAGCGCGCAAGGGCAGTACCGTGCGGACCTGGATCGGCCCGTCCGGCGCGGTCATCGCTTCGCCGATGGACCACCGCGATATCGTCGGCGACGTCTTGCTCGCCGTCATGGCGACCTGCCTAGGGTCGGGGCTAGTGCTGCTGGCGGCCGGGACGTTGGCCCGCCGGGCTCTCGACCGTCGGCGGCTGAACGCCTGGGAGGCCGAGTGGCGGACCAGCGGCCCGCTGTGGAGCGGCCACCGCGGCTGAGTCCTAGCTCAACAGCCCGCACTGACCCACGGGCGCCTCCGGACCCCGACCTTCGCCTCGACCTCAGCTCGGCAGATGGCGGTGCCTTCAAAAGGGAGTTCGCTGTCACGCCGGCCACATTGGTGGTCACAGTGTGCACCTTTGCGACTTCGCGTCTCAATAGTGCGCTAGAGGGAAGCAACCGTCCCACTGGGATAAGCGTCAAGAAAGAGAAGGGTCGGTTCTGCGCCGTAATGTGAGTTCCTGTCGGCGGCCCTCCCGGCCAGATGGTCTGGCAACGCCCGCACAGGGTGGACACAGAAGGGCATGAAGCCGTGCACTTCAATCTGAGGAAGGCCGTGGGGGTCGTTGCGGTCTCGCTGCTCGGGGGAACCCTCGCGGTCGGTGCGGCAGCGCTCCCCGCCAACGCCGCGACGTGGCAGGATACCGCGCTATCCGCCTTTCCGGTACACGCCGACACGTTCGGCGGTGCCAGTCTCGGCGTGGCCAGCGGCACCAACGTCATTAACCTGTTCGGGTCAGGGGTGATCTGGTCGCTGCACGGCACGCCGCCATCCGGCGTGTCGCTGTCCGGGACGACGATCAGCTATAAGGGCGGAGCCGTGGCCAGTCCGCCCGAGATCATCGCCGTGGCCACGGACAGCGCCGGGAACGCCGAGTCGCTCGAGATCCCCGTCACGATCGCGGCCAATTCGATCCAGGTGAACGGTAACCCCAGGACGGTGGTTATCACGGTGGCCTTGTCCTCTCTTGCCTTGACGAACATCGCCGGCACGGTGAAGTTCAGTGCGGCCAGCACCGAATCCGCCAACAGCATCCACTTCGCCGAGTCCTCCCTGCCGGCCGGGCTGTCCTCCGGGGACCCCGTGCTGACCTACGTCGGCGGGACCGCGGCGCCCGGTACGTACGGCGGGGTCGGGGTTACCGCGACCGATGCGGACGGCGCCGTGCTGCACGGCGTGTTCACCCTCGTCGTGCACGCGAACCAGGTCTCCACACCCGGCAACTACGGGGACGAGGTCAACCCGTTCGGTAACGGGTTCGACGTGTACCAGCAGCACCAGTACGCGGGGGCGGTCATCGCCGGCTGGACCGCGACCAAGGCCGACCCGGCCACTCATTTCCTGCGTCTCAGCGGTACGCACTCGGGCGCGGTCAGGTTCGAGTACGCACCCGGCGGTGCGGGGACCGGGCTGTGCGTGTCGGATCCCGGCGGCGGCTGGGCCTCCGATCCGCTACCTGACGGCCTGATCCTCACGGTGTGCAACAACGGCCCGTGGCAGCAGTTCGTCCCGCAATCGAACGGCACGCTGAGGGACCTGGCCACCGGGCTGTACGTCAACCCGGACGGCACCGGCGCGCAGCTGCGCGGCGCATCCGCTCCCACGCCGTGGGGCGGCTCCGCCTACACCTGGACGGATTACCCCCACCTGCCGAATTAGCAGGTAACCAACCGAGCCAAGGGGCCCCGGCAGGGGCCCCTTGGCCCAGGTGGAGGCGTCAGGCGGACAGGACGCGGCGCAACCGCCAGGCGGCCAGGGTCAGCAGCACGGCGGCATAGGCCGCGAGGATGCCGAGCTGCGGCAGGATGCCGGCGATCGACGCGCCGTGGCCGACGAGCCTGGCGAAGGCGTCGTTGCCCCAGGCCTGCGGCGTGATATGAGCGATATTCCGCATGGTGGGGGAGAAGACCTCCAGCGGCACCATGCAGCCGCCGAGCGCGCCGAGCCCCAGGCCGAGCAGCAGTGAGATCCCCATCGCCTGCTGCTCGTTGCGGAACAGCGTGCCGACGAAGACCCCGGCGCCGGCTGCCGCCAGGGCGAACAGGATGACCACCGCGGCCACGCCGGCGGGCTGGCCCCAGTTGACCCCGAACAGCAGCGCGGAGCCGAGGATGATCACCAGCGCCTGGACGCAGGAGATCAGCACCCGGCCCAGGGTTTCCCCGCCGATCACCGTGGCCGGGGACGTGGGGGTGGCGAGCATCCGGCGGGCCAGGCCGAGCCTGCGGGTCTCGATCAGGGCGACCGAGCCGGTCATCGCGGTGAGGAACAGGAAGAGCAGGAGTTCGGTCCAGGCTCCCTCGTCGAACTGGCCGAGCGTCCGGGAGAACAGCGTCGTGCCGACGGTCGTCTGGTTCACCGTGACCGCGGGCACGGCCGGGGCGATCCTGGTGGCGACGGCCAGGCCGGCGTCGAACCCGGAGGCGGCGTGCTGCGCGACCGCGAACCGGGCGGCGCCGAGCAGGGCCGCTTGCCGGGCGACCGCGCCGCGCACGGTCTCGCCGAGCTGCTGGGAGGACTGGTCCGGCCGGGCCAGGTAGCGCAGTGTCGCGGCTTGCCCGGCGCGGACGGCGCCATCGTAGCCGGGCGGGATGACCGCGCCGGCTTCCAGGTTCCCCCGCTCCACCTGCGTCAGCAGGACCGAGGGGCTGGACACGGTCACCACCCGCAGGTGCGGGGTCTGCTCGAGCTGACGCAGCAGCGCCGCGCCGAGCGGCCCGGAGCCGCTGGTCACCACGCCGAGCCGGGGGCTGGACGAGCCGCCGAAGGTGGCCCCGAGGACCAGGATCAATACCATCGGGAAGACGAACACGAAGAATATGTTGGTGCGCACCCGGAACATGCGGCGCAGGTTCGCCAGGCCGATCCAGAGCATCTTCATGGTCACACCTCCGCCAGGCGCCTGAGCCGGAACAAGGCCAGGCCGCCGGTGACCGCGGCGAAGCCGATCATGGCCAGGGCCGGCACCCACACCACCGAGATGCCACCGCCGCGCAGGTCGCCGAGGCCGCGCAGGAACCACGCCTGCGGGGCGGCGAAGGTGAGGCTGGAGAGGATGCCCGGGCCCTGGGAGACGGGGAAGAACGTGCCCCCGATCAGGCCCAGGATGACCGCCACCACCGATTGCCAGTTGGACGCCTGCTCGGCGTTCCTGGCCAGCGTGGCGATGAGCGCCATGATCCCGGTGGCCGCCAGGATCGCCGCCAGGATCAGCACCGTGACGCCGGCCGGGTTCCCCCACTTCGCCCCGAACAGCACGGTCGTGGCCGCCACCAGCGCGGCCATGCTGATGGCGCCGAGCAGGAAGCTGGTCAGGAGCTTGCCGCCGAGGATCGACGCCCGGCTGACCGGGGCGGCCAGCAGCCGGGCCAGCGTCCCGTCGTTGCGCTCCTCGAGCAGGCTGGTCACGCCGAACTGGACCGTGAAGAACAGGAAGAATACGGCCATGCCGGCGGCGAAGAAGGACTTCTGGTCCAGTTCCCTGGTCTGCGCGGAGACGTCGCTGACCGCCACCGGCGCGGCGGTCGCGGCCGCCCGGGCGGTCAGCGCCTGCACCTGCGCCGGGGTCAGCGGCGCGGCGGGGTGCGAGGCGGCGACGGTGGCGACGGACAGCCGCACCCGGTTCAGGTCGGCGGCGTAGCCCTCCGCGATGGACCGGGCCACTTCGGTCGAAATGGGATCGTCGACGTTGCCGATGACCTGCATCGAGGCGGGTTGGCTGGCCTGGACCCGGGCGGAGAAGCCGGCCGGGATGACGATGACGGCGGCCAGCGTCCCCTTCGCCGCCAGCGCCTGGGCCCGGGCCAGGGTGGGCTCGGCGTGGACGGAGATCAGCCCGCTACGGCCGACGGCCGGGAGGACCTGGCTGGTGAACTGCTGGCTGACGGCGCCGTGGTCGGCGTCGACCACGGCGAGGCGGATCACGGACCCGCCGGAGAGACCGCTGAAGATGGTGTTGAAGATGAACGCCAGGCCGAGCGGGACCACGATGCCGATCAGCAGGGCGGAGCGGTCACGCAGCCGGGCCTTGAGGTCCTTGCGGCAGATCAGCCAGGTGGATCGCATGGGTCTCAGTCCCTCAGGGCGCGGCCGGTCAGGTGGAGGAAGACCGCCTCGAGGTCGGGCTCGGTGACCTCCACCGAACGGACGGTCACGTCGGCCGCCGCCATGTCGGTCAGGATCGCCGGAAGCTCGCTGCGCGCGTTCTCCACCACGAGGTCGACGCTCCCGTCGAGCGCCTTGGCCTGGCGGACCCAGGACCGCTCGGACAGCTGGGCCGCGGCGCCGGCCAGGTCACCGGTCGCGGACAGCCGCACCTGGTCCCCCTCGCCGACCATGCCCACGAGTTCGGCCCGGGTGCCCTCGGCGATCAGCTTGCCGTGGTCGATGATCCCGATCCGGTCGCACAGGCGCTCGGCTTCCTCCATGTAGTGGGTGGTGTACAGGACCGCCATGCCGGCTCCGGACAGCCCCTCCACGCTCTCCAGGATCGCGTTCCTGCTCTGCGGGTCGACACCGACCGTCGGTTCGTCCAGGATCAGGAGCCTGGGCCGGTGGAGCAGCCCGATGCCGATGTTCAGGCGCCGTTTCATCCCGCCGGAGTACTGCTTGGTCTGATCGCCGGCCCGGTCGGCCAGACCAGTCAGCTCGAGCACCTCGTCGCTGCGGCTCTTCGCCTGCGCGGTTGACATGCCGTAGAGCCGGGCGAAGAACATCAGGTTCTCCCGGCCGGACAGGTCCGGGTAGATGGCCAGGTCCTGGGGCACGTAGCCGAGCGCGCTCTTGGCCCGGACCGAGCGCGTCGTCATCGGCTCGCCGGCCACCATGACCTCGCCGGCGTCGCGTTCGAGCAGGCCGACGATCATCGACATGGAGGTTGTCTTGCCCGCCCCATTCGGTCCGAGTAGCCCGTAAGTCTCGCCGCGGTCGATGTGGAACCCGACCCCGTCGACCGCGACGAGCTTGCCGAAGGACCGCCGCAGCCCGCGGCATTCGAGGATGCTCTCACTCACCGTCGCACCTCCCGGGCACCAGTATCGGGGCTGAGGGTCTCGTCCCGGTCTCAGCGGCCGACCGCGCCGGTCAGGCTTCGTTCCGTGCTCATACGCCGACGGTCGGCCTCGCCATCGGCCCCCGCGAGGGTCGAAGGACCCTGAAACGGGGGGCTATTCGGCCGCCCGGCAGGGAAATGCGCCCCTACCGCGCGTCCCCCCCGCGCGCTGTCCTGAGCTGAGGACTGAGGTGAGGACTGCGCTGATCAGGCCGGGGTTAAGGAGCGCGCGATGCGGCACTATCAGGTTCGGTACGTCATGACCGCCAATCCCATCACGGTCACCCCGGCCACGTCGCTCAAGGACGTGGCCGGCCTGCTGGTCAAGGGACAGATCGGCGCCGTGCCCGTGGTCACTCCGCAGGGCCGCGCGGTCGGCGTCGTCGCCGAGGCCGACCTGCTGAGGAAGGAACAGCTCCAGCGGGACCCAGATGGCCAGCACTCGGTGCACCTTGCCTACCGGACCCGCCGGGCGATCGCCACCGCCGAAACCGCCGGGGAGATCATGAACCCCCAACCGGCGACCGTGCGGGCCGACGCGCCCATGGCGGAGGCGGTCCGGCTGATGGACCGCCATCAGACCCGCTGCCTGCTGGTGACCGGCGAGGGCGGCAAGCTGCTCGGCGTGGTCAGCGCGCGGGACCTGCTGCGGGTCTTCCTCAGCCCCGACGCGGCCGTCACGGGTAAGTGACGACCATGACCCACAAGAACGAGCGCGTCCTTACCAGATGAGCGCGTGCGCGGCGATCGAAGACGCCTGCGGCGTCACCGTCCCGGCGGCCGTCACCGACCTGCGGCGGCTGCTGTACTGCGGGGAGCGGATCGAGAGCCACGCGCTGCACATCTACCTGCTGCACGCGCCGGACTTCCTCGGCTACCGCAGCGGCATCGAGATGGCCGCGGACCGGCGCGACCTGGTCGAGCGTGGCCTGGCGCTGAAGAAGGCGGGCAACGCCATCATGACGGTGGTGGGCGGCCGAGCCATCCACCCGGTCAACGTGCGCCTCGGCGGCTTCTACCGGGCTCCGGCCCGGGCCGACCTCGCCGCCCTGGCCGAGCCGCTGAAAAGGGCGCTGGACGACGCGCTGGCGACCGTGCGCTGGGTGGCCGGGCCGCTGGCCAGGTACGCGCTCGGCTCGCGCTGGCTGTCGCCGCTGGCCCGCGAGGCCGCGCGCGCCGCCGGTCTCGGGGAAACCTGCGACAACCCGTTCCGCAGCATCATCGTGCGGGCCGTGGAGACGGTGTACGCGGTAGAGGAGGCGCTGCGGCTCATCGCCGCCTACACCCCGCCCGAACCCGTGGAGAGGGCTTTATCGGACCTAACGGGCCGGGTTCCACGCCCCGGTCAACGCGCCTGAGGATGTGATCGGGACGCGCGCCCTGGTGGTTTACGAATCGATGTACGGCAACATGCACGTCGTGGCCAGACGCTGTGAAACCCCGCTTCCAGTGCGCGCCAACGTACTGAACACGGGGTTTCGTGCTGGCAACGCCGGACGCTAGCCGACGTGACGGCCGTGGCCAGCCTGGCTCCCCAGTCGCGGGCCCGGTCCTGCTCCTGCGGCTCGAGCCGGTCCTGCTTGGTCACCAGGAAGCTCTCCGGCTGCGCGATCACGTTGAAGCCGTGCTCGCGCAGCCGCAGGTCCACTCCCTTGGCGGCCCGTCGCAGCTTCGCGGTTCATCCCGCCAGGACCGGTGAGACTAGGAGGGTGGCGTCCTTGTCTCCGCGGCCTGAATTGACGTTCGCCTGCGAGCTGGATGCTGCCCGGCTGGCGGCTTTGTTCGCTGATGCCTCCGTGGTCGAAGACCTGCTGGCGCTCGGGGCCCGGGTCGCGCTGATGGTCTCGGACTTCAGCGACGAACGGGCCGAGGTGGTGCGGCGGCTGAACGGTGCTGGCGTCCCGGTGGTGGGCATCCCGCTGCTGCCGCTGGCCCAGGGCTACTACTTCACCGCGGACAACGCCGCGCAGGCCGCGGGGCGGTATCAGCAATGGCGGGCGTGGACGCGCGGGCACCGCCTGGCCTGGGCCGGGGTGGGCCTGGACGTCGAACCGGACGCGCGGATCTACCTGCAGATCATGGACAATCCGTGGGGGCTTGCGCCCATGCTGGTGCCCCGGCTATTCGACCGGGCGCGGCCGGAACGGTCGCGCGCCGCGTACCGGGAGCTGGTGGACCGGATCCGCGCCGACGGGTGGACGGTGGAGAATTACCAGTTCCCGCTGATCGCCGATGAGCGGCGGGCGGGCTCGACGCTGCTGCAGCGGCTCGCCCTGGTCGACGTGCAGACTGACCGCGAGGTCTGGATGATCTACTCCTCGTTCATGCGCGCGCTGGGCCCGGGGCTGATCTGGAGCTACGGGCCCGAGGCGTCGGCCATCGGGGTGGGGACCACCGGCGGCGGCCCGGACATCCCCGGCTCGCCGCAGATGCCCTCACTGACGTGGGAGGAGTTCGCCCGGGATCTGCGGCTGGCGCGGCACTGGTGCGATCAGATCCTGATCCACAGCCTGGAGGGGTGCGTCTGGCAGGGGTTCCTCGGCAGGCTCCGGTCCTTCGACTGGACAGATACCGCCACCTCCGCGGAACGGGCTTGGGTAGCCAGGGGCCTTCGCACGTGCCTTCGGGCCACCCTGCGGGCAAGCGCCCACCCGTGGGCCATGCTCAGCGCCGCAACAGCCTTCTGCTGCCTGATCAGGCTTGGGGTGGGTAGCTCTCGTTCGTCCACGTTAGATCGTTCACCGAGCAACCACACGGGTAACAAGCAGGACCAGCGGTGGGCTGGTCGCCTTCGAGGCCGCGGAGTGGGCCCGGATCGGTTTCCAGCCCCTGGAAGCAGGGTTCGCCGGTGTCGGTGTGACCGTCATCGTCCCGGTCCGGGCCGCGAGAAGCAGAGCCTATCCGGCAAGAGCGGCTGCGCCTTTCAGCTGACGTACAGCTGGCCGTTGGACCCCTCGGCGATCGTGAGCTTCTTCAGCCCGGTCGTCGCCGGGCCGACCTCGACCGCGCCGGTGCTGGCGTTGAACTGTGAGCCGTGGCACGGGCACATGATCACCTGCGCGGACGGGTCGTAGCCGACCGTGCAGCCGGCGTGCGGGCATACGGCGTCGAAGGCCAGGAATGTGCCGGCGCGCGGCTGGATCACGATGGACGGATCGCCCGTGGCCGGATCCTGGAAGGACGCGGCCTGGCCGACGGGCACGTCTGTCGCCGGGCCGATGGCCGTGCCGGAAGGAGTCTTACCCGGCGCCCTCGGTCTGGCCGCCGCCGAATCGCGAGGCGTGGCCGTGGCCCTCAGGACGGGTCCCGCGGCCGACGGGAGGCTCGGCCCA
>Ga0213881_10001187_pt1 | contig 12958 bp, 12 predicted proteins | sample BarmaccoBMER_R08_FD_160104 | JGI IMG/M metagenome (GOLD analysis project Ga0213881, IMG submission 160104) | Barbacenia macrantha exposed rock microbial communities from rupestrian grasslands, the National Park of Serra do Cipo, Brazil - ER_R08 ... | reverse complement strand
AGGCCCAGTCGTCGTGCTGGATCGTCGCCTCCGCGACGCCGTAGAACTGGAAGAACAGCGTGTACCAGGCCATCTCGTACTGCCGTACGGTGGCCGGCGCGGCTGGGTGCGGCACCGAGATCGCGGTCAGGGTGCGTACCCGGTCCGGGCGCAGGATGGCCGTGAGCCAGGCCACCGCCGCCCCCCAGTCGTGCCCGACCACGTGCGCCGCCCGGACGCCAAGCTGGTCAAGCAGCGCGCCGATGTCGCCGACCACGTTCCGCAGCCCGTAGGAGGCCACCTCGGCCGGGCGCTCGGAGCGACCGAAACCGCGTAGGTCCGGCGTGATGACCCGGTACCCGCGGGCCGCCAGGACCGGGACCTGGTGCCGCCACAGCCGCGCCGAGTCCGGCCAGCCGTGCAGCAGCAGGACCGGAACGCCGTCGCCATGCTCCTCGACGTACAGGGATATGCCGTTCGCCTCGATGATCCGGCCATGGTCTGGGCTCGTCATGACCCGATCATGGCACGGGCCCTCACGCGTCGCGGTACCGAAGCAGCAGGCCGCCGCCCAGCATCGCGCCGGCGGCCCAGATGGCCAGGACCCCGAGGCCCTGCCAGGGGGTGAGCGGCAGGCTGCGCAGCCCAGTGCTGGCCTGGACGTACAGGCCGGCCGTCATCGGGCTGATCTGGTTCAGGTGCCGATGCCAGTCCGGATCGCTGACGAAGCTGGCGATGATCGGGAACAGGTACAGCAGCCCGAGCACCACCCCGATCGCCACCGCCGAGTCGCGGATCACGGTGGCGACGCCGAGCCCGAGCAGCGCGATCAGTGCCAGGTAGAGCACCGAGCCTGCCGCGGCGCGCAGTATCGTTCCGTTCCCCAGGGATAGCGCCTCGTAGCCGTGCGCCGGGACGATGCCGTGCCGGGCCAGCAGCAGGCCCCCGGCCAGCACCGACGCCAGCGCCGCGACCGCCCCCGTGACCAGGGTCGCGGCGCCGACGACGGCCGCCTTGGCCGCCAGCACCTGCCACCGGCGTGGCGTGGCGGTCAGCGTGAGCCGGATCATCCCGGTGCTGTACTCGCCGCTGACCGCGGTCACGGCCACGATCGCCACGATGGCCTGGCCGAGGTAGATCCCGGTGAGGCTGACCTTGGCCGGGTCCACCTGGCAGCCCCCGCCCGGGCAGTTGACCGCGTTGGCCGCGATCGCGCCCGCCGCCGCGGTCAGCGCGATCGCGGCCAGCAGCAGCCAGCCCGGGCCGGCGACGGTGCGCAGCTTCGTCCACTCGGCGTGCAGGCTCTGCCTCATTTGCGCGCCTCCGGCACGACGGCTCACACATCCCTGCGGTGCAGCGTGTACGTGGCCAGCGCCAGGGCGAGCGCGGCCCAGGCGCACAGCACCGCGAACCCCGCCCACGGGGCCAGCGGGAAGTACCCGCTGCCGGGGGTGTAAGACGCGTAGACCTGAGGGTATGCCGGGACGATCTGCTGGATGGCGAACGCGGCCGCGGGGGTGACGCGGACCAGCCACTCCTCGGCGCCGCCCGGCAGCACGCCGGGGAGCACGGCGAGCAGGTACGGCAGCACGATGCAGGCGATCACCGCGGTGACCGCCCCGGCGCTGCGCCGCAGCAGCGCGCCCACGGCCAGGGCCAGCACGGCAGAGACGGCCAGCAGCGCCGCGGTGCCGCCCGCGATCTGCGCCTCGGTGAGCGCGGTCAGCGGGAAGATCGGGTTGCCGTTCTCCCGCAGCAGGTGCTCGCCGAGCGGGATGGTGATCACGATCGCGATCAGGCTGGCCACGAACGTGACCGCGGCCAGCACGATGGCCTTGGCGGCCAGCACCCGGCCGCGCCGCGGGCTGGCGCTGAACGTGGTGAGGATCAGTCCGCGGCGGTACTCCGCGGTGATGAACATGACGCCGATCACCACCACGGCGATCAGCCCGGCGAACGTGCCCGTGAGGGTCTGCGCGGCGGTGCTGCCTGCCTCCGCGCCGGAGGGGGCGATGTCGCCGGACCCGGACACGGTGAACCGGTCACCAGCCTGCGTGAACCCCATCGCCGACGCAGGCAGCGGGTTGTCGAGGGGGCGATGAATTTCCTGACCGGTCCAGCGGCCCGCGGCCCAGGCACCCTGCCGGCTCACGTGGTCGAGAACCCCCGTGGCCAGGGCGGGACCGCCCTTCGCGCTCGTCGTGCCGGGCGAGTTCGAGATCACCGTGTGCCCGGGCGTGGTCGCGAACAGGCCGCCCTGCGCGGTGGCCGGCAGTCCGGTCAGCGTCGCGGTGCCGACCAGGGTCCAGTGCACGCCGTCGGCCGAGTCGTAACCGCTGATCACGTCCCCGGACCGGGTCAGCCGCAGCCACCGCGGCGACGCCGCCGACACGCTCCCGGCCAGGCCGGCCACGTCGTGGGTGAAGTCCCACTGCATCCGCACGCCGTGACTTCCGGTGACCATCATCGCCGCGTACGCCGACCCCTGCGCCGCGCTGGCCTTGATGATGATCCCGGCCTTGGACCACGGCTGCACCCCGGGGACCATGCCCGCCGTCGGCACGATGCCCGCCGCTTGGCTGGGATGGGTACCGTACAGGCCGGTCAGCGACGTCACCCGGACGGTGATGCTGCCGTTCCCGGCCAGTGGCTGGCGGACGAAGTAGAAACTGTCGTCCACCCACTCCCCGCCAGGCCCGGTCGACGGGGCCGGGCAGGCCACGCCGTTCGGATTCTGCGGCGTCGCATCGCTGCACACGCTGTTCGCCCCGGTCAGCGCGCCGAGTCCCACGATGAGCAGGCACCCGACGAGCAGGCCGGTACCCCAGCCGCGCACGGTCCGGAACTTGGTCCACTCGGCCCGCAGCAGCGGCCCGAACCCGTCGCGCCCGGCGTGCTGCTCCGGCCGGTAGGGCACCGTCGTCGTGCTCATCGCGCCGCCTCCTCCGAAGCCCGGAACTCCACCGCGTCTCTGGTCAGCTCCATGTAGGCCTCTTCCAGGCTCGCCCGGTGGGCCGACACCTCGGCGAACGGGATCGCGTTTCCGGACAGCAGCACCACCACCCGCTCGGAGGAAAGACCCGAGACGGTGAGCAGGTCGGGAGCCGTGGCCGCGACCTCGGCCCCGGAACGGGCCAGCAGGGTCATCGCCTGGTCGCGCGCCGAGGTGCGGACGGTCACCCGGTCGGCGGACGCCGCGGCGATCAGCTCCGCGACGCTGGCGTCGGCGATCACCAGCCCCCGGCCAACCACGACCAGGTGGTCCGCGGTGTCCTGCAGCTCGCTCATCAGGTGGCTGGACACCAGGACCGCGCGGCCCTGCGCCGCCAGCGACCGCAGGAAACCCCGCATCCACACGATGCCCTCCGGGTCCATGCCGTTGAACGGCTCGTCGAACATGAGCACCGGCGGGTCGCCGAGCAGCGCGGCGGCGATGCCGAGCCGCTGCCGCATGCCGAGCGAGTACCCGCCGGCCTTGCGCCGGGCCCCCTGACCCAGGCCGACCTGCTCGATCACCTCGTCCACGCGCGGCGCGCCGAGGCCCTGCGAGTGGGCCAGCCACAGCAGGTGGTTGCGGGCGGACCGGCTCGGCTGCAGCGCGGCGGCGTCCAGCAGCGATCCCACCTGGCTGAGCGGCCGCCGCAGGCTGGCGTAGGGCCGCCCGCCGATGAGCGCGGTGCCCGCCTCGGCCGTGTCCAGGCCGAGGATCACCCGCATCGTGGTGGACTTGCCCGCGCCGTTCGGGCCGACGAACCCGGTCACCTGGCCGGGGACGACCATGAACGTCATCCCGTCCAGCGCCAGCACGGACCCGTACCGCTTGCGCAGGCCGGTGACTTCGATGGTGGCTTCCATATCCCGAAGGCTAGGGAAGCAGGTGCCCCGCGGTCGTCCCGCCGCGGTGCCGTCTTCGCGATCGCTGGCACCGGGGAGGCAGGTCCCGCGGCATCCCTCACGCGGGGGACGCCGGGACTACCGGCCCGAGCGATGCGGCCACGCTGACCACTGGCGACAATGGGAAGGTGCATACGGCTCAGCGACCTCCCGCCCCGGTGGCGCTGGCCGCCGTGCTCGGGCTGCTCGCGGTGGCCGAGCTGGCCTCGCGGCTCACCGCCGGGTCGACCGTGCGCGCCGGGCTGGCGGCGGCCCCGGCCGCGCATACCGGGGCGAGCCTGCCGACCGCGCTGCTGATGTGCGCGTTCTGCCTGCTGGCCACGCTGCCGGCCGCGCTGCCGCGACCGGTCCCGGCGGCGGTGGCGGCATGGGGGGCGACGGTGCTGTCGCTGGTGTTGTTCGACCTGGTGACGGTCGCGGGTGCGGCGGCGCTGCTGGTGGCCGCCTACCGGCTGGCGCGCGCCGGGTCACGTCTTCTGGCCCTGGCGCTGGCGGTGCCGTTCCTCGGGCTCGCGCTGGCGCTGGCCGCCACCGCCTCCAGGGCGGTGCCGGGCGCCGGGAGCGCGCCCGGCCTGGCGGTGGCGGGCACCGAGACCCGGGTGCTGGCGGTGCTGCTGGCGGCCGCGATCCCGGTCGCGGCGGTGGCCGCGACGGCGCGGGGCGCGCGCGAGGAGGGCATGACCCACAGCGCCGCACGAAAGCTCGCCGAGGCCATCGCCCACGATCACCTGGCCCGCGGGGAACGGGCCAGGATCGCCCGTGAACTGCACGACGTGGTCGCCCACCACATCTCGATGATCGCCGTGCAGGCGGAGACCGCCCGGCTGACCACGCCAGGATTGCCCGACGCCGGTGCTCAGCGGTTCGCCGCCATCGGCGACACCGCCCGGGCCGGGCTGACCGAGATGCGCCGCCTGCTCGGCGTGCTGCGTGAGGACGCGCAGGCGGCCGGCCAGCAGGAGCGCCAGGCCCCCCTCCGGATAGCCCCGGATCCCAGTCCGGACCCGCACCCGGCGGGTCAGGGCCTGGCTGCGGACCGGCACCCGCAGCCGGGGCTGCCACAGCTCGGCGATCTCGTTGACGAGGCACGCGAAGCTTCAGGCAGCGTGGTCAGGCTCATCGTGTCCGGCCCGGTGGCCCGGCTGGATCCGGGCGTGGAACTGACCGCCTACCGCATCGCGCAGGAGGCCCTGACCAACACCAGGCGGCACGCTCCGGGCGCGGCCGTCGACGTTGAGCTGCGCTACGCCGGCGACGTGCTCCGGCTGCGGATCCGCGACAACGGGCCAGGTCTGACGGCTCACTACCGCACCGGACACGGCCTGCTAGGCATGCGCGAGCGCGCCGCCGCGGCCGGCGGGTCGCTGCGCACAGACGAGGTACGCGGCGGCGGGTTCTGCGTCGAGGCCGAGCTGCCCGCGAAGGCGCCGGATGCCGTGACGGGTGTGCCGGTGCGGGTGTACCGGTGAGCGTCAGCATCGTCGTGGCCGATGACCATGAGGTGGTGCGAGCCGGATTCGCCGCCCTGCTCGACACGCAGCCGGACTTCACCGTGCTCGGGACCGCGTCCGACGGCAGCGAGGCGGTGCGCGTGTGCCGCGAGCTGCGGCCGGACGTGGTGCTGATGGACGTCCGGATGCCCAGCCTGGACGGGATCGAGGCGACCAGGCAGCTCGCGGAGGCCGGAATCCCCGGCCCGAGGGTCCTGATCCTGACCACGTTCGACCTGGACCAGTACGTGTTCGACGCGCTGCGCGCCGGCGCCAGCGGTTTCCTGCTCAAGGACGTCACCGCCGAGCGGCTGTTCGACGCGGTGCGCGTGGTCGCCGCCGGCGAGGCCCTGCTCGCCCCCGCCGTCACCCGCCGCCTCATCAGCGAGTTCACCCGGCTGCGCCCGGTTCCTGACGCCCAGCCGCCGACGGCGATGGGCGCGCTCACCCCCCGGGAGACCGAAGTGCTGCGGCTGGTCGCCGAGGGTCTGTCCAACCCGGAGATCGCGCTGCGCCTCGTGGTCACCGAGGAGACCGTGAAGACACACGTCAGCCGTATCCTGGCCAAGCTGGGGCTCCGCGATCGCACCCAGGCCGTGGTCGCCGCCTACGAATCGGGCCTGGTGATACCGGGGAGGGAACGTGGCTGACCGCGCCTGGCCGGCCCGGAGGCTGTTCCCGCTGCTCGCCACCGTCGTGATGACCCTGGCCGGGATGGCGGGCACGATGTGGGGCCCGCGCTATTACGGCAAGACCGCCTGGGCGCTGCCCGATGACCTGTGGGGGACGCTGATCGCGGCGCAGCGGCTCGCGCACCTGAACCTGGCCGGCCTGTACACCTGGCCCACCCAGCTGGTCTCGCTCCCGGGGACGGCCCTCATCCTGGTCCCGGCCGCCGTCGTCATCGACCTGACCGGGCTCCACCTGAGCGTCCCGGCGGCGCACGGCCCGTATCCCGCCGTCTGGCTGTTCGCCTGCCCGTACCAGGTGGTCATCTCGGCCGTGACCCTGTTCGCGGCCGACGCGATCGCCGAACGGCTCGGCGCGACCCGGCCCAGGCGTTTCCTGCTCGCGGCCGCGGGCGCGACGGCCCTGTGGAACGTCACCGTGCGCTGGGGCCACCCGGAGGACGCCGTGGCGACCGGGCTGCTGCTGTACGCCGTCCTGGAACTGGCCAACTCCAGGACCAGCCGGTCGGCCTGGCTGGCTGGGGCCGCGGTGGCGGTGCAGCCGCTGGTGCTGCTCGCGTTCCCGCTGCTGGCCGCCGTGGTCGAGCCGAAACGGCTGGCCGGCTACCTGACCCGGGCGGCCGCCCCGGCCGCGCTGCTGCTGGCCGCCGCGGCGGCAGCCAACTGGACGGCGACCGTCCACGCGGTCACCAGCCAGCCCAACTCCCCAGCCGTCGACCACCCCACCCCGTGGCTGTCCCTGTATCCGCGCATGGCCGGTGACCAGGTGGCCGCCGGGCCAGCCCGGATTCTGGCCATCGTGGTGGCCTGCGGGTGCGCGCTGCTGCTGGCCCGCCGTTGGCGGGCGGCGCGCCCGGCCGACCGGTGGGGGAGCGAGCCGCTGGCCGAGCTGCTCTGGTGGACCGCGGTGGCGCTGGCCCTCCGGTCGGTGTTCGAGCCGGTGATGGTGTCCTACTACATATGGCCGCCGCTGGCGGTGGCGCTCGCCGCCGCCGCCAGGGACTGGTCGCGTCTGTTCCCGACCGGGTGCGTCGCCGTGGTGCTCACGTTCTTCTCGCAGATATCGTGGCGCAACCCGTGGAGCTGGTGGACGCCGATGGTGGCCGGCCTGGCCCTAGCCCTGTTCTTCGCCCGGGTTCGCGGCGGCGCCCCCGAGGCCGACACCGCGGCGCCGCAGGTGCTGCCAGAGCCGGGGGAGCAGCTCGCCGCCGACGGCGCGCCATGAGGCGATCTCGTCGGCCGACAGCGGGATGACCGGGCCCGCCGCCGCAGGCGGCCAGGCCAGCCGGGTCCCGGAGGCGGCCAGGGCCGCCAGGTAGATATCGCAGGCGGCGGCGAGCAGCCACATCCGGGCCACCGCGAGTCCCGGCGCCGCGCCCAGGGTGAGGGCGCCGTTGCCCCGCAGCAGCAGCGCCTCACCGGCCGGGAGGCAGGCGGCCGCCCGTTCGGCCTGCGCTTGCGACCTGAGCAGTGCGGCGTCGTCGTGCACCGGCACCGATTCGCCGAGCCACGCGGCCTGGCCGTGCAGCGGGACCATCACGGTGACGGCAGCGGTCACGGCGAACGCGCTGGCGGGCTGGGCCCGGGCGATCGCGGCCGCGTCCGGCCGCGCCCGGTACAGGGCCAGGTGCGCCCATGCCTCGGCCGGGGCACCCGCGGGCAGGGTCCGGCCCGGCCGCGCGGCCCGCGCCAGCGGCACCTCGATCACGCCGGCGGCGGTGACGCCGGCCAGGTCGGCGGCCGGCGTGATCAGCATCGAATCCCCGGCCCGGGCCGACACGTGCCCGTAGGCGGTGACCAGCCCCAGACCGGCCAGCACGTTCGCCGCCACCGCAACCTCCCGCCGCAGCCGCGCTCCCGATCCCGCGTCCGCCGCCGGTCCCGCCCCCGGTCCCTCATCCGCCTCCGGTCCCGGAATCACCGTGAGCTTCCCCTTCCCAGACGTCCAGCCTCGTGCCTAAACTGTATGCAGTTTTTACTGTATGCACTTTTGCCGGTGAAGGGGAAGGCCGTGATCTCAGGGCTACACCACTACGCGCTGGAAGTACCAGACCTGACGGTGGCCGAAGGTTTCCTGCAGGACTTCGGCCTGGAGACCGGCGAGAAGGACGGGTCGCTGGTCGCCATGTGCCCGGGACGCCATCAAGAGCAGGTCAGGCTGCTTGAAGCTCCAGCCAAGCGGCTGCACCACGTCACGTTCACGCTCCGCCCGGGCACCATGGACGCGGTCCGCGAGGCGCTGGAGCGGTCCGGGACCCCCGTCATCGAGCCGCCGCCCGGCGCCGCCGGCGACGGCCTGTGGTTGCGCGACCCCGACGGCACCGCCGTGCAACTGCTGGACGAGCCTCAGGCCCCGGCCCGGCCGGCCGCCGAGGTTCTGGTCAACATGGGCGGCACTCGTCAGCGGGTCGACATCGCGCAATGGACGCGGGCCACCGAGGACGTGCTGCCGCGTCGGCTCGGGCACTCGCTGCTGTTCACCGCGCAGCCCGGGCGGATGACCGCCTTCTACACCCAGGTCCTGGGGCTGCGGGTCAGCGACACCATCCACCACGACATGGTGACGTTCCTGAACGCCGGGCCGGGTGACCACCACATCTTCGGCTTCATCGCCAGCACCCATCGCGGCTTCCACCACGCCAGCTTCGAGGTCCCGTCCATCGACGCCATCGCGGTCGGCGCCGACCGGATGCGCGCCAGGGGCCACCAGGCGGGCTGGGGCCTGGGCCGTCACACCATCGGATCGAACTTCTTCCACTACAACCCCGATCCGTGGGGTTCGTGGATCGAGTGGTTCTCCGACATCGACCAGATCGATGACTGCTGGGTGGCCAGCGACTGGGACGTACCCCCGCACCTGTGGGGGGCGCCGCCGCCCGAGACCTTCCTCGCCAATTCCGAGCCCGCCCCACCGAAGGAGCCAGCCAATGAGCCGTGACGTGACCCCGATCTTCGCCGACATCGACGCCATGGACGCCGACAAGTTCATCGCTCACCTCACGCCGGACGTGAGATTCCGCTTCGCCAACGCCGACCCGGCCCTGGGGCGGGCGGCCGTGAAGGAGGGAGTGGAGGGCTTCTGGGCCAGCATCGACGGGCTCAGCCACCACATCAGGAACGTGCACGAGGCCGGGGACACCGTCATCGCGCAGATCGACGTGGAGTACCGCCGCAAGGACGGCAAGTCGGTCACCGTGCCCAACTGCGACGTGCTTGTCTTCGACGGCGACCTGGTGCGCGACTGGCAGATCTACATTGACCTGGCGCCCGTTTTCGCCTAGGCAAGACCTATGATCACGCTCACCGATATCGCCTACGTCAGGTCGGGCGTGGCCGACCTGGACGCCGCGACCCGCTTTGCCACCGGCATCGTCGGGCTGGAACTGGTGAGACCCACCGAGGTGGGCGTCACCCACCTGCGCGCGGATCACCGTCATCACTGCCTGGCCCTGGTCGAGGGGCCCTCCGGGGTCATCTCCTCGGGCTTCACCGTGGCGGGCCCGGACGCTCTGGCCGCCGCCGAGACCGAGCTCGAGCGATCCGGCATCAGCGTGCGCCGGGGGTCGGCCGATGAAGCCAGGTCCCGGCGGGTCCGCGAGTTCATCGCCTTCGACGACCCGTTCGGCAACCGGCTCGAGCTGGTGAGCCAGCAGGAGACGGTGGCCCGGCCGGTGGCCTTCAGCCGGAGCGCCGGGATCACCGAGTTCGGCCACCTCTGCCTCGACGCGCCCGACGTGCACGAGGCCTACCGGTTCTGGAGCACGCGCTTCAACGCACGGGTGTCGGACTGGCTCGGTGACGCGGCCTGCCTGATGCGCCTCGACCCGGTGCACCACAAGCTCGCCGTCTTCCGCGGCGACGAGCCCGGCCTGTGCCACATGAACTTCCAGGTGGAGACCATCGACGACGTGTTCAGGAACTGGCACTTCCTGGTCGAGCACGACGTCGAGATCGAGATGGGCCCGGGACGGCACCCGCAGTCAGGCGCGATCTTCCTGTATTTCCTCGGCCCGGAGGGGTTCACCTACGAATACTCCTTCGGCGTCCGGCGGATCGAGGACGACGCGTCCTGGGTGCCCCGCACCTTCGACCCGGCCGAACCCGGGTCCATCGACATGTGGCTCGGCCCCACCGCCCGTCCCGTCACCCAGCCCCAGCTGCGCGCAGCGCGCCCGGTGGCTGGCGGTCGATGAGCGCCACCGCGTGCGGCACCGCCACCGGCACGAAATCCGGCGCGCAGTCGGTCAGCACCCGCAGCGCGGTCCGCTCCAGGTGGTGCGCCATCTCGGTCAGCGCGCCCGGCTCGTCGTCGGCGATCAGGGCCTCCAGGATCGCGGCGTGCTCAGCGTCGCCGGCCGTCTGCCAGCTGTTCGGCTCGGATAGCTGGTAGATCCGGATGTAGCGGGTGGTCCGGTCGGCGTAGGCGCGCAACTGCCGCTGCATCACCTCGCCGGCCGCCGCGGTGCAGACCCGGTGGTATTCGGTGTGCGCCGCGAACCACGCGTTGAAGTCGCCGGTCTTGGCCGCGCGCCGCATCGTGGTCAGCATCTGCTTGGCCCCGGCCCTGGCCTTGGCGCCGAAATGCCCGATGGTCATCGACAGCGCGAGGGTCTCCAGCAGGATCCGGCTCGCGTAGACGTCGTCGAGTTCGGCCGGATCCAGGCCCGCCACCCGGGTCCGCTGGTTCGGCTCGATCTCGACCAGGCCCTCCTCCTGCAGCATCCGCAGCACCTCGCGCAGCGGTGTGCGGCTGATGCCGAGCTGGGCGGCCAGGCTCACCTGGGACAGCTTGGTGCCCGGAGACAAGGTGCCGTTGAGGATGCATTCCCGCAGGTAGGCATGGACGTGCGGGATGGCCTGCCGGGCTTCGGGCAGGTCGACCTTGCGGATGTCAGGCACCTGCACGACACGAGGCATGGCCAACATTCTCCCCCATCGGGCGGCAGTCGTGTACCAAGCTAACTGCATACAGTTTACCCATCGACCGAACGAGTACTCCCGGGGCCTCGGCGACCCAGCGAGCCCGGCGGCCTGAACAACACCCGGCCGCCGCCTCGCCACCCGGCAAGCCTCATGCGTCGCGCTGCCGTGAAACTGCATGCAGTTTCCGCGGCCGGACCCTTGAACCTTCCCGGCAAACTGCATACAGTTTTAGCTACCGAGCCGCGGCAGCGAGGAGGCAGCGATGGACCGAGTCGGCGTGATCGGCCTGGGCCAGATGGGCCTGCCCATCGCCAGGAACCTGATGGTGCGCGGCTTCCACGTCACCGGCTACCGGCGCAGCGGCTCACCCGAACTGGTCAAGGAGGGCGGCACCGCGGCCGCCAGCGCGGCCGAGGTCGCGGCCGGCGCCGACGTGCTGCTGTCCATCGTGCCCGCCGCCGAGGACGTCGAGGAGATCATCGCTGGCCCGCACGGCACGCTCAGCGCGCTGAAACCAGGCACCGTCCACATCGAGATGAGCACCATCGACGTGGACCGCAAGGCCCGCCTCCGCGACCTGGTGCGGGCGAAGGGCGGCGACCTGCTCGACTGCCCGATCTCCGGGAGCCCCGGCATGGTCGGGCCGCGGCTCGCCACCACGTTCGCGTCCGGCGACAAGACCAGCGTCGATCAGGTGACAACGGTGCTCGACGCCATCTCAGGGCCGTGGGTCTACACCGGCGAATTCGGCACCGGGGCCACGATGAAGTACGTCGCCAACCTGCTGCTCGCGGTGCACACGGTGGCCGCCGCCGAGGCCATGGCGCTGGCCCGGCGCAGCGGCCTGGACCTCCGGCTGGTGCAGGAAACCCTGGACGACTCCATCGCCAGCTCGGCCATATGGAAGCAGCGTGGCCCCCGGATGGCCGAACGTGCCTGGTCTCCCGCCCCCGGTCCCATCCGCACGCTGCACCCGATCCTGGAGCAGATCGAGGCGCGCGCCGCGCAGACCGGCCTGTCCCCGTCGGTGTTCGCCGCGGCCAAGGAAGTCTTCGACAAGGCCCTGGCCGACGGCTGCGGCGACCTCGACATCGCCTGCGTGCACGATCAGGTGAACCGTTGACCTGGTCGCTGGCCAGCTACGCCGCCGCGGGCGGCCAGGGCTTCGGGGTGCTGCGCGAGGACGGCACGCTGGTCGCGCCGAAGCAGCTCGAGCGCTGGCTCACCGCGATGGACCTGCTCGAGGACTGGCCCGCGGCGCAGGCCGTGCTGCGGGACCTCAACCCCCGGGACGCGCCGGTGGTCGAGTACGACGCGCTGCTCCCGCCGCTGCGCTGGCCACGCAAGGTGATCTGCGCGGGCGTCAACTACCGCAGGCACATGCGGGAGATGGGCGGCGAGATCCCGGCCGCGGGCTGGCGGCCGTTCTTCTTCCTCAAGGCCCCCACCACCTCGGTGATCGGCCCCCGCGACCCGATCATGATCAGCGACCCAGCCCGCGCCAGGTACGACTGGGAGGCCGAACTGGCCGTGGTCATCGGGGTCAAGGGCAAGAACATTGACCCCGAACGGGCTGGGTTTCACGCCGCGGCCTACTGTGTCTGCAACGACATCACGGCGCGCGGCTACCACACGCGCGATACCGCGCCCGCGGACGCGTTCCGCTACGACTGGTTCGCGGCCAAGTCCGTGGAGGGCTCGCTGCCGCTGGGGCCGGGCCTGACCCCGGCCTTCCTGGTGCCCGACCCGCAGGACCTGCGGCTGCGGTTGTGGGTGAACGGCGAACTGCAGCAGGACGAGTCCACCGCCGACATGGTCTGCCCGGTGGCCGACCTGATCGCGGCGGCCAGCGAAGTTGTCACGCTCGAGCCCGGCGACGTCATCGCCACCGGCACGCCGTCCGGGGTCGGCGCGGGCCGCGGTCTGTACCTGCGCGGCGGCGACGTCGTCCGGGTCACCATCGACGGGCTCGGCACCCTGGAG
>Ga0213881_10001186_pt1 | contig 12974 bp, 14 predicted proteins | sample BarmaccoBMER_R08_FD_160104 | JGI IMG/M metagenome (GOLD analysis project Ga0213881, IMG submission 160104) | Barbacenia macrantha exposed rock microbial communities from rupestrian grasslands, the National Park of Serra do Cipo, Brazil - ER_R08 ... | reverse complement strand
ATCCACATCCCGCAGCTGACGCCGATAAAAATCAGCCTGCCAAACCAAACCCATACCTCTTCTTACCTCCCCTCCTGTCTTGGCGCTCTTGGCGCCTAACGCCTGCGGCAACGCTAAGTCGCTAGCGCTTCGCTGAGGCGGTTCGTTCTAAAACCCGTAATAAACCCGTCCATGGCTAACACCCATCTTCCGCAGATACCGATTCCACCGCTCTGCCTGTTCCCGCTCCAGAAACGGTCCCACTCTAACATGCGGTCCCATCGGCTGCTCCCTCTGACTCACAACCACTGTATTATCTCTAGCATCAGCTCGCAGTCGCTTCACCTTCTCATCTAGCAACGGCAGTTCCCTGCGGCTAGAGGGAATCACAACAAAATAGAATTTAGAACTCTTCTTCTGTCCTAACTCCGTAGCCTGCTTAGAAGAAAGACTAACAATCTGCGAACTAATTCCCCTAGCCTTTAGTTCTCTAACTCGCTGCTTAGCATCAGCCTCACGGTTAAAAACCCCTACCTGGATGACAGACTTCCCCTGATACTGACGCACAAAGGCATTGGGTTCTAACTGCCGCACTTTTTGCAAGCGAAGAGAGTTGGCACGATCTACATACACCAAATAGCGCTGATTTGGGTTGGATTGGTGGGCTGGTGGTGCACGGAAGTCTAAATCCCGTGACTTAAACGACTGTAGGTACGAACGCTTGTACTTAAAGTTACTTATTTCAGGATATGAGGGCAAAGCATCAACCGCTGTTTTAGCCATCACAGCATTGTCTAACCCCAACCATCCTCCCAGTAACAACGTCATCAACATAGCTAGTCGTCGATTCATCTTGGCTCTAGGATTTCAGGCTCATAGTGGCAGGATTAATCGAGAACTCATCATACGCTAGAACTCACAATGTAGCTACTGTAACAATTAGCTGATTCTGCTCTTCAGGCAAAACAACTTAGGAGTGTTAGCCTAGTAGAGAGTTCTAGCATTTCAGTTCACCATTTTCCCTTCCATGAACAAAGTCGTAGTCGGTCTATCCGGTGGAGTTGACAGTTCTGTTGCAGCTGCAATCCTACACCAACAGGAGTACGAAGTTGTCGGCTTGACCCTTTGGCTGATGAAAGGGAAAGGTCAGTGCTGCTCTGAAGGCATGGTTGATGCGGCTTACATTTGTGAACAGCTGGGCATCCCTCATCGCATAGTTGATAGTCGTGAAGTTTTTCAGGCGAACATTGTCGATTACCTAGTTGCAGGTTACAGCAATGGTATTACCCCTTTACCCTGCTCTCAGTGTAATAAGACAGTGAAGTTTGGTCCTATGGTGAAATATGCTCAAGAACAACTGGGCATCGACCAAATTGCTACAGGTCACTACGCTAGAGTTGACTACGATCCAGAATTAGGACGCTATCAGTTGCGTCGAGCAGTAGATAGCAACAAAGACCAATCCTACTTCTTGTACGATCTCACTCAGGATTTGCTGGCAGCGTCCATGTTTCCCCTTGGGAAGTACACCAAATCAGAAACTCGGCAGATTGCAGCAAAGTTGGGGCTGAAAACAGCTGATAAACCAGAAAGCCAAGATTTATGCTTAATCGAAAGCCACGGCTCTATGCAGGCGTTTTTGGACAAATACATCACGCCGCAAAAGGGGGAAATTGTTAACCAGGAAGGCAAAGTGCTAGGACAGCACGATGGTATCCATCATTACACCATTGGTCAGCGTAAAGGACTGGGGATTGCAGCACCAGAAGCATTGTACGTGATTGGACTGGACGCAGTGCGTAACCAGGTCGTTGTGGGAGATCGCCACAGTGCCAGTCAATTAGATTGTACGATTGGGCGGGTCAACTGGGTTTCAATTTCAGAACCAACTACCCCCATCCGAGCAGAAGTCCAAGTCCGCTATCGATCGAGTGCGGTACCAGCAACAGTCATTCCCCTAGCAGCAGCCCGCGCTAAGTTAGTGTTCGATGAACCACAGTTCAGCATTACAGCTGGTCAAGCCGCTGTTTGGTATGACGGCGACAGGCTGCTTGGTGGGGGCATTATTGAAGGGGGTGGGGAGATGGGGAGATGAGGTGATGGGGTGATGTGGAGAGAGGAAAGTATATGGAGATTGCATAGAATAAGGGGATAATGTTTTAATCCCTATTAGGGATTAAGATGTGAGTCTATCCCCTTGTTTTTCTCTGTACTGCTTATGAACCCTGCCCTATCTCAAATTGGCAATCAGATGTCTAGCCTAACTGGTGTCAGAGCGATCTTGAAGGACATTAGTGAAACGCTGGCAGCAGGTGCAGGGCAAGAATTTATCAATTTGAGTGCTGGCAACCCTGTAATCTTGCCAGAAGTTGAACAGCTATGGCGGGATTGTACGGTAGAGCTGTTAGCTAGCCATGAGTACGGAGAGGTCGTTTGTCGCTACGGCTCGAGTCAGGGCTATGTACCGCTCATCGATGCTATTGTTAAGGATTTTAATCACCGTTACGGGCTCGATCTGCACGAACGCAATGTTCTCATCACTCCCGGTAGCCAAAGTCTCTACTTTTACGCTGCTAATGCTTTAGGCGGCTACAGCACGAGCGGCAAGTTGAAGCAAATTGTGCTACCCCTCACTCCTGACTACACTGGCTATGGCGGCGTGAGCTTGGTACCAGAAGCGTTAATCGCTTATCGACCCACCTTAGACATTAACTCAACAACACATCAATTTAAGTATCGACCTGACTTCAGTCAGTTGACAATAACAGAAGACACGGGTTGCGTCATCTTTTCTCGCCCCTGCAACCCCACTGGCAATGTCTTGACAGATGACGAGGTAAGAAAAATTGCCGACCTTGCTGCGCCCTATGATGTGCCCGTTTTAATTGACTCAGCCTACTCTCCTCCCTTCCCCGCTCTGAATTTTACAGAAATGACACCAGTATTCGGGGAGAACATTCTCCACTGTATGAGTTTATCCAAAGTAGGATTACCAGGAGAGCGGATTGGAATTGCGATCGGAGATGTCCGGCTAATCGGAGCGCTGGAAGCGTTCCAAGCAAACATGTGTTTGCATCCATCTCGCTATGGGCAAGCGATCGCTGCCCGTGCTATCAACTCTGGCAAGCTTGCTGAAATCTCACCGCGAGTGATTCGACCCTTTTACCAGAAGAAATTTGCTCTACTTGAAGCTACCATGGCTCAAGCAATGCCTAATGATTTGCCTTGGTTCCTCCACCGAGGTGAGGGCGCAATATTTGCATGGCTATGGCTCCAGGATCTTCCAATCACCGATTGGGAGTTGTACCAGCAACTTAAGCAAGTTGGTGTTGTTGTTGTGCCTGGTAGCCCCTTTTTCCCAGGTTTACGAGAAGAATGGTCGCATAAGCACCAATGCCTCCGCATCAGTCTTACTGCAAGCGATCAGGAGATTGAGATCGGGATACAGCGTCTTGCCAAGATAGTAGCACAAGCCTATGAATGCTCTGCTGTTAGCGCTTAGCTGGCATGAACCGCAACGACAAGAAGTTAGAAGAGTCCGACTGGCTAGAAATTGGTACGATTGTTGCACCTCAAGGGTTAAAGGGAGAGGTGCGGGTTTATCCAAATTCTGATTTTCCCGAACGGTTTGAGACGCCAGGACAACGGTGGCTATTACATCCTGGTGCCAGAGAGCCACAACCAATTACATTGCTGGGAGGTAGATATGTCCCTGACAAGGGGTTGTACATTGTAGTACTTGAAGGTGTGCAAGACAGGAACCAAGCGGAGGCATTGCGTGGTTGTCAGTTGCTGGTTCCAGCGAGCGATCGCCCAACCTTGGGAGAAGACGAATATCATGTCTTAGATTTGATTGACTTGGAAGTCTTTAACCAACTGACTGGTGAAACTGTTGGTACAGTAGTTGACGTCATTCCCGCTGGCAATGATTTACTAGAAGTTCAACCCCGTTTAGCAGCAAAGACAGATAACGACAGTACTCAGGCAGTTCCCGATCAAAGGAAAAAACGTAAATCCAAGCTAAAACCACCCAAGCTACCGACAACGATTTTGATTCCGTTTGTGAAAGCAATTGTGCCAGTCGTCGATTTGCAATTAGGCCGAATTGAGATTACACCCCCTCCGGGACTGTTAGAAATTAACGAGGACTCGTCTATCTAATATTAAAGAGGGATTATCTATTAAAAATGAGTAGGGTGCTACTCATTGTTGCAGTTGGGAGCGATTGATGGATAGACATCTAGGTTGACTTTGTAAAACTTTTTCTTTAATTTATCTAGGCAACATGCCTCCAGCGCGGCACCAATCCGCTATGATATGTACATGATTCCTGTACATGTCCTATGCTGACTTCAGAAACGACTTATACCCAAGCCCGTGAGAATCTTGCGAGTCTGCTAGATAAGGTTGTCGATGACAATGAGATAGTCGTGATTAAGCGTCGAGATCGCCCTAGTGTGGCACTGATAGCGGAGTCTGAGCTGTCAAGCCTGTTGGAAACCGTGTATTTGCTGCGTAGTCCTGAGAATGCCAAGCGGTTGTTTGCGGCTCTGGAATGGTCGAACTCAAACGATGAGAAACCAGCCGAGGCGATCACAGTTGAGCAAGCCATTGAGCAGTTAAAGGAGAAGCTGGGCATTGTCGAAGAAGAAGCCAGTTGATCCCCCACCGCCTCAACCGAACTATCGCTATCCGAAGTTCAGCCCCCAGTTTTTGGATGATTTAGCTTGGTGGTACAAAAATGACCGATGCAAAATCGATAAGATTTTTGGATTGGTGACAGATACGATTTTGCACCCTTTCCTTGGCTTGGGAAAACCCGAACCTCTAAAGCATTTAGGTGCTGATGTTTGGTCAAGGCGAATTGACTTGGAGAATCGGCTTGTCTACAAAGTGCTGCATGAACATATAGATTTTTTGCAAGCAAGATATCACTACTAGCCTACGAATTTGGTCGCTCAAGGAGCAACTCCTCCCAATTGCGCTTGCTAAACGCTACGCTGAGCAACTTCAGCAATTATTTAGCGAGCTGCATCCACCAGAAGCAACTCGTCTATCGAAAGCGAAGCGTATCTCAAGCAAACCATTGAGACATTTCATGAGTTTTACGTAACGCAATCAATTTATCCGTTCATTGGAACAATTTGCTGATACTATTCATCAACAGTGTTCGTCGTCATTTCCCAAGAATGGCACTATAGACCGTTAAAGGTCACTCACACTCCTACACTGTGAAACGCATGGATCAAAAGCTAAACAATGCTTTCACTCTCTTTTTGAGTCTACTAGTCGAGGCAATGCCCTTCCTACTATTGGGGGTTTTATTCTCTGGTGTGCTGCTACTATTCATTGACGAGCGGAGGCTAATTGCCAAGTTACCTAAAAATCCGATGCTGGGGGCTTTAGTCGGTAGTTTTATTGGCTTCTTATTTCCAGTATGTGAGTGCGGCAACGTACCAGTAGCACGACGATTGCTCATGCAGGGGGTATCGGCACCTGTAGCGATTGGGTTTTTACTTGCAGCACCAACAATCAACCCAATTGTGATTTGGGCAACCTGGACAGCCTTTCGCGATCAGCCAGAGATTGTGGTGCTGCGGATCGTGTTTTCTTTAATTATTGCGACTATTGTTGGCTGGATGTTTAGCGTACAGACCAATTTAAGACCTTTGCTCCAACCAGCGATCGCTCTGGCAATCAAACAACCAGAACCTGAAGGACGAGTTCTAGCTCGTCGGGAATCCGAAGGCTCAGAACTGTTGCGTTCAGGAACATTTTTGCTGGGGAGTCAACCTGGTCAAATGCTGCGGTTAGATGCTAGTGTACTTCAGGCGACTTTGGTGGCAACTCCCCCGGCTCAATCGCAGATCAAGCGTTTGAGTCTATTGCTGGAGAATACGGTGCAAGAACTGCGGGAGTTGGGGGCTGTACTCATTGTGGGCAGTGCAATCGCTGCGGCTATTCAGGTACTGGTGCCTCGCGAAGTCATCCTCAATTTAGGCGCTGGACCTGTAAGCTCTGTTGCTGCAATGATGCTATTGTCAGGACTTGTGTCAATTTGTTCAACTGTGGACTCATTCTTCGCCTTATCTTTTGCCTCAATGTTCACCAGTGGCTCATTGCTAGCGTTTCTCGTCTTTGGTCCCATGATTGACCTCAAAGGTGTAGGTCTGTTGTTATCAATCTTCAAGCCCAGGGCTGTAATTTACTTATTTGTTGTGGCAGCACAATTGACATTTCTATTAACTCTGTTTATTAATTTGTACGTCAGCTAATTGACGATCTCTCCTGTGAATTTAAGAACTCAAACTTTTTTATTACCCTGGCTGGATGTGCTAGCAATCGCTAGTTGGGGCATCTTGCTGTTGAAATACTGGTTAAATGGCAAATTGGGATTGCTCATTCACCCAGATTACTTTTGGTTAGTCACCTTGACTGCCCTGGTAATGTTAACTATCTGTGGTTTGCAGGTTAGAGAACTGCGACGGCGTCGCTCATGTGCAAGTCGTGTCGCGCATCTTACCCTGTTTCCCCCTGGTTTAAGCAGTAGCATACTACTCTTGACTGCTCTTTTAGGTTTGGTATTTACACCTCACATTTTTACCAGTCAAATTGCACTGCAACGCGGCGTCACCGACACTGTTGCCATGACACGAGCGCAGCCACAAGCATTTCGCAGTTCTAGACCACCAGAGGAGAGAACATTAGTAGATTGGGTACGGATGCTCAATGTTTATCCTGAACCAGATGAATACACTGGGCAGAAAGTTAATGTGCAGGGATTCGTAATTCACCCACCTGAACTTCCACCAAATCTCTTAATGCTATCCCGATTCGTGATTACCTGCTGCGCCGCAGATGCTTATCCCGTGGGTTTACCAGTCAAGCTCGATCAAACCAGCAAAGCTTATCCTTCTGATTCTTGGCTAGAAGTTCAAGGTCAGATGATCACTGAAAATCTAGCAGGAAAACGTCAATTGACAATTCAGGCAAGTTCTATTAGGCAAATTACAGAACCTAAAAATCCCTATGACTACTAGATATGTAGCAGTTTTTGACAAAAAAAGGAGTAAGATACTCCTCATGCCAATGTGGCAATAGCTACGTACAACTCTACTTAAATCTCACCTCACCGACCACCACTAGGAGGAACATACGGACTAGAGGTAGCTCCAGGTAGGGGCTGAGTTGGCTGAGTCGTATTCATATTCGAGCTAGGCTGGGTTGTGCTAGAACCTGTTGTATTTCCCGATTCGATTGCTTTTGCCATTTGCAAGTGCTCCTGAATCGTTCGCAGATTCTGTGCGGCAAAAGCTTTGACAGATGGATCTTGCCCCTTTTGAGCTTCATGCTGAAACAGCGAGACTTGCTGGGTGTGGTCTTTAACACCTGCTGACTTGATATATGCCTTATCGAAACTGGACCCAGTTAGCTTCGAGAGCTTATCATAAGTCGCTTGATCCTTGGAATCAATGGTTGTTGGTAGAGTGAAACCTACCTGGGAAGCCAGTAACATCAGCTGATTGTTGATCTGCGTATGATCGCTAATCATCCGCTGCGCGTAATCCTTGACTGCATCGCTGGAGGCGTTCTGCGCCGCGAGTTGCGCTAGTTGGACTTCTGCCATTCCCCCTTGGGCTGCCTTAGTCATGAACTGTTTGTCTGCTTTACTAAGATTAGCTTGTGTTGACGGCTGACCTGGAGATGTAGCTGGGTTCGGCAGCGTCGATGGTTGATCCGGTACTGTGCCTGGGTTTGGCAGTGTCGATGGCTGATCTTGTGGAGTTGTAGGAGAGGTTGTCTGAGCTACGGCTCTAGACTCCAGAGGGACAAATACTCCAATTGCGACAAGCGCGACGGTAAGAACTTTGCGTTTAATCATTAGCTGATTCTCCTCACTAAGATAACTTTTCTTTTTTGTTTGTAGTCCTGCTCAGCAGCTAGGATGAGCTGAACTCTGGAATGGTGGTATTTAAGCACTAAATCCATCTTCCTTCAGTTTACGGTGCTGGTAGCTTGCTTCAACATCTACCTAGCCTACTGGAAATATAAGGTGATGTACCTTTTATACCCAGTACTTCTATTAGCGCTCTCCATTTATTTGATATCCTCTGTCTTTAGGAGAATAATGATGCTATCCCGGTAAAGTTCATAGCAGTTGAAGTGCTTTTTCAACCTTTAAGACAAGACTTTTCGGAGTAATGGAGACCATAGAAATCGCTGGTAAGATATAGCGTTGGCATCTGATAAGTTATATAACTATTCAAAAAATTGGAAATATCAGCAGTTAGAAACTAGAGCAGATATTCTTACTTCTATAGATAGACGGCGAGCTTACAACTAATTTAGATTAATCGCTGTTGTAGAGCGCACTCCAAAGGCGAATTTGGAGCTAACCCTGCCGGAGGGATTCGAACCCCCGTTATACAACTTAGAAGGTTGTTGCCTAATCCGCTCGGCCACGGCAGGAAGCTAACGATTGAGCGAGGAGAGAACCATCCCACTATTCAGCAAAGATGGGAACTATTTCCCCAGTCTCAGTCATTCTCTTGTTCATGTTACCAAAATTTTGATATTTAGGATTTCTAGTTTGAGAACATGGGGAGAAAGTCAACGCTCTATTCCTCGTATTGTGACAAGAGACCAACTAGGCATATTGACCAGAGATGAGCAGACTCATTGGTTAATTATCGAAAATGTGTTAATATTGCTTATTTGGGAGCGACGTTTTGCTCAGTCTTAGCGAAAGATTGCCGCAGCGGTCTTTTCGCTCTACAGTTCAGATGTGTGGTTGAAGCCCTCTGAAACTGCACAGAAAACTGCAGCAGCAAAGCGCTGCCAGAGGTATTTTAGATTTTTGGTAGAGATCTATGCGCCATCAGCATTGCTCTACCTGATTACACATCAAGCTGCGATCTCCTCTTTGGGAGAAGGCAGGCTTGGCAAGAACTGTGGTTATGACCGTGAGAAAACTATCGAATTCTGACAAAAACGACATCCTCAATCTATATCGACAAACTGGAGAAACGACCTCGACCTTAGCTGAACGCTATGATGTCAGCAATTCGACGATTAGCCGTCTGCTTAAAAGTACATTGCCTGAAGATGAGTATGAAGCTCTGATTGCTGCCAAGCGAGCGGCACGGACTTATTACCCAAATGCTGAGCAAACGGTGCTGTTTAGTGAGCCAGAATCAGATGTGGCAGTTCGAGCAACCGAAACACGCCCATTGGCAGAAGTGTCACTGTCTTCACCTGAAATCGTGTTCGATGAAAATTTGGAGAGTGAACCAGAAGCTATCTTCCCTAGCCGGGAACCTCTACACATAGACGTAACAGCCCAGAACATCAATAGCCTACCGAATGTTACAGATTCTGGTGCCCAAGCAAGCGCCGTTGCTCAAATAACCGGGGAAGATCTGCTAGACGCAGCAGACGACTTGACAAATTTTGACGATGAGGACATCGATGATGAGGATGAGGACATTGACGACGACATCGATGATGAGGATATTGACGAAGACGAAGACATCAACGAGAGTACGCCTATAGTTAGAAGGCGATTGCCAGTTGAAGGTTTGGTGCAAGTCTTGCCACTATCTGAAGCAAACCTACCTAAAACTTGCTATCTAGTCATAGACCGTGCATCGGAATTGATTACGCGACCGCTTAAAGACTTTAGCGATTTAGGACAAATTCCTACTCAAGAAATTCAACAGAAAACTCTGCCTGTGTTCGATAATCACCGTGTAGCCAGACGCTTTTCAACAAAGCGTGACCGAGTGATTAAAATTCCAGACAGCCGTCTGCTTCAGAAAGCTTGTTCTCAACTACAAGCTAAGGGAATTACGCGGCTGTTGGTTGATGGTCAAGTATATTCGTTGTCTCCCACTTTGTATTAGTACCTCTGGGCAAATAATGTGAGGTGTGAGCTTGCTCAAGTTAGGTTAAGACAGACTAGGAACTTTCTAGGCTCAGATTGTTTGCTCCCATAGTGATGGCTTGCCAATCCTCTCGACTAATCCCATAAATGACTGCTTCCTTTCCCGAGATCTCTATCATCCCTTCAAATTTCTCCCCCAACTTCTGAGCCACTCGTTTTGAAGCCAAATTTTCAGGACGAATCAGACTAATCACATGAGATTGCTGTAGCTCTCTAAAAGCATAAGCCATCGCCACCCTTGCTCCCTCCGTCGCGTAGCCATAGCCCCAATAAGTCTGACGCAACGTCCAACCAATTTCAAATCCTGGCCAACCCTCTGGTTGCCAGAAGCCAACCCGACCAATCATGACACTGCTCTGGCGTTCTTCAAGAGCCCACATGCCATAGCCCCTTAGTTGCCAGTGACCAAGTATCGTTGCCAGACTTCGCCAAGCTTCAGAGCGGGACAATGGTTGCCCGCTGCCAATGTAGCGCATGACTTTAGGATCGGCACACATCTGGGCATACGCATCAAGGTCAGCTTCACAAAAGGCTCGTAAGATTAGGCGCTGAGTTTCAAGTTGCGGAATCAGCATTCTTAGAATTCAAAAGGCTAACAAATAACTGGAATCAGTGTTCACCTTGAGCAATTAGCCGCCACTGATTTTGACCTTGTATCCCAACTGGGACAAAATCTGCACAAGTTTCTCTCTATGATCGCCTTGGATTTCAATCTCATTGTCTTTAACCGTGCCACCAGTACCACACTGGGTTTTCAACTGTTTCACCAGTGTTGCTAATGTCTCTGGTTTGGCTTGAAACCCACTAATGACTGTAACAGTTTTTCCTTTGCGTCCTTTGCTGGAAGCCTGCACCCTCAAATTCTGTTGCGAAGGGGGTAGTTCTGGCACAGCTCGTTCTAGAGCAGCTGAATTATTGTTACCAAACTCTTGATAGGCAAGGTGATCGCCCTTTGAGTTGGTATTGGAAGAATTGCGATTTGAGGAAGCCATAACAAGCACAACAGATTAGTAACAGGGAAAGTCAGGAGCGCCATCATCCTACATTTAGGATAGCGAGGTTAGGCTAGTTGGAACATAGCTATCAAAATGCGGAATGTGAAAAGTTGTCTCGTTTATTAGTCGGCGAATACTCCTCACCGCTCTGTGCGTGCTAGTTCTCATCGCAATACTCAAGGTTGTGTCTCGTGCGGAGGCAGTCTAACATAGCCTCTGAGGCAGACGGAGATTTGATGCCATCAAGTCCACTGCCTTGATGGTGCTTATGACACTGGCAATTGTGGCTGAATCTGCTCCTCTAAAGGCAAATGAAGATGGTGTAATTCTCGTTGGTAAAACTCGCGTTACATTGGCTACTGTAGTTGCTGTCTTTGAGCAAGGTGCGACAGCAGAGGAAATTGTTTATCGATATCCGTCTCTAAATCTAGCTGATGTTTATGCCACAATCGCCTTCTATCTCAATCACCAATCGGAAGTAGAAGCCTACTTGCAACAGCGACAGCAGCAATCACAAGAGATTCATGCAATGAATCAAGCGAGATTTGACCCACAAGGCTTACGCGATCGCTTGCTTGCCCGCAAAACAGAGCAATAAGCATGTTGAAGCTGCTTGCTGACGAGAACCTTGAATCTGTCGGGTTGTTTGATAGATCTTTACAAGTTATAATTTATACGTATGCTTGCCAGTTTCTGACTTTCGCCTATGACTCCGAAGTTTTTAGAAACTGAAGAAATCGTCACCGAGCTTGACATCAGCCATCTTGTCATCGAGGACGATACGCCCGTGGACAATTTTCAATCTGCCCAACAACAACGGATACTGGTGGAACCTCTCTATAGTTCTAAAGCTTTGCCCATGCCATTTTTGGCAGATGCCAACATAGGGGTGTTTTACAAACTCAAGGGCGATCCGATTGTCCCCGATGTTTTGCTGAGTCTTGGTTTGCAGCGCCCCCAAGACTTCTCCCAACGGCGAAACCTTGAAATGATTCGCCTGCCACTCTCAGCCTGCTTGCGGCGCAAATCATCACAGATAGCTTGTAAATCGTAGTTGAAAGCTTTGGCGTGCTCTTCTCGAATTTTGTAGATTTCTTCAAGAACTTCATCGTTCCACATTAATTATTCTCCCATTAGCTCGTAAAGTGTACAAATTGTGGGTAACTCATATCCAGCATCAAAACTGATTTGAGCTAGCTTTTTCTGGATTTGAGCGTTAGCAATATGTCTACAGTTCCACTATTTTGCACCTATCTCGGCTCAGCCCCTATTTAATGCCGCATCAATCTTGCCTATAATAAGCCTTATTGCATTGTGCCATTCTGTCTCGTGACTACTACTCCTCTGTCTCCCAATTCCCAATCAACTGCCCAACGCCCTGACACCCTAGGACGCTTTGGTCGCTTCGGTGGTAAGTACGTACCTGAAACCCTAATGCCTGCTCTTAGCGAGCTAGAAGCGGCGTACCAACAATACCGCCATGACCCAGCTTTCCAACAAGAACTACAACAACTGTTGCAAGACTATGTGGGACGTGCTACTCCCCTCTATTTTGCTGAACGCCTCACCGCCCGTTATGCCCAACCCGATGGTACTGGACCGCAAATTTACCTGAAACGAGAGGACCTAAACCACACTGGCGCTCACAAAATTAACAATGCCTTGGCTCAGGTACTGTTAGCAAGGCGGATGGGTAAGCAACGGATTATTGCTGAGACAGGAGCCGGTCAACATGGTGTTGCTACAGCGACAGTATGTGCCAGGTTTGGGCTTGCTTGTGTCATCTATATGGGCGTGCATGATATGGAGCGGCAGAGCCTGAATGTATTTCGGATGCGGCTAATGGGGGCAGAGGTGCGACCAGTGGCAGCCGGGACAGGAACCCTGAAAGATGCGACATCAGAAGCGATTCGGGACTGGGTGACGAATGTGGAGACAACTCACTATATCCTGGGTTCGGTAGCAGGACCGCACCCTTACCCAATGATCGTCCGGGACTTCCAAGCAGTCATTGGGCAAGAGACTCGCGCTCAATGTCAAGAAAAGTGGGGTGGATT